>Ga0075029_100002355_pt1 | contig 10729 bp, 7 predicted proteins | sample LitLauG_LLR_2013_FD_71391 | JGI IMG/M metagenome (GOLD analysis project Ga0075029, IMG submission 71391) | Freshwater sediment microbial communities from North America - Little Laurel Run_MetaG_LLR_2013 | ecosystem: Environmental > Aquatic > Freshwater > Creek > Sediment | place: USA...
CTGAGGGCCTACCTTGTGCTCATGCCGTACCGGGACGCCTACCGGCGAAGCCTCACCGAACCCGACGCCTTCTGGGCCGAGCAGGCCCAGGCGATCGAATGGACCCTGTCCCCGACAGTGGTACTCGACCGCGACGACCAGCGTTTCCCGCAGTTCCCGCGCTGGTTCCGCGACGGGGTCATGAACACCTGCGAGAACGCGGTCGACAGGCACGTCCGCGCCGGCCGCGGCCAGCAGGTCGCGATCATCCACGACAGTCCGCTGACCGGGGCCGTCACCCGCGTCACCTATGACGAGCTGCTGGACCAGGTGGGCCGTTTCGCCGGGGTCTTGCGCGACCTAGGCGTCGGCGCCGGCGACCGGGTGCTGGTGTACATGCCGATGATCCCTCAGACCGTGGTGGCGATGCTGGCCTGCGCCCGGATCGGTGCCGTCCACTGTGTGGTCTTCGGCGGCTTCGCCGCCCCCGAGCTCGCCTCCCGAATCGACGACGCGCAGCCGCGGGTCGTCGTCGCCGCGTCGTGCGGCATCGAGCCTGCGCGGCTGGTGCCCTACGCGCCAGCGCTGGTCGAGGCGTTCGCGCTGTGTGCGCACCGGCCCGCGCACCTGGTGATGCTGCAGCGCCCGCAGCTGGCCGCGGCCGAAGTCACCGGCCACGACGTGGGCTGGGATGCAGCCATGGCCGGCGCCACCGCAGCCGGCTGCGTCCCGGTCTCGGCCGAGGACCCGCTGTACGTGCTTTACACCTCCGGCACCACCGGCCGACCCAAAGGCGTCGTCCGCGACAACGGCGGCCACGCCGTGGCCCTGGCCTGGTCGATGCGCTCGATCTACGGGATCGAGCCCGGCCAGGTGTGGTGGGCCGCCTCCGACGTGGGGTGGGTGGTGGGCCACTCCTACATCGTGTACGCGCCTCTGCTGGTGGGCGCCACCACGGTCCTCTACGAGGGCAAACCGGTGGGCACCCCCGACGCCGGGGCGTTCTGGCGCGTCGTCGCCGACCACAGCGTCCGGGCACTGTTCACCGCGCCGACCGCGATCCGGGCGATCAAACGAGACGACCCCACTGGTGCCCTGATCGGCCAGCACGACACCTCCAGCCTGCGCGCACTGTTCCTGGCTGGCGAAAGACTCGACCCCGACACCTACCGGTGGGCCAGCGACCGGCTGGCCGTCCCGGTCGTCGACAACTGGTGGCAGACCGAGACCGGCTGGCCGATCTGCGCCAACCCCCGCGGACTGGACGACCTGCCGATCAAGCCGGGCTCGCCGTCGGTGCCGATGCCCGGGTTCGACGTGTGCATCCTCGACGAGACCGGCGCCGAGCTCGGGGCAGGCGCCGAAGGGGCGATCGCCCTGCGGCTGCCCCTGCCGCCCGGAACGTTGTCCACCCTGTGGCGCGGCGACCAACGCTACGTCGAGGACTACCTGTCGACGTTCGACGGCTTCTACGCCAGCGGAGACGGCGGCTGGCGCGACGACGACGGGTACCTGTACGTGATGGGCCGCACCGACGACGTCATCAACGTCGCCGGCCACCGCCTTTCCACCGGTGCGATCGAGGCGGTGCTGGCCAGCCACCCCGCCGTCGCCGAGTGCGCCGTGATCGGAGTCCACGACACCCTCAAAGGCCAGCTGCCCCGCGGCCTGGTCGTCCTGAAGGCAGGCGAGCAGATCCCTGCGGAGCAGCTCCAACGGGAGCTGGTCGCCCTGGTCCGCGAGCAGATCGGGCCAGTGGCCGCGTTCAGCCACGTCGATGTCGTGCCGGCGCTTCCGAAGACCCGCTCGGGGAAGATCCTTCGCAAGTCCATGCGCGGCCTGGCGGACGGGCGTGACGAACCGGTCCCGGCCACGATCGAGGACCCGGCGGTCCTGGAGAGCCTTCGCCCGCTGCTTCGTCCGTGACCGCTGTCCCGGCCCGCTGGACACCACTGCGTCCACGCGATGGGATGCCGTGGTGAGCATCCGAACGAAGTCGTGGCCGCCCGGCGTTCCGTGCTGGGCCGACATCCAGGTGCCCGACGTCGCCGCCGCCCAGAAGTTCTACACCGCCGTCCTGGGCTGGACGTACACCGACACCGGGGAGCAGTTCGGCGGCTACGTCGTCGGCCGGCTGGGCGGCGCGGCTACCGCCGGGATCGGGCCGCAGATGGGCGGCCCAGCCGCTTGGTTGCTGTACATGGCCACTGACGACGCCGACGCTACCGCCGCCAGGATCGGCGAGCACGGCGGAACCGTCGTGCTGCCCCCCGGCGACGTCGGCGCATCCGGGCGGCTGGCCGTTGCCGTGGATCCGACCGGTGCCGTGTTCGGGCTGTGGCAGGGCGGCGACCACATCGGGGCCGGGCTGTACAACGCGCCGGGCGGCATCACCTGGGAGGACCTGCGCTGCTCGGACCCGGCCGCGGCCCGCGCGTTCTACACGGCCGTGTTCGGGTACGAGTACGAGCCGGTCCCAGGGGCGCCCGAGGACTACATGACCTTCGCCGTGCCCGGAGGCGCAGGTCCTCGCGGCGGCATCGGGCCGCTGATGGGCACAGGTTCCGCGTCGCACTGGCTGACCTACTTCTCGGTGGCCGACGCCGCGGCCGCCACTGCGGCGGCGGTCGCTGCCGGGGGCGTGGCTTCGGTCCCGCCGTTCCAGACGCCGTTCGGGCGAATGGCTGCCATCACCGACCCCGACGGCGCGGTGTTCTGGGTGGCTCAGACCAGCGGGGCGCACTCAGGTCGGCGCGCCGTCACAGCCGGGCGGAGAAGAACTCCAGGATGCGGTCGCTCATCATGGGCAGTGTCTCGTGCTCGAAGTCCGGGTAGAGAAGATGCTGCTTGGCGGACCTGATCTTGTTGTACACGGCGAACTGCGTGGAAGGTGGGCAGACCGTGTCCATCAGACCGGTGGCCATCAGTACCTCGGCTTCGATACGTCCGGCCAGATGCTGGATGTCGATGTAGCCGAGGGTGGCGAACATGGACTCGACATCGGCGTGGGTGGGGTCGAAGCGGCGCAGGTGCTGTCGCAGCTCCTCGTACGCGTCGGTGGCCAAGTCCATCTCCCACGTCCGCAGATAGTCCGAAAGAAACGGGAAGATCGCTGCCACCAGCTTGACCCTGGGTTCCAGCGCCGCACATGCAAGGCTCAGGCCACCGCCCTGCGACGCGCCGGTGACTGCGACCCTCGCAGGGTCCACCTCGGCCTGGTCCATCACGATGCGGGTCAGCTGCACACAGTCAAGGAAGATCTGCCGGAACGCCAGATTACGAGGATCGTCCCCCAGCCCACGCACGATGTGCCCGTTCAAAGTGTTGCCCCGGACACCGCCGGGGTCGACCGACCGACCGCCCTGGCCGCGGCAGTCCATGGCCGCGACACTGTAGCCCTGAGCCACGTACGGGAGCAGATCGAACCAGTCCGGGCTGCGGGCGGAGTAGCCGTGGAACACCACCACCGCCGGGTGCGGTCCTGCCGGCGCGGGCCCCACCGGGTGGGCGGCATTCGGCCGCAAGTACTTGGCATAGATGCGGGCCCGGCGCACACCGGTGAACGTCAGGTCGAAACACTGCGCATACCGGGCCGGATGCGCGACCGGGTCGACAGTGACCTCGCCACGCACCTGAGCAAGCTCGGACAGGGCGGCGGACCAGTAGTCGTCGAAGTCGTCCGGTCTGGGATTGCGCCCCCGGTAGGAACGCAGCTGATCCAGGGGAAGGTCGAAGGCTGGCACTCGCCGAGACTAATGCTGACGCACCCGCACGGTCATGCGCTGGGATCGGCGTCCCAGACGCCGGGACACCGGCAGCGCACCGGCCGGCGCCTACCCGTCGGGCAGCTCCTGCCCTGCGGGCGACCCTTGTCGACAGCCGCGGCGACAGCCGTCGATGACGGCCTGGACCGTGCCGGGGAGCAGTGGCAGGCCCTGAGGTCATCGCGTGGGGGACGAAGCCGACAGCCCTTCCCACGTCGAGGTCACCATGTCGTTCAGGTCGCGACGCGAGGACCAGCCGAGTGCTCGCTTGATCTCGGTCACATCGGCAACCACCAGTGCCGGGTCTCCCGCGCGGCGGCCGACGATCTGCGGGAGCAGGTCCGAGCCGGTGACCCGGCGCACACACTCCATGACCTCCAGGACACTGGCCCCCCGCCCGCACCCAACGTTGAAGACCTGGCCGCGCTCACCGCCGGCGGCATGCTCAGCTGCCACCAGGTGGGCGTCGGCGAGGTCCTCGACGTGGACGTAGTCCCGGACACAGGTTCCGTCGAGGGTCGGGTAGTCCTGCCCGTACACGACGGGGCTGGCTCCGGACTGCACGGCTCGCAGCGCCCGCGGGATCAGGTTGCGACCCGCGCGCTCAACCAGGTCGCTGCCGCCGGCGCCCGCGACGTTGAAGTACCGAAGCGCCACCCAGCTCAGTCCGTGTGCGCGGGCCGCGTCTGCGATGACCTGCTCCCCCATCAGCTTGGACCTGCCGTACGGGTTGATCGGCTCGGTGGGCGACGCCTCGGTGACGGTGCCGGTGGAGGCGTCCCCGTACACCGCAGCCGAGGAGGAGAACAGCAGCGTCTTGGCCCCCGATGCCACCATCGCTCGCAGCAGCGACACCGTGCCGGCGGTGTTCACCTGGTAGTACTCCAGCGGCTTATCAACGGACTCGTCCGCGGCCTTGAGCCCTGCCAGGTGGATGACGCCGGTGGCCCGGCCGGTTCCCAGTGCGGCGGCAACAGCGGGCTCGTCCAACACTGACGCGGTGACCAGCTCGACCCCGACGGGCAGCAGGTCCGCACGGCCAGAACTGAGGTCGTCGAGGACAACCACCTCGTGGCCGCTGCCTATCATCGCCCGGACCACGTGCTGGCCGATGTAGCCGGCGCCGCCGGTGACCAACCACCTCATCAGCCATGGCTCCCGTCGCTGCGCAGTCCAAGGCGCACCCGCCCGGCACCGGTCACAGTACCGCGGGCGACCGCCCCGCCCGGCCGAACAGGTACCGGGACGGGGCGCTGGGCCGCCCCGCCCCGGACCTGGTCCGGTGTCTATCTGACCTAGTGGTGGATCATCTCCGCGAGGGGGATGTCCGGGTTGAACTCGATGGGCTCCGAGGTCAGCCCTTCACGTTCCCGACGCGCCTTCAGGAAGGCGTAGATCGGCAGACCGATCAGGACCATGATCAGCGCCTGGTACACCGCCGCATAGCCGGAGGCCGCTGTCACCCACAGGGAGAACAGCACCGAGGCGATGGCGATGGACAGGTCCCGGCCGAGCATCCAGCCGCTGACCTTGCGGCGACGGGACACCAGGAACGACAGCTGTGCACAGGCGGCGAAGAAGTACGGGATCGCAACGGTCACCACCGACAAGGACACCAGGTAGGTGAACACTTTGACGCCCAGAGAGTTGGGGTTGCTCGGATCGAGGTAGCTCCAGCCCATCAGCAGGGAGGCCACCGCGGTGGACACCGCGATCCCGAACCACGGGGCGTTGAACCGGTTGGTCTTGCCGAACGACTCCGGGAACAGCACGTCCCTGGCCGCCGCGCGGGCGATCTCGGCCGTCACCAAGGTCCAGCCGATGAGGGCTCCGAACCCGGAGACCACTGCTACCAGGGCGACGAACCAGCCGACCCAGCCGTGCCCGGGGAACATCACATGGAACGCCGACACGAACGGGGCGGTGTCGCTGGCGAGCTTGCCGCTGGGGACCAGCCCCATCACGGCTGCGGTGACTGCGACGTACAGCAGCGCGCACATACCCGTTCCCAGCACGGTGGCACGCCCGACGTTGCGACGCGGGTCACGTACCTTCGACGTGGCCACCGAGGTGGCCTCCACGCCGATGAACGAGAACAGCGCAACCCCGGACGCCATGGACACTGCCGTCATCAACGACCCCCCGGATGCGTTGAACGCCGGGTAGTTGCTGGTGGCGAAGGCGACAAACAGCCATCCGAAGAGTGCCACGAACAGCAGGGGCAGGAACTTCAGGACAACGGTGATGTTCTGGAACCAGGCCATGGACCGGGCGCCGAACAAGTTGATGACCGCCGGGATCCACAGACCGCACATCGCGATCGCGAACAGCGGCCAGTTGTTGTTCGCCGGGTAGGTCCAGCCCCAGGCCTCAGTCGTGAAGGCCTTCACGTACAGGACCCACGAGGCGACGATGGCCGCGTTGCCGGCCCAGCAGGTGATCCAGTAGCACCAGGCAGTGAGGTAGCCGGCGAAGTCACCGAACTCGTGCCTGGCGTACGCGTACAGGCCGCCGTCGCTGGCGGGGATCCGCTTGGTGAGCTGCCCGAACATCAGTCCCAGCAGTACGGCCCCGACCGCGATCACGGCCAAGGTGAGGATCGAGACCGTCCCCGCTCCAGCCATCACCGCGGGCATCGTGAACACTCCGGTGCCGATGATGCTGCCGATGACCAGCGCGGTCGCGGACGGTAGCCCCAGTGCGCGAGCGGCACCCTGCATGGGCGTCGTCACGGGGGTCTTGTGTGTGGTCGTGTGGACGGCCATGGTGACCAGCCTCCTTGGACAAGACACGAACAGGCTGTCGGATGCCACCGCCGTCCGGCAGGGCCCAAAGTCCATGCCCGCACCGACATCCGGGCGGCGAGCCCGCACCACGCTGTTCGCTCCAGGTTTGTTGGCTCCGCAGACCCGACCGGCCACACGCCACGGCCACGTCACACCAGGCCACGCCACGCCACGGGCCAGATTCCGATGCCGGCTCCGGCGCCGGCCCGCTACTCCGCGGCGAGGTCCCTGACGTTGAAACGCCATCCACCGGCCAGGGCGAGCACCACGCCGGCGCCCAGGTACGTGGCCACGATCCGCCAGTTCGGGTCGACCACCGGCGCCAGGGCCACGTGGTGCAGAAGCGAGGTGTCCATGACCCAGTGGTTGATGTGCACGGCGGAGCCGAGCATCTCCAGGAGAAACGCCCACGCCAGCAGGCCGTAGCCGACCAGTGACGTCCATCGGGGGACGAAGCCGAACACGAAGACCAGCAGGCCCAGCAGCGCCAGCGCCGGGGCAGCCGCGTTGACTCCGGCCAGCAGCAGCTCACGCAGACCCAGGGCGCTGTGCTGGGAGCTGGCGCCGACCCAGAACGCCACACCGGCGAAGACAGCGATCGCGGCCGCCGCGACGGCCGCGACCGCGACCCGCCCCGCCAGCCACCCGGAACGGCGCACCGACCGCACCAGCAGGTTGTCCAGCAAGCCGGTGGCTTCCTGTTCGCGGACATTGCTCATGGCGCTGGCCACGTACGCCATCACCAAGGTCATCACGATCAGGAAGATGACCCCGGCGTAGAGCCGGGCCCCCGCGTGCTGGGCACTGGCAACAAGGTCCCCGCCGAGGCGCTTGAGCACAGACGACGACGCGAAAGCCTTCCCCGCGGACTGCGCGAAGCTCCCGTACAGCAGTCCGGCCACCACACTGGCCAGCACCCAGGCGGCCAGCGACCCGCGGTTGAGCCGCAACACCAGACCAAGCGGCGACCCCAGCAGCCGGGTACGGGCCTTCGCCTGGTCGCTGTGCGCGATCGTGCTCGCCCCGAGGTCGCGGCCCGCGAGCGCCACCGTCACCGCCACCAGCACAACCACCAGGCCGGCTACCGGGACCAGCCACCCGACGCTCAAGGTCCCCAGCGGATGAACCTTCTCCAGCCACCCCAGCGGGCTGGCGTACACCAGTGCACTGGCTGCGGGTGCGCTGTCGCCGAGGGCGCGGAGCATGAACGCTGCCCCCAGCACCGCCGACGCCAGACCAGCCGCCCGGGCCCTGGTCGCCATCAACTGGCTGGACAGCGCCCCCACCGCCATGAAGACCGCAGCCGCCAGGGTGGGCACGGCGGCCAGCGCGAGCACCTGCCCGGTGTCCGGGGTCAGGCCGGTGTGCCGCGACGCCGCGGCCGTCGCAACCGCCGTGCACACGAACATGGCTGCCAGGCCGGCGCACATTCCGGCCACGGCACCGAGTACTGCGCGGCGCGCTGTCGTGGCCCCGCTCAGGAACAGCTCGAGGCGACCCGCGCTCTCCTCGCCCCGCAGGACCTTCGTCGACAACAGGATGGCCCACACAGACACCACGACCGGCCACACGCCCAGGGCCCGCCAGTCCACGAAGACGCCCACGGTGTCGATCCGGGGAGTCTGACCCAGCAGTGCCACCAGCCCGACGTTCGACGACAGGGAGTCCAGCAACACCTGGCGCGCGGCACTGGTCGGGGCAAGGTCCCGGTAGCCGACGGCGGACGCGTAGATGTAGGCGCCGATGGCCAGGCCCCACGCCGCGCCCGACCGCAGCGCGCGGACGGCGATGAACTGGGCCAGGACAAACTGAGGGAGCCGGTAGCGGCGCACGGCGCCGGTGGTGGGGCTGGCGGTGGTGGTGGCGCTAGCTGACATCGTCAGGCCCCTGTTCGGGGGAGTGGTTGCGGCGCTCCCGCTGGCCGTACAGAGACAAGAACAGCTCCTCCAGAGACGGCTCACGGCTCAGCAAAGTGGTGGGGTGGGCAGCAGCCAGGACAGCAAGCAGCTCATCGATCGGGCCCCGAACCTGACAGGAGAGCTGGTGACCTGACACTCGCACATTGCTCACTCCGCGCAGCTGGTCCAAAGTCGGCGGCGGCCCCGGGAAGGTTGCCTCCACCGACAGCGCCGACAGGTGCCGCATCTGCGCCAAAGTCCCCACCTCGACGAGCTGGCCGGCGCTGAGGATCGCCACCCGGTCACACAGCGCCTCGGCCTCGGCGAGGATGTGGGAGGACAAGAACACTGTCTGCCCGTTGCCTTTGGCCTGCAGCACGCACTCACGAAACGCCTGCTCCATCAGCGGGTCCAGGCCGCTGGTCGGCTCATCGAGGATCAGCAGGTCCGCGCGGGTGGCCAACGCGGCGATCAGGTTGATCTTCTGCTTGTTCCCCTTGGAGTATCCGCGGACCTTACGAGAGGGGTCGAAGTCGAACGCCTGCACCAGCTCGTCCCGGTAGGCCACGTCGGTGCGCCCGTGCATCCTGGCCAGCAGGTGCAACGTCTCGGCGCCGGTCAGGGACGGCCACAGCGCGGCCTCGCCCGGCACGTAGGCCGTCCTGGCATGCACGGCCCTGCGTTGGGCTCGAACATCCAGGCCGAAGATCTCGGCCTGACCGCTGGTGGGCCCGATCAGCCCGAGAAGCAGCCGGATGGTCGTCGTCTTGCCGGCCCCATTCGGCCCGAGGAACCCCAGTACCTCCCCACGCCGCGCCTCGATGGTCAGGTCCTGCAAGGCGACAGTCGACCCGTAGTGCTTGGTCAGAGCCTGCGTGCGCAGCACCACGTCCGCGGCTGCCTCATGGTCACGGCCCAGTCCAGCCGTCGCCGCCGGGTCAGCCCGCTCACCGTCCAGGGCGGTCCGTGCGTGCGCCCCCGTGCGATTCGTCTGTGACATGTGCCGACCTACCTCCGCGATGCCGCTGGACCTTCAGGATGGCCCGGCCGGGCAGCGGTCACCACGGACGAAGGGCCCAGACCGTCCACAGACATCGCCGGCGCACTCACCTTCGGCTTGCGCCGCCGATAGGTTCCTGTGGCCCGACCACCGGAGCGCGACCAGCGAGGAGGACCGCACATGGGTCTGGCAAGCCACCACCCAGCTTTCACCGCTGCCGCGCACGTCATCCACGCCGCTAAGTTGGAAGTAGCCGAACTGACGAGCACCCCGTTGGCGGCCGACCAGGTCGTCGCGGGCTCCCCCGACGTGCACATGATGTCCCTGTACGAAGGCCCCGACATCGGTGTCGGTATCTGGCAGCACTCGGCCGGCGCGAGTACCGACGTGGAGGCCGACGAGATGTTCATCGTGCTGTGCGGGCGGGCCACAGTGCAGATCGCCGGCGCCCCCACGATCGACGTCGGCCCTGGTGACGTGGGGTTCTTGCCGGCCGGAGCCCGCACCACGTGGACCGTTCACGAAACACTGCGAAAGGTGTACATCGTCCGGCCCTGACCTGCGCGCCTTTAGTTGACGGCGTCGGCTGGGTCGCTGAGCCGACCACGGGACTGATCGGGGGAAGCAGCAGCACTCTCGGCGCCGCTGACCGAGCAGGTCGCCACCCATCAGCGGGGGTCGTCCGCGTCGAACGTTCGCCCGCTGACGGCATGAGCCCTGTCCTACCTCGGGTTGCAGGTGAGCGCGGCCCGCCCGGTGGGTCCCCCGCGCGCCCGTCGCGGGTTCGCTTCGTCGGAAGGAGCTCGCCTCCGAGGCGACGGCGATGGTGATGTCGCTACACAGGCTGACCGTCGCAGACGGCTACGCCTATCTCAGCCGTCAGGTCGCCTCCGGCGACAGCACCCGCCGGCGCGGGCAGAGTTTGGAGGATTTCTACTCCGAGACCCGAAACCCGCCCGGCAGGTGGCTCGGATCGGGAGCTGCGGACCTCGGTGTCAGCGGTGAGGTGAGTCGCGAGCAGATGCTTGCTCTGTTCAAGCACGGCGCCCATCCCGAACGCAAGGCCCTGGTCGCCCAGCAGGTGGCAGCCGGGACGCACCTGGAGGCTGCCCGCAGCAGCGCACAGCTCGGTCGCCGCTTCGCTGTGTTCTCCCATGGCCGGCGGCGCGCCGTCGCCGGATACGACCTGGTGTTCAGCCCCGTCAAGTCTGTGAGCCTGCTGTGGGCGCTGGGTACCGAACAGGTGCGGCGCGAGGTCGAGTCCGCGCACGCCGAGGCTGTTGCGGACGTCGTCGGCTGGGT
>Ga0075029_100002357_pt1 | contig 10725 bp, 14 predicted proteins | sample LitLauG_LLR_2013_FD_71391 | JGI IMG/M metagenome (GOLD analysis project Ga0075029, IMG submission 71391) | Freshwater sediment microbial communities from North America - Little Laurel Run_MetaG_LLR_2013 | ecosystem: Environmental > Aquatic > Freshwater > Creek > Sediment | place: USA...
GCATGGGGTTTTTTGCGAACCATGCGAGAACTGAATCCCAGAAAACTTCTGCGTTCTTTTCTCGCAGACGCTTTCCGATATCCCTAGACATCCAAGCAGTATGAAGTCTCGAATCTCCGTTATGAGATTGAATTTGTACCTTTCGCAAAGCTGACATGAATGTATATTCAGCAGAGGCTTGTAGGAATTCGTGGCATTGCTTCTTTGTTAGAGGGAGCGGGAAATCTCCACTCTGACACATCTTAGCAAAGGATTCCCCTTTTGCAATCCTATTCACAATAGGTACTAGTTTATCACCATCTTGCTCCCAGAAAGCAGACCAAAGAAACTTTGGTGTAGGATACTTAGATAGCAAATGAGAAGCAAGGGAAATGAACTGAGTACTAGTTCCTTTTCCCTTGGGCTCCCAAGATCCAATATCCCTACAATGAGGTAAGCCCTTTAGAGCTTTTACCTTATCTGAGAATGTTTTATCAACAAGAAGCTTTGGTGCCTTCTTTGCAATGACCGATTCCGTAGGATCAAATACTGAGAATACAATCTTTGGCTTCTTATTGTTCTTTTCAAAGATATCAAGAACAGCTTTCTCTTTATCTTGACGATGTTTCTCCGCCCGCTCACGTTGAAGCTTTCGCTCCCTGCGGGCGGAGTCTACCGTTGATCGAACTGATTCTCTCTGCGTCTTCTTCATATGCCACCATTGGTGGCTACAAGCCACCTATTTCTTCTTAACCAAGTCCAAGAAATCACTCTCGGACAATAGCTTTACATCTAGCTTTCTTGCTGCTTGAGCTTTGGATGATGTAGAGTTTGGATCTGCGATAACGAGATATGTCAATCCCTTACCAACAGAATTCTTTACCGTACCACCAGCCTCTTCAACCATCTTCTGCAGAAGTGTTCTCGATGTATCCATCGAACCAGTAAAGCAGAAGGATGTGCCTGTTAGGTTTCCTTTTGCCCTAGCTTTGATCGAAACTCCTGCATTGAGAATAGCCTCAATGCGATTGGCGTTCTCGACCAGTCCATCATGGAATGCTTGCGCTTTCTTCTCACCAAAGCCAGGAATAGATTCAAGCTGATTGACTGATAGACCTAGAATCTTATCCAGAGTATCATGTCCAGCATCAATGATTGCCTTGGCAGTTGATGTGGCAACACCATCAATACACAAACCTCCGAGGAAGTTTTCAAGTGTTACCGCTCTGTACTTGTCAAGCTCTTCCAGAAGATTCTTTGCACCCTTCTCACCCATACGCTCAAGAGATGTTATGTCTTGAACTTTGAGTTTGTAGATGTCAGCAACATCTTCAACCTTACCAGAATCAATTAGCTTTGTAAGAATGGATTCGCCCCATTCAAGAATACCAAGCTCCTTGATCCATTTATTCAACCTTCCAAGAACTTGAGGAGGACAATCAGACTTGTTAGGACATATAACATACTCTCCAACACGAACTGTAGGCGCTCCGCAAGATGGACACTTCTCAGGGATACCAAAAGATTCATTGGTATCAGGAGCCTTTGTTGTTACCTTCTTAATGTAAGGAATAACATCATTGGCTCTCTCAACCAAAACCTCCGCACCAATGTTGACGCCAAGTTGTTTAATGAGACCAAAGTTGTGAAGAGAAGCCCTCTTGACCTTTGCGCCAAGGAGTTCTACCTCATCAAACTCTGCAACAGGGGTAATCTGTCCTGTGTCACCAACCTGACATACAATGTTTCGAATAATAGTCCTAGCTTCAGGAGCTTCGAACTTAAAGGCAATAGCACCCTTTGGACGGTGATTCTCTTCACCTAGAGCAAGCTGCTTTGCCCTATCATTGATTCGAACTACAAGACCATCGATATCATATTCGAGTGTCTCACGATTCTCATCCATGTACTTCTGCCAAAGTTTATTGGCATCATCCAATGTTCCAGTATGGAAGTTTGGAACATTGAATCCGAGAGATTTCATGTACTCAAAGCACTCAACCTCTGTATCAAAATCAACACCATCAATGGTGTATACCAGAACAGTTAGGTGCTCTGTTTGATGTCCATCAATTCTCTTAGAAATACCTGAGGCAGCATTGCGTGGATTGGCCATATCAGGCATATGTTTCTTCCAATCAGAATGGAAGAGAACAATTTCACCACGAATATGTCCAGTGAAGTCCTTAGAAAGTGTATGTGGAACTCCCTTCATCTTTCGGACATTGCGAGTAATATCCTCGCCAACCTCCCCATCACCACGGGTACATCCCAGAACAAGCTTACCATTCTGGTATCGTAGAGAGATGGAAATGCCATCAAGCTTTTCTGTAATGAATAGCTCTCTTGCACCGCCACATTTCTTGTGCCAATCTCCTAGCTCTGCTGGAAGGTTGACCTTGTTCAACGAATTCATAGGAACTTCATGCTGAACTTTCTTCCACTTCCCATCTTTGGGAGGAGGCGCACCTACACGTGAGAGTGCGTCATCCAAACGGATCTTTAGCTTCTCATCTGTCTTTGATCCTTCCTGAGGTTCAAAGTCATGAGATAGAGTCTTCAAACGATCCTTTAGACCATCGTACTCTGCATCTGAAACGAGTTTCTTGTTCTCGTTGTAGTATGCATCATCGTATGCATCAACTTTATCAAGAAGTTGTTTCAGTTCTTTCTTATCAAACTTTGGCATTATACAGTTTCTTTCTTTTGCTTTTGCAGCTTTTCGAATTTCTCACGCATCTTGCGCTTGTAAATCTCGATAGAGAATGTAGTGTTACCGGAAGGGTGGTACTCTGACTGCTCGATATCGCAAAGGCCAGATTTCCTAATCTCCCGTCGTAGAAGATGAGCATGGAACTCATTGTTCGCAGCGGCAAGAATACCCATTACCGTTCCAATTTCCTTGGAATTATACTGCCCAACAAGTACGTATGCTGGAGAGGCGCTCAAAGCTACGCCGTACTTAGATAGGAGGTTCTTGAGTTCTGGGATTGGTTGACCGAAATTAGGCTCTTGTTTTTCCATCATGTGACCTAGGGTATCGCAAAAGGCGGGACACGTCAAGCTTTTTCTGCAAAGCTCGTCTTCCCGAAGTTCATCTTCGAATAATTCTGCATACCAACATGGAGAGTTCCTTAGATAGGCTTCTTAAGTATGCGGAGATATTTCTTGCCGCAGCACATCCACGTGCAGAATATATGCGAGAGTATATGAAAAATCGCTATCATTCTAAGCGTAAAGAGATCGTGGATCGTTTAGGTGGAAAGTGTTCTAGATGTGGAACACTAGATGGACCTTTCCATCTTGACCACATAGATAAACGCAAGAAGAAGATGAGAGCCTCCGATTTACACTCTGTCAACGATCAGAAGTTTGAAGAGGAAGTAAAGAACCTTCAATTACTATGCCAAAATTGCCATAGGGAAAAAACAAAAGAGGCTTGGGACTATTCAACACCAAAGCCGCGTCACGGAACATACTGGATGTATAAGAAATACAAGTGCAGATGTCCGCGTTGTGTGAAGGCATATACTGCAAAGCAGAAAGAGTGGAGAGAAAACAGAAAGAATGACAAAGATTGAGAAGTCACTCCACTCTTTCTATTTATTGATTAGTCTTCAGGCTCTGGCTCCGATGCAAGCTTCATAGGCATCTCAGCGATAGCCTTCTCAATATCATCTTTCTTCAGGGAGTTGTACATCTTTTCTGCATCAACCCAGTCTTGTTCTGCGGATGTATGCATACCAGACGACATACGAACTTGCCAAAGCTTATACGCCAATTCTCTTACTGTTTGTTCCATTGATAACTCTCCTTCATGAACAAGGACTTTCGCCCTTAGTACAACAGCACTGCTATCGAATGCTGTACAATCATCACAAACTCCTCGTAGGCAATTGATATTGCCAAGGAGGAATCTTCTTGTTAGAGTCTTTTTAGAATCTTCATATTCGTCCTGGTATTGAACTTCAATCAGTACACCAGGACGGTTGTACTTAGAAGCAGAGAAACACCGCTCACTCTCAAGCAATCTTTCTTGAGCCCGTATTTTCTCGCACTCCATGTACCAAGACATAACTTGTGGTAAGTTGTTTTGGTATTCCCTAATCTCATTTCTTTTCTTCTTCAAATCCCTAAGATCAACAGCGATAGGGTCTTTGGAATTTTGCAACTCTTCTTGGATCTTATCCTCTGGATCTTCATCTGAGTTTTCTGTGACCTTGTATATTCTATCTGAGATCTTGTCTCTCAGGTTAGAGAATGCGGTGTACTCATCTACACCATGCTTCTTTTCGAAAGCATTAGCAAGATCTTCCTCTGTTGCACCGAATCTATCTCGTGCAGTTTTATCAGCTATCTCGGTAGGATATTCTGGCTTCGGAATCTCAACCGAAACAGACCAGGGAAGATTGATATCAATCCATTCAGTCATATGATCTCCAAAGATACTAGAACACTATCAGCTGTTCCAGTTGGGAATTTAGGCTCACGCTTATTAACTGCTTCTAAGTCTTGAGCCATGTTATGAACAGGTCCATCGATTATGGATTCGTTCTCATAATCATCAGGTAAAGAAATTGGTTCATCTGTTACCAACATACCAACAATTACATATCTGTAGTTGGTGTTCTTTCCATCTGGTGATATGATAGGAGATCTCGGCCAAAGAACTCCTCTTAGATGTTGTTTCATGTCATACTTTCGGAAGATAGAAGCACCCAGGCAAGTGCGTGGGGACAAAACCCATTCGGAGTAAACCATCAGAGAATCGTTTTGTCAAGACAGATTCAACATGGATGATGAACTCAGGATACTTATCCCTAAGGTATTTGACCAACGCTTTGAACGCACCATTACCAGGGTCTTTAGCTGAAAGGTTTGCAAGATCAATAACTTCGATGTGTTCGTTATTTATGTACCTCTTGCAAACCCTTACATACAAAGCATCAAATCCTTCGTGATCTATCCACTCACGAACACCAGTTCCTCTGTAAGACTTGATAAGCTCATCTATCCCCATTAGTATCCTCTATACATCTAATCCCGCAGATCGAAGTCTAGGTTTGTAGTGACGAAAGACATACTCCCTATCACCAGGAGATCCTGACATCACTACGGGAGGGACGCTTTGGTTGGGAGAGGTAAACTTCCAATGTCCTTTGGCAGTTTGACAAACATCCCAACCAGCATCTAGTGCAATCTTTCTAATCCTTTTGAACTCAGAGGTATTCTCGATGCGCATAGTACCTCCGAATATCAAAGAGTAGAAAAGTACTCCTTGATACGATCACTCAGAGGCTTTTCCGAACGAGACATGTCCAGCGGCATGAAAGCATCTTTCTCGTACGAAGACTTTGCCATCTTCTTCTCTACCGCATCAATATACATTGAATGCGCACCCTCACGAATAGTAAACCTCCAAGAGTCCGCATTCTCTTTGAGCCATCCCTGCATCTGCTGAACAAGGACTGTATCAAAAGCTACAGACGGACCATCCCACGTAGTGTACTCTTCCCCGTTTGGATATTTCTGTTTGGGAAGCTTGAAAGAATCAAGAACCTTTTCCAGATTTACTTCGTAGTTAGGACCCTTAGATCCGCGATGAGTATTCTTCCAGCCAAGGAGAAGCACTGTAACATTGAAGACCTCACAAGTCTTCATAATGTCTTTGAGAGATTCCTCAGAGCAAGATCCAACTGGCACCTGTACAGTTACTTTGAGACCATTAAGCGCCTGAAGCTTGGAGAGTTTATTTACCAGGATGTAGTTATCATCCACTGACAGACCAATAGCACCGACCGATTCTTTGATCTTATCCCAGTTATCTACAACCCAGTCTTCCCTTCGAGTAGAAAAAGATGGTTTGATACCATGGTTCTTGAAGTCATCAAGGATTGAGATGAAGTTTGGGTGTGCAGTAGGCTCGCCACCACCAATAGCAACCTCAAAAACCTCAAGCTTTTCAAGTGCGTATGTGATGTTTCTAATCACGTCCTTGTCAGCATGAGTTCCTTTTGGTGTAGATCCTTGGTAGCAGTATCTGCAACCCTCATCACAGAAGTCCGTGATCTTGATATCTACAAGCTCAGGTGCTTCTGACTTCTCAGAGTTAGCGTCAGGAACAAATGCGCATCGAATCTTAGCACCATCTCTGGTATCAAACAGAGACCAGAACTTGCCAGTTTCATCATACCTTGCACGGATATCAGATGACCTGTTATCAAGGAAGAAATTGAGACCAGAGTTCTTGGTGTCCCTGTCCCTCCAGTATCTTTTGGAAATAGACTCGGCAACACCACACTCAAGAAGAGGGTGTTGAGATTCATCGTTATCATTACCACCAAGAATGGCAACATCTGAAGATAGAACGAACTTCAGAAGGTCATCAAAGAAATCCCTACGAAGCTTTGTATACCCATAGTATTTCTTGCACGGCATTGCAATACTAGACTGATGATCTACATATCCTTCTGGATCAATGTATGTGCCAGCCCAGTTAGATGCAATGATAGCAGCTTCTTCTGAACCAAGGTGATGTACATTTTCAAAGGCATACTTTACCTGTTGACCCATGTACTGACGTTTTGCTTCTTCGCTTTTAGCGGTAAAGAAGTTCCATCCAAAGGATTGTCCATCAGTATCATCAGATACAGATTGGTTTTTACCGATCAGGACGATAGAGTGTGTAGAGCTAGAGTTAGTGGCGAACCCGTATCTAACGTTGTGAATATACATGGGTATCTCCTGAAATAGGAACGGCCGGGGGTACCGGCCGTATTCCGGTAGACTTGCCACGCTAGCAAAAGTCCGGCCGGTTGTCAAGGGGTAGTTCAATGTTCAGTATGGAGACCTGTACCCAGCAGGTTGGGAGAGGGTTTTCACCGCCACACTGCCAGTGGAGAAGTGAAAGTCTTTGGCAGTATAGAATCTATTATCCATCTCTCCACCAGCAGACACAGAAGATACAATTGATGCCCAAGAATCAGCACTCTCGGAATGGACCAGAACATCTCCGTTATAGATATTTACTGATCCATCTTCCGCTCGCTCCCAATGCCAACCTGAATGGGAGTGAAACTTAGACATCAGAAAGTACCTTCTCTAACCTTGTTTGGGTTAGACTCTTCTTTCTTAGGAGAAAGATCTTTGACGTTCTTTGGCTCCACAGACTCATTCTCTGGAAGCATCGTTGCACCACCAGGCATGTCTTTCATAGATTTGATCTCAGACATTTCCTTGGTAGGTTTGATGTAAGGCTTCTCCTCGTAGTAATCAAACCACGGATAACCTTTGGCTGTGTACTCTTTGGATGTCAAAGGAACAGTAGGAGGTTCAGATCCTGTAACCGCTCTCCAAGACATTGAGTTCAAAAGGTGAACAAAGCACTTTGAAGTATGTTCAACATCCCATGCTTCGAGACCATGCTTGTCCTCAAAGACCTGCTGCTTCATCTTTCCACCAGCTGCTAGTGACATAGATGAAACTTCTCGGCCCTTATCAAGCTGCATGAAGTCCATTGTAGCAGCGCATGCTACAGGACCAGTATCAGAAGTATTTGAGTATGACATAACTTCAGAGTACGTTCCACCAGCACTCTTTGTCATCAAAGATCTTGTACCTCGCATTACAGAATCTTTGAGCTTAGGGAACTTTTCATTGAAGATGTTATTCTTCATTGGAATAACTTCGATTTGGATTCCTCCAACCTTATCTTCTCCAGTAATCTGAGCTTCAACAGAGACACCAGAACCCAATGGAGAAGCAACGAATTGACGGATGAATCCATCACCCACAACAAATCCGTCAAGCCAAGGCTGATCAGGAACTACCAAGTAGTCTCCTTCTTTCAGCTTCTTGACAAAGACCTTACCAGTCAAAGCTGAGACCTTGCCAGTGGCAATGCGGATGGCGAATGGGTATGCAGATGAGCGATTGCCAGGGAAGTGTCCAGTGAATTTGATCCACAATGCTTCAGATTGAAACATAGGAATCACAACACCACCATGCTCTTTCCATGCAGTTGGGATTCGCTCTGGAGATAGATCATCCACCTTAAGTGTTGGAAACATTCCAAGACCAGGAGGAAGTGAGTACTGTTTCCCATCATCTGGAATACGCAGCGTACGCTGGAATTCCATACTAACCCTGGCATCAGGGTGGACTTCAGGGAACGAGAAGTGCAGAACGTTATTCTTTAGCTCAAGCATTGGTATACCTTATTTGCTTTCTTTGGTTGATGCGGATGGTGCCGGTGGAGGAGTTGGATTGTTAATAACATTCACAGAATCCAACTTGAAAGGAGAGAAGATAGTTCTTGGTTCAACAAGAACAGGTCGAACCTTATCTCCGTTTGGATCTTTGCACATAACCCAAGTACCATCTGCTGATGTTGGTGAAAACAGTCCATTAGGATCTGCCTGCGGTACTACAGCAAGTGTATGATCTGTATACCAATTGACCTTTTGTGGTGATGTGAACTGGGTGGAATACGGAATTCCATAACCAATTGATTCACAAAAGAAAACCAACTTACCAGTTTGTTCAGAGAACAGATACGTATACGTGACCAAACCATCCTGATCACGAAGCTCAAGAATGTCTTTGAGGATTCGCCTCTCGCGGAAGTTCTTGATGTTAGGCATACCAACAGCTTTGGTACCCTCCATCAGAATCCGCTCTTGATCATTCCTCTGAATATCATCAGAAGATGGTTGACGATCACAACCATCAGTACCTGCAGTCAGAGAGAAGAAGAGAAGTGCGGCGAAGATCTTAGTACTAGTATGCATGGTCAGATCCTTTCAACTCGTTCACGAATGCTTGCAGATCGGAGGGCAGATGATCCTCAGGATACCCTGAGATTCGATGTAGAATAACTGACTTCAGAGCTTTCTTGTGTGGCTCATCAGCTTTGATGTAATCCATTTGCATGGCTCTCAATTCCTGAGCCATACCATCATTGTACGCTTTGGATTGTTCGAACGTTTCTCTGCGCGCCTGCTCGTACTTAGGGGCGAAGATCTTGAACATAAAGAAGTCGTATCCTTGGGCAACAAACCCAATGAACCCCATTATGATCAGGAGTCCAAACAAGGCACAGATGGATAGAAGAACCATCTTGAAAGTTGACATTTCACCATCATTCTGAGACATAGATTACACCTTTCTTTACAAATCCACGGAAGCCATCGTCAATAGCTTTCTTGGACCATGTATCCCAATCATCTAGAACGTTGTCCTGATAATGCACAAGCAACATCTTTGACTTGATATCAGGTGGCAACGTTTTCAGTGAGTCATAGTGTGCATGGACACCTGACTTATACATTGTTTCACAATCGTGAACAATGACATCTGACTCTTTGTAGTACGCCATCATAGATGTTTCTGGCGCAAACTGAACATCTGTGGTAAGATAAACTCTCTTACCATTTGTATCAGTAAACATCAGACCAAAAGAATCCACCACGCAGTACTTGGCAGATATGTGGACTGATTGTACCACATCAAACTTCAAACCTTCCCATACAAAGGCTTCATTTCTCTGCACTGGCTTGACATCAAAGTAAGTATCGATTGTACAGTCAATACCTTGTATGCCCTCCATACCACCCTTTAGAGAGTTGTTCCATATAGAGCTTACCAACTCTCTAACACAATACATCTTTGGTAGAGGTATTGGATTTGGAACCTGGGCATCAATCATATACTGACGAGTGAAGTATCTTGTAAAGCCAAGAAACTCTAGTCCACCTACGTGATCTGCGTGAGCGTGAGATACGTATACACCATCAATATCTTTGTAAGAAAAGCCATGATCTTTGAGAGCCCAGCGGATATCTGAGCCACAATCCACTAGGAGGTTCTTGCCATTCCTTTGGATGATAAAGTTTGTTTGCCAGTTATCACCAAGAGTGAATGCTGAACCTGTGCCTAGTGCAATGATTTTTGTACTTTCAGTCATGACTTACTTTCTATTTGCGAGCGTCTTTGAGTATATTGCAGAACAACTCTCCCTGCTCAATGGCATCGTCCAGAGCAACATGAGAGTGTTTAGATGGCCCAAACCAGTTCTTTGGAAAGCGCCTCTTAGCTGTTTCTCTATATTCTGTCTTCAAGACTACCATGGCCATGGTCTTGATGTCAAGAGCAGAAAACGAAAACGGAGACTCACCAGCAAAGGCAATCATGTACCAGTACATGAAAGTGAAATCAAATCCTGTAGGATACCCAACAAATACAGGCTTTCCTTTAACTGATTTCACCCAAGACACGTACTCTGGCATTACCACTTCAGCAGGACGTGTGTTCTTTCTGTGAGCTGCCCATGCTTCAGGCTGACCCTTCCACCATTCCATTGTTCCAAGATCCTGCTTCGCATCTGGCAGGACCTCCAGGTTGGCAGAGTAAGTGTCAATCATCTTTCCATCTGCCGTAAACGCAGCTGATCCAAACGAAAGCATTGAATACTTTCCTGGGATAGGTCCATCTGCTTCGATGTCTGTACTAAAATAGATTTCCATTACGCTCTCACATTCCAGTATCTGAGATACCTTGATTCGAACTCGTCCTTAAGTTCTACAAACCTAAGATGTAGTGTATCACTAACATCAAACTTACGTACGTTCTTCTGGTAAAAATCAGAAGTGTAATACTTCCATTGGTACCAGAACATAAAGAACTTCATCTTCTCTTGAAGGACTTCGTTCCTTACCAAGAATGGTGTCTTGGAATCGTAGTACTTGT
>Ga0075029_100002360_pt1 | contig 10718 bp, 8 predicted proteins | sample LitLauG_LLR_2013_FD_71391 | JGI IMG/M metagenome (GOLD analysis project Ga0075029, IMG submission 71391) | Freshwater sediment microbial communities from North America - Little Laurel Run_MetaG_LLR_2013 | ecosystem: Environmental > Aquatic > Freshwater > Creek > Sediment | place: USA...
AAGTGGTCGCGAGGATCGACCGTCCCCACGCCATGACGCTGCTACGCCTGCAACTCGACACTGGTCGGACGCATCAGATCAGGGTCCATTTGGCCACGATCGGCCATCCGGTGGTCAACGATCCACGCTACGGTCATCGGCGCGACAAGCGGCTCGATCCCGAACGGTTCTTCCTGCACTCCACGACCTTGGCCTTCGCCCACCCGCGCAGCGACGAATGGTTGATCGTCAGCACGCCGCTGCCCGACGACCTCAGGGCACTCGTGCCGCCGTCGTTGACCCTTTAGAAGCTCTCGTGAGCGGCGAGCACAGCGGTGTCTTCACGAAGTAGCGCGAGCGCTTCCTCCTCGGCTCGTCGTACCCGGCGCACGCCGATGTCCATCTTCGTCGCGGTGGCCTGCAACGAGAGCGGAGTCGCGCCATTGAGGCCGAATCGCAGTGACAAGACCTCGCGCTGGAGATCGTTCAGCTTCGACAGCGCGCCATGGAGCTGGTCGTCCATCATCGTCTGTTCGATGTCACCAACCCAGTCGTGCTGGCTCGGGGCGACGAGGTCACCCAGGGTCGTCGCGGAGTCAGAGGACGCCGGCTGGTCGAGGCTCGCGGTGACTCCGGCGAGGCCGTGCAGGTTGTCGCGCTCGGCCTTGGACATGCCGGTGGCTTCGGTCAGCTCTTCGTCCGTGGGCTTGCGCCCGAAGATCGACGTCAACTCGGCGTTCGTGGCCTCGAGGCGTTGCAACTGCTCACCCACCTCTAAGGGGATGCGGATCGTACGGCCGTGCTGTTGCACCGCGCGCTGAAGGGCCTGGCGGATCCACCACGTCGCGTAGGTCGAGAACTTGAATCCACGCTCCCAGTCGAACTTCTCAACCGCCCGAAGGAGCCCGAAGGTACCTTCCTGGACCAGGTCGACCATCTCGACACCGCGGTCCTGGTAGCGACGGGCCCAGTGCAGCACCAAACGAAGGTTGGCGGCGACCATCTGCTTCTTCGCCTCTTCGTCGCCGGCCGTCACGCGCTTGGCGAGCTCGACCTGCTCGTCGTAGTTGGGCATCGGGTAGCGGTCGAGGTCGCGCATCAAGAGACCGAGCATGTCATTGGTATTCACGGCGGACCTACGAACGATGGCACTCATGCGGATCTCCTAGCGATGTGACTGGGGGGTGTATTTCACGACCTAGGTATTTCTCCTATGAACGTATACTTAATTTAGCACGGTCCGGTAAGCACATCAATGCCCTTTCGTGGGAAACGTCTAAGAATCCGCCACTAGGCGCTGTGGGTGCGCGGCACGCGTTTTCCGCCCCTGGCCTGGAGAACCATGTCCGCCAAGGTGAACGAGGCGAGGTGCTCGCGCATGTGCTCACCCACGTCCGCCCAGACGTCCAGCAGCACGCACTGGCCTTCGTGGTCGCAGGCGCCGTCCTGGTGGGGCTCGCCGAAGGACCCGGCAACGATCGGACCGTCGACTGCCGCCACGATCTCGGCCAAAGTGACCTCTTCGCAGGGTCTCGCGAGGACGTAGCCGCCCCCGACCCCGCGTTTCGAGCGTACGAGCCCCACGCCCTTCAAACTCAAGAGGATCTGCTCCAGATACGGCTGGGGCAGTCCCGTACGCTCGGCGAGGTCGCGCACCGACGTCGGCGTCGCGGGGTCGTCGCGCAGCGCGAGGCTCAGCAACGCTCGGCTGGCGTAGTCACCCCTGGTCGACACTCTCACCTCCACATTCTACCGGTGTGACGAGACGTGCAACGGGTCCGCACGGGCCGACCCGTGCGTCTGGCACAGTGGATGGGTGCAAGAAGACCAGAACGAGAACCAGAACGTGACCGTGGGCCCCGACGAAGTCCTCGCCCCAGGCGAGAGCGAGCCCGCGGGCGTCGACGAGAACACGGACTACATCAGTCAACCGGCCAAGGTCATGCGGATCGGTTCGATGGTCAAGTCACTCCTCGACGAAGCGCGCAGCGCCCCCCTCGACGAGGCCGGTCGCGCGAGGTTGCGTGAGATCTACGAGACGTCGATCCACGAGCTGTCCGGAGCGTTGTCGCCCGACCTGGGCACCGAACTGTCGAAGATGGCCCTGCCGTTCAGCGCGCAGGTGCCGACCGAGTCGGAGCTGCGCGTCGCTCAAGCCCAGTTGGTGGGATGGCTCGAGGGCCTCTTCCACGGGATCCAGGCGTCGCTGTTCGCCCAACAGGCTGCCGCGGCCGCACAGCTGGAGAAGATGCGCGATCGCTCGCTCAACCCCGGGGCCGGTGAACCGCGCGCCGGCACGTATCTCTGATCCACGCTGCCCGGGGTGGCACGATGGCACTAGCCTTCGAATCCCATCCTTGTAATTCAAGTCCGTCGCGTCGAAAGGAAGTGATCGGCTGATGGCTGAGAGCTTCGTCCATCTGCACAACCACACCGAGTACTCGATGCTCGACGGTGCGGCGCGCGTGGAAGAGATGGTGCTCGCGGCCAAGGCCGACGGACAGCGGGCGATCGGCATCACCGATCACGGGAACCTCTACGGGATCATCGATTTCTACGAGGCGTGTCGCAAGCACGACGTCACGCCGATTCTCGGCATCGAGGCGTACATGGCGGCGAACTCGCGATTCGATCGACCGCCGCGACGCGGGAAGATCGACGACACCGGCGGCGAGACCGACGGCGGGCAGAAGTTGTACCACCACCTGACGTTGTTGGCTTCGACCAACGAGGGGTACCGCAATCTGCGCGAACTGTCGTCACTCGCGTTCCTCGAGGGCTACTACTACAAGCCGCGTCTCGACTGGGACCTGCTCGAGCGCTTCAGCGCGGGCCTCATCGCGACGTCGGGCTGCCTCGGAGGGGTCGTGCTGCAGGCCTTGTTGCAGGACAACTACGACAAGGCCCGCGAACTCGCGGGTCGCCTCCAGTCGATATTCGGTCCCGAGAACTTCTTCATCGAGATGCAAGACCACGGTTTGCCCGAACAGCTGCGAACGAACCCCCAGTTGTTGCGCATCGCGAAGGAACTTCGCGCACCGCTGCTGGCAACCAACGACCTGCACTACGTGCACCACGATGACGCGGAGATGCACGACGCCTTGCTCTGTATCGGCACCGGATCGCTCGTGGCGGATCCCAACCGCTTCCGCTTCAACAGCGACCAGCACTACTTGAAGTCGGCGGCTGAGATGCGCTACCTCTTCAGAGAGATCCCCGAGGCGTGCGATAACACGCTGCTCGTGGCCGAGCGTGCGAACGTGACGATCGAGTTCGACAACGACGCCCTGCCGCAGTTCCCGATTCCCGACGAGTACGCCGGTGTCGACCACAAGGACGGCGCCAATCGGCTACTGCGCGAACTTACCTACCAGGGCGCTCGTGAACGTTACGGCACCCTCAGCGAAGAGATCCGCGCGCGAATCGACTACGAGCTCGGGGTCGTGGCGGACATGGGCTTCTCGGACTACTTCCTCGTCGTGTGGGACCTGATACGCCACGCCCGAGAGAAGGGGATCCGGGTCGGGCCGGGCCGAGGTTCTGCCGCCGGATGTTGCGTCGCGTATTGCTTGCGCATCGTGGACCTCGACCCCATCCGCTACGGGTTGATCTTCGAGCGATTCTTGAATCCGGGTCGAAAGCAGATGCCCGACATCGACATGGACTTCGACGAGCGCTATCGCGGCGACATGATTCGCTACGCCGCCGAACGCTACGGCTCTGATCACGTCGCCCAGATCGTGACGTTCTCCACGATCAAGGCACGCGCCGCGGTGCGCGACGCCGCGCGGGTCCTGGGCTACCCGCCCCAACTGGGCGACAAGATCGCCAAGGCGATGCCGCCGCTCGTGATGGGTCAGGACCTGCCGCTGGAGGCATGTTTCACACCGATGCCGGGCTACGAAGGTCGCTACGCCGAGGCCGCCGAACTGCGCACGCTCTACGAGAACGACCCCGAGGTCAAGCACGCCGTGGACGTGGCCAAGGGCTTCGTCGACAAGCGGCGTCAGGACGGCATCCACGCCGCCGCGGTCGTCATCACGAAGGAGCCGGTCCTCGAGTACGCGCCGGTGCAGAGGAAGTCAGGACCGAACGGTTCGATCGACGACGCGCCAATTGTGACCCAGTACGAAGCGACGGCCATCGAGAAACTGGGCCTGTTGAAGATGGACTTCCTGGGGCTGCGCAATCTCGCGATCATCGAGCGCACCCTCGAACACATCCGTCGACGTCACGGCGTCGAGGTGGACATCGACCACGTCGCCCTCGACGACCCCAAGGTGTTCGACATGCTGAAGCTCGGCAACTCGATCGGGATCTTCCAACTCGAAGGCGACAAGATGCGCCAGCTCATGCGCCGACTGGCACCCACCAGTTTCGACGACATCGCCGCCTTGAACGCGCTGTACCGACCCGGTCCACTGAGTGAGAACGTCCACAACGACTACGCCGACCGCAAGAACCACCGTCAGGAGGTGACCTACGACCACCCTGACCTCGAAGAGGTGCTGGGCGACACCTACGGACTGATGATCTACCAAGAGGACATCATGCGCGTGGCCACCAAGGTCGCCGGCTTCTCGATGACCGAAGCGGACGACCTGCGCAAGGCCTGCTCGAAGAAGATCCGAGAGATGATCCAAGCCCAGCGCGCGAAGTTCATCGACGGGGCCGAACGCGAAGGCTACGGACGGCCGCTCGGCGAGACGATCTTCAACAAGATCGAGCCCTTCGCCGACTACGCGTTCAACAAGAGCCACGCCTACGGCTACGCACTCATTGGCTATCAGAACGCCTGGCTCAAGGCGAACTATCCCGTGGAGTACATGGCGGCCCTGCTCACGTCGTTTCGCGACGACAAGGACAAGGCCTCGCTCTACCTCAACGAGGCGCGTCAGATGGGCATCACCGTCGGTGTGCCCGACGTCAATCAGTCCTTCGCCGAGTACGCGCCCAGCCTCACCGAGGACCAGACGATCCTCTTCGGCCTGGCCGCCGTGCGCAACGTCGGCGAGACGCTGGTCGAGAAGATCGTGCGCGAGCGAGAGGCCAACGGCCCCTTCGCGTCGGTCTACGACTTCGTGCGCCGTGTCGACCCGATGGTGCTGAATCGGCGGTCCATGGAATCGCTCATCAAGGCCGGGGCCTTCGACGCCTTGGGCGTGCCCCGCCTGGGGTTCTTGTTGAAGGTCGACGAAATCTGCGACGTGACCTTGAGCCGCCGCAAGGATCTCGCGCTCGGGATCTCCACCCTCTTCTCGGCGATGGGCGACGGCGGCGAGCGCCAGGACTGGGAGGGTACGGAGATCGCGATCGCCGACCTGGAGTTCGACCGTTCCGTCAAGCTCGACTTCGAGAGGGAGATGCTCGGCACGTACATCTCTGACCACCCGCTCTACGAGCTCCAAGACGCCCTCGGCGCACGAACCGACGGCACCATCCTCTTGATTCGAGAGCGCGGCGAGGAACTGGCGCGAACGGGCAAGGCCGTCACCGTCGGTGGCATCCTGGCCGAGGTGCAGATTCGCACCACCAAGATGGGCAAGCAGTACGCGCGCGTGGTGCTCGAGGACCTCGGGGGTTCGATGGAGATCAACTTCTCGGCCGGCAACTTCGAGCGCTACAGCGGGTTCCTCTCGAAGGACAACATCGTGCTGATCAAGGTGCGCCCCGGCTACGACGAGGAGCTGCGCTTCAGCGCGATGGACGTCGAGCTGTTGAGCGTTGAGCCGGGGACGGGAGAACTGCGTTTGGTCCTGCGGCCGGAGGATCTCACCGAGTCGTCGATCTCGACCTTGCGCGAGATCCTCACCCGCTACCCCGGGAAGTCGCCGGTCATCGTCGAGGCGGGTGGCGCGGGGAAGGTCTTTCGCCTCACCGCGGACTTCAACGTCAATATCGCGAGCGTGGTCGCTGATTTACGCTCGGAATTCGGTCGAAACGTCATCAAGGCCTGACCCGTCGACGAGGGTGGTGAACTCTCGTAGAATGGACTCCTATGGCAATGAACGTCACCACGAAGGACACCACCGCCCTCAGCGACGCCGAACTCGCCGAGATGGCCGACCTCTGCGTCGATCGCGAACCGAACTTCGACATCGGCTTCTTGTCCAAGCAGCGAGAGGACTGGGTGCTGGTCACCCACGCGCGCGAGGGCAATAAGCTGCGCGGCTACTCGTTCTGCACGCTCGAGCGCATCGGTGGCACGCCGTCGTTGCTGGTCGGTCTCTTGCTGGTCGATCGAAATGCCAAGTCCGATCAGACGCTCAAGGCGATCCTGCACGACCAGTTCCGCCGAGCGTTGCTGGCGTTCCCCGACGAGGACGTCTTGCTGGGCTCGCGCCTCACGTCACCCGACGGCTACCGCGCTTTCGCGGGTCTCGAGGACGTCGTACCGCGCCTCGGCTACCGGCCGACGGGCGAAGATCGGGCCTGGGGACGACGGTTGGCCAAGCGCTTCGGTTCCGAGAAGTCGATCGATGACAAGACCTTCGTGATGACCGTCTCACCTGGTCCGGTCGGTGGCCTCGACTACGTCGCGGCCAAGGGCGCGATCCCAGAGGGAGCAGCCACCTTCTTCGACGATGTGGTGCCCGAGAAGGGACAGCGCCTCATCGTCTTCGGCTGGGCCATGGCCGAGGCCCTGGCGTCGGGCAAGCTGCCCAAGTAGCTCACCCGCGGGGCAGGAGTCCCGTGCAGCTCTTGTAGCAGTGTCCGTCGATCGGCATGGACAGCGTCGTGAGCACGTAGGTCGGTCGAAAGCCCAGTGCGGACGCGAGGTCCTTGCCCGCCAACGAGGTCCGTCGCGTTGCCTCCATCGTGCGGATCGCGTGGGCGTCCTCACAGAGCAACCAGACGTCGTCGCCGAACCAACCAAAGCGCACCCAGGTCGATCCGTCGTCGTGACGTCGTAGGAGTTGTGGTCCCCTGTCGGCCGCGATCAGCGCGACGCTGGGTCGCTCGCCGCGGAACTCCCAGTAGGGGGCGCTCGGACCACGGAAGCCGAAGAGAGGACCATCGGCAGGGCTGGCGAGCTGCTCGAGCCAACGGCGCACCCGACGACCGCGATAACTGCCGAGGCGTCGGGGGAGTTGCGCCAAGGTGACCGCTTCAGGTTGAGCGAGGTCGTTGCGTTCGATGTCCGAGGCGAGTTCTCCCTCCACGACGTCGAAGACCGCGAGGTCAGTGACGTAGTCGTTCGGCCACGGTATTCGCCATCGCACGATCGTCTGGCTCGCGAGGTCGACCACCGTGGTCGTCTCGTTGGTCGAGCCCAGGACCAGGCCGTGCACCGTTGAATTGGGCGTCAGGTCCACCGTCGCGCGCTGGGGCGTGCGTTCGACGAGTCGCTTGATGGCTCGGGCTGCGGGATCGCGGTTGAAGAGGGGCATCAGGCCCCCAGCTCGAGCAGCTGGCGATCGAGCTGGTCGACGTCGTCAACCGGGAGTTGACACACGCCGGCGCGACAGACGTAGGCGCGCCCCGCCGTACGACCCGCGAGCAATGGTGACGAGCCTGATCCGGTGATGAGGACGACGCGCGACATTGCCTTCGATCGTAGGTGCTCGCTGAGGCGGTTCCTGGGCCCCGGAACGACGACCTCGATGCCCTCCAGGGCGAAACCGGCCGCCTCGACCAGGTCGGGGACGGCCCCCGGATGGCTTCTGATGATCGGCTCGGCCAGGGTCACGAGACGCTGGGCGACGACGAGACGTCCGACGTCGCCCGTTATGAGGCCGAGTCGCGCGAGGGCACGACACGCGACCGAGTAGCCCGACGGTGTGGCGCCGTCGAACAGGTCTTTGGGTCGTACCACGAGATCGACGACGAGGTCACTCACGCTGAAGATCCCCCGTCCGACGTCGGGTGCCGTGGGTGTCGGTACGTCGCCGTCCCAGTGGTGCGCGAGCAGATAGTCGACGACCTGGTTCGCGCCATCTGTCCAGTGGTCCTCTCCGGTGACCTCGTAGGCGTCGAGCATGGCGTCGGCCAACCACGCGAGGTCAGCGCAGGTGGCGTAGGCGTGGCACTGATCGGTGCGCCACCATGCACCGTTCATGAAATGCGTGCGCCGAAGGCTCGCGAGGAGTTCTAGACCCCGAGCCTCGAAACGATCGTCGCCACTCGTCACCATCGCCGACGCGACCATGGCATTCCATTCGAGGATGACCTTGTCGTCGCGTCCGGGCTGAACCCGTTGTTCGCGGGCCCTGCGAAGTGCCTCGAGAGCTGGCTCCAGATCCGTCGGCGCGAGGAACGTCGCGGCGGGGTCCAGTCGAGGAATCGATCGACCCTCGAATTCTCCGGGTTCGGCGATGCGCAGGCGATGCACGACGGCGCCAAGGTGGTGACCTAGCCCGGCGAAGCGCAGGGCCTGGTCGACCTCGTCGACGGTCCAGGTGACGTGCGATCCCTCGACGCCGCCCGCGTCCGCGTCGAGCGACGAGGCGAAGCCGCCATCGAGGGCCAGGTCGTTCACTACGAAGTGCAAGGTGTCGAGCGCCACGTCGCGCCACTCGTTGCCTGCGCGAAAGGTCCTCGCGGCGCGAAGGTAGCAGCGAGCGAGCAGCCCTTGGTCGCAGAGCATCTTCTCGAAATGCGGTACGTGCCACTGCGCGTCGACGCTGTAGCGCGCGAAGCCGCCTCGCAGGTGGTCGTACATCCCGCCTCGTGACATGGCGTCGAGTGTTCGTCGTGCCGCTGCGAGCGCTTCGGCGTCGTCGAACTCGAGAAGGGCGTCGACGTAACTCGGACGCGGGAACTTGGGAGCGTCACCGAAACCGCCGTGGTCATCGACGCGGTCGACGAGTTCGTCGCGCAACGTTCGTCGAACCGTCGCCAGGTCGATGGAGGCGTTCGAGATCATGAGGTGGTCGGCGTAGTGCAGGTCGCGCTCGACGGCGACCAGGACCTCGTCGGCCTGACGGTCGATGAGCTCGCGCTGATTCGCCCAGGCATCATTGATCGCGCTCAGGAGCCGTGAGAATCCGACCTGTCCGTGGCGATCGACAGGGGGATAGTACGTGCCCGCCATGAAGGGACGGCCGTCGGGCGTGAGGAACACTGACATGGGCCATCCGCCGTGTCCGCTCATCAACTGGGTTGCGGACATGTAGAGGGCGTCCACGTCGGGTCGCTCCTCACGGTCGACCTTGACGGGCACGAAATTGTCATTGAGCAATCGCGCGACGTCAGGATCCTCAAAGGATTCGTGCGCCATGACGTGACACCAGTGACACGCTGCGTAGCCAACGGAGAGAAAGATCGGTTGATCCCTCGCGACCGCCTCGTCGAGGGCATCGCGGCCCCAAGGCCACCAGTCGACTGGATTGTCGGCGTGCTGGCGCAGGTAGGCGCTGGAGGCTTCGGCGAGGCGGTTGGGCACGAGAGCAGCGTAGCGACCGTCATGTCGCGAACGGTTGGCTTCCTCGTGGTTGCAGATCACCCCTGGGTCAGGTTCATCCGAGTGGAAGACATCGAGACTCGACGATCGACCTCTTGCTCGTCACTGGGTACTGTGGCACGGGCGTCACTGCTGAGGAGGAGTCATGGCACGACCACTTCGATGGGGAATCATCGGAACGGGGGGCATTGCGCGAACCTTCGTGAGAGACCTCACGTTCGCTGAGGACGGCGTTGCCGTTGCCGTTGGGTCCCGTTCGGCGTCGTCGGCGGACGCCTTCGGCGATGCCTTCTCGATCGAGCGTCGTTACGACTCGTACGAAGCGTTGGTGCGCGACCCCGACGTGGAGGCGGTCTACGTTGCCACGCCGCATCCAATGCACTTCGAAAACGCCCTCCTGGCGCTCGAGCACGACAAACACGTCCTCGTCGAAAAGGCCTTCACCGTCACCGCTGGCGAGGCGGTTGAACTCGTGCGCGTCGCTCGAGAGCGAGGTCGGTTCTTGATGGAGGCGATGTGGACGCGGTTCTTGCCCCACGTGGCGAAGGTTCGCGAGCTCGTCGCTCGGGGATCGCTCGGGGATCTGGTGCTCGTTGAGGCCGACCATGGACAGTGGTTCGAACTCGACCCGACGACGCGACTCTTCGATCCCGCCCTCGGAGGAGGCGCTGTACTCGACCTCGGGGTGTACCCGATCTCGTTCGCGTCAATGCTGCTCGGACCACCGCGTTCGATCGTCGCCAGGGTCGATGCGGCCTTCACCGGTGTCGACGGCCAATCATCGATGGTCCTTAGCTACGACGGTGGTGCCCAGGCGCTGCTCACCTGCACGTCGCTGGCGCGCACCTCGACGCGCGCGTCGATCGCAGGAACCACGGCGCGAATCGAGATCGACTCGGACTTCTACGCTCCGACCACGTTTCGACTCATCACGAGGTCGGGTGAGGTCACATCATTCGATTTCCCAACCGTGGGACGGGGCCTGCACTACGAAGCTTCTGAAGTCGCTCGCTGTGTACGAAAAGGCCTCACGGAGAGTCCGCTCATGCCATTGGATGAGTCGATCCAGATCATGGCCACGATGGAAGAGGTCCTCACGCATCTCGAACCGAGGTGAGAGTCGCGGATGCTCAGTCTTTGCCCTCGTGTCGAGGAGTTCGCCGGCGCCAGCTACAGCCGAGCAGACGGTACTGCGGCGAGGACGAGGTGAATTCTTAACGTTCATCCTTCGACAATCGTTCGTAACAAAGGGTTCTCGAGGCTGGTGGTCGTGCGTGCGACGCGTCGAGGGGAGTGGCGCAGTCGCACGGCGACGACACAAATCGCACTCGCAAGA
>Ga0075029_100002369_pt1 | contig 10703 bp, 7 predicted proteins | sample LitLauG_LLR_2013_FD_71391 | JGI IMG/M metagenome (GOLD analysis project Ga0075029, IMG submission 71391) | Freshwater sediment microbial communities from North America - Little Laurel Run_MetaG_LLR_2013 | ecosystem: Environmental > Aquatic > Freshwater > Creek > Sediment | place: USA...
GCGCCCCTGGTGGTTCGCAACCGATTTCTGAACGGCGGCGGCGGAACCGCTTTTTGCGGTTGGCGTGGCACTCGCGGCAGCGCCTTGGATACCAGGATCAAATGTCCCAAAGACAATGACTGCCCAGAGGAAGCGAGCGCGCATCATCCTCCCGCGCCCTCGGATGGGATGTCCCCAGTGTTTTGGGAAGACTTGCGCAGGAACACGAGCTGCAGCGCCGGAACGACGATGAGCAGCATGAGGAGCCCAATGAGCATCCCGCCGACCACGACGGTCGCCAGGGGGCGCTGCACTTGACTGCCGATACCGGTTGAGAATGCGGCCGGCACCAGACCGATGCAGGCGGACAATGCCGTCATTAACATGGGCCGCATGCGCTTTTCAGCTGCGCGCTCCATTGCATCGAAGGGCCCCATGCCCTGGGTTTTGAGCTCGTTGAAGTAGGTGAGCACCAGAATGCCGTTCATGACCGACACACCCAAAAGCGATATGAATCCGATGGCCGCCGATATGCTGAATGGCAACCCCGTCACGAACAGCGCGATGACGCCTCCCGCAACTGCAAAGGGAATTCCAGCCAACGCCAGCAGACTGTCGCGCACCGAACTGAACAGGCTGTAGAGCAGGATCAATATCAGCGCGAGGCTCATCGGTACGAACACCGCCAGACGCAATTTCGCGGTCTGCAAGTCCTGAAATTCGCCCGCCCATATGATCCGATATCCGCTCGGCAGATGAATATTCCTGGCAATACGCGTCTGCGCCTCCGCCACCGTGCTGCCCAGATCGCGACCCCGCACGCTGAATTTAATCGGAATGTAGCGCTGCGTGGTCTCGTGGTAAATGTAGGATGCGCCCGAGTCGAGGCTGATGGTGGCGAGTTCGCGCAGCGGAATATAGGACGTTGTCCCGCTCGGCGTTTGGTAGGCGACCGGAACATTGCCGATCTTATCGATGCTGTCGCGGTACTGCGGCTCCAGGCGCACCGTCAAATTGAATTGCCGGTCGCTTTCGAGCACGGTGGAGGCCACTGCGCCGGCCATCGCCACCTGGACCACGGTGTTCACATCCCCGGTATTGAGCCCGTAGCGGGCCGCCTTGGCGCGATCGACCTTGATGTTGAGATTCGGCTGACCGACGATGTGGAAGATGCCCAGATCCTCAATACCTTTGACCTGCTGCATTTCCTGCAGAAGTTGGCCCGCGCACTTCTCCAAGAGGTCCAGATTGGGGCCGATGACCTTGACCGAGTTCGCTCCCTTGACGCCGGAGAGCGCCTCTTCGACGTTGTCCTGGATGTATTGAGAGAAGTTGAATACCACTCCGGGTAGCGCCGCGTCGAACTCTGTTTGCAATTGCGCCGTGAGTTTGTCCTTGGTCATGCCGGCGGGCCACTCATCGTAGGGTTTGAGCGGCGCGAACAACTCGACATTGGAGAATGGCGATGCGTCGCTTCCGTTGTCCGGGCGGCCATGCTGCGAGACCACAGTGATGATCTCAGGATGCTTGAGCAGAATTTCGCGCATCGTGCGCGTCGCCTCGGTGCCCGCGTCCAACGACATGGTTTGCGGCATCGCCGCGCGGATCCAGTAATTCCCTTCTTCCAGGGCGGGCAAGAATTCACTGCCCAAAAACGGCACCAGCATTCCCACCAGCACCAGGAACCCGATGCCAAGCCCAACCACGAGCTTTCTTCGCTGCAGCGCAAAGTCGAGTACCGGCCGGTAGATCGTGTGCAGCCCCCGAACGATGAAGGTTTCCGTTTCTCTCAGTTTTTCGGGCAACAGAAACGACGACAGCACCGGTGACACCGTAAAAGTCGCGATTAGCGCTCCCGCCAGCGCGTAGCCGTAGGTTCGCGCCATCGGTCCGAAAATCTGGCCTTCGACGCCTTGCATGGTGAACAGCGGACCGAATGCCGCGATGGTGATCGCAGTGGAAGACAAGATCGCCCTGTCGACTTGTAAAGCCGAGACGTAAATCATCCGCAACCGCACGCTCCAATGTGAGGCGCTGCCCGAGGTTGGGTCGTTCCCATAGGTGCCTTGGCGCAGGGCCTCGACCATCTGCGCCTGCAAAGTCGGCATGGACTGCAGATTGCGGAATATGTTTTCAACCAAAATGACCGCGGAATCGATGATGATGCCGAAATCAACCGCGCCTATGGACAGCAGGTTCGCATCCTGGCCCTGCAGTACCAGGATGATTATTGCGAAGAACAGTGCGAACGGAATGTTGGCGCCGACGATGATCGCGCTGCGCAAGTCGCCAAGGAAAATCCACTGGATTAGAAAGACGAGCAGACAGCCGAAAATGAGATTGTGCAGAACGGTGTGGGTGGTGACCTTGACCAGCGTGGTGCGATCGTAATAGGGAACGAGCTTCACTCCGTGCGGCAGGCTGCCATCCGTGTTCATTGTCGCAACCGCAGCCTTGATTCGCGGCACGACATCGTTGGTATGCTGCGTCCGGCCCATCACCACGATCGAGGCCACGACGTCGTCCTCATGATCGCGGCCGGCGATGCCGAGCCTCGGCACGAAACCCACGTAGACCCTGGCGACATCTTTCACCAACACCGGCACGCCGTTGAACTGCCCTAGCACGACATTCTGAATGTCATCGATGCGATAGCCCTGCGTGAGATCGTCGTTGCCGCCATCGTCGACCAACCCGACACCACGGATGTTCACCGATTGCTGCCCGACTGTGATCTCGCGGCCACCGACGTTGATGTTGGAGTTGGCGAGCGCCGTGAGCAGTTGCGGCACGGTGATGCTGTAGGCCTGCAGACTGTTGAGATCTGCGGCGACTTCGAATTCCTTGGTGGTGCCGCCCCAACTATTGATTGCGACTACGCCGGGAATGGTCGACAGGCGCCGCAGTGCAATCCAATCCTGCACGGTGCGCAGATTGGTAAGTCCGAAATGCGGCGGACCGACCACCTGGTAGCGATACACTTCGCCAACCAGGCTCGACTGCTGAATCTGGGCCACCTGATTGGCGGGAAGCTGGACATTTTGCTGCAGGCTCAATGCAGCCTGCGTATAAGCAAAATAGTAGTCCACCCCGTACTTGAAGGTCACCCGTACGAACGACAGACCGTAGAAAGAGGTGGAGCGAATGTTGTCGATGCCGGGCGTGGAATACAGGCCGATCTCCATCGGCGTGGTGTAGTATTTTTCCATCTCCTCGGCGGAAAGCCCCGCCGCTTGCGCAGTAATTTCAAGGATAACCGGGGCGGGATTCGGATAGGCCTCGATATTGAGCTTCGAATACGCGATCAGGCCGGCAGCGATGAATACAAACAAGCCCAGCAGAATTATTGCACGGCGGCTGAGCGCAAATTCAACAACGGCTCTGATCATCAGCCTTCTCTTTCAACGTGGAATGGCGTGAACGCGGCAGACAAGGAGTGCGTTCAGGACGCTCCACCGTAGAGAATATTGCTCAAGAATATCGCCCCATCGACCGCCACGGTTTCTCCGGACCTCAAACCCTCGAGAATCTCGTCGTAACCGTGTTGTTGGCGGCCGATTTTTACGCTGCGGCGCGTAAAGCTATGCGGGTCATTGCCGACCACCCACACTGACATGGTCCCGTCACCCTCGCGCACGACACCGTTTAGCGGCACGCCGGGGGCGAGTACCGGAGCACCGGTGCGTATGACAAATGTGGCGAACATTTGCGGCTTGAGCTCGTGATCGGGATCCTTGATCTCGGAGCGCACGGTGATGCGGCGCGAATTCGGATCCACGGTCGCGCCGATGGCGGTGATCTTGGCGGCGAACACACGGTCGGGCAAGGCCATGACCGAGACCCTCACCGGCTGTCCAAGCTTGAATTGCGGGCTATCGGCCTCCGGTACGTTCGCCAGCATCCACATGGTGGAAAGGTCTGCGACCGAATAGGGAGCGGGCGGATTACCAGGTTGCGCAAGCAGGCCCGGCGCTGCATTGCGGGCAGTGATGCGGCCGGTGATGGGACTCCTAACGATGAGCGCCGATTCAACCTTGCGCGACACCACGATGTGATCGATCTCAGCCTCGGTCTTGCCAAATATCGCGACGGCATGGCGGGCGGCCCGCAGTGCCCCCTCGGCACTCTGCTGATTGGCGACTGCGGTCTCGTAGTCGTTCTGGTCAATGCCCCTTGACGCATAAAGTGCCTTGGCGCGCGTCAGCGCGCTGCTGGTCTGATCGAGCGCCGCCGCTGCTGAGATGAGATTCGACTCGGCGGCGATGAAATCAGGGCTCTGTATCGTGAACAGGACCTCGCCCTCTTTCACCTCAGCGCCAAGATCCGCAAATGCCTGAATGATCCGACCCGGATAGGGGGAGAACACCTGGACGCTCCGGTCCTGGTCGAAATCGATATTACCAATCGCGTCCTTTTCGTTGAGAAATTCGCGATCCACTACTGTTGCTACCTTGACCGAACCGAGCTGCGAGTCCGAGAGATTTACCGTATCGGGACCGGGTGCCGGGGGAGCGGCGCCGGGAGGTGCCGGAGCGGGCGTTCTGGCGTGCGATCCCGAGCAGGCCGTTACCGCGATGATTGCGAGAATGCCCAACGCGCCGGTCGCGAGCAGTGCACGTCGGCTGCTGAATCGCGATTTGAATATCGGCAGGCGCATGCGGACCTCGCTCATGATCAGCTATGCATGATCTCGATGTGCCTACCCTATGGCTACTGTGAATGCTCACTGTGATTCTTAACTGTGAATGTTCACAGTGAGCAATCACAGTTACGTCGCGCTGGCGACACGCCCCACAATGCGACCGTAAATTCGGCCGCGGCGAATCAATGACCATGCCGATCCCGTTACGCTCGCCAGCAATTTATGCGGTATGCCTGGCCGCCGCGACCGGCTGCGCGGTGGGACCAAATTTCCACAAGCCGCAAGCGCCGAACGGAGCGGGCTACACGAGCACGCCGCTGCCGGATGCCACTGCAGCGGCGAACATACACGGCGGCGATGCGCAGCGGCTGGTGACCGGGCAGGACTTGCCTTACTTATGGTGGCAAGCCTTTGGTTCGCCAGGGATCAACTCGCTCGTGCAGAAAGCGTTTATCGCCAACCCGACCATCAAAGCTGCGCAAGCCGCGCTGCGGCAAGCGCAAGAGATGGTCTATGCGCAACGAGGATATTTCTATCCGACGATCAACGCGGATTACAATATTGAGCGGCAAAAATTACCCGGCAACACGGCGACCTCCTCGGCGCCGGGCCTGCAAGGCAACGGGCAGAACATCATTCCCAACGGCCCAGCCCAACCCGTTATATATAATTTCCAAACCGCGCAGTTGACCGTGGGTTTCACGCCGGATGTTTTCGGCGGCAATCGTCGCAAGGTCGAATCGCTGGATGCCCAGGCGCAAATGCAGCGCTTCGAGCTCGAGGCGACATACCTCAGTCTCGCATCCAACGTCGTCGGTGCCGCCATCCAAGAGGCGGCGACGCGGGCGCAAATCGCCGCAATCAAAGAAATTATTGACGATAACGAGACATCCTTGGGACTGCTGCGTGACAAATTCAAACATGGCTATGCAACGGGGATCGACGTGGCCGCCCAGGAACTGCAGCTGGCGCAGGCCAGGGCGCTGCTCCCGCCCCTCGAGAAGCAATTCGAGCAGACCCGGGATTTGATCCGTGCACTGGTCGGCCGCCTGCCCAACCAGGACGTGGAGGAAACCTTCGAACTCGCCTCGCTCACATTGCCCGCGGAACTGCCGCTAAGCCTGCCTTCGAAAATCATCGAGCAGCGTCCGGATATCCGCGCCGCCGAGGAGCAACTGCGCTCGGCCAATGCCCAGGTCGGGGTAGCCATCGCGGCCATGCTTCCCCAGTTCACGATCAGCGGTGCGGTCGGTGGGTCGGCCAGCGAATTTCCGTGGATGTTTCGCTCCGGCGGACCATTCTGGAGCTTGATTGGCGATGTGACACAGCCGGTGTTCGCGGGGGGTACCCTGTTGCACACGAAACGCGCCGCCGATCAGGCGCTGCTGGAGGCCGCGGCTCAGTACCAAAACACGGTACTGACGGCCTACCAGAACGTCGCAGACACGCTGCACGCGCTGGTCGCGGACGCCAACTCCCTGGCCGCCGCCGTCGGGGCGGAACGCGCGGCAAAAGTAACGCTCGAATTAACCCGCCAGCGCATGCAAAATGGCTATACGGACTATTTGACGGATCTCGCCGCCGAGATGGCCTACCAGCAGGCCGTTTTGAGCTTGGTGCAGAGCCAGGCGACTCGATTCGGCGACACCGCAGCTCTCTATCAGGCGCTCGGAGGCGGCTGGTGGAATCGTGCGGCGGCGCCCAGCGCGAGCAGCGTCGGCAGTGACGCGCCATCTCATGACGCTGCAGGGAATTGACCTGGCAATGCTAGACAAGAAATGTGATGGTGACGCATGGTAAGCGCGATAATCGGATCTACGGCCGTCTGTGCTAATCGCGGAGTTTCTGGCGATGGTTTCCCTGAATAAACGGATTCTCTGCATCGAGGACGATGCGGAAACCGCTGCGTTGATCGCGGAGGATTTGCAGGAACGCGGCTACACCGTCGAAATCGCAATCGACGGCCATTCGGGATTGAGCGCGATACTCAAAAGCGACCCTGATCTCGTGCTATGCGATATCAACATGCCGGGCATGACCGGATTTGAGGTGATGGAGCGCTTGATCGGGCTCGCGCCACAATTCGAAGCCGTACCTTTCATTTATCTCACTGCGCGCACGGATCGCGACAGCGAACTTAAGGGTCGGCGGCTCGGCGCCGATGATTACGTCACCAAGCCGGTCGATTTCGAGATTCTGGCTGCCATTATCGATGCGCGCCTGGGAAAGGGTGCGCGCAATGAGGTGTTGTCGCGCCACGTGGCGCTGAACGACCGAGAAGTGGAATGCCTGACCTGGTCGGCGCGGGGGAAAACGTCACCCGAGATTGCGACCATCCTCAGCATAGCGAAGCGAACGGTCAATTTTCATATCGAAAACGCCTGCCGCAAGTTGAACGTGGCGACGCGCACCGAGGCTGTGGCAAAGGCTGCCGCTGGGCGCCTCATCGAACCCCAAGGTAACCGATGGACCAAGTGATGAACCAACAGGTCGAACCCACTGCGGCGCGGCGCCCTGCGCTTGGCGAGCAATGGTGGCGCGCGAGACGATGGCTGCATTCGCATTCGATTCGCGTAAGGCTGTACTCCGCCTTGGCGTTGTTGTTCTTGTTGGAACTGGGGCTGGGCGCCTTCGGCTTCGCGCGCCTCAGTGATGTGAATCACGTCTCCGAGGTAATCCGTAATCATTGGCTGCGCGACACGCGCATTCTTGGCGATTTGAGCAACTACATGTCCGATTATCGTGCCGCGGAGGCGAATCGCTTGTTGTCCTCGACGCCGACGGAGTCTGCCGCGAGCGAGAAGGAAATTGCGTCGCTGCACGATACGGTGTTCGCCAGTCAGCGTGCCTACGAGGAGATATCTCAGGGCCCCACGGAAGCCTCGCTCTATGCTCAATTTTCCAAGCAATGGGCGGCATATCAGGCCGTGGCAGCAGAAGTGATCGCGGTCGCGCGCGCGGGCCAGACGGCGCAAGCCGTTTCTCTGTACAACACGGAATCGCGCCGAGCTTTCGATGTGTCCAGCGATCTACTGAGTCGCCTCACCGATCAAACCGTGCTCAAAGCGCGCAAGGACACCGATCGGGCCGCCGCCACCTACTCGCATGCGCGAAACATGATCGTGGCAGCCATGCTGTTGGCGGGGTTCCTCTTAATCGGAGTAATCGTCTACATCACCCGCGGTATCTTGGCGCCCCTATTGCAGCTCGCGACATGTATGCGCAGGCTCGCCGGGCAGAACACCGAAATCGCGATTCCCAGTGTTCAACGTGACGATGAAATCGGTGAATTGGCGCGAGCGGTATCCGTGTTCCGGGACAATGCCGTTGCACTGGCGACCAGTCAACGCCGGTTGCTCGAGCAGGCGGCGGCATTGGAACAGGGACTTGAGCACGAACGGCAGCTCACGGCGCAACAGCGGGATTTCGTCTCGATGACTTCCCATGAATTCCGAACTCCGCTCACGATCATAGATGGACATGCGCAGCGCCTCATAAAAATGAGCGACCGGCTCGACCCGCTGGACGCCGCAGAACGCGGCTCGCGCATCCGCAGTGCGGTGCAACGAATCACGAATATCATGGACAGCCTGCTGGGTGCATCGCGAGTTCTGGACGGACAGGCGGTATTCCATCCAATCGACCTCGATCCCCGTGCGCTGCTGCGCGACGCGTGCCAGGCGCATCGCGATGCAACTCGTGGCGCGGTCATCACCGAGGACTTTGCAAATTTGCCGGGGACCATTCACGGCGATCAGAAATTGCTGTTTCACGCGTTCAGCAATTTGATCTCCAATGCGATCAAGTATTCCCCAGCCGGGAGCCCGACCGAAGTAATTGCGCGTCGGGAGCCGGGTTGGCTGGTGGTACAGGTGCGCGACCATGGCATCGGCATTCCGGCAAAGGATCGGGAGCGTCTTTTCGAGCGCTATTTTCGCGGCAGCAACGCGACCAGCATCGCCGGCACAGGTGTCGGATTGCATCTGGTTTCGCTGGTCGTGGGACTGCATCAAGGAGAGGTCTTCGTGGAGAGTCTGGAAGGCGTGGGATCCAGATTCGTGGTACGCCTCCCGGTCCCCGCATCAGGGGCTGATGATCCCCCGGCATATTCAGGTGAGCCGCGTAACCATGAATTCGCTGACACAGCAATGGATGCACCCAGGTAATGGGCTTTATACGCACTGCCGTCGTGATGCTCGCCGGGCTGGCCTGTTGCGTAACATCGGCATTTGCCGCGGACATCGTCCCGTCGCCCGGCAGCAAACTCAACAACATCGTGGTGACCGGCAAGCGCATTTCCGTGCCCGATTTGGAACTGCAGGAGCAGGTCGAGACGGCCATGCGGTCAAATCCATATTTTCCCGATGAACACGTCACCGTCACGATCAAGGACGGTGTCGTCACGCTGCATGGGTTCATATACGATGAATGGGATCTTCGGGTCGCATTGCGCATCGCCAGGAGAACTCCCGGCGTGAAGCGCGTGATAAATGATCTGGAAATCGAGCTAGGCGGTGAGTAGATAAAAGCTCCCTCCAGTTGGTGCCATAACCTTGGCACCTGTTTACGCCACAATCGTGGAGCGCGTGATGATCAGGTCACCGATATTGCATTTGTTCGCACTGTCAGCGCTTCGTTTTCGATGCCCCATAGCAGACCGTCGCGACTGTCGCATTACGCCACACTCGGACATTGCTAACCGGACTGCGTCCTGGTTACCGGTAGATCGACGGCAACGTCGACCGAAAGTCTACTGGCGGCGTGACCGCGACAACGTAACGGCGCGATTTCCGAGGCGCAATGACTTACGATAGGATTGCGCCCCAGACGGGGGGACATGCGGTGACGGAGCACGATCCGGCGGCAAACGACCTCCGCGACGAGGGTCATGCAGACAGCGAGCGAGCCACGGCGGGCGGCGTCACTGCTCCCGCGGAGATCCGCTCCGCAGCCGCCAAAACAGGAACCTGCGCCGATGCTCGAAGCTCATTCACCTCATGAAGCTATCCAGACCTGGAGGGGCTTCTTTGTTCACATCGCCACAATAGTCATCGGACTCATCATCGCGGTCGCGCTCGAACAAACGGTCGAGTTCTTCCACCACCGCCACCAGCGGCTGCTGCTAGAGGAGCAGATACGTGCGGAGTTGAACGACGACACGGAACTCGTTTCCGCTGATATCGCAAAACTGGCAGGATTTCGAGCCTATCTGGTCGATCTGCAATCGGCAGTCACTGCCCGTCGACATGGGCAAGCGACTGCGGCATTACCGGCCGCCGATGATCCACGTATGGCAATTACGATAGGACTCCCGAGTCTGGCACCGTACGAGGCCGCCAAGGACAATGGCACTATTGCCCTGCTGAGCAGCCAGCGGATCCGTCTGTACAACCGTGTCGCCTTCCAGCGGGAAATGCTCAAGACTGTTTATGCGAACTGGTTTGAAGATCTTGCGGCTATCGGCGCGTTTAGGCGTCGGTTCGACTATTCAGCAAGCAACAGCGGCCCATCCGTCGTACAGGTGGACGTCGGTGTCCTCTCGCCGGCCGAGCTGGCCGAGTACCAGTCGCTGATCGGCAGACTGATCAACCGGATTGAATGGATGGACCTGCGGTTGCGTGTGTTCGGCGCTCAATGTCGGGCAATTCTTGAGGGGGTCCGCGATGAGAACGACATGTTTATTCGTGCGAACCCATCGACTGTCGGGGCCGTCGATAACAGTCCGAGTCCTGGGCACCGATAGTCATCTAGCGAGGCCTTGGGCGCACCGCTATCACCGGGTAGGTCTACTGGCAGATCGTTGTTGACGTCTACTGAAAATCGACCGGTTGTGGCATACGGACGCGGTAAACGCGGGATTTCTGCGGGGCTTCCAGTCTCAGCGCCGACTATCACCAGAAGTCCTCGGGTAAGAGGCCTTGAATGAGTTGTCCGAAAGCTGCCTTTCGCCACCGGCGCGTTTGGGTCGAGGCCGTGTCAAAACGTGACAAATGCGCGGCCGCGACGACTGTATTGATGATAGATGTTTTGGAAGAAAGTGGTTCGGTGACGTTGGCGAGTCGGGAAAAAGGTATTCAAGCCC
>Ga0075029_100002371_pt1 | contig 10697 bp, 7 predicted proteins | sample LitLauG_LLR_2013_FD_71391 | JGI IMG/M metagenome (GOLD analysis project Ga0075029, IMG submission 71391) | Freshwater sediment microbial communities from North America - Little Laurel Run_MetaG_LLR_2013 | ecosystem: Environmental > Aquatic > Freshwater > Creek > Sediment | place: USA...
CAGCACAACTGTCATTCGTTCGGGATGACGGATATCCTTGAACAGGATGGCGGATGCGAAGGCCAACAGCGGCAGGAGTGTGTAAGGCCGCGCGATCACCGCGTACTGGTAAACCATGAAATAAGTAAAGGCCAGCGGCCAGCGGATGATCCGGGGAAACGGCCCTTTGAAGATGAGCAGCGCGACTCCGGCGGTCGCGCCGGCCATCCCGATGTAGCTGATCGCTCCATATTTCGCGTGGAACACGTGCTGCGCCACCCATAGGATCGTGTGCCAAAGGCCAGGAGATCCCTCGTAACGCAATTCATGAAACCAGATGGTGCGGAGATCGAGATCGCGCGCAATCAGCCATGATTGGGCTTCGTCGGTCCATTTTTCGTGATAGCTAAAAGTAAAGCTGATAACCACGATCCAGAGGCCGAACACGCCGAGGTCCGCGATACGCCACCAGCGATCCATGGAAGAAGCGGCAACCGAAGATGAAGCGGTGTGAGAACCAATAACGGGCGCTGATCGTGCCAGCGGAGAGTCGCCCAGCGGACCGGGGAGAACGCTGGTCTGGCCGTTTGTTGTCTGCTCTGTCATGGGTGCGACTTTTCTACCGCCCGCACTACACGGGAGTTGCCGCATTCCTGACTGGAACGCGGTTCTCCACTTCCGCCGCTTGCGCGCCCGCTGCTCCGGCCTCGTGGTACTCGGCGTCTTGATTCACGGCCCAGACATCGTACTTGCGCTCGCCCGCCAGAATGTTTTTTGCGGTCAGCATGGCGGTCATCATGGCGTGGTCCTGATTGTTGTACTTATGCATGCCGTTGCGGCCTACCAGGTGAAGGGTGGGGTACCTCTTTTCGATCGCGCCGCGAACCGTTTCGACGTGCTGCTGGTAGGCGTCGTCATAGACGGGATACGCCTTGGGTTGGCGGATCACGCAGCCATCGACTACGTCCGCGCTGGAAGCTAGATTTACTTTCTGGATTTCCTGCTTCGCCAGCTCGATCAGCTCACGGTCGCTCGTGCTCCACAGTCCATCACCCTCGAAGCAGAAGTATTCGAGACCATAAGAGGAGTAGGCGGCGTCGGGAACCATCTCGGGCGACCACGACTTGTAATTTTGCACGCGGCCCACCTGCACACTCGGGTCGTGAATGTAAATCCAGTTGTCGGAGAAACGGCCGCGGTCGTGCACGATCAGGCCGACGGTCAGGAAGTCGCGGTAGCGCAAAGAGCGGGCGGCCAGGAGGGCGGCTTCGGGAAGCTTTGGTTCAATCTGCGCGATCAACTCGCGGATGGGCATGGACGAAACTAGATGCTCAGCGCGATATTCTTCCAGATCGCCGTTGGGGCTGCGGGTGGTCACGATCCATCGATTGCCGCTGGAGTCGAAACGGCAGCCGGTCACTTTGCGGCCGAGAAGCACTTCACCGCCCAACGTGCGGACTTTCTCTGCGCATGCTTCCCACATCATCCCAGGGCCCAGTCGCGGATATCGGAAGGTGTCGATCAGCGTCTTGACCACCTGCGTGCGGTCCTTTGGTTTTCGTTTAGTGAAAAGGGCGTGCTTGATGGCCGAACCGAGCGACAGCCCCTTGATCCGCTGGGCCGCCCAGTCCGCGGAAATCTCTTTGCAGCTCATGCCCCACACTTTCTCGGTGTAGGTCTTAAAAAAGATACGGAACAGGCGTTTGCCGAACTGGTTGCTGACCCAATCTTCGAACGTCTTGGGGTTGCGTACCGGCCGCAGGCGAGCGGCCATGAACGAGAGCATGCAGAGCGCGGACTCGATCAGGCCGAGCTTCGAGAGCGCCTCGAATGGTTTCAAGGGATAGGTGTAGAACTGCCCGCGGTAGTAAATGCGCGAGGAGCGCGGACGATCCAGCAGGTCCGGGCCCGCGATTTCGGTCCAAAGATCTTCGACCTCGCGCGACTTGGAGAAGAAGCGGTGTCCGCCAATGTCGAAGCGGAAGTCCTTATAGTTGACGGTGCGAGAGATTCCGCCGACATATTGCGAGTCCCGCTCGAGGACAACCACCGGCACATGCTGCTTCGACAGTTCGTAAGCGGCAGTCAAGCCTGCCGGCCCGGCGCCGATGATCGCCGCCTTGAAGATCGGTTGTCCCATAGTTTCAGTTCCGATTCTCAGCTCTCAGAAAAACCCCGCCGCCAAAGACGGCTTCGCCGACCCGCGCAGCCTGAAAATAGTTCCAGAAGTCTTCAAGCTTGTTAATCTACCCTAAAATTTGAGGCAATAGACAAGCTGCATTCTGCGTCACTCGGGAATGTGATGGCGGTCACTCGGGCGGCGGGGAATCGTGGGAGGTTCCGCAGGATAGGAATTCAGCGGTTTTCGCCGCTCTTTTGATGGAACGCCCTTTGGCGCAGTTGCAACGCAGTGGTGTTATTGGGGTCGATCTGCAAGGCCGCGGCTAATCTCATCTCCGCGGTTTCGTAATCGCCGAGGTCCAGCAGTATTTCTCCAGAATTGATCAGGCATGAGAGTGCCATGTCCTTGCTGTCGGTGAGACTACCTGCGAGCCGATACTGTTCCAGGGCGTCTTGGAGTTGATGTCGACTAAACAGGATCTCTGCCATATTGTAGTGGCAGAAAGGGTGATTCGGACGCAACACGCACGCCTCCCGGTAGTGCAGAAAGGCCTGATCAACCTGTCCGGCGGAAAGCATGGCATCCGCAAGAGCCTCTTCGAGTGCCGGATCCGGGCGGCCGGCCACGCTGTTCGCATGCTTAAATAAAGTCACGCCGTTCTGCCAGGAGGGCAGGTAGCGGTTAGTGCCAACTACAAATGCCGAGATCATACCCAGTGCAACCAGCGCCGGTACGAACCTGGGGATGGCGATTAGATGAGCTATGTCGCTCATGCCCCAGGCGATGATGATAAAGAGTCCGATGCAAGGAACATAGGCGTAGCGGTCCGCCATGGCTTGGCGGCCGACTTGAACAATTCCGATGACTGGAACCAGTGTTAGGACAAAGAAAAACCAGCCCATCACAAGATAGCGGGTGTGGCGGAAGTACACCACCGCCGCGGTGATCGCCAGCAAGATGATTGTCGCCGCGAGGACGTCGGACCAGGGCAAGGAGTGCTCCGGGTGGGGGTAAACCACGGCGAGTTGGGCGGGCCAAACTGTCTTCCCGACATATGTGGCGTAGGACACGATCGCATTTTCCAAACGCACGGAGATTGGCAGGGCAGACGTGCCGACCAGGGCGCCGCCAGATCTCTGCGCAAACACGGTTACGACCGAACTCGCTGCACTCATCGCTAGCAGTGGCACTTTCTCCATCGACAGCCGCAGCCACACAGTTAGAGGCGTGAGATCCTTGTGTGGAACCCGGTCTCGATTCTCGTCCCGTTGCAAGGGCCAGTAGTCCAGTAACAGCAAAACGAGCGGGAGGCTCACTGCCATGGGCTTGGACATGAGCGCCAACGAAAAGGCGGCGACGATGGCGAGGTATCGCTTCCAGCCCGGGCGCTGCAAGTACCACCCATAGGCGGCAATCGTGAGCAAGGAAAAGAGGGTGCTGAGCAGACTCTTTCGTTGCGCCAGCCAGGCGACAGTCTCCACGTTCAGCGGGTGCACGGCAAAAAGCGCGGCCACCATAAAACTACGCCACACTGCGCCGGTGGCCCTTTGCAGCAGCAAGAACAACAGTAGAACATTGACGGCATGAAGCACGACATTGACAAGGTGGGGAGGCCCGGAATTCAGGCCAAAGAACTGGCAATCCACCATGTGGGAGAGCCACGTGAGCGGATGCCAGTTCGACTCGTGGAAATTGGTGAAGGCCCAGACTACATTCCCAAAATTCAAACCTGTGTTTACATGAATGTTCTCGGTGACGTAGGGCCCGTCATCAAACGCGAGGAATTCATGGTGGGCAACCCCACCATACAACAGCAGAGTGGCGAGGATGAGCAATGCGCCCAGCAAAATCGGCTTCCGACGCAAATCGTCACTCAATCGTTCAAAGAGAGAGGCACTCACCTGGTGTGACCTTAAATCGTGTTAGAGGACCTCACAAATGCTCTGCTACTGCAACGGCTTTGCCGGCGTCCCCGGCTTCACGCTGGAGTGCTTCTTCGCCTGGGCCATTAATTCCAGAACCTTGTCTTTGCCTTCATAGTTCGGATTCGTATCCAGCAACTTCTGCCAGGTGGCGGTTGCCTTGTCGATATCCATCTTGCCCTGCCACTCGACGATGCCCAGATTGAACAAGGTGTTGGCCTTGTTGGGCTCGTAGGTCAGCGATTTCTGGAATTCCGCGATCGCGGTATCGGCGTTGCCGGTGTACCAGTAGGCGGTCGCCATGTCGGTGCGGATACCAGCGTTGGCGGGATCCACTTTCAACGCCCGCTGGTAATAGTCGATCGCGGTGGGGTACTGCTGAGTGTCGTAATAGATGTTGCCGATGTTGGCCAGCAGCCCGGCGTTCGACGCGTCGGCCTTGAGTTTCTCGAGTAACGGCGCGGCTTGGGTATCGGCCATCTTCTGCATTTCGGCCGGGGTCGGAGCCTGGGCGGGTACATTTGCGTTTCCCATGGCCGGGGCGGATGCGCTTGCGGTCTCGGTCGCGGCGGCGGGACTCTGCGAGCCGCGAATGAACCAGCCGCCGGCGATTCCCACCAGCAGGCAGATGGCTGCTAATACGTAGGCCTGTACGCTGGTCCATTGCTCGATGGTCGTTGGTTGATTTGTATCTGTCATTGCAGCGGTGCTCCTTTTACGTCTCTTTCTGACATCCAGCCCCTAAAGGGGCGTCTGATTTCGCGGAACTTTGCGGCATCGCTGAAGCGATGCCCTGATACGAACCCTTCTTGCACTGCGGCTCTTGCCCTGATACAAACGACATTCGCAACGCTAGCTCTTGCCTTGCATCTGGACGTCGGCGAGCAGCTTCTGCACTGTGGCTTTGCGGTCCGCGCTCAATTGTGGATTCGTCTTCAGCAGCTGCTGCCAAGCCTCCACCGCTCCCTTGTTGTCCTGCTTCCCTTTCCACTTGATCATGCCGAGGTTGAACAATGAGTTGGCGTCTTTGGGATCGTATTTGAGTGCCTGCTGGAGTTGGCTGATTGCGCCGTCGGCATCGCCGTTGTAGTACATGCACGAGGCCAGCTGGGTGCGGACGGCAACGTTTTTGGGATCGACCTGCAAGGCCTTGTCGAAGTAACCGGCCGCGTCCTTGAACTGATGCGTCGCCAGGTACATATTTCCCACCTGGAGTAGCAGAGTGCTGTTGTTGGGATCGCTTTTCAGCTTTTCCAGGAGCGGTGCTGCCTTCTGGTCAGCCATCTGTTTCATCTGCTCGAGGGTGGGCATCTGGCCGCCCATGTGACCGGCGGGAACGGAGGGCTGGGCATTGGCTTGGGCATCGGCCGCGGGCAGCGCAGGCACTGGCGGGGACTGCGATCCGCGGAACAGGTATCCGATGGCCAGCCCAACCGCCAGGCTGATGACCGCCATCGCGTAAACCTGCTTGGCTTGCCAGGTCGAGGCCGCAGTTGGTTGCGTGGTGGGTTCAGTCTCCATGCCCTATTGTCTCCTAGCCCTTCGTGCGGTCCAAGCCCAGTTCTCGCCTGGCTCAAGACGGTTTGAACGATCTCCTCGCAGCATGAAAAAGGCTTATCGCCCTTTGGCTTTTGCTAATTTACCTTAAAGGTGGAGAAAAAGAGGGGCAGCATTCCGCGTCACTCGGGAATGTGACGACGGTCACACGGGCGGGAACGGGAATTCATTTCTTTCTTGGCTGCGCCCCAGTCAGTCCGAAGACCTGCAATTGCTGGTAGCTGGCCACGAACACCAGGCCGTCCGCCACTACCGGCACCAGGTTCGCATCGCCGCCGCGATTTGGCCAGGCGCCCGCAGCGGCTTTAAACAGTTGCGTCATCGTGGTCCCGCCCGACTCCGGATCAAACGCAAACAGATGTATCAACGCCTTGCCTGAGTTTGGCGGACGCCCCAGAGCCCAAATGATCGGGCTGGCATTACCATTCGAGGATATGGTGGTGAAAAATCCAGGATCCTGGCCGCCGCCCAGCCCGGGAGACACTCTTTGCTTCAGCAACGCCGGCTTGGGCGACGTCTGAACCTTCCACACTTTCACCTGCCTGCCGCCGCTACTTACCACTCGTGCCACACCGTCCGAAGGATCCACGAAGTAAGACTGGCCACACCAGCAGCCGCCAACGCTGTAAGTGCCCAGCACGTTGTTCTTAGACGGCGAGTAACCCCCCAGATCGTCTTCGTTCATCAGAAACATCGAGCCCGCCTTGCCCGCGGCCACTGCCAGACGCGAAATCGATCCCGGCTGATCGGGGAGAACGAGTACGCCGCCCGAGCCGAAATCCGTATCTCCCTGATCCAGAGCCGCCTGGTTTTTGGGTGTAAACAGGTCAAGGACCGTGGTCAGCGTGGATGAAACCTTGACCACGCTTTCCTGAATGTTGGTTACGCCGTCATACGTGCTGAAATCGGAATTCCCCGTCACGAACAGGATGTCGCCTTGGTCATCGGCGGCTAGTCCGTACCCCGCCATCCAGATCGATGACAGATAGAAGGGGTCTCCCCGCAAAGTTACCTGCTGGTCGATGAGCTGGTTGGACGGAAATGGCTTGAGCGATCCCGCCGTCCACCCCAGCAGCCAGCCCCGCGAGACATCGGCTGAGAAGTCGCAGAAGCTGCCAAACCCCGCATAGATGCTGCCGTTCGCAAGCAACAGTGCCGGACGCTGGCGCTGGTACGTCGCGTTGAAGGTGAAGGTGGTTCCATCGGTCAAAGTATGCGATGCACTCACCACTTGGGGGCTGACCTTGTCGGTCAAGCTCCCCAGATCGAGCGCGTGCAGACGGTAGGCCGGCCCATCGGCATCTTGCGTGTAAGTCATTACGTATAACGTATTGCTGCTTACGTCGATCACCGGCGTCGAGGTTATCCCGACATTCGGCCCGTTGTTTGTGCAGCCCAACGGATACATGACTGGCGTTCCAAAATTGGCGCTCAGCAATACGGTGCGGCTGTGAATGTCGACGGCGTAAACCGTATTGCCTTCCGTCGCCACATAAACCACATCGTGCGTGCCTTGATTTTTTCCCGCGGTGATCAGCACGCCCGGCACCACCAGGGGCTGCGCGTCCACTTGGTCGTCGAGCGGGACGGTCTGCAGCAATCCGAAGGACGAGCTCCCAACTTTCGCCGGCGTCAGCACCGTCTCTTTCTGATTCCAGCCGGTGCGGTAGTTATCGTAGTGATAGGTAGTAACCGCCGTCTGGCTCGCAGCCGGCAGTCCACCAGCGCAGAGGACAAGAAGAACCTTCAATATGGCAGTCGCGCCGATGTGGCCATGGACTTTACGACTTTCTGACATCCTCTGATCCCTCACCGTTGTCGTCTTGCGGCTATTTAGTGCAGACACCACGACTGACTATACAGCGGCTTATCGTTCTAGCGACAGTGTGAACCGGTTTGCACATTTTAGGGCGCCCCGCAGCACATCTTGACAACCCAGCGCAATTCCTCAATTCTAGAAGCCTCCCTCGACGCGCGGCTTCTCAGCGCGCGGTAGACTTCTCTGGTATTCTGCGGCGCCCCCCAAGGATTGGGATGAAGAAAACGATGAAGAGGAGCAACGCCGAAACCTTGCCGGGCACACCTTCGCTAACCTGGCGCGAGCGACTGCGCCAATCCCGCGTGGCGCTGGCGGTATGCGGTTTAGCCTTGGCCGTTTACTCGCGCTCGCTATTTTGCGGTTTCGTTCGCGACGACTTTCCGCAGATCGTCAACAACCCGCAGGTGCAGTCGTGGCGGTATCTTTCGCAGATCCTGACCTCGCACCTGTGGAGTCACATGGCGGGCTACCATACGCTCTTCTATCGTCCTCTGTTTTCGCTGTGGATGCTGGTCATTCACACCCTGGGCGGACTCTCACCCTGGTTCTGGCATCTGTCCAGCATTTCGTTGCATGTGGCCTGCACTTACCTCGTGTACCGCGTCAGCCAGCGACTGATCGGTAGCGAAGTTGGCGCGGGCGTGGCAGCGGCGTTTTTTGCCGTACACCCAATCCACGTGGAGGCTGTCACCTGGGTTTCAGCCAGCAATGAGCTTCTGTTCAGCCTTCTGTTGCTCAGCGCCATGCTGATCCTGTTGGCTCCTCAAGGGCGGGGCAACGCATGGCCCATTCTTCTTAGCGCGGCCCTTTACTTCATCGGTCTGTTCGCCAAAGAAACCGGAGCGGCGCTCATCGTTCTCCTGATTGCCATGGCATGGATGCGCCTCAAAGATCGGGAGACCAACCGGAGCAAACGTCTTTTGCTGGCCGGTATTCCCTATGTGGCGGCGACTGTCGCCTACCTGATCATCCGCTGGTCGGCAATGCAGGCGGTGGGAATCGAAAAGGGCGAGCATAGCTGGCGTGAGGTCTTTTTCAGCGGCCCCTCGATCCTGCTGTTCTATTTGCGAAAGATGATGGTTCCGGTGGGCTTGAGTGGCGGTTATATGAACCCCCTTGACTCATCGCCGACAATGGCTTTCTGGCTCGCACTGGCGGCGATCTTGTTCTTCGTTCTCTTGATGACATGGCTGGCCTTGCGCAGGAACCAAGTCTTCGGGTTTTCCGGCGCTCTGATCCTGCTGCCGGTGCTGCCCGCACTCGCCGCCGTCCGTATCTACCCGCAAGGAGACATGACGCATGACCGCTATCTGTATCTGCCGTCGGTAGGACTGTGTTTGCTGATCGGGGCTGTGGCGCAGCGAATAGTGAAAGCTCCAACGAGCGCGCGTATTGCGTTCGCTTCGGTTCTCGCGATTGTGCTAGTTGCATTTTCGGCGGCCACATTCGCGCAACAGCGGTTCTTCGACAACGACGTCGTATTCCTCCAAAGGGAGATCGACGTGGATCCTGCCAACGCTTTAGCCTATGGCTTGCTCGGCAACGTTTACATGGACCAGGGCAAAACCGATCTGGCCCTCAAGACCTACAGCATCGCGTCTGCTCTTGCACCCGACGATCCCAAGATCACGCTGTTTCTGGTTCGTGGGCTTTTCGCCGAGCAGAAGTACGCCGAAGCGGAAGCCATCCTGAACCGTCTGCTGTTAAGAAAAGACTTCGATGCGACCCGGCAGAATGCGATCCGCCTCTCGCTAGCCAATGTGGACATCGCCTTGGGAAAACTTGATGCCGCACAGCAACTGCTGCAGCAAGTAGAACAAGCGGACGCGAAGTTCCCGGAATTACATTGGGCGCTCGGAGTCTTGTACCAGAAGGAAGGGCAGGTCACGCAGGCTCAAGCGCAATTTGAAAAGGAATATCAACTGAATGGAGACGAAATGGCGCACCAGCAATCCATCCTGCTCCTGAAACAGATCCTCTCGCGGACGCCGGCGAGTGCTGGAACGCGGAATTAGTCTGCCCCCGCCCTGCTTTTCTGCATCCACGCCCACGCGCTCGAGACGATGTCGGCGAGATTACGCTGTGCGATCCATCCCAGAACTTCTTGAGCCTTCGTAGGATCGGCGACCAGCACTGGAGGATCCCCAGGACGCCGCGGACCCATCTTGCGCCGGACCTGTCGTCCGGTGGCGTGTTCCGCGGCTTGAATCACTTCGAGAACGGAATTTCCGCGGCCGGTGCCGAGATTGATGGCCAGCGCGTTGCCGCCCTCTCCTGCGCCGCTTCTTTCCAGGTATTGCAACGCTCGGACATGGGCATCGGCGAGATCGTTGACATGGATGTAGTCGCGAACGCAGGTACCATCCGGCGTCGGGTAGTCTGAACCGAAGATCTGCAACTCGGGACCTTTGCCGGTTGCAGCGAGCGCCAGGGGAATCAGGTGCGTTTCGGGATCGTGGAGTTCTCCGGTCTCGCCGCTCTCATCGGCTCCCGCGGCATTGAAGTAGCGCAGCCTCACGGAGCGCAGTCCGTAGGCGCGCTCGTAAGCCTCGAGCGCGTTTTCGAAACAAAGTTTCGTTGCGCCGTAGGGATTCACCGGCTCGCGCTTCTCGAATTCGGTGATTGGAACTTGCTCGGGAAGCCCGTACACGGCGCAGGTCGAAGAGAAGATGAAGCGGCGGATGCCGGCGTCGAGCGTGGAGTTCAGCAGGCTCAGCGCGGCAAGAACATTGTTCTGGAAATACTTGCGTGGGTTGGTGACGGACTCCCCCACGTAGGCATGGGCGGCGAAGTGCATGACGGCGTCGACGCGGGCGAGTAGCGGGCGGAGTTTAGCGGCGTCGGCGATGTCGCCTTCCACCAGTTCGAAGCCTTGCGCCAGGCGGCGAAATCCGGTGGAAAGATTGTCGTAGATGACGACTTCGTAGCCGGCACGCCGCAGCGCGCGCGCCGCATGACTACCGATGTAGCCTGCTCCACCAGTCACCAGGATTGCCACGGAGAAACCTTACCACGCAATGCAGTTCTCAGTGACGCGCGCACGCTTTGCTGGAGAAATGGGAATTGGAGGGGAAAAAGGTAAAGGCTGTGACATTGGTTATGCTCTAGCCGCCAACTCCTGCGAGGGAGCCAACAGCGTGGAGGCATGCACCGTCACAGCCTTCGATGCGATCACCGCTTTCGCGGTCCCAAACCCCAACTGCTCCTCGCAGAGGCAGTCGGTTTTTTCAGGTCTGGCTGCTCTTCGGGTTGCCCCGCCGAGCTGATCACTCAGCCTACTTCGGACTGGCAAATTTTA
>Ga0075029_100002372_pt1 | contig 10696 bp, 10 predicted proteins | sample LitLauG_LLR_2013_FD_71391 | JGI IMG/M metagenome (GOLD analysis project Ga0075029, IMG submission 71391) | Freshwater sediment microbial communities from North America - Little Laurel Run_MetaG_LLR_2013 | ecosystem: Environmental > Aquatic > Freshwater > Creek > Sediment | place: USA...
GCAGGGGGCGGACATTTTCCGGTGAGGCGCCCTGCTCGCTGCCGCCCTCGACAGGGGTTCCCGGCAGGTCGGCGCGCAGCAGGTCCCGCAGGCGCTCCGCGCCCAGGCCCACCTCCTGCGCGATGCGGCCGACCAGCAGTTCCAGGTAGACGCCGGGCGGAATCCGCGCGAGCAGCGGTCGCGCCAGTGCGACGAACCGGGCGCGTCCGTCCGCATGACTGAGGTCGACCTGCTCGCGCAGGTGGGCCGCCAGGTATTCCGACAGCGGCAGGGCACCGGCGAGACGGGCCTCAAAGGCCTCGCGTCCCTCGCGCCCGACCAGACTGTCCGGATCCTCGCCCTCCGGCAGGAACAGGAAACGCAGTTCGCGGCCCTCGCGTGCTTCCGGCAGCGCATTCTGCAGCGCGCGCCAGGCGGCGGCGCGGCCGGCGCGGTCGCCGTCGAACGCGAATACCACTTCGCTGACCAGGCGGAAGGCCCGCTTCAGATGTTCGGGTGTGGTTGCCGTTCCGAGCGTTGCCACGGCATAGGCGAGGCCGGCCTGATGCAGGCGTACGACGTCCATGTAGCCCTCGACCACGAGCAGGCGCTTGAGGCTGGTGCGCGCGAGCCGGATCTCGTGCAGGCCATAGAGTTCCTGGCCCTTGTGGAACAGCGCGGTTTCCGGCGAATTGAGGTACTTCGGCTCGCCGCCCTCGAGTACGCGGCCGCCGAAACCCAGCACCCGGCCGCGCGGATCGCGTATCGGGAACATGATCCGGTCGCGGAACCGGTCATACCAGGCTTCACTGCCGGCGCGCGGGACATCCCGCTCGATGATCAGACCGGTCGCCAGGAGGGCGCGTCGCCCTTCCTCGGTGCCCCCGAAGCGCCGCAGGACTTCATTCCAGGCATCGGGTGCGTAGCCGATGCGGAAACGCTCGGCGGTCGCGGCATCCAGACCGCGGCCGCGCAGGTAGGAGCGCGCCCGCGCGTTGTCCGCCAGGCATTCCTGGTAAAAGCCCGCCACGCGCGCGAGCAGATCGGTCAGCTCCTCCGGGGCGCGCGGGGCGGCGGGCTGGCCGCCTTCATGCGGTACCTCGAGGCCGAGCCGACCCGCCAGCTCTTCGACCGCTTCAGGAAACGGCAGCTGGTCGTACTGCATCAGGAACCCGAGTCCCGTGCCGTGGGCGCCGCAGCCGAAACAGTGGTAGAACTGCTTGTCCGGGCTCACCCAGAACGACGGCGTCTTTTCGTCATGGAACGGACAGCAGGCCTTGTACTCCCGCCCGGCCTTCTTCAGCGGCACGCGGCTGCCGATGATTTCAACGATGTCGCCGCGCGCGATCAGCTCGTCGATGAAGGTCTGCGGAATACGGCCGGCCATGGCGGAAGTCTACCCGAGGGCCGGGCCCGCGTTAGGCCCTAGGCGGACAGGCGTGCCTTGATGCGGGCGCCGACCGCGCCCATGTCCGCGCGGCCCGCGGCCTGCGACTTGATGGCGGCCATGACCTTGCCCATGTCCTTGATCGACGCAGCGCCGGTACTGGCGATGGCCGCATTGATCAGCGCGTCGAGTTCCGCGTCGGTCAGCGGCGTCGGCAGGTAGGCGCTCAGCAGCCGCAGTTCAGCCTCCTCCTTGGCCACGAGGTCGCTGCGGCCGCCAGCCTCAAACTGGGCGATGGACTCGCGCCGCTGCTTCACCATCTTGTCGATGACGCTGAGGACCTGCGCATCGTCGAGCTGGATGCGTTCGTCGACCTCGCGCTGCTTGATGCCCGCCATGATCATGCGGATATTGGCGAGCTTTTCCTTCTCGCCCGCGCGCATGGCGGACTTCATGTCCTCCTGGATGCGCGCCTTGAGGCTCATCGGGCGCTAGCGCGCCGTGCGCACGAAATCGCGGGAGACGCGCTTGATGTGGCGCTTCACGGCCGCGGCTTTCTTGCGCTTGCGCTCCTGCGTGGGCTTCTCGTAGAACTCGCGCCGACGCAGCTCGGCAAGTACGCCGGCCTTTTCGCAGGCGCGCTTGAAGCGCCGCAGCGCGGCATCAAAGTACTCGTTTTCCCGGATTCGAACGCTCGGCATCGAACACAACCTCTTGATTCAAAAAGCCGTTTATAAACGGCCAAGCCTGGCAGGGGCCGCGATTCTAAAGAGGCTGGCGCCAAAACGCAAAGACTGGATCAGCAGCAGGCGACAAATTTTAGGGTTATTGGGGCCCGGGCCCTGGCCGCGGCGTCCTTAAGGCACAGCCAATGGGTCATACTTTGCCGATCCATGCGCGTCCTGGCCATCGAATCCTCCTGTGATGAAAGTGCGGTCGCCGTGCTCGACGACGAGCGGGGGCTGCTGGCACACGAACTGTGGAGCCAGGTGGACCTGCATCGGGTCTACGGCGGCGTGGTCCCTGAGCTGGCGTCCCGTGACCACGTGCAGCGACTCCTCCCTCTGGTGCGCGAGGCCCTGACCGCCGCAGGGACGGGACCCGGCGCGCTGCAGGGGGTGGCCTACACCGCGGGACCCGGCCTGATCGGCTCGCTGCTGTGCGGCGCAGCATTGGCGCGGTCACTGGCCTACGGCTGGCGGCTCCCCGCGATCGGCATCCATCACCTGGAGGGACATCTGCTGGCGCCGCTGCTGGAGCGCCCGGCACCCGGTTTTCCCCACCTGGCGCTGCTCGTTTCGGGCGGGCACACGATGCTCATCGAGGCGCTGGGCCTGGGCGATTACCGGCTGCTGGGGGAGACGCGCGACGACGCTGCCGGGGAAGCCTTCGATAAGAGCGCCAAGCTGCTCGGGTTGCCGTACCCGGGAGGACCCCAGCTCGCCGAGCTGGCCGCGCGGGGCCGGCCTGGGGCCTGCCCCTTGCCCCGGCCGATGCTCGATCGGCCGGGATTCGAGTTCAGCTTCTCCGGGCTGAAGACCGCCGTGCTGCTCGCCGCCCGCGCCGAGCCCCTGAACGGACAGAGGCGGGCGGATATCGCGCGCGGTGTGCAGGAGGCCATCGTCGAGACGCTGTGCGTCAAGACGCTGCGCGCACTGGACGCGACCGGCCACCGCCAACTGGTCGTTGCCGGCGGGGTCGGCGCCAATCGCGAGCTGCGCGCGCGGCTCGGCTCGAGCCTGGCGGCGCGCGGCGGGCAGGCATTCTTTCCGCGGCCGGAGTTCTGCACTGACAATGCGGCGATGATCGCGGTAGCGGGGCTGATGCGCCTGCAGGCCGGCGAGCGCGGCGACCCGCAGCTCGGCGTGCGCGCGCGCTGGCCGCTGGCCGAGCTGTGCCCGCCGCTGCACTGATCGCGGGTACAGCGGCCGATGCATCCCGGATCAGCTCACCTCTGGCACCTCAACACGTCTGGCACCTCAACGATCGTCCTGGAGCAACATGACTAGCAAGGCGGGCGACCATATCTTCCTGCGCGGGCTCGAGTGCCAGTGCATCATCGGCTTCATCGACTGGGAGCGCCGCGTGCCGCAGACCGTGATCGTCGATCTCGAGTTCCCGGCCGACTGCACCCGCGCCGCAGCGACCGACGCCGTCGCCGATACCGTCGATTACAAGCAGGTGGCCAAGCGGGTGCTCGCCTACGTCGGCGAATCCCGGTTCCAGCTCATTGAAACGCTCGCGCATCGGCTGGCGCTGCTGCTGCTGGCCGAATATTCCCTGGACTGGGTGCGCGTGAGTCTCAACAAGCCGGGCGCGATCCGCCACTCGCGGGACGTGGGCGTGCTCATTGAGCGTCATCGGGCGGATCTGGCTGGCGGCGGCTGATGCCGCGGGTCCACGCCGCCGTCGGTGGCAACGTCGATCCGGAAACGCGGCTGCCGCAGGCCGCCCGGGAACTGCGCCGGCGTTTTCCAGCTGCGCGCTTTTCCTCCTGCTACCGGAATCCTGCGTTCGGCTTCGAGGGCGCGGATTTCTACAATGCGGTGGCCGGCTTCGACACCGACCTGTCGATTGACGCACTGCTGGCGCAATTCCACGAGATCGAGTCGGCCTGCGGCCGGCGGCGCGATGCGCCCAAGTGGGCGCCGCGAGCCATGGATATCGACCTGCTGCTGTACGGCGACACGGTGGCTGAAACGGCGGCCTACCGCTTGCCGCGACCGGACCTGCTGCGACGCTGCTACATGCTTGCACCGCTCGCGGAACTGGCGCCCGGACTGCGCCACCCGCTCAGCGGCCGCAGCATGGACGAGCACTGGCGGGAGCTGGCACGCGAACCGCATACCCTGGAGCGACTGGCACTCGACCTGAATCACTGAGACTTAAGGATCCGGCAGGGGTCGCCTGGCGGCCGGTTGGACACCGCCGCGCACCGTTCCATTCACCAGCGCAGGCTGCGGCCCCCGTCCACGGCGAGGGTCTGGCCGGTCACGTAGGGCGCATCGGCCGCGAAGAAGCGCACGGCGCGGGCGATGTCTTCCGGCGTGCCGGCGCGCTGCAGCAGCGTGCGGCGGACGATTTCCTGCCGCTGCGCCGCATCCAGCCCCGCTTCGGGCCAGAGCACGGGTCCGGGGGCGATGCCATTGACGCGCACCTCGGGCGCCAGCTCGCGCGCCAGCCCCCGGGTGAGGTGGATGAGTGCGGCCTTGGCAGTCGAATAGACGAGGTAATCGGGCAGCGGACGCATGCCGTGGATGTCGACGATATTGACGATCAGGCCGCGCGCGCGACGCAGCGGCGCGGCAGCCGCCTGAGCGAGGAACAGCGGGGCCTGCAGGTTGGTACCCATCAGATCCGTCCATTGCGCCGCGGTGATCGAGCCGAACGGCGTCGGATAGAAGCTCGAAGCGTTGTTGACGAGCAGGCTGAGCCCGCCGAAGCGCGTGGTCACGCGATCGACCAGTGCCGTGGCGGCTTCGCCCTGCAGCAGGTCGGCTGCGAACACGTCGGCCGATCCGGCCCGCAACGCGTTGAGACGCGCGGCGAGGGCCGCGGCCTCGACCTGCGACCGATGGCAGTGAATGGCGACGTTCGCACCGGACGCGTGCAGATGGATTACGATCTCGGCACCCACGCGCCGTGCGCCGCCGGTGACCAGGGCGGTCTGGCCGCCGAGTGCGCTTGCCGTGGTATTCATCCCTCAAGCTTATGATGCACACGCCAGAATTCACAATGCCCGGCCTGGACGCCGCGCAGCTTGCGCAGTCCGCAACCGTGCGGTCCGCGCTGCACGGTGTGCTGGCGAAGCGCGGCGGCTGGCTGCCGTTTGACGAGTACCTGCAGCTGGTGCTGTACGCGCCGGGTCTGGGCTACTACAGCGCGGGAGCGGCCAAGCTCGGTGCGGCGGGCGACTTCACGACCGCACCGGAGCTCTCGCCGCTGTTCGGCGGCTGCGTGGCGCGCCAGTGCGCCCCGCTGCTGCGCGGCGGCGGGGATGTGCTGGAATTAGGCGCCGGAACCGGGGCGCTCGCGGCGGCGGTGCTGCTGCGGCTCGAGGCGCTCGGGGCGCTGCCGGCGAACTATTACATCCTGGAAGTCAGTGCAGACCTGCGCGCCCGCCAGCAACAGCGCGTACTGCAGCTGCCCGCGGTACTGCGGTCGCGTGTGCGCTGGCTCGACGCGCTGCCTGCGGTGCCGCTGCGCGGCGCGATACTGGCGAACGAGGTTGCCGACGCCTTGCCGTTCCAGTGCTTCACCGTGACCGCCGATGGTTATCGTGAGCGCGGCGTGGGCCTGGACGGGCACGGTGAACTCGCCTGGGAGGAGCGCGCCGCCACGCCGGCGCTGCGGGCCGAGCTCGCGCGCATCGCCGACGCGCTGCCCATGGCCTGGGCCCCGGGCTATCGCGGCGAGCTGTGCGTGCGTGCGGGAGGGTGGCTCGCGGGCGTGGCCGCGGCGCTGGAAGCGGGCATCATGCTGCTGTTCGACTACGGGCTCGGCCGGCAGGAGCTCTACCACCCGCAGCGTGACGCGGGCACTCTGCAGTGCCATTACCGGCACCGCGCCCACGGCGATCCGTTCCTGTATCCGGGCCTGCAGGACATTACGGCCTGGGTCGATTTCACGCGGCTGGCCGAAGCGGCCAGCGATGCGGCTCTGGAAGTGGCGGGTTACTGTACCCAGGCGGCTTTCCTGCTCGGGGCCGGCCTCGACGCCGAACTCGGCGCGGCGGCCGAGGGGCTCGAGCGCGCGCGGCTGGTTTCGCAGGCGCGGCAGCTGCTGCTGCCCGGGGAGATGGGCGAAACTTTCAAGGCGCTGGCGCTGACGCGCGACGCGGATTGTCCGCCCGCCTTTACGGTGCAGGACCTGCGCCGACTCCTGTAGGCGGGTCCGGCACCATGCCGGACAAGGCCTGCAGCCGGCGCAGCCGCAGCGTCTCGCGCCGCTGCATTCCGCGCTGCGCGTCGAGGTCCGCCGCGCCCAGGTGTACGGCGGCGGCCGTGTCGAAGCCGCGCTGCAGGCGCATGGTGAGGGCGCGGGTGACCTCCTGCGGCACGCCGGAGGCGTGCGCGTTCGCGGCCAGTACCTGGAGCCACAGGGCAAAGCGCTGCGGCCGGCGGAAAGCGTCCGCTGTTTCGAACAGGCCGAGCAACCAGTGTGGATCGGACGCCGCCTGCAGCAGTGCCCTGGCGTCGCCCGGCAGTGTGGCAGCCAGCCGGGAACTCGTGACCGCCAGTTCGCGGTGCTCGGTGGGCACACGCAGCCGCGCGCACAGCGATTCGATGTCCGGGGGCGGCAGGCGCGTCAGCAGCGCCGCCCAGCGTACCGGCGTGTCGGTGCCCGCTGCGGCGGCCGCGCGCAGCGCGACCATCGCCGCTTCCAGGTCCGGCAAGCGCTGCAGCTCCGGCAGCAGCACGCCGAGCGCGCCGCAGTCGCGCAATACCTCCAGGGCGCGCTGCGGCGCGGGCTCCCCCAGAGCGCGCTCCAGTTCGCGCCACACGCGCTCGCTGACCAGCGCGTCGGCCTCGCCGCCGGCCACCATGCTGCGCATCAGCGCCAGCGTTTCCGGGGCGATCGTGAACCCGGCGTCTGCGTAACGCGCCGCGAAGCGCGCCACCCGCAATATGCGCACCGGATCCTCGGCAAAGGCGGGCGAGACGTGGCGCAGCACGCGTGCGGCGAGGTCGGCCTGGCCGCCGTAGGGATCGATGATGCGCTCATCCGCGGCGCGGGCCATGGCGTTGATGGTCAGGTCGCGCCGCCGCAGGTCCTCCTCGAGCGTGACGGCCGGCGAGAATTCGGTGACGAAGCCGCGGTAGCCGGGGGCGACCTTGCGTTCGAGTCGCGCCAGCGCGTATTCCTCGTGCGTCACCGGATGCAGGAAGACGGGGAATTCCCGGCCCACGGCCCGGTAGCCCGCGCGCTCGAGTTCCTCCGGGGTCGCACCCACGACCACCCAATCGCGCTCCTTGGGCCTGCGGCCGAGGAGCTCATCCCGGACCGCACCGCCGACGAGGTAGACTTGCATCCGCACATGTTAAACGAGACCCGAGCCCGTTGGATTCGCGCTCGCGCGGGGGCCCTGCTGCTGATGAGCACACTTGGACTGTCCGGTTGCGGGGTCGGCTATCTGCTCCAGGCGGCCCACGGGCAGTGGCAGCTGCTGCGTGCGCGGCAGCCGATCGACCGCCTGATCGCCAGCGATTCGACCGCAGCGCCGCTCAAGGCGCGCCTGGAGCTGGTGCGCGAGGCGCGCGATTTCGCCAGCCGCGAGCTTGGGCTCCCCGACAACCGCAGCTACCGCAGCTACAGCGCCCTGGGCCGCCCCTATGTGGTGTGGAACGTGGTGGCGGCCCCGGAATTTTCCGTGGAACCGAAGCGCTGGTGCTTTCCGATCACGGGTTGCATCGCCTATCGGGGCTACTTCCGCGAGGACCGTGCGCGCCGCTACGCGGCGAGCCTGGCCGCCAGCGGTTACGACACCCTGGTCGCCGGCGTCAGCGCCTACTCCACGCTCGGCCGCTTCGCCGATCCGCTGCTGGACACCATGCTGGGCTACGGGGACCTGGAACTGGTCGGCACCGTCTTTCACGAGCTGGCGCACCAGTTGATCTATGTGAAGAGCGACAGTGAATTCAACGAGGCCTTTGCGATGAGCGTCGAGCGCGAAGGCCTGGCGCGCTGGCTTGCGGCGCGCGGGCGCAGCGATGAGCTGGCGCTGTACCGGCGCCGCCAGGAGCAGCAGGCGCAGATCGCCGAGCGCTTCGCCGCCGGCCGGGCGCAGCTGGCGGCACTGTATCGCGAGGACCTGGCGCTGCCCGCGCGCCGCGAGCGCAAGCAGCAGGAACTGGCCGCCCTCGCCGCATCGGTCCGTGACTACGAACGGCAGCAGAACATCTCCAGCGGCTATGACGCCTGGATCGACGCGGGCCTCAACAATGCGCACCTGAGCTCGGTCGCCACCTACTTCGACTGCGTGCCCGGCTTCGAGCGCCTGCTGGCGCAGCAGGGCGGCGACCTGGGCCGCTACTACGCGGCGGTGCGTGCTCTCGGCAGCGGGCCGGCCGGGCCGCGGCGCGCGTTATGCGAGCGGCGGCCGGCCGCCTGAGCCGTGCCGCCCCCGCCGCGCCCGGACGAGCCCGCGGGACTCAGTTCACCTCGACTTTTACGCGCCGCGGCTCGACGAGCGGCTGCTTCGGGATCACGACCTCGAGCACACCGTTGGCGTGCCGCGCCTTGATCTCCTCGGCCCGGGCATTTTCCGGCAGCGTGAACCGCCGCAGGAAATCGCCTTCAACGCGTTCGAGACGCTCAAAGCCCTTGCGGTTTTCGCGCTTCTCGATGCGGCGGGCCCCGCGGATCGTCAGCACCCCCTTGTCGGCCGTAACCTGGATGTCCTTGGCCTCGACGCCGGGCAGGTCGGCGTGCACCGTGTAGCATTCGGGCTCCTCCTGTACGTCCACGGAGGGCGTCCACGTCGGCGCCGGCACGCCGTCGGCAACGGGTGTGGCAAAAGAATCACCAAACAGCTGGTCCAGCTCGCGATGCAGCCGGCCCATCAGTCTCCAGGGTTCGTAGCGTACGATATCCATGATGCAGTTCCTCCATTTTCAAAGCCGCGACCAGCGCGGTACTGATTCCAGATGTGCGGCCGCGCCGCGCGCTTTCAAGATCGGGCCACGCTGTGCATAAGCTGTGGGCGGGGTGTGGGTTTGGCGTGGATACCACATATTGATTTTCAGGCGGAGCGCCCGCCGGCCCGAAGCCGAGGAATTTTTTTGGGGGCCGGTGCGGCTTTGAGCTTCATAAAGCATTGAAAATTATATATAAATGTCAAGACCGGATGAGCTTCCATAATCTTGACCTCGCTGTTGCGCGTGATTAGTCTCAGCTCTTCAACTAACTATATCTTGTGGTGCTGGGAGCATTTGCCGGACAGTAGGGGTCCGCCTTTGGCCGCGAGGCCGAACGGGTGGGTATTCTCTATTAAGCTGGCCTGCCGCCTTCAGCGTACAGGGGAGCCATTAAAGAGATGAATTCTGTGGTGAAGCTCGAGCACAGCGATGTCAATGCGATTCCCTACCAGGAAGCTTCGCTGGACATCTGGGACAAGAAATACCGCCTCACCTCCAAGGACGGTAAGCCTGTCGACGGCTCGATGGACGACACCTACAAGCGCGTGGCTCGCGCCCTGGCGGATGTCGAGCGCCCCGAGCTGCGCGAGCAGTGGGGCGAGCGGTTTCTCTGGGCGTTGCGCCACGGCGCGATTCCCGCCGGCCGCGTCACCAGCAACGCCGGTGCGCTCGAGCACAAGCCGGCCACCTCGACGATCAACTGCACGGTGTCGGGGACGATTCACGATTCGATGAACGACATACTCGGCAAGGTGCACGAGGCGGGATTGACGCTCAAGGCCGGCTGCGGCATCGGCTACGAATTTTCGACGCTGCGGCCGCGCGGTGCCTATGTGTCGGGCGCCGGGGCCTATACCTCGGGGCCGCTGTCGTTCATGGATATCTACGACAAGATGTGTTTCACGGTTTCCTCGGCGGGCGGACGTCGCGGTGCGCAGATGGGCACCTTCGACGTCGGTCATCCGGACGCGCTGGACTTCATCCGCGCCAAGCGCGAGAACGGGCGCCTGCGCCAGTTCAACCTGTCGCTGCTGGTCACCGATGAATTCATACAGGCGGTGCGCGCGGAGCGCGAGTGGAAGCTGGCGTTTCCGCTGAGCCAGAGCGAATTCGAGTCCGAACACCCGGATCTCACCGACACCGAGAAGTTCGTCTGGCGCGAATGGCCGGTGCACGACGGCTATGTCGTCAATGAGGCCGGGCTGGTGGCCTGCCGCGTCTACAAGAAGCTGCCGGCGCGGCGCATGTGGGACGTGATCATGTCCTCCACCTACGATTTCGCCGAGCCGGGCTTCATCCTCATCGACCGCGTCAACGAGATGAACAACAACTGGTGGTGCGAGAACATCCGCGCCACCAACCCCTGCGGCGAGCAGCCGCTGCCGCCCTACGGCTCCTGCCTCCTCGGCTCGGTGAACCTCACCCGCTTCGTGCGCAACCCCTTCACCGAGTTCGCCGAATTCGACTGGAGCGAATACCGCGAGGTCGTGAAGATCTTCACGCGCATGCTCGACAACGTGGTCGAGGTCAACGGCCTGCCGCTCGAGCAGCAGCGCAACGAGATCCTGCGCAAGCGCCGCCATGGCATGGGCTTCCTCGGGCTCGGCAGCACCATCACGCTGCTCGGGTTCAAGTACGGCTCGCCCGAGTCGGTGAAGTTCACCGAGGACGTCTCGCGCGAGATGGCCGTGGC
>Ga0075029_100002375_pt1 | contig 10690 bp, 10 predicted proteins | sample LitLauG_LLR_2013_FD_71391 | JGI IMG/M metagenome (GOLD analysis project Ga0075029, IMG submission 71391) | Freshwater sediment microbial communities from North America - Little Laurel Run_MetaG_LLR_2013 | ecosystem: Environmental > Aquatic > Freshwater > Creek > Sediment | place: USA...
GCATGCTTCCGCTGCTGTCAATCACCAGGCCAACAGTGACGGGAATGTCTTCGTGGCTAAAAGATTCTATTTGTTGAAGAACTTTATCTTCAAAGACCTGAAAGTTTTCCTTGGTGAGTCCTAAAACCGGAGCGCCTTTGCGATCCCTCACCGTTGCCGGCAACTCTACCAGGCTCACGTCCGTCCGGATCGTGTATGGGTTGCCTTGGCGGAGAGGTGGGGCGGTTTGCGAAAGGATAACGCGAGGCAAAGCGATCAGAACGAGAAGCACGAACGGCCACCGTTTTTGAGCTGCGCATCGCGTCATAAAACTTTTGGCTGATTTCAAATTATCGAGAACAGTGTGGAAGTTGAGCGGCAGGGCCGGATCTCCGATCCTGCAGCTTAGGAGGACAGGTCATATTTCCCTGTCCCCTCAAACAGAATGTTATTGCCAACGACCTATGCGGATCGCTTGGTAATAATTAGTAGAGAGAAACCCGCAATCAAAGACAGCAGCCCGATGGACGCAAATATCGGCAAGGAGCTGGCCGTTTTCGGCAAGGTTCGTGGTTCCGCTTGGGCCACAACAGCAACTGGCTGCGGCTGAGCCACAACGGAGGCGGGCTGCGGCTGAGTTACCACCGCCCGGGTTGGCGGATTTTCAACAACTTCGGCGACTGGCATATCTTCACCAGTGGGCTTGACTGCCGCGACCGGCACACTCTTCAAAGTTTCGACGGGCTCGGCGGCCGAGGGTTCGACAGGCATGGCCAGGACTGGCTCATTGACCGCCTGCGCCAACTCCATTGCCCTCTTCTTCGGGTAGACGAACTCCTGCCCAAATGCATAGCCGGGATAAAACCACGCTTTAATCGCTTGCGGTTGACCTTCGCCTCTTTCCTTAAAGGTCAGTACTGTCTTATCCGTTGGCTTTAGCCGGTAATTGTTAATTGCCAGTATGGTTGTGAAGACGTGCAGTCCATCTTCGCTGGTGATTCGGACGATATTACGATTGTCGAGTGAGTCCACCAGGGTAAAGAGGTAGGTGCCCGGAGGCAGGATTTGGGCATCCACACCAGGCACTTCAAAAGGCTCGCTGAATGTAATGACAGTCTTCTCGTTGGTCGTCTGAGCCTTAACCCGCGGTGCAATAGACAAGGCCAAAAACACTAAACAGGAAATCACTAGCGTGAATTTAAGTTGCTTCATTTTGTAACCTCTTTCATCAACTGCAATGCTCCTAGGATTTAGATCCACAAACGTAGCCGCCGCACAGAAATCGCGGCGCGATTGCCAGCCAGCTGGTTTTGTTTTGATATTCATTTTGGTCCGCGATGGAGATTTCCACCTTTCACCAGATTCTGACTGGCAGATGGAGGCAACATATTTGTACTCTGCGGTGCCCGCGGAGTCTGTTCGATTCAGCACATGTTTTCGAAGCGAATGGACAATACGAAAGTCGCGCGTTTGCATGCGTTCTTAGGCAAGCCCCATTCATGGAAATACACGAATGTTCACAAGTGAACAGATTTCACTGTCTCTATTTCGTAGCATGCCCTTCATCACGAAGGAACAGATGCAGTCGGAAAGGTGAGGTCAACTGGTCATGCCTTTATTTCAAGTGTTGTTTGTTTTAATTGTGGTTGGCGTAGTTCTGTGGCTGATCAATCAGTTCATTCCAATGGCAGGTTCCATCAAATCAATTTTGAATGCCGTGGTCGTCCTGGGTGTGCTGTATTGGCTCGGCACTGTTTTTGGATTATTTCACTCGATAAACCGAATTCACGTTGGCTAGCAGGGCGTGGCAGCTGATTCGGGTCAATAGTGCGCAGGCTGCGAACTTCCATCAGCCGCACGGAATCATCCAGGGCGTCCACGACATTCGCGCCGCTGATGCCGGCCGAACTCGCATCATTGGCAATTTCAAATTTGATTGTGGAAAAGTGCCCTCAGATGTTTCCAGTATCCCTTGTATGGCCGCATCTTCGTGAAATCACACACATAGATCGAACGGGATCCAATCATTTTGGCGCGTGTGGAATCCTTGATCCGGGCACATCTGCCGCAAACCACGCAAGGCGACGATGCCCGATAGCAGAAAATACTTAGCGCGCACACTCATTTCAAATATCTCCCTAAAACGACCAATAGTGCACAGTATTCGCCTTCGCGAAGGCGGATGCTGTCTTTTCAGCGTATTCAAAGGAGACTCATCTTGAAAACTTCAGCAGTGCTTTTTTCAGTTATGGCAATTATGGCCGCATCGACGTTGGCACAGGCCCAAACGACAAATTCCGACGAACACAACCAAACGCCTGCCTACAGTGTAAGCGTTGTTAGCCGCACGACACCTGCTGTGAAATATGAGCACCGCCACGCATCCACAAAAATCGATTTCCAAGGCACAGCTCTCATGCCGGGCGCATCCGGCGAAGCAAAAGTGGAGAGCAAGAGTGGCGCAATGAAGGTCGAAGCTGAATTTAGGGGCCTCGACAAGCCCACGTCATTTGGCTCCGAATACCTTACCTATGTAATGTGGGCAATTTCCCCCGAAGGCCGGTCCGTAAATCTGGGCGAAGTGCTGGTGGGAGATGACCAGCGCAGCAAACTGGACGTTACCACCGGCTTGCAGGCTTTCGCGCTAATAGTGACCGCCGAACCTTACTATGCAGTGCGCCGCCCCAGCAATGTTGTGATCGCCGAAAATGTGGTTCGGCCAGATACGGCTGGAACCAGCGAAGCAGTGGATGCCAAGTATGAACTCATTGACCGCGGCGGCTACATTCCCACTGGCTACCACTTCGATCCGGTGGTGCTGAATTCAAAATTGCCGCTGGAATTTTTCGAAGCACGCAATGCTGTGCGCATCGCCAAATCGGCCGGCGCGGATGCAAACGCAACCGAAAGCTATGAAAAGGCCGTCAGCCAGATGAAGCAGGCCGACAATCTGGCAACCATGCATCACGTCAACAGGAAAGAGCTCATCTCCGCATCGCGCCAGGTTGTGCAGACGGCGGACGACTCGCGGGAAATTGCCGTGAAGCGTATTGATGCGGATCGCATGGATGCCGACAAAAATCGTGAAGCAGGCAAACTGGCGGATGCTCAGGCCGATTCAAGGAGCCAATTCCAGGGTCGCATGCAAGCGGAAGCTACAACCGCGGATGCGAACCGTCATCGCGAAGAGGCCGACAAAGCCACAGCGGATGCACAAGCTAATTCGAGGAACGAAATGCAGGCGCGCATGCAAGCGGAAGCCACAACCGCGAATGCACAGCGGCTACAACAAAACGCACAGGCGGAGTCAGATAGAAACCGCACGGTGGCCAATGACGCCAACCAAGCTACAGCGGAAGCCCAAAAGGCACAAAAAGACGCGGAAGCCACGGCGGAACAGAACCGTCTCGCCGCCGCCGATTCGGACCGGCAACTTAAGCAAGCAGTGCTGGATCGTGAGGAACTACGCGCCAAGCTGCTGCAACAATTCAATGTGATTTTTGCCACTCGCGACACTGCTCGCGGTTTGATCGTAAGCTTGTCCGATGTGCAGTTTGACACAGGCAAGTCCACTCTTCGTCCGCAAGCACGCGAGAAGCTGGCCAAGATTTCTGGAATCTTTTTGGCCTACCCAGACCTCAAGCTGGCCATCGAAGGCAACACCGACAGCGTGGGCAGCGATGCCATGAATCAGACGCTATCGGAACAGCGGGCAAGTTCCGTGCGCGATTACCTGGCAAAAGAAAACATACCGGCGGGATCCATGACCTCACAGGGATTTGGCAAGACGCAGCCTGTGGCATCGAACGATACCGCCGAGGGCCGCCAACAGAATCGCCGCGTCGAATTGGTCGTCTCGGGCGAAGTGATCGGAACTACTGTCGGAACCATATCCGAAGTTCTGCCTCTGACTCCACGCCGATAAGTCGCTCAGCATGGAAACAACGGGCCCCGGCGATTTAAATGTTGCCGGGGCCTTTGCTTTTTTTACCTCTCCACCCCCAATTGACGCGTGCGAATAGTATCTAAGTAGACACATTGCAACGCTGTGTACCGAACTGCACAGCCATAAACGCTGCGCCAGCAGAGACTTACAAATGGGAACACTTAACCAGTTCCACTAGCTGATCGGGGGGACCGCACCAGCTTTGGAGAATACGAAAGCGGTTTGCCATGCCACAACCAGGCCAGCACGAAATAGATCAGGTTCATCCAGGCTTTGCTGCTCGTCGAATGGTGATCCACCAGCGGCGCTCGGTGCGAATACTTTTCGTCGGCGACGAAGAATCCAACCTGGAACTGTGTTTGCAGGAACTCACGAAGATGAATTTTGCGGTCGTCGCCGATTGGGTTCATGACCCGGCGATGTTTGCGGACCGCTTGCGCACGCAGTCCCATGACGTGATCGTCTGCGATTTTTCCATGCTCAATTGGACGGGATTGCAGGCCCTCGACCTTCTGCATCAGTTGAACCTGGAGATTCCCTTCATCCTCGCGAGCAGCAAGTCGGATGAAGACACCATCGATTCATTCTTGCGGAATGGAGCGTTCGATTGTATTGACAGTGCCCGGCCAAACCGTTTGCCGTTGGTTGTAGCGTTGGCCATGGAGGAAAACGCTCGAAGCGAGGAACGCAACATTGCGGAGGAGGAATTGCGGCATTCGGAAGCCCACTATCGCGCTCTGGTCGAGAATCCCACCTATGGCATATTCCGCTTTGAGGTGGACGGGCGGTTTCTCGATGTGAATGAAGCGCTCGTAAAGATGCTTGGGTATGAATCCAAAGGCGAATTGATGGCGGTGAACCTGGCAACGGAAATCATTCGCGACCCTACCGAGCGCGCACAACTCTTTGATTCCTACCGCAAGACTGGGAATGTCATCCTGATCGAGATCGAATGGAGGCGCAAGAACGGAACCCCCATGACGGTACGGCTCAGTGGCCGGCAGGTGGGTCTTGAGAATGGATCACTGGGTGCGTGCGAGGTCATTGCCGAGGACGTTACCTCACAACGCGCATCGGAAGATCATCTCCGGCACCTGGCGGCAACTGATCCGCTGACGGGTCTGGCAAACTATCGCAAGCTTTCCGAAACGCTCGATGCAGAGATCAAGCGCTCGGCTCGTACGGCAAGAGAATTTGCTGTTCTGCTTTTCGATCTAAATGGAATGAAGCAAATAAATGATAGTTACGGCCATTTGGCGGGCAATCGCGCATTGTGCCGCCTGGCCGATATCTTCAGATCATCCTGCCGTTCGATTGACACTGCTGCCCGCTATGGCGGCGATGAGTTTGCAATCATTCTGCCGGAGACCGGCGCCCAGGAAGCCGATTCCGTCGGTCGCCGCGTTCGCGAACTCCTGGCCAACGATAGTGAAGAACCGTCGCTCTCCGTGAGTGTGGGCGTTGCAGTCTATCCTGAAAATGGAACAACCATCGAAGCTCTGTTGCAAACCGCCGATCGCGAACTCTACAAGATGAAAGTAATGCGCTAGACAGCTTGAATGGCCAGGGGCGATGCTGAAGTTTGCCTCCGCTCTCACTCCGGATGCTGCCCGCCGCTTTGACCATTAGAATTGTGCATGCCTGCCTTGCAACTTCGCGTTTTCAAAACCGCGTGTTTTCGTCCATCAGCGAACCGCGGTTCAGTGGAAAATAAATGTGGTGCCGCCAGCCGCGTTAATTGGCAGGGTGTTCTGATTTGAACAGATTTCTCCTCGCGCTCGCGCTAAAAAGAAGATGCAATTTGACGGGATTCACATTCCGGACACAAACCCAACGCCAGGAGGCTGACTGCGATGAATACGGAAAGATTAAATAAATTACCGAGCGCATATTCTGCCTGGCTCGGGAAACCGGTGGTTTTGGTGGTGGTTATTCGTCAATGCCTGGTTCCCATGCCGTGCAACATCATTGGCGAATCTGATGTCGAAGTGCGCGTGCGCATCCAGCCGGGGTGGGAGATGGGTGTGCCAAAAGAATTGATCTTGGCAGTCGAGGAAGGCGCAGTCGCTGACGTTACTCGAGTGAATTGACGCAGCCGAATCGAGTCGCGGCTATACCCCCACAAATTTGAGTGCGCGATGTAGCAAGAACTTTGTCTAGGGCTGCAATCCGGGCCGAACCCCCGCCAAGGGGAAGCTTCGCGAATCGGAAGGAGAACCAATATGTTGCTGCTTGTTATTTTACTAGTTCTGCTGTTCGGCGGTGGCGGTGGGTACTACGGATATTCCAGATGGGGAAGAGGTGGCGGTCTTGGGGTCGTCGGAACGGTCCTGCTGATTGTCGTAATTTTTTATATCGTTGGTGGGCTACGCTAGACCTTTTCATACCGAGTTTAGGTCAACTATTGCAACGGAGGAAAACCATGAAGAACAGCACGAAGGACAAAGCCAAAGGCAAGTTTCACGAAGTGAAGGGTAAAGTTAAGGAAAAGGTCGGACGTGTAACCAACGACCCCAACCTGGAAGCCGAGGGCACGGGCGAAAAGATTGGTGGAAAGCTCCTAAAGAAGATCGGCCAGGTAGAAAAAGCACTGGGCAGGTAAGTTGAACGGTCTGGCACAGGCGCCTGGCATGGTGCATTGCAATTTTTGCATTAAGGTCCGGACAAAAAGAAAAGATCAGCCTTCGCGCGATCGCGACGCCAATGCCGGTAAGTGCGCGAAAAGTGTGTTGTTGGATTCTTCATTCTGGGGGGAACTCGCTTCAATTCCCCCCAAGTTTTTTATATTCCCTTTATTGCGATTTGGCGCTTCATGATTGTTGTTGCTTGAGCTTCAATCGTGCAGGACAACGCTCAAAAGCGATGCGTTGATCTGCAGCCCGCCGTTGTATTTGATGAAGCCCAGTCTTTTGAACTTGTTCATGAAGAAGTTGATGCGAGAGCGCGTGGTACCGATCATTTCTGCCAGAGTCTCCTGCGGTATTTTGGGAAGCATTTTGTGGGGGTGATCTTCTTTTCCGTAGCGGGCCAGCAACAGCAGCGTGCGCGCGAGCCTTTTCTCGCTGGAGTTAAAGAGCTGGTCAATCAAGTCCTCTTCAATTCGAACATTGCGACGAAGCATAAAGGTGATGAAGTGATCGGAGAATGCATTTTGCAAGTGCAGTACCCGCAACATTTCACCGTTGTTGATCACCAATGCCGTGACGGGCGTGGTGGCTGTGGCTGTACCCATTCTCATGGATTGCCCCGCCAATCCGCCCTCGCCTATAAAGTCGCCCTGCCCTAACATTCCTACCACAGCCTCTCTGCCGGTTTTGGAGACGACAGAAATCTTCACGTCCCCTTTTTGAATGTACATGATGGTCTTGCAGGGATCGCCTTGGGAGAATAAGGTTTCTTTTTTCTCGAAGTCCATAATGGTTCTCGACAAACCGGCTGAACTGAGAAAAGCCTCTGTATCGAATGTCGGTGATTTTGTCTTGCCGTTGCTCTTAGCCCTTGCCCGAGTGTCTGATTTCATAGCTCCGCCTTATGCTTTCGCGCTCATGGCCTGACCCATGGTTCGCGGTGTAGCGTCCATCCTCTTTTGATACGAATAGCTAGGGTGCACTTGAACGCGCAGGCGTTTGGGGTGTTGCGCGCAAACATGCGATGAAAATTCCATGTCGCGTTGCTGTTCATAGTTTTGCATCATTTCTTCCAGGCTGTCGCCTACAGGCGGCCCGGAAGGTAGGAATGCCCAGGCGCATGCCGTGCATGTCCAAGCCTCCAAATCAGTGGTCTCGACCCAGGCCAAGCGTTTCGATTGATTTACTTTTGGTCCTGGGAACCTTTCTCTGAGTGACGTATTTATGTTCTTAAGTAGTGTCTTCAATTGATCCTCCTGTGTCCAAATTGCGATCGCTGCCGTTGCACATAGCGTCTAAAGGACACTCGTCGTGAAATGCTATTTCTTAACGACACATTCTCGTTGCGTGCGGATGGTGGCCTGCCCGACGACAGCCGCAAAGCTTGCTCCGCAATTCTGACCGGGATTTGTTCGAAGCGTGTTTTCGTTTCAGACATGGCCGCCTCTCTTGTAGCTGCATGTACCGTAGCAGCCTCGAAACGATGCGGGGAGAATCTTTAATCAATCTCCTGGCTGGCATTGAGTGGCCGTTACGGTGATTGCCCACCTTGTTAATAATCACCATTGCTCTAATAGGTTTGTTATAGCCTCAAATGCTCCTCGACGTTTGCAAATCTCTTACCTATACGCGAGGCCAGTTTAGTGGTATTGTACGATGGCGTTAGTAATACGGTAGCAATGCAGGAGGGTCTCATGAAGGTGAATCCCTTAGCGGCCCATTTCAAGACCCTGGACCTCGGAGATGTTCCTCATTCAAGGGCAGGCAAGAACAAGAAGGTTGTTTCCTTAATTTTGCGCGATCTCACCAAGCTGAAGGAAGGCGCTGCACTGCGCGTACCTTTGGCTGAACTGGGAAATACAAAGGAAAATGTTCGCTCCGCGTTAAACCGCGCAACTCGCAACGCTAACCTGAATGTTGCCACGGCGACAGATGAGGATTTTCTGTACGTTTGGAATGTGGCCAAGTCCGAGTGATTGGCTTGATCTCGAAATAGCAGCGAAGTCGGTTTCCCGCGACACCCCTGACAAGCCAATTGGCGCGGACCAATTTCATTCCGAAACGAAGTTGCCCATTGCCACTCCTCGTTTGGCCCGTAGAGCACCAGCCCCACGCTCTCCAAACAATTTGCTCCTCGGCGCGCTGGAAACCTTATGTTCAGAATAAGTGCAATAGAGGACAGACGCCACTCTCACCCTGATTGACGATTGACCGGGCATTCCATAGGCACGGATTGCTGCATTCTGAAGGAACAGTGCGCCCCTGTCCGGCAGTTCCGGACGGGCACTGGTTTTGGGAGCAAGGCTGTTTTGTATAAAGCCTTGCAATATAGTTGACCAGATCAAGGGGATAAATTGCGTGAAAACATTGGGTATTACACATGTGGATTGGCCGCCTCGGCCGTTGGGTTTGGCCTCTATTCCTACTATGTCCGGGAACTTCTAGCTGCCTTGACGCTTTTTAGCGTGGCATTCTTCTCTTTGGCCTTGCTGCTGTTGGCTATCCTGCTTATATGGTTTGTGAGCACGCGAACTGCCAGCTGGGCCGGCCTTGCGTCCAGAAATCTGATGATGATCTCCCGCCGCTTGATCGCAGCCTATGCGCGGGTCTGACCTGCCGAAGATTTCCGCAGCAAGATGTGAAACTGTGCATAAGTGAACAGACGAGATTGCCACCGTCGCCTATGATCCAAGTGGGGGACGCCTAAATAGGTGAACCCAACGGGAAAGTCAGGCCAATGAGCTTTGAATGACTTTCCTGGTTTTGGTTGTGTTATGGTTCCTGGGACTGGTCACCACGCATACCATGGGTGGGCTCATCCATATTTTGTTAGTCCTGGACGACGGGAACGATTTTGATTCAAGTCCTCACGAGCCGCAAGGCAATCTCTTGACCGTTGAGACAAAGCAATGAAAGCAACAGCAATCGAGGGGATTTTGCTCATTGTCTTGAGATTAATTGCCTTGTCCTACCAGGGATTCAGCTAGACGCGCGGGGTAAAGGTTCTGGACGTGGGGCCGATTCACGCCACACGCGACTCGACGCAGCACATCCCTTTTCCGCCCATCATCGGGGGATTGGCCCTGCAGTGCGGAGCCGCCTTACTGGCCATTGGCGCAAAACAAGGGGCGTGACCCCGGACCTGGAAAAGCGCAATTCAATAATTTCAATCCCCGCCAAACCTCTTCCCCTCCCGCGAAGCACGGTTAGATTCGTTTTGCAGTTACATAACAGATTTTCTCTGGCTCGTGAAAGAAATGCGAAAGGAATCGCGAACAGTCTTCGTGGCACGATCCCCGACTCCCATGACTAACAGCAATCAAGCCGGGACCATCCTTCTTCCCAACCAGGAAGTGCCCATCCGTTCCGAACTCTTTAGCCTGGAACGGCTCGAGCAGCATGCCGAAAGCCTTGCGGCGGCGCAGACCGTCACGGAGGAATTGATCCGCGGGCGCCCACTCCTCCCTCGCGTCTTGGACAACGGCCGCGTATTGCTGGATTCCTACCGCGCCATCGCCCGGGCCATTCAGGATGTTCATGAAATTACGCCTGCGGCGGAATGGCTGGTGGACAATTTCCACATAGTTGACGAACAACTCCGTGAAATCCAGGACGATTTGCCACCAAGCTACTACCGCAAACTGCCCAAGCTTGCCACAGGGCATCTGGAAGGCTATCCGCGCGTGTACGGGGCAGCATGGGCATTTGTGGCGCATACGGACAGCCGGTTTGAACCGGAAGCGCTTCGCCGCTTCGTGGCCGCCTACCAGCGTGTACAACCGCTGACAATTGGCGAACTGTGGGCCGTGGCCATCACTCTGCGTGTGGTGCTGGTTGAAAACCTGCGCAGGATGGCCGATCGAATTGTGCGCAGCAGAATCGCTCGGCGCGAGGCTGACGCCCTGGCCGATAGTCTGCTGGGGCCCGGAGGGCAATCGGCTATCCGTCCTGCCCTCGATCTTCTGGAGCAGGCTCCTTTGGATACGGCCTTCGCTGTGCAGCTCATTCAGCGTCTGCGGGATCTGGACCCCAAAGTCGGCCCCGTTTTGCTCTGGCTCGATCAGCGCCTGGCGGTAGCCGGGACCAGCGCCGATGAGATTGTCCGCGCCGAACACCAGGAACAGGGCGCCCTGAGCGT
>Ga0075029_100002377_pt1 | contig 10688 bp, 6 predicted proteins | sample LitLauG_LLR_2013_FD_71391 | JGI IMG/M metagenome (GOLD analysis project Ga0075029, IMG submission 71391) | Freshwater sediment microbial communities from North America - Little Laurel Run_MetaG_LLR_2013 | ecosystem: Environmental > Aquatic > Freshwater > Creek > Sediment | place: USA...
GGACAACTTGTGTTTCCGAATGAAGCGGTGGGTGTTACTTCGGCTCCCGTAACTCTGAATGTGACGAACTCGGGCGTAGCTCCGGTCGCGGTGGGAGGAACGACGATCAGTGGAGACTTTGCGTTAACCTCGAACAACTGTCCGGCAACGCTGAACGAGGGAGCCACCTGCCAGTTGCAGATGACCTTCACGCCCACGGCGCTCGGCCAGCGGACTGGCGCGGTCACTCTGGCGTCCAACAGTATTGGCGGGACGGCAAGCGTAGGACTGAGCGGTAAGGGCGCAGTCAGCGGACCAGCCGTTCAGGTTTCTCCAACCAGCCTGACATTCCCGGGACAGCAGGTGGGCACAACCAGCCCGGCTCAGATCGTCACCGTTACGAGCACCGGAGCCGGAGCGGTGACCTTCTCCGGATTCTCAACGACGGGAGACTTTGCTCAGACGAACAATTGTCCGGCCGTCCTGAACTCCGGCGCGAGTTGCCTCGTTTACGTAACTTTTGTCCCGACAGCGACTCTGACGCGCACGGGTACCCTGGTGATCTCCGACAACGCACCGGGTGGATCGCAAACCGTCAACTTGACCGGCACAGGTCTGGCGCCGGCCGTAACGCTCTCGCCGACGAGCCTCACATTCCCGACCCAGCTCGTCGATTCGACCAACGCGACGCAGTATGTGACCCTCTCGAACACCGGTACCGCGCCACTGACCATTACGCAGATCAGCATCACCGGAACGAATGCGAGCGCATTCAGCCAGACCAACACTTGCGGCACGACCGTCGTCGCGGGTGGGGCCTGCACCATCTCGGTGACATTCCAGGCAAACGCCATCAACACGCTGACGGCGACTCTGAATGTCGCCGACAATGCCCCGGGTAGTCCCCAGACCGTGACTCTCAGCGGAACCGGCACCGCGATTCAACTCTCAGCTACGTCGCTCAGCTTCGGCACGGTGAAGGTCGGCTCGAAGAGCACGGCCCAGAAGGTGACCGTGACGAATATGTACGAAAGCAGCGTCACCATTACCGGAATTTCGGTCACCGGAACGAATGCGGCCGACTTCAAAGACACTACGACTTGCAAGTCGTCGCTGGGTGTGGGCAAGAGTTGCACCATCTCGGTGGTCTTCGGGCCGAAGGCGAAGGGAGCGCGAAGTGGCACTCTCTCGATCGCAGATAATGGCGGAGCCAGCCCACAGACCGTGGCTTTGTCCGGTACCGGGAAATAAATCGATGGTCGGATTGTAAAGAGCCTTAGCTGAAGTGAAAGGACGATGGTCGCGCAGTAATCTCGGAGAGCCCACGATGTTGCGGACCGGGGAGTGTTCCGCCCGCTCTGGGGCAGAGTTAACCTCAGGCGATCCCGAGCTGCTTCTGAATTTCCTCCAGCGGCACGCCCTTGGTCTCCGGTACCAGCGTCCTCACCCAGATGAGTTGCAGCACCATCATGAAGGTGAAAAACGAGAACACGTAGCCGGGCGGAAACGACGAGACCATCCTGGGGAAGAACGTGGTGAGCAGGGCGGCGAAGATCCAGTGCGTGAAGCTGCCGAGCGTCTGGCCTTCGGCGCGATGGCGGTTGGGAAATATCTCCGAAATGAAGACCCAGATGACGGCGCCCTGGCCGATGGCGTGCGCGGCGATGAAGGCGAAGATGCACACCGGCACGATGGAATAGTGCTGCGTGAAAAACGCCCACGCGGCTGATCCCAGTGATGCGATGTAACCGAACGAGCCGATATAAAGAAGAGTGCGCCGGCCGAGGCGGTCGATCAGCCAGAGGCCGACGAAGGTGAAAACCAAGTTGGTCACGCCGATGCCGATCGACTGCAGCAGTGCGGCCTTGGCGGCCAGGCCGGTCAATTCAAAAATGCGCGGGGCAAAGTAGAGAATCGCGTTGATGCCCGACATCTGGTTGAAGAACGCGATCAGAATGGCCAGCATAATCGGCTTGCTCAAGCGCTTCGTCCAGAAATGGCCGGAGGAGCCGCGCGTCTCTGCTGCGGCTGCGTTGCTGATCGAGTCGGCCTCGGCTGCGATTTCGGCAGACGACGCTTCCGGTTCGACGCGTTGCAGCACCTTGAGCGCCGTTGCGCGGTCGCCTTTTCGGCTTAGCAGCCAGCGCGGGCTCTCGGGAAGTCCGAGGCAAAACACGGCGTAGAGCAACGACGGAAAAGCGGCCACGCCCAGCATCCAGCGCCAGGCGTTTTCGCCGATTCCCGCCAGCGCTGCGTTGGAGACGAAAGCCACCAGGATGCCGAAAACGATGTTGAACTGAAACATGCCGGCGAGGCGTCCGCGATGTTTGGGCGGCGCGATTTCCGAAATGTACATCGGAGCGACCACCGTCGAGATGCCGATGCCCAGCCCGCCAATGACGCGCGCCGCGATGAAGATGGCAACGTTGGTCGCCAGCGCCGATCCAACCGCGCCGATAAAGTAGAGAACGCCGATCCAGAGCAGCGTGGCCTTGCGTCCGAAGCGGTCGGCAGGCCAGCCACCAAGCAGAGATCCGACGACGGTGCCGTACAGCGCCGAGGCCATGGCGATGCCGTGCATGCCCGGGGTCAGTCCCCAGAGCGCCTGAATAGTTTTTTCGGCACCGGAGATGACCACCGTGTCGAATCCAAAGAGAAATCCGGCGAGAGCCGAGGTCAGCGACCAGAAGAAGATGCGAGCATTCATAGGGGTTAGAACCAACCGGAGAAATGAGCGATGAGCAATGAGCGACAAAGGAACTCACTGCTCTCGCTCACCGCTCATTGCTCTTTGGTCAGCGGATAATTCTTCTCGCGCCAGTCGCGTATTCCGCCGTCCATCGAAATCACGTTAGTGTAGCCCATTTTCTGCAGGTTGTCGGCGGCGAGTGCAGAGCGGAATCCGCCGCCGCAGTAGAGAATCATTTCCGTGTTGAGTTCGGGCACGCGCGCTTCGATGTCGCGCTCGATGATGCCCTTGCCCAGGTGAATCGCTCCCGGCAGATGATCCTTGGCGTACTCGCTCTCTTCGCGCACGTCGACCAGCTGGAATTTGTCGCCGCGGTCCATGCGGGCTTTCACCTCGTCGACATTGGTTTCGCGCACGCGCGACTTCGCGTCGTCGACAATTTTAAGGAATCGGGGAGGATGCTGGTGGGCCATGGGTACTCCTTTGCGCTTCGGGCCTAATCGCCGACGATCATAGTATCAAGGCTGGCGTGGCTCCGCTGGTTTGGTTTCGATTAGCATGAGGGGCATGACCTCAGGCGACACTGCGCGGAAGGTTGGCCTGGCGCGGGCAATTTCGAAAATCGGATACTGCTCGCGCTCGCAGGCGGCGGAGATGATTCGCGCCGGGCGCGTGCGGCTGAACGGTACCGTGCGGCGCGATCCGGAGACGCCAACCAGGGTCGAGAAGGACCGGATCGAAGTAGATGGCCGGCGGGTCGAAACGCAGGAGAGAGTTTACTTAATGATAAACAAGCCGCGTGGGCTGGTTACGACGGCCTCGGACGAGCGGGGGCGAGACACCGTGTACAGTCTGCTAGCGGAGGCGCAGTTGCCGTGGGTCGCTCCGGTGGGCCGGCTGGATAAGGCGAGCGAAGGCTTGCTACTGCTGACCAACGATTCCCAGTGGGGAGCGCGGATTGCCGCGCCGGAGACGCATCTGCCCAAGACGTATCACGTGCAGATCGGATCGGTGGAGGGTGAGGTGATCGTCCGGCAGTTGGTAGAAAGTGTGCTGGATGAAGCGGGCGAGCGGCTGCGGGCAGTGAAGGCGACTGTCCTGCGATTGGGAGAGAAGAACTGCTGGCTCGAAATTGTTCTGGATGAGGGCAAGAACCGGCAGATTCGCCGCATGCTGGCGGCGTTGGGGATTGAGGTGCTGAGGCTGGTGCGCGTGGCCATTGGACCGCTGCAGCTTGGAGATTTGTCGAAGGGAACGTATCGGGCGTTAACGGGCGAGGAGATGCTTGCGCTGGATCGCGCGATGCAATCCGCGCATTCTCCAAAAAGCAAAGCCCCGAGCCGTTCCCGGCGCGGGGCGTAACCTGACCAGCTACAAAGCTATTCTCATTCGGCCTGGAGCGGAAGTCAAAATTACTTTTGGACACACTTAATCGCCGATGAACGATCTCACTTTTCTTTCCGCTGTCGCGATGGCCGAGCAGATTCGGCGAAAGAAAATATCTCCCGTCGAACTGGCGGACGCGCACCTGGCGAAGATCGAGCGGCTGAATCCGCAGCTGAATGCGCTTGTGCATGTCGATGATGAGCGCGTGGGGCGGGAAGCTGCTGCGGCTGAAGCCGCGGTGATGGCCGGCCACGAACTCGGCCCGCTGCACGGCGTTCCCATCAGCATTAAGAGTTCTCTAGCCGTTGCGGGATATCGCTGGGAAGCGGGGACGAGGCTTCGCCAAGGATATATCGCCGAGGAAGACGCTCCGCTGGTGGCGCGCCTGCGGCGTGCCGGCGCCATAGTAATCGGCGTCACGAACACCCCCGAGATGCTCATGGCGTGGGAGACCGACAACCTACTCTACGGCCGCACGAACAGTCCTTGGGACGTGGCTCGCACCCCGGGCGGATCAAGCGGCGGCGAAGCGGCGGCGATTGCAGCAGGCATGTCTGCCGGTGGCGTGGGCAGCGACGGCGGTGGATCGATTCGCGTGCCGGCGCATTTCAGCGGCATTTGCGGGCTGAAGCCGACGCCGGGGCGCATTCCATCCACTGGCCACTTTCCTGCGTCGGGCGGGCCGTTTGCCATGATCGGAGTCGTTGGGCCGATGGCGCGAACCGTGGCCGACTTAAGAACTATGTTCGAAGTGATGCAAGGTCCGGACGACGGCGATGCGTTCGCGGCTCCGGTGCCGGTGCGTTGGCCGAGTGACGATGAAGTCCGGCGGCTGCGCGTGGGCTACTTTGAAGACGATGGCCGCACTCCGGTGACGGCGGAAATTCGGGCGGCGGTGAGAACCGCAGCCGACGCGCTGCGGCGGGCTGGGTTCGAAGTCGAACCTTTTCGTCCGGGCGGTCTCGAAGAAGCGCGGCTGCTGTGGAAGAAATTCTTCGTGAAGGTTGGGGGAACACTGATCCGCCCGATGTTTCATGGACGCGAGCACGACATCAGCCCAACCCTGCGGCAATTCCTCGAATGGTCTCATGCCGAGCCCGAGCTGTCGGCCGAGTCGCTGCTCGATGCGTGGTTTCGCCGCGATGCGCTGCGTGGCGAGTTTCTGGCGCAGATGCGAAGGTATCCCATTCTATTGTGTCCTGCGGCTGCGGTTCCAGCGTTTCGCCATGGCGAGCGCAGTTGGACGATTGACGGTCAGACCGTGACGTATCTTGACGCCTGGAGTTATACGGAATGGTTCAATCTGCTGGGAAATCCGGTGGCTGTCGTTCCGGTGAGCCATTCTGCGGAAGGTCTGCCTATCGGCGTGCAGATTGTTGGCTGGCCATGGGAAGAGGAGCAAGTTCTAAGTGTGGCTGCCGCATTGGAGAGGGAATGCAGAGCGTGGCGGACCCCTCCCGTTCACTAAAACCTGGTCCGCTAGTATTTTTGCATTATTCCCTGCGTGCGGCCCTCCCTGTAACTTTGTTCGGCGCAATGTCAGCCACTGTGGGGCTGCATTTGCAATTGCGCCAGAAGATCACTCAAAACCATGCAGCAAGATTCAACGGCTATGCGGTTCCTCGCTCGCGCTCTTTCGTTGCTTGTGCCGGTGCTCGTGCTGTCGGCGGCCTACCTTTATACGTTCCCGCAACCCAGTATTCTTTATGCGGCGATTGTTCTTCTGCACGCGGGGTTGGGCGTTCTCGCCGCAATCTTTCTGGTTCCAACTTTGTGGCGATTGCTGCGCACGGGAAGCTTCTCGTCGCGGGCGGGCTGGTTTTTGATAGCCGTGGGAGCGGTGGTCGGAATCATCCTAATTAAGACCGGTACGCCGCGCACCGAGTGGAACAAACTGTATTTCCACATCCTGATCTCGCTGGCGGGCGTGGGCTTGCTGATTGCCGCGCGGCTGAGCAAGCGTGAGGCCGGTTTTGGCGCGGTGATCACGCGCGCCGTGCTTTGCCTGGCGGTGCTCGCTGGCATCGGCTATGGAGCGCGCTACATTCGCCAGAGCTGGCAGACGCGCGGCCGCATTGAGAACCCGGCCATGCCGCCGGACAACATGAATGCCGAGGGCGATGGGCCCGAGGGTGCCTTCTTCCCCAGTTCGGCTCAGGTCTACGGCAAGCAAAAGATTCCCAGCAAGTTTTTCATGGAGTCAGATTCGTGCAAACGCTGCCACGAAGACGTCTACAACCAGTGGTTCAGCTCGGCGCACCATTTTTCTTCGTTCAACAATCAGTGGTACCGCAAGTCGATCGAGTACATGCAGGATACGATCGGCACCAAACCGTCGAAATGGTGCGGCGGATGCCACGATCCGGCGGTGCTTTATAGCGGGCTGATGGATACGCCGATCAAGCAGATCGTGCACCGCCCTGAGTCGCAGGCCGGGCTGGGCTGCATGATGTGCCACTCCATTGCCAACGTAAAAAGCACGATGGGGCAGGGCGATTTCTATCTGGAGTATCCCAAACTGCACGAACTGGCCGCCACGCAGAATCCGGTGATGCGGGCGATCCATGACTTTACCATCAAGCTGAACCCGGAGCCGCACCGGCGCGTCTTCCTGAAGCCATTCATGAAAGATCAGACGGCGGAGTTCTGCTCGTCGTGCCACAAAGTTCACCTGGATGTGCCGGTGAACAATTACCGCTGGTTCCGCGGCTTCAACGAGTATGACAACTGGCAGGCTAGCGGAGTTTCGGGGCAGGGGGCGCGGTCGTTTTATTATCCGCCGAAGCCGCAGCAGTGCGCCGACTGCCACATGCCGATGGAGGCGTCAAAGGATCAGGGCAACATCAACGGATTTGTGCACTCGCACAGATTTCCAGCCGCCAACACCGCGCTGCCAACTGCCAATGAAGATGCTGCGCAGTTGAAGTTGACGGAAGGATTTCTGAAGAGCGGCGCGCTCACAGTGGACATTTTTGCTTTGGGTCCGGCACAGGAGCCGCTGAAGCCCGGCGCGGCGACGCAGTCGGAACTCTCGACGACCTTTGCGGTCGGCGAAGAGGCGGAGAGCAAAGTGGTGGGAGGAGGATCGGAGGGCGAAGTGCTTCCGGTGAGTGCTCCCTTGAACGAAGTACAGCCCGTGCTGCGGCGCGGCGACACGGTGCGGGTTGACGTTGTGGTGCGCACGAAAAAAGTTGGGCACTTCTTCCCTGGCGGCACCGTCGATGCTTACGACACCTGGCTCGAGTTGAAGGGCACCGACGATAAGGGGCAGACGATCTTCTGGAGCGGCATGGTCGAGGACGGCGGGCATGGGCCGGTGGAGACAGGCGCGCATTTCTATCGCTCGCTGCAGATTGATGCGCACGGCAATCCCATCAACAAGCGCAATGCCTGGGCGACGCGGGCCGTCGTGTATGTGCGGCTGATTCCGCCGGGAGCAGCCGATACGGTGCATTACCGCATGCATATTCCGGAGAACGCGGGGAACAAGATCACGCTGCATGCGCGGCTGTGCTATCGGAAGTTCTCGTGGTATGGCACGCACGAGGCTTTCGCTGGTATGCCCGATCCGGCAGCGCCGAATTCGGTGACGCCGGACTATGATGACCGTCCGACAGTGTTTACGGCTTCGCTGAGCGGAGTTTCGTCCAAGGAAGAAAAAATTCCCGACCTTCCAATCGTGGCTATCGCGGAGAATGAAGTCGCGCTTCCCGTCGTCGCGCACAACGCTGCCGCCGCGCAACCGAAGACGATCGCCAAGAAAGAGGAATGGCAGCGCTGGAACGATTACGGCATTGGACTGTTCCTGCAGGGAGATCTGAAGGCCGCATCTGCAGCATTCCAGAAAGTCACCGAGGCCGATCCGAACAATCCGGATGGTTGGGTGAATATCGGGCGCTGCGCGGTGCAGGAGGGCGACATGGCGCGGGCGCGCGTGGTGCTGGAGAAGGCGCTGGCGCTGTCTCCGAAGCTGGCCCGGGCGAATTTCTTCTATGGCAAGGTGCTCCGCTCGGATGGCAATTATGATGGAGCGGCAGCGAGGTTGCACAACGTGCTCGACCAGTATCCGCGGGATCGAGTGGCGTTGAATGATCTGGGACGCGTGCTTTTCTTGCAGCGCAAATATGACGACGCGGTGAAAGTATTGCAGTCAGTATTAGCGATTGATCCCGAAGACTTGCAGGCGCACTACAATTTGATGCTCTGCTACAGCGGTATGGGGAACGAGAAGCTGGCGAAGGAGCATCAGGCGCGCTACATGCGCTTTAAGGCCGATGAATCCTCGCAGGCGATCACCGGGCCGTACCGCCAACTGCATTCGGAAGACAATAACGAGCGCCAGGCGGTGCATGAGCATGTGTCGGTCGCGCTGCCGGTCGTTTCTTCGAACCACACCACGAACCATGTAGCGACAGCCGCCTCGGCTGTCCGGCGAAGCGCAGCGAGCCGCACGGCCACAGCGTCGCCAGGGGCATCACGATAATGAGAGCACCTTCCTTGCCATCTTCTCGCACCGCTGTGCGGCTTGTGGCCTGCATGTTCGCGATCGGCGTCTTCCCGGCATTGCAGGCCCAGCAGATTCAATTCCGCGACATCACCGCACAGGCCGGAATCCATTTCACGCACAACAATGGAGCCTTCGGGAAGAAATGGCTGCCGGAGACCATGGGGCCGGGCTGTGCGTTCATCGACTATGACAACGATGGATATCCCGACATTCTTCTGATTAACGGAGAAGATTTCCCCGGGCATGCACACGCCGGCGCGACCACGCTCAAGCTTTACCACAACAATCATGACGGGACTTTTACGGATGTGACGAAGAAGGCCGGGCTGGCCGTGCCGATGTTCGGGTTCGGAGTCGCGGTGGGCGACTACGACAACGACGGCTTCGATGATATCTTCGTTTCCGCGCTGGGCCAGAGCCATCTGTTCCACAACAACGGCAACGGCACGTTTGCTGACGTCACCAAATCTGCTGGCATGTGGGGGCCGGACGAATTTTCTACCAGCGCGGCCTGGGTTGATTATGATCGCGATGGCAAACTCGATCTCGTCGTAGCAAACTACGTGCGGTGGAGTGAGCAGGGCGATCTGTACTGCACGCTCGACGGCGCGCACAAGTCGTATTGCACTCCGGAGTCGTACAAGGGGACGTCGGTGCGGTTGTGGCATAACCTGGGCGGTGGGAAATTTGAAGATGCGACACAGAAGTCTGGCATGGGCGATCCCACGTCGAAGAGTCTGGGCGTTGCAATTCTCGACTACAACGACGATGGCTGGCCTGACATTCTGATTGCCAACGACACGCAGCCCAACAAACTTTACCTGAATAAAAAAGACGGCACGTTTGAGGAGCGCGGCGTGGCCGCCGGCATTGGCTTCAGCGAGGACGGCGTGGCGCGTGCCGGCATGGGCACCGACGCGGCCGACTACGATCGCAGCGGGCATGCCAGCGTCATCATCAGCAACTTCGCTAACCAGATGGTCTCGCTATATCACAACGAAGGCAACGGCTTGTTCGTGGACGAGGCGCCGCAGTCGGAGGTGGGCCGCGCCACGCTGGTCACGCTGGGCTTTGGATGTTTCTTCTTCGACTACGATAACGACGGCTGGCAGGATATTTTCGTCGCTGACGGGCATATTGAAGATGCGATTGAGAAAGTGCAGAAGCGCGTCAGTTATGCCGAGCCGCCGCACTTGTTCCGCAATCTGGGCGGGGGGAAGTTCAGCGAAGTGACAGCGCAGATGGGATCGGCCTTCGCCGCGCCGAAAGTGGCGCGGGCCGCGGCTTATGGCGATATCGACAACGACGGCTTTCTGGACGTTCTGCTCTCCACCAATGCCGGGCCTGCCTATCTTTATCACAACGAGGGCGGATCGAATCACAGCCTGCGCATCAAGCTGGTGGGAACGAAGTCGAATCGCGATGGCATTGGCGCGGTGGTGCGCATGAGCGCGGGCGGAGACAAACAGTGGAAGATGCTGCGGTCGGGGTCAAGCTATCTGGCGCAGAGCGAGTTGGTGCTGACCTTCGGTCTGGGCGCGCAGGCGAAGGCCGACGGCTTGGAAATTCAGTGGCCGAGCGGGCAGGTCGACAAGCTTGCGAACGTCAATGCTGGGCAGACCGTTACGGTGCAAGAGGGGAAGGGCGTTGTGAGCAACCGGCCGTACTCGGCGGCGCATGTTTATGCAGGGGCGAGATAAATCCGCTGTCATCCTGAGCGGAGCAGAGCGTCCGCGAAGGCGGGCGCTCTGCGTAGTCGAAGGAGCCCGTGTAGCTTGCCCTGTCCTGCGACGATGCAGGGAGTTTTCATCGCACGCGGCCATTTTGGTATGGCGTAGCGGCGGAACGCCTTACAACCGCGGAGTAGCACCCGGCAGTCGCGGGGTCCTTCGACTCCGTTTGCCCGCGCTTTGCGCGGCCAAACTCCGCTCAGGATGACAGATGGTCAGAGTTGCTCTGTGTTCCCCTGGGCCCACTGTGGTTAAATCTGTATCCAGATGAATCTGAGAATCTCTGCCGCATTTGCCGCCGCACTCCTGGCGGGCGTGAGCCTGCTTGCTCCCGCATCGCAACCGAATCCGATTGAGGCCGCGCGCCGGAACAACCTCGGCTGCGCCTACATGAACC
>Ga0075029_100002378_pt1 | contig 10685 bp, 9 predicted proteins | sample LitLauG_LLR_2013_FD_71391 | JGI IMG/M metagenome (GOLD analysis project Ga0075029, IMG submission 71391) | Freshwater sediment microbial communities from North America - Little Laurel Run_MetaG_LLR_2013 | ecosystem: Environmental > Aquatic > Freshwater > Creek > Sediment | place: USA...
GAACGCGTGGTCCTTTACTGCATGCAGCCGTCCGATTGCCAGAATGCGAAACGGTCCAACTCTGTTGCGGAGAGCAATTAACTTCGGAATCCCGGTTTCGGGTATTTCGACGCCAAGCCGCGCAACCACCACTTTTGCCAGCTCAATTTCGGGATAGTGCGTCGCGATAAACCTGCGGTTGTACTCCGAAACAGTCAGGCACAATGCACAATTTCGGAGCTTTACATCCAGATAGGCCCGGTGCAGCAGCAAGTCTGAGCCATGCAGTGTCATGCTGAAATTCAAATCGAGCAGTCTGGCAGCGGCCATCGCAATCCATGACGCCGAAAAACCATGATGTGCATGGATATGTTCGACCCCGTGCTCTTCCAGTCGGACCGCATAGCAGGCACCAAGCAACGTATGCAGCAGTGCTTTCACCCGCGGTATCGGGCCTTCCTGGCCTTGAAAAAGTACCCTTGCGATCAGATCCGCAATTCGGTTCCAGCGCCAGACGCACATCCACACTGCCCGCGCCAGGACCAGTCCCTCCACCGGTCGCAGCACGACATCGGGACTTCCACGAATTTTGCCTTCCCTCGTCCTGGTTACAGTCCCGGTGATGACCCTGATTCCGAGCCGGCGCAATTCGTCGATCTCTTCCGTCACGTAGGGCTCAACTGCCACGGGAAACTGATTCGCCAGATAAGCCACGCTCAGCATGAGGCGCCGGCCTCCGCTCTTCGCCTCAGGGCGGCCAGCATCCCTGCGACACTGAACAGGATCCCATTCACGAATTGATAGCTCATGACCACCACCGCGGCATTGACCCAGTACACCGCGAGCAGGATCAGCCACCAGCGGCGAAACTCCGGATCAAGAAAGCCTTGCGCCTCTCGTCCTGGAACCTTTCCCCGCCCCAACCGCCACAACTCCCACATCAGCCACGCATAGAACGAAATGCCCAGCAGCCCGTTTTCGACCAGGATTTCCAGATATGTATTATGCGGATAGAGCACCTTGTCCTGATATTCGCCAACGTACCTTGGAAGTTCCGCTGGCATCTGGTGAAACCCCCAGCCCGTGACGGGGCGCTCCAGAAACATCTTCCAGCCGCCGGCGTAGACGGCCTGTCTATATTCGACCGGACCACTATCCTGGAAGCGATCGCCAAGAACGCCGCCGAGTTGTGTCGTACTCATGACAACGCCAAGTGCGCCGGCCGCAACCACCACGACAGCGATAGAGGCAAGCCGCACCTTGAGGTTCTTGGCAACAAGAACGAGACCCAGCAGAGAGCCCGCAAACGACAACCAAACCGCCCTCGTCATGGTTGCCAGGATTGCGATTGGGACTAACGTCAGCACCGCCAGGGTTTTCGCGCTTCGCAAGCTGCCTCGCCGATATCCGTGCAGCACAAGCAGCCCGAGCATGTTCAGGGACATTCCGTTGGCGACTGCCTGCAAGAACGGACCGCGTGCCCGCTCGGCGTGATGTCCAAGGCTCGGATCCAGAATGAACTTCGGAAAGACTAGCGTGTGCATGCCCAGCAGAAAGACAATGGCTGTGAAGCTCAAGTACGTCAGCACAACCAACGCAAAGACCTCGAATCGTCGGACCCTCTGCTCTTCCGTGAATACCATCTGCGCCAAATGAAACAGGGTGAAAGGAAACAAGTACTTGGCCGCAAGAAGTCCCCAAGTATCTTCGTCGAATGGCCGGCCGACGAGGCTGATCAGCACCACCGCCGTGAGCGCAATCATCGGCCAGGACGCGCGCTCGAACCGGAAGACTTCCTGTTTCGACACCACCGCTCTGCCGACAACTCCCACGACGAGCAGTGCGAACGTCACGCGGTTCAATTTGTGAAACGAGACGTCGGGATGGCAAAACAGCATCGCCGTCAGCGCTGTAAGGAAGAGCAGTGTGGGAACTGCGATTAACACCTGCATCGGCCGCAATGAGTTCTTGATCGCGGCAGCAAGAACTCCTGATGCCAGGTCATCCTCTGGCGTTTCCGCAATGGTGAGAGCCCGCATCAGCTCCCGCTTCCCCGTGCCACAGCGACCACAGTTCTCAGCAGGATTCGCAGGTCCAGGCCCACATTCCAGGTGCGGATGTATTCCCGATCCAACTCCATCGCACGATCAAACGACGGATCGCGCCTCGCCGAAACCTGCCACAGACCTGTGAGTCCGGGCGTCACATCAAGCCGCGCCAGGTGACTCAGTTCATACGAGGCGAACTCGTCGACGGGGTGTGGCCTCGGTCCGACCAGGCTCATTTCACCTCTCACGACGTTCCAGAGCTGCGGCAGCTCATCGAGGCTGTATCGCCTCAGCGATCGTCCCACCCGGGTTATTCTCGGATCGTCAAAAACTTTAAAGATAGGACCCGATCTCTCATTTTTTTCCCGCAATGAGTTCTTGCGTTGATCGGCATCACGCCACATTGTGCGAAACTTGTAGCATTGGAATGGCCTCCCTTTTCTGCCCGCGCGTTTCGCCGCGTACAGAACGGGTCCGGGCGAATCCAGTTTGATGAGCAGTGCGATCGCCACCATCAAGGGCAAAACCAGGATCAACCCCAAACTCGCGCCCAGGATGTCGATGATTCGCTTGATAACCAGACCCGCGGACGGCAGGCGTTCGGCGTGCACACAGATCACCGGCAGACCACCAACGTGCTCAATCTCCTGCTCCGCGGGATCGCAGCCGAATAATTCAGGGACAATCTTCAAGTCCAACCGTAGCCGCTTGGCCTCACCAAACACACGCAACGCCAGTTCGCCGTCGTGCGGTGCCGCGAGGATCACTTCATCTACGAATCCCTTTCGTGCCAGGAGAGCGAGATCCGAAACCCGGCCGATCACATCGTTCCCCAGAGGCCTTTTGTCATCGAGAAATCCGGAGATCCTGCGTCCGCAGCCAGGATGTCGCTCGATGTAGGCCGCCACGCGCCGTCCCACTCGGCCTCCTCCAACGATCAGAACGTTGCGGGTCTCTACTCCTCCATCAGGCGCGCGTTCTGCGCTCCACCACCTCCACAGCCACATAGACCCAAAGTGGAGCGAACTGGCGATGCAGATTAAGCCGCTAATCGTCCAGTGAGATCCCTGCAATCCGTAGGCAAGGCACAAGACCAGGTTTCCCCACAGCACAGCCTTGCCCATGGACTTCGTTTGGGTCCGCAAATCACTCCCGGCTTTGTACAGCCCCTCCGTATATCCCAGAAGGGTGATCAAAGCAGCGTGCAACAAGGAAACTCCCAGTAGAAAAACAGATGAACGCAGAGCAAACTCGAACAATGGGACATCCGGAAGCATCCCGCGGCAGGACAGGAACAACACTCCCAGTGAAAGCCAATTCAGCGCGATCAGTGCACAATCGGTACCGATCGACCGGAGACATCCCCAGGCGGTCCTGCTTCGAAGCAGACGCGGCGCCAGCAGAGTTAACAGGCTCTCCGGCAATGCCGCTGCAGCGGTTCGCGTCGATTCCATGTTTGTGAGGACGGTTGGCCTCGCCGATCTTGGCGGCTTCTTGAACATTGAACGAGATGAGGGCGATTCCCCGGGAATCAGGCGCGCACACTCTGCATATTGAGCCTGTGGGTGCATCCGGTGAATCAAGACAGAAGACACGTTCCCTCCATGCAGCGTTAGATTTTGCAGATCCTGTTGCGCGCGAAAATTCACAGTCTTCGATAAATGCTCGTTGGTATCGGGAACTCCCGATCACCCAAGACTGTTCCCAGAAGCCGCACCTGCCCCAGAGCGTTCCTGACTGTGAGCGCAGTGACGCGGCGCGTGTGCTGCGCCGACAACACCAGAATGATTCCATCCGCGAATCTCGCCATTTCCAGCGCATTGCTCGACATTGTGGACGCCGGTGCAGCGACAATCGAATACTCGAATTCTTTCCTCAGCTCCGCCATGTACGAGCACAGCGATGAGCCATAGAACAAAGTTGGACTGGTGCTCCGCGGCGGCACTCGCCACACGTTCTTGTGAATGCGCGTGGCGAGTTGCCGGATCGGCGTGGTGCTATACCGTGAATCTCTGTCTAAATCGCGGCCGGCAGACCCCACTTCCAAACAGGTTTCGCTCTCATCGACCACCGCGATTTCGGCGAGCTTTTCCTCGGCCAAGACTTCCCCCACCCACCTGCACAAACCGCGGACGTCGGTCTCTCGCTCCACGGGCGTGAATACGACCTGCTGCACCGGGGGATTGAGGCCGGCGGAAAAAACCAGTCGCACCAATCCGCGAACCTGCTCGCCGGCAAATGTCTCTTTGCTCCAAGCACCAGCTGCGGGAGGAACGTCTTCGTTTGGAACTGTGTCTTTGGGCCGAGAGATCTGGCTTACGCCAGCAACGCTCCACCCCGCCAAATTCAGTGTTTCCGCTCTCATGCCGACAGCCTCCCGCGGGGCTTTTTCGGAAGCGATGCCAACACTGGGCTGTTTAGACACGCGACTACATCATCGGGGTCCCGGAACAAGGGATTCAGATAATCTGCAACGAACGCTGTCCCGGTTGCGGTCGTTCCTGCGGCAATGAACCCGAGAGCCAAAACCATCCACGCCGACCGCACGGGCAAAGCCGGAGCAGTCGGTTCCTGCGTTATCGCGACATTGACGATTTTACGCTCGTCGAGCGCATCGTCCATTCTGGCTTCTTCCTGCTTCTTCACATAGAGCAGGTAATTCTCCAGTGCAGCCTTCTCCTTGCCGAGAAGATCCTCCTGGGTAATAGCGTCCTCTCCGAACCTCCTCGCAATCTGCCGGTAGGCGGCTTCCTCCGTCGTGATCGCCACCTCTCGCGTTTCCAGCGCTTTCAGCTGCACCTGGGCCCGCTGTAACTCGGACTTTGCCCACTCGTATTGCGAGTTCTTATCGGTGGTTTCGTCTCGCACCGGCGTACGGCTCTCCCCCGCAATTGCCGACTTCGACTGCGCGATCTGCTCATCCACTTCCAGCACCAGACGATGATGCGGCTCGAACTTCGTCAGCAGCTGCGTACGCTTCAGTTCCAGATTCAACAGGCTCGACTTGAGTTCCTTCAGCAATTCCGGATTGTCGGCAGTTCGAATCTGCGTCGTCGTGCGCTCAGGTAACTTTCCCAGTTGGCTCTCGAGCTCAGAAATCCGCTGTTCCGTCTCCGCCACGTCGACGTTTGTCTGCCTGTGACTCGCGTCCACTTCACTCAACTTCTGCAGCGTCAAATCACGCTGCAGCCCTGCCGCCACAACTCCGTGCTCTGTGGTGAATCGCAGCAGCTGAAGTTTCGCTTGTTCGAGTTGACGCTTGGATTCCTCAGCCTGCTGGGTGAAGAAGCGAAGTTCTCCGCTTGGCCGATGGACATTCAAATGTTTTTGCAGGTACGCATTTTCGAGCGAGTGCAAAACCCTCGCCGCAACTTGCGAATCATCCGCCGCGTATCCGATTGCGATCAGATTCGTTTTCTTGATCGGCTCAACTTTCAGCTTCTGAGCCAGTCTGCGTGCCGCCCGCTCCACTCGTTCGGCATGTCCCTCGTTCAAGCGGAGAAAGTGAAACCAGTCCCGCCCACCAACTCCGGTCTCTTCCACCACCCGCCTCAAGACATCGTCATCCCGCAGCAGTTCGACCTCCGAATTCAGTTCCTCTTCCGTCACCGCGAGATGCGTCAGATCAAGAGGCGCATTTTCGCCGGCGCTGACGGGGGCGTCCGCCCTCCCCCGCCGCACCAGGATCTTCATGTTGGCCTCATATTTCGTTCCCAACAGTGCGTATAGCACGGCTGCTGTAAGCACCACTGCTGCCACCCAGACGAAGACCCTTCGCTGGCGGAACAGCACCATCGCCAACTCTCGAACGGTCGGAATCGATTGCTGATTGCGTCCGCGAATTAGGTCTTCGTCTGTCATGTGATTGAGGGGTGAGTCCCCTAAAACTGCGAGGGATTCATGTACATGCTCACGGAGAGCCTGCTGAGGAACTTGGATATCTTCGAGATGGCATTCTGTGGAACGAACACCATATCGCCAGGCCGAATGTGCGCATCCTCTTTCAGGCTGCTCTGCTTGAGCATCTTTTTGAGATTGAGTAGCCGCGTTTCCACCAGATCGTCATTGATCCGCCGGAACAACACCACCTGTGAATGCTTCGACTGTGACGTAAAACCGCCGGCGACCTGTACGGCTTCAGCGACCGTAGTGTCGGAGCGCAGTTCATACTTCCCCGGCTTGCCGACTTCCCCGCCGACCACGAAGTAAGGCCGTTCGAAATCTTTCAAGGCTACGGCTGCTTCCGGATCGTGCAGGTATCCGGTGTACACCTCGCGCACCGCGTCTCTAAACTGCGGGACGGTGAGTCCCTGTGCCAGCACCCCGCCCGCGTCTTTCAACGTGACGTAGCCGTCCGGCTGCACCGTCAATGTCTGATTGAATTCCGGGGCAACCGTGAAGGTCACCTCCACGACATCACTAGGACGCAACCGATAGAGCGGATGGCGCTCCCCTCCGAGCAAGGGGTTTCCCAGGCCATCCGCTCTCCCGGGTTTTGCGGCCGTTGAACTGCCCTCTTTCTCTCCTGCCCCGGTTAAGCCGGATTGAGAGGCCCTTGTGTCTCCGCTCAGGTCTTCCTTCTCATCCTGTGCGAATACGGCCGAACTGCAACCGAACACCAATATGGCCACTTCTATGAATCGAACTAATATGAAAAACCGCTTCATTCCCTGCGCCGTTACTTTCCGCTAAGTAAACATTTATCTGTGGCGCTGAGTCGCAACTTAGGCCGATTCGTCGGCCTCATCAAGACATGGGAAGTTCTGTCCTCAAAAGTGGAGTGTGGGCCGCATCACAAGCAGGCAGCAAGGCCCTCTCAGATCAATAGCTTGTGGAAATCTTTTCACAGAGGAGTAGATCGAATGCGGTGTGTGGATGTCTCTTCCAGAAGTACCCACAAAAGTGGACTTGCATCTTCCCCATGTCACATGCATCCCAACCAATTCCCGATCAATATCCCGCTTTGAAACCGCAGTTGTGAGTGGAATCACCAAGAATGCACATATCTGGGTCGTACGGTCGCTGTTTGGTGCTGGTCTTCCACAACCAAGCTGTCGCCTGTACCACAACTCCTCTGCCACGAAAATCGAATTCCCGAATTGAAATTGACCCTGATTTTTATTGACGACTTTCCTTGTGGGTAGTCTCTGCTGATTCCTACAATCAAAACATCCTGTTTTCATTCGGAGACCGGTCTTCATATGCCTTCGTCGTCAGCCACCACTTCTCGTCCCATCGATGTTCTTGTCGCCGATTCCAATCGCATGCAGTCTCAACTGCTGATCGGTGCCTTGCGCCGTCACCCTGAGTTCAACGTAGCTGCTTGCCAGATGGAGATTGTTTCCATCCTTCGCGCAGTCGCGCAGAAGGTTCCTCGCATCGTTCTTTTGTCCATGACTGCCTCCCTCAGAGCATCGGAGACGGTCATGACGTTGCGCCGTTTTCATCTGTCGAATCCCGAAATTCCGAAAGTCCTTCTGGTCGAATCTGTCGACCGTGAACTTGTCGTCAGCGCCTTTCGTTCCGGGGTGCGCGGAATATTCTGCATCGCCGACTCCAACCTACGCTTGCTATGTAAGTGTTTGCTGCGGGTTGCCGACGGACAAATCTGGGCAAATACGGAGCAACTCAACTACCTCGTGGAGCTCCTTTCGGAAGTACCTTCCCTACGAGTGCTCAACTCCAATGGAGAAAATCTGCTCACTCCGCGAGAGGAACAGGTTGTTGCGCTTGTCGCGGAGGGACTAGGAAACCGCCAGATCGCGCGCGAACTCAATCTGAGCGAGCACACCGTCAAAAAATATCTTTTCCGGATATTCGAAAAACTCGGCATCTCGAGTCGCGTCGAACTCGTTCTCTATGCAGTCAACAACGGAGATCCACGCCAGGCAGAATGGCTGGCCGGCGCCAGTCGGGTGGTGCCGAGCGCCTGATCTACGCGCGCCTCGACCGAAGGCAGAGAGGACGGTTTGACTGGTCACGAACGCCGGATCAAATCGCGCGAAATCCTGGTCAGAGGCCTGGTTTGAAAAGCCCTCACCGCCCCTGTATAACTTTGGGCAGACACCGTGTCTGCGCCCGCTTCCAATCCAGCCCCTCCGTCTAAGCCTCGAGGCTGGGCCTTGGTGGCCGCTGGCCTGCTTCTTCTTGCTCTCGCTCTCGTTGTTCTTTACACGGAACGAGGTGCATTCTTGAGTCCGCTCGCGCTGCTCGTTGTTGCGGCCATCGGCTTGGCCGCACTCCTTCTACAACTCCGCCTGCGCAAAGACCTCGACAAGAAAATTCATGCGCCGATCTGGCTGAACGTTCTGGGACTTGTCTTCGCTGTCGGCGCGGTGGTGGCAGACTTCCTTCATCTCAGCGTAAATATCATGCTGATCGCCGCGCTCGCTGCCGTCGTCTGTTTCGGGTTCAGTGGCACGAGCGTCCTGCGCTCGCTCCGCAAACATAAGAGCTAAGCGCCAACCTTTCGGTTGCAGCCCGAGCTGCAGCGATGGCCCGGGAAATAGCAGATATACGGTGGAATTGCCTGCGAGCGAACTTCCAGCATTCGAAAAGCCGATAGACTATCTCTTGAACTCCACCGCTACGGTGGTCTCAACCACCGCGGGTTCCCCGTTGATTCGATAAGGCTCAAATTTCCACCACCGCAGGGCGTCCATTGCCGCTCTCGCTAGAATGTCAGGCCCGTTAAGCGCACGCATGCGGAGTACGGCCCCATCCCGCCCCACGACGATATCGAGAGCGATGGTACCTTCCAGCCTCTCCTTCCTCGCTTCAGCGGGATAGACCGGCTCTACTCGATGCACCAGCAGTTTCTGCATCACTTCCGCTGGGACTTGCGCGCGCGGTCTTTCTGCGGTGCTGGCATGAGAACTTCTCAGCCCGTACTCCAGGTCTTCCCAGGCGCGATTCCAGCGCCACCACCAAATGGCCGTCGCTATCAACAGGAAGAACAGTGCAACCAGCCACCATAACCAGCGCGATTTCCACTTCGCTTTATTCGGAGGCTTCCCAGCAATCGATGAGTCCGCTGCTTTGTTTGGCTCGCTCCCTTTCTTCTCCGCTGTGTTCAGCGCTGCAGACACCGAGATTTCCTCCGCTGTCGCCTTCGTCTCTTTTGCCCAGTCGCGGATCGATGCCCGCTGTTCCGCCGAAAGCGCGACGAACTCCAACCCGCAGCGCAGCGTGTCGTGATAACGCACCAGCGCCCGCGTTCTCAGCGGCTCCGTCAGCGGCGGCAGATACAGTTCCACTCCCACCGATTCTCCCGTAATCAATTCCCCTGCGACCATTGCCGCAACACCACGCTCACACACGTTCACTGATCTTCCCGGGACTGTATCCGGAACTCCGGACCGAAGCACCGTCAGGTCCACCTGCGCCTGCATCAGAAAGCGCGGCACGCGGCGCCTCGATGGTCCGTTCCAGCCTTCGGTTTGTGCTCCAGCTGCCATAAGCTCTAGTGTGGGGATAGGCGCCCCCGGCTGTCCTGCCGAGCAAAGCTCGGCTTACTCTGAAAGGTGAACTACTTTCTCAGCTCCACGATCTCACTCCCCTGCGCAAACAATGCAACACTCGCCATCCCAATGAACAACCCATGCTCCACCACACCAGGCATCTCGCTCAACTCCCGCGCTAGCATATCCGGATCCCGCATCTCTCCAAACCGGCAATCCAAAATGTGATTGTTCTCGTCCGTCAGATAAGCATTGCCTGCGGCATCGCGCCGCAATTGCACTTCGGCTCCCAGTGCGGCAATCCGCTTGGCCACGAGGGCCTGCGCAAACCGGATCACCTCCACCGGCAGTGGAAACTTGCCGAGCCTCTGCACCTGCTTCGACGCATCGGCAACAACAATCATCTGCCGGGTAGCCGACGCCACAACCTTTTCCCGCAACAGCGCCCCGCCGCCCCCCTTGATTAATCGTAACTGCGGATCCACTTCATCCGCACCATCGACCGTGACATCGATTTCCTGGCATTCATCCAGCGTAATCAGCGGGATTCCCAGACTCATTGCCAGTTCGCGCGACCGTACCGAAGTCGGGATGCCACGAACACGCAACCCACTCTTCACCTGCTCTCCAAGCAGCTTGATAAAGTGCGCCGCCGTCGACCCAGTGCCCAACCCCACAACTTGCCCATCTTTTACAAACCGCAAGCTCGCTCTCGCCGCGGTTTCTTTTTCTTGATCATTCGCCATAGTGCTTGGTTTCTGACTGTCCACTAACATGGCTCTGATACACATCGCCGTGTCTGACAACGGCCGCCACGACGAAAATCACGAAGATTACTACGATTAAGAGTGACTCCACATCACCGTGGAAGAGCGGCACTTTAGCGCCGCGTTAAACGCCCCTTGCCTCGGGGCTTTAGGCCCAGTTCATCCCACGCTTCTCTCGATGTAAATCAGATATCCCGCCAATGCCAGTCCAAACAGTACGGTCAGTGCCGTCACCAGGTCCAGCACAAACCCCGCCGGCTCGAATTTGCCCTGATCCAGACGCTCACGTGTCTGGCGATATCGAAACAGCCCGGCGACCACCAGCATCACTCCCAACAAAATCGACGTCGCTCCCATCCACACCGAAAGCCCGCTGCGGTGCACCGGGTGTCCCTGCAAAGCCGTCAACTGCCGCAGTGCGATCGAGAACC
>Ga0075029_100002379_pt1 | contig 10681 bp, 10 predicted proteins | sample LitLauG_LLR_2013_FD_71391 | JGI IMG/M metagenome (GOLD analysis project Ga0075029, IMG submission 71391) | Freshwater sediment microbial communities from North America - Little Laurel Run_MetaG_LLR_2013 | ecosystem: Environmental > Aquatic > Freshwater > Creek > Sediment | place: USA...
CGGCCAGCGCCATTTTCTTTCACGGGAGGTGCACAACCATGATCATAAAGGCGCAAGCGCTGGAACATAAACTATTCGCCCCGTTCGGCCAAGTGTTGTCCTGGTCGCCGGGTGATCCGGACCGCCAGGACTTCGCAGCCAGCTTGTTCAATGGCCGGCCGGCCGCGCGGCCAAATCTAAAAGTTCAACGCATTGAGCCAGTCTCTCTGCCGCACACCGCGACCCTGATCGAGCGGCATCGCCACTCATCGCAGATGTTCGTCCCACTGTCTGCGGGATCTTTCTTGATCATGGTTTTTCTGTCGGACGAGAATGGCCAGCCCATCCTGGAATCCGGGCTCGCGTTTGTGGGCTCAGGTAACCAGGCGATTAACTATAATGCCGATACATGGCATCACCCATTTCTGGCGTTGGGAGCGCCCGGCACCTTCCTGACACAGCGATGGGAAGATGGGACCAGCGGCGACGAAGAGTTCCTGCCGCTTACCACGCAAATCCGTATTGAAGAGCCCATCGGGCAAACCCGCTTTCAGAAAATATTGTAGAGCCTGCCTTCACGCGGGCGTTGTGCTCCGCCGCGAAATGCATATCTACTGCTCTCGGCATAAAGCCGGTAAACTGGCGCGGGCGCCTCTTATGAATTACATATCACACTTATGTCCCGCATTGATTCCTGGCACGGACAAGACTATATTCCTACAACGTCTGGAACCCGGTACTGCCATTACAAGAGGGAGATCTGTATGGACCGCAAATTGAACTCTGTAGGCCTTGTTTGGGCGCTCGAATTTGTGCTCGTGTTCGGCTTGGCAACACTTGCCCGAGCCCAGAGCAAGAGTGAGAAAAGCCCCGGCTCCGGCGCGACGAGCACGCTTTCCGGACTCGGTTCGATCTCCGGCACCGTCAGGGCTCCCAAGGAATTTAAAGCGGCGAAAGTTTACGCCAAAAATGTAGACAAGAATGTCGTCTACATGGTGTTCACCGAAGGCGGGAGATATCAGGCCGTGGACCTTTTCCCCGGCAACTACGAAGTGAGCGTCACCAAGAATGGCTTCACCGGCGGAGATGTTCAGAAGATTACGATCGCTGCAGGCGCAAGCGCGACTGCTGACTTCACATTGAAAGAGGGAACATACAGGCCCAACCAGCAGATGCGCGCCGGACTACCCAAAGGCGAGCCGTTGGTTTCCTACGACGAGCTATATCCACCGAGCCATGCGCGCGAGACGATTGAACGTACCTGCATCATGTGCCACGGTCCCGACTTTCTACCAAACAAGCAATGGGATGAAGAGCAGTGGAACGCGGCAATCGATCTGATGCAGAACCCCAATGACAACGCGGGTGCACGGCTCGTACCGGGCACTTTTTCCGCCGGCGAGCGCGAGGAACTTGTCGCCTACCTGGTGAAGAATTTTGGTCCAGACAGCAAGAAGCGCGGCTTAGCTGTTCCAGACGAGCCTGTCGACGAAAAGGCGCTTGGCAAGGCAATGTTCATTGAATATCACATCCCGCCATTGACGAAAGGGGATCGCGGATTCCACGACGCGCACCTGAGCCAGAATGGAGACGTTTGGTATGTGGACGCCCGCGGCTTGCAGGTCGGAAAAATGGATCCGCGCACAGCGACCTGGACGGACTATCCGGTTGCCGGCCCGCAGTATCGTGGCCACGGACTGACGCAGGATGCCAGCGGCGATATGTGGATGGCTGGGCACACGGCTTTTGTGCGAGTCGACAGCAAGACCGGGGCGCTCAAGTATTATCCGTATGACACCGAAGCCAAGCGGCCTCCGCATGGCAACACGCCGTTTGTGGATTCCAAGCAAAATATTTGGGAGTCGCTCTCCTGGGCCAACGAAATTGCCAAGTGGGACCGCACCACGGGTGAGGTTTCCTTGTACAAGACGCCGACGGACAACAGCTTCGCCTACGGCATGGTGATGGACAAGAACGATAAAGTCTGGCTCGCGGATTGGTGGCGCTGCAAGGTGACCAAATTCGATCCGGCCGACAGCCAGTGGATCGAGTACGCCCCGCTCAGCAGGCCCTGCACCATGAGGCGCGTCTTCGCGGACTACGACGGCATGATCTGGTATGCACTCGAATGGCCCGGCAAAATAGGCATGCTCAATCCAAACACCAATAAAATCGTTGAATATGCGCTACCTGTGAAGTGGTCTTTTCCCTACGATATTCAACAGGATCACGAATCGAATTACTGGATTGCGGACTCAGGGCAGGGCGGAGCACTCATCAAGTTCGATTTGAAATCGAAAAATTTTACATATTATCCTTACGTTCAAAGAACCGACATGCCCAAGATTGAAGTTTCCAATGAGAATTCCATCTGGTACACCACGCGCTCGGCCGATCCGCAGGATCAGGCGCTCGGCGTGCTGTACCCGGACAAGTCAAAAATTCAGACGCTTGCCGGTTCCTACTGATTGGCAAGGAGCATGAAATGAAAAAAATTCGCCTGAACTTTTTGATCGCAGCCGCCGCCATACTGGCCATTGGATTCCCCTTGTGGGCCCATCACGGAAACGCCGCCTACGACGACAAGAACCCCATCACCATCAAGGGCACCGTGACGGAATTTGCCTGGACCAATCCTCACGCTCAAATTTATTTAGACGTGAAGGATGACAAGGGCAACGTGGTGCACTGGAGCGTGGAAACCTATAGTCCGGGCAAGCTGGTGCGCGCTGGCTGGACGAAGGAAAGCGTGAAGGCGGGGGACCAAGTTTCCATTAACCTGATTCCTGCGAAGAATGGGGCGCCCGTCGGCTTCCTGCACAAGGTGATCCTTGCAAACGGCAAAGAGTTGGGACTGCAAGAACAGGACTACTGAGCTTGTATTTATATCTAGACGCCGGGAAATGCCAATTGAGGAAGAGAATCGCGATGCAGCACCGAATGCAGGTGGCGCTTTTCGCCATTGCCCTTGCGCTTTTTGCCATGCCTGTCGCGATGTTCGGGCACCACGGCAACGCCGCGTATGATCTGACCAAGCCGATCACTTTGAAAGCAACCGTGACGGAGTTCGTTTGGGCCAATCCTCATGTACAAATTTATTTCGATGTGAAAGACAGTAAGGGCAACATAGTGCACTGGGCCAGTGAAACGGTCAGTCCGGGCTTGCTGTCTAGGGCCGGTTGGAGCAAAACCGAATTGAAAGCTGGAGATCAAATTACCATCACCGTTGGCCCATCCAAAAATGGCGCCCCCGTCGGATATGCGCTCAAAATCGTTCTTTCCAATGGGAAAGAGCTTATTTTGGGACAAGGTCGTGACACTCCTTACACGCCGTGAGTCCTTCGCGTGCATTGCGCGCGGGAGGAGTCGGATGTATATTCTCCGCCAGTTGAGAAATTAAAATTACAATCTTGGCTGCAAGCGATTTTGAGTGAAGGAAAATATTTCTAAATGCAAAAACACTTGTTGACCATAGCGCGCATTGCTCTATTGGCGGCGCTGCCCTCATTAATGATCGCCCAAACGACCGGGCCGCAATCGGCAGCGGCCAGCACCGCCATTTCAGCTCTCGCCAATCAGCACGATCTTTCCGGCATGTGGGAATTTTTCATGAACATTCCCGGCCAGGGAATCTATGCGACCCCCAGCAAAAACGCTCCACCCATGACGGATTGGGCCAAAGCCAGATACGCGGAAGCAAAGCCCGGGTACGGCCCCAAAGCGCAGGCCGGCGGAAACGATCCAATTCTGAAATGCAATCCCGCCGGAATTCCGCGCATCCTGTTTTTTCCGCAGCCGTTTGAAATTTTCCAGTCGCCGGAAAGAACGTTCATGTTCTTTGAGCGCGAACATGAATGGCGTCAAATCTGGACCGATGGGCGAAACCATGGCGCGGACGCCGCGCCCACCTGGATGGGCGACTCGACGGGTAAGTGGGAGGGCGATACGTTCGTTGTGGATACCGTTGCCCTCACGGAAAAAAGCTGGCTCGATTTTTACGGCGATCCGCACAGCGATGACATTCACCTGATCGAACGATTCAAGCGCGTGGACCGCGACACACTGACGCTGCAACTCATCGTCGAGGATCCCAAGGCCTACACGGCGACCTGGGTTGGCGATACCAAAACCTACAAGCTGCTCAAGGGTAAGAAAGCCTACATGGAAGAGCTGCCGTGCATTCCGGAAGAAGAGGACGCGTTTACGAATCGCATCAGGATGCCTGCGGCGCAAAAAACCCAGTAGCACAGGCTTCAGCCTGTGGGTTTTCTTAACTTCAACAAATGCAAGATCAAAACCCACAGGCTAAAGCCTGTGCTACTTGATTTATTTCGCCAGATACATATATCCCACCGTATTATTCCCCGGCGAAGCGAACCACATTCTTCCTTTGGGATCGTTGTTGAGTTCTCTCATCCCATTCCCGACCATTGGAGCGGGATATTCCGTAATTTTTCCAGTGGCGGGATCGATGCGGCCAACCGTGTCCATGATTCCTGAGGCGTACCAGACCTGATTGGATGTATCGATGCCGATGGGATACGGCGAAGGCTGCTCTCCCGGAAGCTGAATTTCCTTGAACGCACCCGTCTCCGTATCCAGGCGCACGATCTGGCCTCTGTCGTACTGGGCCAGCCAGCCGATTCCGTTTGCGTCGATTTGAAAGCGGCGGCGCGAACCAGGCTGCGGCGGCGGAGTCCATGTGGTGACTTTGGCCGTTTTGTAATCTACCTTGAAAATTCGACCCTGACCTGCTGCCTCATCGAACCAAATGTTGCCCGCTCTGTCGAGATTTGCTCCGTAGGTGGCGGGAGCATCTTTCAGCTCGGTGTAGATTCCAGTCTTGGGATCGAAGCGGTAGGAATAGGGAGACCCGGAAACCCACAAGATTCCGTTGGGGTCTTCGCGCACCGTGTTCATTGTCTTGCCAGGACCTTTGAACTTGGTTTGCTTGCCGGTTTTGACGTCGACCTTCACCAGCGTGCCGCCCTCCTCCACCACCCACGCGGAAACTCCATCGTGCGTCATCTGCACCGAGCGAGTGCCCACGCGAGGCGACTGGCTTTCCCACAAATATTCCTTCAGCTCTCCCGTTTCCGGATTCAATCTGCCGGCGCCGTTCACCGTCCCGAAATACGGACACCAGATATTGCCGTCCTTGTCCGGATTGGCGTCCCAGGTCATGCGGCCTGGTGGCATTTCGTAAAGGACATACACAATCCTGAGCGCGTCGTCGCTGAACTGCTTCATCCAATCCACATAGCCGGGAAGATCGGCTGGAGAGGCGGGCAGCGCGCCCCGCCCCGTGCCGAAAATTTTGCTTGCGTAGGCGGCAAGTTCGTTAACGTCCTGATCGTTCTTAATTTGGCTGTAAACGACGCTGCCGCCGATTCGGGTGGACATCTGATCCTTCAAGACTTCGCGCCACCCGTTTTCGTCGCGCCGCACGTTAATGAATTGCTGAAATCCGTGGCAGCTCGAACCGCAGTGAGCGAATTTATCCTTGCCGGGCCCCTCCGGAAACAAATCGATACCCTGAATAATGGGAATTTCGTCCCAGTGCACCATCTGTTTTTGCAGTGTCCAATCAAACGCCGCATTCTGATTTTCGGACAGGACGATTCCGCTCTTGGGGTCGGAGCGGTAGCCGGTGGCCCTTACCAGCACTTGATAATCGCCGGCAGGCAGATTTTCAATGCGGTATCTTCCATCGTTGCCGGAAAGCACGATGACCGTAGACCGGATCTTTGAATTTCGTGCCTGCACGAAAGCAGCGCGAAACGGAGCGCCATCCGGCCCGGTAACCTTGCCGGTGATGGTCGCGCCGAAGGCGAGTGAGGAAATAAATCCGATCGCGCAATACATACCCAGGATCGTACACATTCTGAGCCGGTGCATGAGTTCCCCCTGCAATGGACGCAAAATTTTCGGCCTTGCACGAACATCAATGCCGCAGAGGCTATCAAAGAGACAGAGCAACTGTCCATGAAGATATTCAAGGTGAACTGCATGCGGACAAAGGCCATCGTTCCGCACCACTCCGGGCCGAGCTAATTTCGGTGCGCCCGCTGTTGCGAGCCTCGAAAACGTGCTATGTTTCGCGGCAATAACGCGCGCAATTCATTTGACGCCGGGAGGCAACGGGCATGAGCAATCGTCCTTTTGGAAATTTTGAATCATCCGCTGATTTTAGTGCGGATTTTCGCGCTGCGAATGGAAGGCCTTTAGATTCTGGCGCTTCGCGCAGAAAGTTTCTGAAGGCTCTGGCCATGGCCGGAGCAGGTGCAATCCTTCCAGGCAGCAAACTACTGGCGCAGGCGATTTCCCCCTCTGTGCGTCCCATGCTCGGCCGCGTCGATGTCCACCACCACTTGTTTCCACCGTTTTATATTGAAGCGATGAAAGATCAGCTGGCCGCCAGCGGCTTCACGCTACGGCAATGGTCTCCCGCGATTTCGTTGGACATCATGGACAAGCACGGAATTGCCACGGCTTTCGTGTCGCCTGTGCAACGGCTGGTGATGGATTCCATGAGCGACCGCGCCGAAAAAGGACGCACCCTGGCCAGAAAGCACAATGAGTACGGCGCACAGATGGTCAGGGATTATCCCACCCGCTTCGGCCACTTCGCGGCGCTTCCCCTGCCCGACACGGACGGAAGCCTGAAAGAAATTGCCTACGCGCTGGACGTTTTGAAAGCCGATGGCATCGCCCTGTGGACAAGTTACATGGACAAATGGATGGGCGATCCATCCTTCGCGCCGGTGTACGAGGAATTGAACCGCCGCAACGCCGTGGTCTTTGTGCATCCCGCGCGCGCTTCTTGCTGTCGCAATCTCTCCGGGCAATCGGGCATCATCGAGTACGACATTGACACGGCGCGCGCCATCGACAGCATGCTGTGGGACGGCATGTTCGCAAAAAATCCAAATATCCGTTTCATCTTTTCACACTCCGGCGGTGCGTTTCCGGTGCTGGCCGCGCGCATCGTCGACGATTTTCCAAAAAATCGCGCCGGAAATGCGCCGCACGGAGTCGAGTACGAATTCAAGAAATTATATTTTGATACAGCCCACGCGGGCCGCGCGCCGGCGCTCGACGCGCTGAAAGATCTCGTACCCGTATCGCAGATCCTATACGGCAGCGACGCGCCCATCCGCACCTACGAACTGACCGACGACTGGCTGGTTCAATACGCCGGCTTTTCGGAAGACGATTGGAAAGCCATAAATCGAGGAAACTCCGAGCGATTGTTCCCGCGGTTGAAGGTGTGAAAGAAGCATCGCTTCTACTTTAGAACATCAAGCTGAGCGACATCTGAATCTGCCGCGAGCATCCTTAACCTGGATGAGTCCAAGTTGAGTTCAATTCTTCCCAAACACATCCCTCTTCTCTTTTTGGCGCAGTTCCCGGAGAATGGGTTTCCAAAATCACTTAACGCTCGAAGCGTTGGCGTCCTGAAAGGAGCATTCATGAAGGCCCTGATTACCAAGGACACTCCTGTTACCGAAGAGGTCTTGAACGCTATCGCTTATCTGCCGACGAAGAGTCTTTCCAAGATTTTCGAGGACGGCTTTTTCAAGAAGCTCACGGACAAGGATTTCATGCGCATCGCTTTCCTGCTTGCGGAAAAGGGATACGACGAGGGCGGCTCGCCCATCGGCGGCGTAATCATCGACGACGAAACGCGCAAGATCGTGGGAAAAGGGCACAACACTTTGGTGCAGGAAAATCATCCATACAATCACGGCGAAACCTCGGCCGCGCGCGATGCCGGCCGCCTGGATTTCAGCAAGACTACGATGTTTACGTCTCTGAGCCCCTGCGACATTTGCGCGGCGCTCATTTATAGCTTTCAATTCAGGCGATTGGTTGTCGGCGATGTTAGCAATTTTTCGGGCACGGAAGACTTGATTCGTCAAAAAGGCGTGCAGGTGGATATTTTGGAAGATCCCGTTGGCGTCGCATTCTTTGCGAAATATTTGAAGGAAAAACCGCTACAGCATCTGGAAGACGCCCACGGCCTTGCCGCGGTGCGCAAAGCTGCCTCTATCAAGAAATAAGTGTCTACCGCATTGTGATTCGCTATCCGCCTGAAATCGAACTCATGCGGCGATATGCGGTCAGAGCCATGATCTGAGCGATGCTGGCTTGAAGGCAATCAAGTAGCAACACTCCCGGCAATTGCCCAATGGTCGACGCCAGCCCAGTCAGTGCAGCGCCGCCTACAATCACGATCCGTGCGCCGCATTTTTCGGCGGCAGCGGTCACCAGTTCCGCAGCGTGATTTGGATTAGTCATAAGTTCCATTGGCGTTCCCTCAACCAGCGCAATGCCTTTGCAGCGGTCCTGCACACCGTACACTTTTACCAAATCGCGCAGCATCGCCGGCCATTGTTCACCCAAAGTCAGTAATGCAAAATTGTCACCCAGCTGCATCGCCGTCAGCATGGACGCCTCGGCCATGCCAACGATTGGAAAATGGAAACGCCGGCGCGCCTCCAGCAAACCAGGCTCGCCAAAGCAGGCGATGATGCATCCATCCGGTTCTTCATCTCGGATGGCCAGGGCGATGGCTTCGACGACTTTCCCGGCCGCCAGGGCCACCTCAGCCGGAGTAGAAATATAGGCAGGGCCACCTTGCGGCGTGCGGCAGATGAACTCAAGTTGCGGCGCGGCCGTTTTGGCCAAGGATTCCAGCCGGTCGGTGACGAGTTGGCTGCTATTCCCGTTGACCAGCAGGATTCGAGGTTTAGCGCGCATCGTTCAGCCACCGTGACATGCCAACCTCCTGCGCCACTGCACGCTCGTACATTTCGCGGTAATAGGGAAGGAGCGTCTGCGCGTGAGCTTCGATGCGCGCGAAGGTGGGAAGATACTCGCGCACTGCTTCGCGGATCTCGGCCTTCAGCGCCGCTTCATCGACAGTCAGCAACTTCCCATCTCGCATTACAATCCGGCCGGCCACCATGGTCATTGCCACGGACGACCCATCTTCACAAAACACCAATTGCCGCTTCAGGTTGTTCAGCGGAGTAAAACCGATTGTATCCAGGTCGAGCAAGATGAGATCAGCCTCGAACCCCGGTGCGATTTGCCCGATCTGCCGCTCCAGGAGCATGGAGCGCGCGCCGCCCAGGATCACGCAATCCAGAATCTCGGCGGCTTTCGGCCAGCGCGTCCAATCGGGCGTAGTGATGTGCTGGACCAGTCCCATGGCCTTGGCCGCATGCCAGACATTCGCTGTGTCATCGCAGGGCGCCTCGTCGGTGCCAACGGCGATGTTGATCCCTGCGTCGCGCAAGGCTCGGAAGCGCATGATGCCCGAACCGAGCTTGAGATTGCAGATGGGGTTGTGAGCGATGCTGCACCGGGCATCGGCCATTAATGCGATGTCCGCGTCGTCCACCCAAATGGCGTGGATCACCAACTTGCGCGAGTCCAGGCAGCCTATATCGTGGACGTAGCGGATCAGCGACTTGCCGTGTTTTTCCTGCCCCAATACACGCTGAAGGCGCGTTTCCAGAATGTGGATGTTGAAAGGCAGGTTGTGCTCGGCCGATAGTTGAGTCAGATCCTGCAGATAGCGCTCCGTCACCCGCTGTGGGGCCGAGCAGGAAGCCGAGCAAAGCAGCCGTCCATCTTCCGCTCCGTGCCAGCGCGCGATGAACCCCCGGTAGAGCGCCATCAGTTCCTCGCCGTTCTGCATGGGTGCAGCGCGAATGGCGCGCTTCATATCCTCGGGCAGAATGTCGGCAAGAAACGGGAACTTCTCGTATTCGACTACATTGGACTGGCAAATCGTCACGCGCGCGCGAATGCCCGCATCCCGGTAAGCGTTCATGATGGCGTCAACCGACTCGGGCAAAGGTGTGGGATTGAAGAAGGCGTCGTCGTGGACGGAGGTAACGCCCAGTTTCAGCATCTCCATCGCGCCCAGCATCGCTCGCAAATAATAAAGCCTGGAGTTGAGCGGCGTATCGCCCATGGGCGGCACTTCGTAAAGCATAAAAATTTCAAGCGGGGAGTCCTCTAGCGCCCCCTTGAGAAAGGCGGCGGGCGAATGCAGATGTCCATTGACCAAACCGGGCATCACTAATTTGCCGGCACCGTCAATCACTTCAACGCTTTCCGACGCTGGATTTAAGAATTCAGATACGCGCAGGTCGGGCCCCACAGCAGCGATTTTTCGTCCAACCACGAGCACGTCGGCCCGCGAATGTTCGCGGCGAGTATCGTCGAAAGTCAAAATTCGGGCGTTACGGATCAAAGTTGCCATGCTGCGCTTCTCCCTTTTTCAAACAAACCTATTGGTCCTGCATCTCGGCTGTCAACTATTCATACGAGGCATTCCACGCGCGTCACGCGCCATCGCAAAGTAAAGGCCAGCCGCGATCACCGGGCCGGCAATCGCCGATAGGTCGGCTCCCTTCAGCGCGCGGGCGATGGGCCCGACCAGTACCGGGCTGTTAATGCAGAGCAATGCCGCCACGGTTCCAAAGCTCTCCGCCACTACCCCCGACCAGCGTATGCCGTTGTTATACCAGAACGGGCTTTTCGTCGACTCGTTGCTCAATTGCAGCCCGTCATATTGGTGGCGACGAAGAAAGCTGTCCGTGACGTAGATGGCGATGCATGGCCCCAGAACGGCGACGGAGAGAGAAAGGAAGTTGTTCAGGGAATCGAAAAAATTTGAGATGAA
>Ga0075029_100002380_pt1 | contig 10680 bp, 9 predicted proteins | sample LitLauG_LLR_2013_FD_71391 | JGI IMG/M metagenome (GOLD analysis project Ga0075029, IMG submission 71391) | Freshwater sediment microbial communities from North America - Little Laurel Run_MetaG_LLR_2013 | ecosystem: Environmental > Aquatic > Freshwater > Creek > Sediment | place: USA...
CGGCGCACCATCCATCGTGTCGGCCAGCAACACTTCCGAATCCTGGAAGGAACTATCCAGCTCAGCCACCGAAAACAGCACGTGATAATCGTCCGCTGCTTCCACCAGCACGTATCCCGTCATGCCTTTTCCGCGAAGCTGTTCCCCTTGCGATACTCATGCCTTTTGCAATAGCGCAGTAAGAGGCACGCCTTCGTATACCTCTGTCTTCTTGGCGTGGGCGTTTTCGACGCGCACGGTTTTCCGCGGCATTTTTTTCATGTCGTCCAGCGAAAGAGAGAAAGGCGTTGCGGCCGCGCCACCGATTTTGATTTCGGACGGGCCAGTTGCGGATTTCGCCGGACCAGTTTCCTGCGCCGGCAGAGTGGAGCTGACCGCAATAAAAATTAAAAGGAACAGGCAACGCCGCATAACACCCGCCTTTCGAACGCGCAATTTCAATCTTTTTGCAGCATCACTTCAGTGGACTTGATCACTGCGGATACCGTATCTCCGACCTTGAGTTTCATCTCATCGGCGCTTCGCTTGGTAATCACGCTTTCGATCATATTTTTGCCCACACGGACCGTCACGTGAGCCATCACTCCGTCCACTTCCAACTCCACGATCTTCCCCTCGATCTTGTTTCGTGCCGAAAGTTTTGCGGCCATGAACCATCCTTGTTTCTGGTGTGAAGTTTCTCCACGCGAGCCTGCGCAGCCAGCTTCGTCCGTTTCCCAGCGCATGTCAAATCGACTTAAATCGCCTGCCAAATAAACGGCTCGGTACGAATTCCGAGCATTGAAATCAAATTATGCCAGTCGGGGGAAACTGGCCGGGGGAGATCCTGCAATTGCGAACCTTCGAATTGGTGGCGAAAGATCGCCTCAATTCGCCTACTTCTTATTCGTATTAAGCCGATTTGACATGGCGATTTTAATTGTATTAAATCACCCGCTTGCCGCCTGCCCTTCCGGGCAGCTGGGGCGGATGTCGTTCGAGGCGAATTAAAGCCCATGGCGCAAACAGGGTCCAGGGAGTGACCATTTTCATGCATTTCAATCCTACGTATACGACCGGGCTACGGCCGTCGCAATCCATTTTTCGTCATTTTCTCATGCTCAGCATGGGAACGCTGATCGGATTATTGACCCTGGCCAAACCCGGCCGGGCCCAGGTCTCGGCAGCGATTTCAGGAGCCGTAACGGACAAGAGCGGAGCCGCAGTCTCCGGCGCAACCGTCACCGCAGTGAATTTGGAAACGGGAGCGTCCCGCGCCACTGTGACCGATGAAGCAGGCCGATACTCCGTCCCTGCATTGGCAGTCGGCGAGTATGAAGTTCACGCCACAAAGCAGAATTTCCAGGAGCGCGTCCGCAGTGGAATTCACCTGGCTGTTGGACAGCAAGCCAGCGTTGATATCTCCTTGCAACTCGGGCAAGTCAGCGACCAGGTAAAGGTCATCGCCGACGCGCCTGTGGTCACCATTACCGCAGCCGACATTTCCGGCCTTGTGGGTGAGCAGCAGGTAAAAGAGTTGCCACTGAACGGTCGAAGCTACGACGAACTGATGACGCTCAACCCCGGGGTGCTCAATTTCACGGGAGAAAAAACGGGAGGCATTGGCGTCTCAAATTCGACGGCGGCGAACATGTTTTCGGTCGCTGGAAACAGGCCGCAGCAAAATCTATTTTTGCTCAACGGAGTGGAATTTACGGGCGCAGCCGAAAACAATATGCAGCCGGGCGGTACCAGCGGGCAGATGCTGGGCGTAGACGCGGTACGCGAATTCAACATGTTGAGCGGCATATACGGCGCCGAATACGGCAAACATCCCGGCGCACAAGTCACGATCCTGACCCAATCCGGAACCAATCAATGGCACGGCTCAGTCTTCGAATATCTAAGGAACAACGTCCTGGATGCACCTAATTTCTTTGACTTAGGATCGGCTCCACCCTTCAAACGGAATCAGTTTGGTGGCTCGCTGGGCGGACCAGTGCAAAGCGACAAGACTTTCGTTTTTGCAAACTTTGAAGGATTCCGGCAGAGCTTACATCAGACTAGTGTCGCGTATGTTCCCGATTCCGCTGTGAGGGCCTGTATCGGCGTTCCCAATTGTTCCCTCCCGTCAATCCAGGTGAACGGATCCCCGCTGGTCGTGGGATCGCAATGTCCCGCGACGCTGCCTCAGAATACAAATTGCCTCAATGAAATATACAGCCTGCTGAACTTATGGCCGGTTGCGAATGGACCGGATCAGGGCACCGGCATCGCACAGGCAAATTACAATCCCTTGCAAAGCATTCGGGAAGATTTCGGCACCGCGCGGGTGGATCATACTTTTTCCGCCAAGGATTCCCTGGGCGTCATCTACACGGCGGACGATAGCGCGGACCAGACCGCGACGTACATCAATCCATACATGGCGGACACGACGAGCTTGCGCGAGCAAGTTCTAAGCCTCGAGGAAACGCATATTTTTTCCGGGAACTTCCTGAATACGGTACGAATCGGTTTCTCCCGAGCGAGCTATTATTTTACGGGCGAACCGACCCCCGGAACGTCCGCTTCCAATGTTTCAGGCTTTTTGCCAGGGCTCCCTATCGGCGCCGTGGTGGTTGGCGGCAGCGCCGCGTCCAACCCGGCGGCTCAGATCGCGCTGGCTGGCAGCAACAACGGAAGCAATCTGGATCTCCACAGAAATATTTTCACATATGAAGACCAAGGAGTCTGGACGCACGGCCGGCATCAGGTGAAATTCGGCGCGTGGTTTCAACGGTTCCAGTCCAACGAGAATATTGCGCTCAGCCAATACGGTCAGGCGACGTTCCCGAATCTAGCGGACTTCCTCCAAGGAACGTTTAATACCAAGGACGCCACGAACAAAATAACGGCGAGCGGAAGTTTCCTGATTGCCCCCGCATCCACGCCGCTCAGTTGGCGCTCGCTCCTCGGCGCGGTCTACGCGGAAGATTCGATTCGTGTGAATTCGTCTTTCACTCTCACCCTCGGCGTCCGCGGTGAATTCAGCACAGGTTGGAATGAGGCTTACGGGCGAGCTTCCAATTACGGATTCACAAATGGGGTCATCAATACAAACCCGACGATTGGTAGCCGGACGTTTACTCAGAATAATTCTACGTTTCTGCCGCAGCCGAGGATTGGCCTGGCCTGGAGCCCATTCGGGCGTAAAACGGTGGTGCGCGCAGGATTTGGAGTCTTCAACGATTTGCAGGATGCCCTGGGATATCGCACGGACCAAAACGCGCCATTCAATACGACATATACGATCCCAAATTTGACTCTCGACAAATTCCCGCTTGGTCTTCCGATTGTCCCCGTTTCAGCGGGCACGGCGTCACCCGCAGGCGCTAAAATTGTGCCAGGCGGAGTGCAACCGGACATGAAGACTCCGACTGTGCTTTCTTACAATTTGAAAATCGAGCAGGAAATTACGCCGAATACCTCGCTCAGCGTCGGTTACATGGGTTCGCGTGGCACGCACGAACTTATCAGCATTGACGTAAACATTCCCGCTCAAGTTGTTTGCCCCAATCCAGCGTGCCCTGTGGCCCCCAACGCTTTGCCGAATGGGACGATTTACACGCCCTCCACTACGAGAGCGAACCCCCTGCTGGCAAACACGTATAGTTGGTTTTCCGCCGGGGAAAGCCTGTACAACGCGCTGACCGTGGACGTAAGACATCGCTTCAGTCATGGTCTGACGTTCCGCGGCGCCTACACGTGGTCGAAAGCCATTGACGATGGGGATTCCATGAATGCGACAGCGGCCGCGAATGCCCCGGCGCTAGTGCAAAATCCGTATAACATTCAGGGCGATTTGGGTCCAGCCACCTATGACGTGAGGAATGCAGCCGTAACGAGCATCAGCTATGACTTGCCGTTCGGCCAAGGCAGGCAATTTGCCGGCGGGATCGGCGGCTTGGGCAATGCGGTGATTGGCGGGTGGGCGGTAAATAGTATCGTCACGATCCAGTCCGGATTTCCTTTTACTCCGCAACTCAGTTTTAATCCATCGAACGATGGGGACTCGCGTAATCCGGTGCGCCCCAATTGGAATCCTGCCTTCAGCGGCCCTGTAATTCTGGGTACTGCAGCCAAATGGTTCGATCCGAATGCGTTCGTGGTGCCGGCCAATGGAACTTTCGGAAACGTAGGCAGAAACGTACTGACCGGCCCGGGACTGGGCACATGGGATTTTTCTGTAATCAAGGACACGCACCTGTTCGAACGGCTCAACCTGCAGTTCCGCGCGGAAATATTTAATCTCCTGAACCGGACAAATCTGAACACACCCAATTTGATTACGTTCACATCCGCCACAGGAACGCCGTCTCCCGTAGCCGGAACGTTTACCAGCACTTCCACCCCTTCCAGACAGGTTCAGTTTGGATTGAAATTACTTTGGTAGGGAGACCAGCGGGACAGAGTCGATATCGTGGTCCAAATATTCCCATCACGCCCGAATCTCAAGTCACAATACTTGGATAGAGCTTGGTCGCCAGCAGTGCCACGACAATGAAAGCAACAACCAGCATCAGGAAATCTGCTCCGACTCCAAACGCACTCGTTCCGCCCGCAATCATCAGGGTCCGCAGCGCGTCCACCTGATACGAGAGCGGGTTTACGCGCGCCATGGCGCGCAGCCACTCGGGCATCAGGCTGAGCGGATAAATCGCGTTGCTTGCGAAGAACAGCGGCATGGTCAGCACCTGGCCAATGCCCATGAATCGTTCGCGCGACTTTACCAGGCAAGCAATGATCAGCGAAAACGTCGAAAAGATAGCCGAGCCGAGCATCACGGCGGCCACCACTCCCGCCATGGCAACTATTTCAAATCGCAAATGCACGTGCAGCAGCAAGGCAATGAGGTACACAAAAATCATCTGGCACAGACTGCGCGCAGTCGAGGAGATCGCTCTTCCCAACACCAGCGTGCTGCGCGGAGCGGGGCTCACCAAAAATTTCTGAACGATTCCCAAATCGCGCTCCCAGATCAGGGAAATCCCGTAAAAAATCGCGCCAAATAAAACACTTTGCGCCAAAATTCCCGGCGAAATGAAATCCAGGTAGGTGAGATCTCCGGTGGGAATAGCCCGTGTGCGGTTGAAGACCTGCCCGAAAATCAGCAGCCACAGAACAGGTTGAATCATGCGCGTAAAAAGCTCGGCGGGATCGTGAATCAGTTTGCGCAGGTCTGCCTCGGCCACGGCCAGCATTTGGCGGATATAATTCGCGCCCGGAAATGGCTCAACCCAGACGTTTTGTGGTGAGTCGTGTGCGAGCGACATCTCGTAGTTCCCCTCCCTCGGAAATCGTGGCACCCGTGAAATGTATGAAAACGTCGTCGAGCGTCGCCTCCGGGCCGACTTGCGCTTTGAGTCCGGCAGGCGTGTCCAAGGCAGCCAAAACACCGGTGTGCATGACGGCCACTGTATCGCAAAGGTGATCGGCCTCTTCCATATCGTGCGTCGTCAGCAAAATCGTGGTGCCGAATTCGCGGCGCAATTCTCCGATACGCTCCCACACCGCGCGTTTGGCGGACGGATCGAGACCCACGGAGGGCTCATCCATGAACAGAACGCTGGGGCGATGCAGCATGGATTGCGCGATTTCGAGTCGGCGGATCATGCCGCCGGAATATTGCCGCGCGCGTTTGCCGGAGACATGCGCGAGTTCCATGAACTCCAGCGCTTGCGAAATCCGCCGGGCGCGCTCGGATCGAGGTATCCCGTAGAGTTTCGCCGAGATTAGCAGGTTTTCGTATCCGGTCAGGTCGCCGTCAGCGGACAACATTTGGGAGACGTATCCGATTTTTCGCCGCACGGACTCGGGATGCCGCACCAGATCGTAGCCTGCAATCGTTGCGGTTCCCTCGCTGGGCGGCAGCAACGTTGTTAGCATTTTAATCAGAGTGCTCTTGCCCGCGCCGTTTGGCCCTAACAAGCCAAATGTTGTTCCCGGCGCACAAGAAAAATTTAAGTGGTCAACAGCGACCAGCGTCCCGAATCGTCGCGTCAGGGAGAGAATTTCTATGGCATTGGAGCTTGGGGCGCTTTCCATGGACAGTTCAGTTTACATCCAAAATACTTTCTATGCGAAGTGCGATGTGTGGGGCATTCCCGCTGCCAATCCTTTCCGATCCGGCAACCGAGCTGGCATTCTTCTCATTCCGGCGAAAATGGGACGGAAACGTTTACCGTCCAAAGACGTCTATGGAAAGATAGGGTAAAGTATTAGGGAAAGAATCAATTGGATGGAGCACAAGATGAAGCGTTTCCTAATCCTTAGCACCGTTGGTCTGGTGTTACTTTTTGTGGCGGCTGCGCCGAGCGGCTATGCGGCTCCACAGAATGCCCCAGCCAAATCCCATGCCGGACCGGAACTACAGATCCCCATACAGCAAGCCACGTTGAAGAATGGGTTGCGCGTAGTCCTCTCGGAAGATCATGCGGCTCCGACCATTTCGCTTTGCATGACCTATGACGTTGGCTCGCGGAACGAGTTGGAAGGACACACCGGATTCGCCCACTTGTTTGAGCACATGATGTTTCAAGGCTCGCAAAACGTGGGCAAGGGTGAGCACCTGATTCTGGTGCGCGTCAACGGCGGAGACGTCAACGGCACAACGACCTCTGATTCAACCAATTATTTCGAGCGCGTCCCTGCAAACCAGCTGGATATGGCGCTGTTTCTGGAATCCGACCGCATGCGGGCGCTGCACGTCACGCAAGCCAATCTCGACAACCAGCGCAATACTGTGCAGGAAGAGCGCCGCCTGCGCATGGATAATCAAGCCTACGGGAAGACCGGCGAAATTATTGGCAATCTCGCATACGACAATTTCGGCTACAAACATTCGACGATGGGCTCGATGGATGATCTGAACGCCGCCAGTTTGGAGGACGTAGGGCAATTTTTCAAAACCTACTACGCTCCCAACAATGCCGTGCTCTCGCTGGTGGGAGATTTCAAGGCGGCGGACGCGCTTGCCAAAATCAAGAAATATTTTGAAGGTATTCCGTCGCAACCCGCGCCCCCTGCTGTGGACATGACCGAACCCGCGCAGACCGCGGAGCGCAGATCGCAAACGGAAGATTCCTTCGCGCGACTTCCACGCCTCGATATCGTTTATAAAGCCGTCCCGGGGAACACGTCCGATTGGTACGCCCTCGACATGCTCGGCGATATTCTTTTTGGCGGTCCATCGTCGCGGCTTTATCAAGAGCTGGTAAAGGAAAAAAATGTGGCCCTTCAGGTTGGGGGAGGCGTTGACGAGCGACGCGGCCCCGGGTTATTTGAAGCCACGGCCTTGATGAAGCCGGGAGAAGATGAGGCGGCGGTTGAGAAGCTCATTTACGAAGAGCTGGAGCGAGTGAAAAAAGATGGCGTGACTCCCGCGGAAATGGAAAAAGTTCGCATCCAGGACCGCCTGGACCAGGCCGAATCCCTCACGAATACATTGAATCGGGCACGGAACCTGGGCCGCTATGCCGTATATTTTCATGATCCCAATCTGATCAACACGGTGCTCTCGAATTATGCGGAAGTCACGCCCACCGACATCCAGCGCGTCGCGCGCAAATATCTGGGACCGGACCAGCGCACCGTGGTCCTCACGACTCCAAAACCGCAAGCGCAAACAGCGCAATAGGCGCTGCGAGGAAATTCGATGAAAAAAATGAGAACACACTTTTTGGGGCGGCTAGTTGGGGTCCTGGCTTTGGTGGCCGCGTCCGCGACCGCGGGTTGGAGCCAGGTTGACTCGGGGCAGGACAAAGCGGTCCCCACCAGCAAAGTCGAGCGGCTGAATCGCGCTCCGGTATCTAAGGATGTTCTGAACGTGAAACTTCCGCGCCCGGTCGAAACCGTTCTGCCCAACGGCATCCATGTCATGATCCTCGAAGATCATCGGTTTCCGCTTGTTACCATTCAGTTTGAAATAGATGGGGCAGGCGCGCTCTACGAACCGGCCAGCCAGCCGGGCCTCGCAGGCACAACCGCGCGACTGCTCGATGAAGGCACCACTACACGTACGAGCAAGCAAATTGCCGAAGAGATTGATTCACTGGGCGCATCGCTTTCCGCCTCAGCTGGATTTGGATCTGGCACGGCGGTGCTTTCGGCATCGGGATTGTCGGATACTTTTGAAAAGTGGTTCGCGCTTGCCACGGATGTGCTGCTGCATCCCAGTTTTCCGGCCGATGAACTGGAGCAGTACCGTTCGCGCGCCAAGCCTGCGCTGCTGCAGCAACGCTCGCAACCAAATTTTCTCGCGAATCAAACCATGAGCCGCGCTTTGTACGGCGCCTATCCCGCAGCGGTGGTAACGCCGACGCCGGAATCGCTGGACGCGCTGACCCCAGCCATACTTGCGGATTGGCATCAAAAGCATTACGTTCCGCAAAATACCGTCCTGGCCATCTCGGGCGACGTTCACGCAGCAACGCTGGTTCCAGAGTTGCGAAAGCAGTTCGACGAATGGAAACGCACCAAAGAATCCGTGCATTTTCAACCCGGCCCACCAGCCGCAACCAAAGCCAGGGTATTTTTGATTGACCGCCCCGGCTCCGTGCAGACCACCTTGCTGATGGGCAATCTGGCGATTGACCGGACCAACCCGGACTACCCTGCGCTGGTGGTACTCAATGAAGTCCTGGGAGCGGGCGCAGCCAGCCGCCTGTTTTTGAATTTGCGGGAAGAAAAGGGATACACCTACGGCGTCTATAGCAATTTAATCGCCCGAAAATATGCCGGGCCATGGACTGCAGGGGGAGACTTGCGCACGGAAGTGACTGCCGGGGCCATGACGGAATTTCTGCATGAATTAAACCGCATTCGCGATGAGAAAGTTCCCGAGGAGGAACTTGACGCGGCCCGGCGATCTGTCGTGGCGCGCTTTGCGCTGTCGCTGGAATCGCCGCAACAGTTGATCGCATACGCCACTACGCGGAAAGCGTACAACTTTCCCGCCGATTATTGGGACAAGTACCCGGCGCAAATCACGGCAATCAACGCCGACGATGTGCAACGCGTGGCCAAAAAATATATAGATCCAGCGACCATGCAATTGGTGGCCGTTGGCGACACCGGAAAGATCAAATCCATTCTGGAAAAATACGGGCCGGTGGAAGTTGTGGACGCATCGGGAAAACCGGCGGCGGAAACAAGCAAGTCTGCGGGCGCTGGCGGGCAGTAGGAAGGGCGTTCCTAAGCGTGAAAGGCGTTCTTGGTCTGCGGGCGCAGCAAATACCAGAGTGCCAGTCCATCCAGTGCGAGCAAGACCGCGTTCTAAGCCAAGGCTACGTGGCTATAGCTCAGCAACGTTGCGATCAACCCCAGACAGGCTCCAGCCCCGATCAAAATAAACAGGAAGACCGTGAACACGCGCGCAACATCGCGCAGCTTAAAAATTCCCACCGCCAGAACCACATGTAACGCACCGAAAAGCAAGAAGATTACTCCCGCGGCGGCCCCAAGAGCCGCGAGCATGGCAGCAACGATTCCATGTGTCGGGGCGGTGGCCGACGCTCCAGTTGATCCCATGAAAAAGAAAAGAAAACCTACCACAGCAAATCCAATGCCTGCCGCGATCATGATCCCGCAAAGGATGATGAGTCCGAGTGGGCGAACCATTTTTCACCTCTTCAGTGTGTCGCACCGAATCGTGAAAGGCTGTTTTGAGAGTACCACCAGAGAAGCCACGTGTGTAGATCAGGCGTCACGATGCCCCGCTGGCGCCCGGCGACGAAGAGCGAATAATAGAATTCCGGCCAAAACGGATGCAACGCTCGCCGCCTGCGCATTTGTTAATCCGTAGAATGATCGTGGATTGATACGAATGATTTCCACCAGAAACCGCGAGATGCCCGTCAGCACCAGATACGCGGCGAAGATAGTGCCATTTGGCGTGCCCTTCTTGATTGCGCTCGCTCCCAGTTTCCAGAGAATCCAGAAGATTACGAGCGCCGCTAAAAATTCATAGATCGGCGTGGGGTGAACACGCTCGGTCGTTGGCACAATGCCGTTCGGAAAGCTCATGCCCCACGGCAGCGTCGTGGGGATTCCGTAATCGCCGTCACCGGAAATTAGGCAGCCGATACGCCCAATCCCGTAACCCAGCGCCCCTGCGGGCGAAGCCACATCCAGCATCAACAATGTCGCGATGCGAAAACGTCGAGCCAAATACAACAGCGCAAAAAATCCACCAAGAATCGCTCCGTAAAATGCAAAACCCATCGTGGTGAAAATTTGCGGCCATGGATCGGCAAAAAATTCAGCCGGGGACTCCAGCACATGATAAATCCTCGATCCTACAAGCCCGGCCAGGCCCGTAATGCCGATGATGGCCTCGGCGTCCGCCGAAACTTTGCGGCGCGCAAAATCAGCACGCAAAATAAAAAACGCGATGATCAATCCTGTGGCGACCATCACACCGTACGAGCCGAGAGTCAGTGGACCAATATGAATAAAGGGATACAACGATGCTCCAATCGCAGATGGGAATCTTGAATATTCACGTTGTCAGTATAGCCGAGGAGAGCCAATTGCGCAGAGGCAGCCCGAAAAAACCTAATGCATGGACGGCTGTTCGCCCGCCGCCGGCTTGTTTCTTTTCATGATCAACAGAAATGGAATCAGCGCGAGCATGATTAAGGAAAGATAGGTAATCACCTG
>Ga0075029_100002385_pt1 | contig 10665 bp, 9 predicted proteins | sample LitLauG_LLR_2013_FD_71391 | JGI IMG/M metagenome (GOLD analysis project Ga0075029, IMG submission 71391) | Freshwater sediment microbial communities from North America - Little Laurel Run_MetaG_LLR_2013 | ecosystem: Environmental > Aquatic > Freshwater > Creek > Sediment | place: USA...
CGATGCTCTCGACCTCGCGATCGAGACCGGCCGCTCGCGCATCCCCGTACTCGGCGAAGGCGTGGACGACGTGGTCGGAATGGTCAATCTGCGCCACCTCGCCGGACTTGTGGCCGAGGGTCGAGGGAGTGCTCTGGTGAGCGATCACATGGGCCAACCCCATTTCGTGCCCGAGACCAAGCGGGTGGCGTCCCTGCTCACCGAGATCCGCCGGGCCAAGACGCACTTGTTCGTGGTGGTCGACGAGTACGGCGGGACCGCCGGGCTCGTGACGCTCGAGGACGTGCTCGAGGAGCTCGTCGGCGAGATCACCGACGAGTCCGATCCGACGGTCGAGGAGGACGAGGAGCAGAGCATCGACGAAGGCATCGAGTTGAGCGGTCGCATGAACATCGACGACGCCAACGAGGAGTACGACCTCGCGCTGCCCAAGGACGGCTGGGACACCGTCGGGGGGCTGGTGCTCGATCTCGCCGGCGGCGTGCCCGAGGTCGGCGACGTCTACTCGACGAACCACTACCGCCTGACCGTGCTGCGCCTCGACGGGCGACGTATCGAAGAGGTCCTCGTCGAACCGCTCGCGGACCACTCGTGACCCGCGCCGGCTTCGCCGCCATCATCGGGCGCCCCAACGTCGGCAAGTCGACCTTGTTGAATCAGGTCATCGGCAGCAAGGTCTCGATCACCGCGGCGTCGCCGAACACCACCCGCCACGCCATTCGCGGCATCCTCACCGAGGGTGAGGTGCAGGTGATCTTCGTCGACACGCCGGGCATCCACCGTCCGACCACGTCGCTCGGCGGACGCCTCAACGACACCGCACGAGCGGCCGCGGACGACGTCGACGCGATCCTCGCCGTCATCGAGGCCGGGGCCGCCATCGGTCCGGGCGACCGCAACGTCATCACCACAATGTTGCAGAACTCGCGAGGCGCCGCGGGACCCGCACCTTGTCTCGTCGTGAACAAGGTGGACCGCGCGGGACGTGGCGTCGTGGCCCAACAGCTGATGGCCGCGACGACCACGGTCGAGGAGATCGCCGAGGAGTTGGGTCTCGCCGCGGCCGCTGCTCGGGTGGAGTATTTCCCGGTGTCGGCCAAGACCGGCGAAGGGACCCTTGCGCTGGTCGACTTCGTCAAGGCGTTGATGCCCGCGTCGCCCTTCTTGTTCCCCGACGATGAGGTCTCGGACGTGCCCGAGGCGATGTGGGTGGCCGAACTCGTTCGCGAGCAGTTGGTGCGAAAGATGAAGCAAGAGCTGCCCCATTCGATTCACTGCCGGGTGATCGAGTTCGAGTGGCCGCACATCCTGGTCGAGATCCTCGTCGAGCGCGAATCGCAAAAGGGGATGGTGATCGGCAAAGGCGGTCAGCTCTTGAAGGACGTCGGCATCGCCGCTCGACGTCAGCTGCCCGATGGCTGCTTTCTCGAGCTAAAGGTCACCGTCGAGCCGCGATGGCAGAAGCGTGACGACATCTTGGATCGGCTCGGCTACTAGAACGAGGGCGGGCACGTGCCGGGTCGACTGGAAGTGGCGCCAGGTCATGTAAGCGATCAACACGGCGACCACCAACGCGACGATGCCCAGGCCGGTGGTGGGCAGACCCACGTACTTGAGACCGCTCAGCAGCACCACGCCGGTGATGACCCGTCGCAGCAAGAAGCCATTCGACCGTGACGACATCAACGATCCGACGATCACCATCGGGACGCTGCCGATGACGATCGACGTCGTGAGGGCGAAGTTGACGTGGCCGAAGATCAGGGCGCCGAGGGTCGCACTGAGCGTGAGCGGGAGCGACTGGGCGAGGTCCGTGCCGACCAGGTGATCGTTTCGCAGTGTCGGATAGACCATCACCAAGAGCACGAGGATCAACGAACCCGCGCCGACGCTGGTGAGTCCGACCATGAAGCCGCCCACGACGCCGATCGCTACCGTGGCGAGTCGTCGCACGGGCACGTGATCGAGGCCCGACGGCTTGGCTTCGACGAACATCGAGCGATACAAGATCGCCAGCGATCCGATGATAAGCGCCGAGCCCAACAAGATCTCGAGGTTGCTCTCGGCGGCCTTCGTCTGTCCCATGAGATGCATGACGAACGTGCCGACGAACGCCGCTGGCACCGAACCGAGGCACAGGTACTTCACGACGTCGGAGTTCACCGTTCGGCGCCGCCAGTGAATCGCGACGCCGGCGGGCTTCATGAAGAGCGCCGCCATGAGGTCCGAAGCGATCGCCGACGACGGCGTGACGCCAAAGAGCAGGACGAGCATCGGGGTCATCAGGGCTCCGCCGCCCATACCCGTCAAGCCGACGAGGAGTCCCACCACGGCACTTCCGAGAACGAGATAGAGGTCAATATGCACGTAAGGTCCAATCAGCACTTTGTCCAGTGATTAAGTAGTTTAATACGTCGTCGACATCACGGGTGCTGTGGAGTCTTAGAAATTACTGGGTTTCGCGCAATTGTCGCAGGAAACTATGAACCTGGGCCTTGTCGCGGGTGCGGGTCATTGGTGGGAGTTTCTTGAACATCGCGGCCCGGTAGCTCGATTGGGCGAGGCGAGTGTCGAGCACGGCCACGACCCCTCGGTCGCTCTGGTTGCGTATGAGGCGACCCACGCCCTGGGCGAGCAGCATCGTCGCCCTCGGGAGGTCGACCTCGTAGAAGGGGCGATCGGACTTGGCGCGACGCGCCTCGGCGAGCGGGTCGTTCGGGACGGCGAAGGGGAGACGGTCGATGGTCACCAGGCTGAGCGAGTGGCCCGGGACGTCGACGCCTTGCCAGAAGCTGGTGACCGCGAAGAGACTGGCCTCGGCGTGGTCGCGGAACTCCTCGATGATGCGCTGTCGACTCAGCGTCCCCTGGACGAGCACTTCGGTGCCGATGCGAGCACTGACCGCCTCGGCGACGCGGTTCATGACCGCACGGTTCGTGAACAAGGCGAGCGTCCGCCCGCCCGCCGCGGCGATCAACTCCGCCAGCTCGTCGATGATCGCGGACTCGGCACCGGGGGAGTTTCGGTCGGGGAAGTCGCTCGGCACGTAGAGCAGCGAGTTCCTCTCGTAGTCGAACGGGCTGGCCACGCGTTCGATGACGACGCCATCGAGACCGAGGCTCGCCGGCAAGGTGTCGGGAATGGTCGCACTGGTCAAGACGCCGGTGACCGAACTCCACAGCTCCTCGCGCAGGCGTGGTCCCACGTCGACGAGTGAGACCTCGATCTCCACGTCGCGGTCGCGTCGCACGAGGAAGAGCAGTTCGCCGTCGCGCACCTTGTTGATCCGCTCGAGGTCGTTGGCGAGGTGCACGGCCGGTCCGAGAGCCCGTATCTTGCGGGCCTCGGCGTCGGCGCTCTGGGTCGCCACGGCGCGCAGCGCCTCGACGAGCGACGTCACCAGTTCGCTGGCGCGCGAGAGCTCTCGGGTACAGTCCTCGTCGAGGCCGGTCAACTCGTTGCGCTCGTACTGCGCCGCGAGCGCGTTGCCCAGTCGGTCGGCCGCCGACACGAGGTCCGCGCAGCGCTGGGCGAACTCGGCGTCGAGCAGAGGGCGAGCCACGCCGGCCAGGGCGCGAAGTCGCGTGGCGTTGAGTGACGTGCCGAGCAGCGAAGCGAAGATGTCGAGGATCTCGTGGGCTTCGTCGAAGACCACGAACTCGTGGGCGGGCAGCAGCATCGACCCCGACGCCAGGTGCGAAGCGTAGAGGTGGGTGTTGACGATCAGGATCGAACTCTGTGCGGCGCGGTCCCTCGCCAGCTCCGCGAAGCAGTTCTGACCCTGGGGGCACTTGGCGCGCTGGAGGCACTCCTGGGGCGTCACCGAGAGAGCGCGCCACGCCCGGTGGTCGACTTCGAAGGAGAGTTCGTCGCGGTCGCCGGTGGCGGTCTCATTGGCCCAGCGAAGGATTCGCCGCATTTGGTCGGCGACGCCCTTGGGCACGTCGGAGCCGTCGTCGAAGCTGAGCTGCGCGCCACCCTGGACGCTCGCGACGCGGTTTCGACACAGGTAGTTCTGACGTCCCTTCAACACGGCCACGCGCACCCCCTTGGTGTGCGCGGCGACGGTGGGGGCGTCCTTCGTGGCCAGCTGGTCTTGGAGGTTCTTGGTCGCCGTCGCCACGACCACACGCTGGCCCGACATCGCGGCCGGCACGAGGTAGGCGAGTGACTTGCCGACGCCGGTGCCGGCCTCGATGACCGCGCTGCGCCGTCGAGTGAGCGCCCCGGCCACCGAGGCGACCATCGCGCGTTGGCCCTCGCGGCTCTCGCCGCCGCCGGGAAGGTCGCTCGTGATCAGGTCGAGCAAGCCCAACGCGCGCCCGACATCGATGTCCACGACGTCCTGGTCGAGTTGGACCCCGCCGTCGCCGTCGGGCTCGACGTCGATGGTCACGTCGTCGGGGTCAAAACTCTGCACCGTTCGACACTAGGTGGTGGCGCGAAGTGAATCGAGGGGGCCACGAACTAGGTTTTAGCCGTGCCTGATCCCCGACCGACACCGGTTCCCGCCTCGATCGACGCCGCCGGCGTGCCGCGACACGTCGCGGTCGTGATGGACGGCAACGGCCGGTGGGCGCAGCGTCGCGGACTGGCCCGGACCGAGGGTCACGGGGCGGGCGAGGAGGCGTTGCTCGACACGACCTACGGCGCGCTGTCCATCGGCGTGCGCGCGCTCACGGTGTACGCGTTCTCGACCGAGAACTGGCGTCGACCCATCGACGAGGTGCGCTACCTCATGAACTTCAACCAGGGTCTGCTCCAGCGGCGTCAGCATGAATTGCACGAGCAGGGCGTTCGCATCACGTTCTCGGGCCGTCGCGACTGGCGCGTGCCCAAGAAGGTGCTGCGCAACATGGACGAGGCCGCCGAGCTGACCAAGTCCAACCGCGTCATGACCCTCAACATCGCTTTCAACTACGGTGGGCGCGCCGAGATCGTCGACGCCGTCGCGCGCCTGATCGCCGACGGCGTCGCGGCGAACAAAGTGGACGAGAAGGCCATTCGCGCGAGGATGTACCACCCGGAGATACCCGACCCCGATCTGGTCATCCGCACCTCGGGCGAGTACCGGATATCGAATTTCCTGCTCTGGGAGATGGCCTATTCCGAGCTCGTCTTCACCGAGGTCCTGTGGCCGGATTTTCGCCGTGAACACCTCTTCGACGCCGTCGTCGAGTACCAGCGACGTGAACGACGATTCGGCGGACTCGACAAGTGAGGGTGACGCGTCTCGTCATTGCCTTCGGGGTGCTCCTCTACATCTTCTTGTGGGTCCTCGCGGCGAACGGGGCGACCGAGCTGGTGGCACCCCTGTTGATTCCGGGCGTGCTCGCCGTCATGATCGCCCTCGGTGTCGCCCTCAACAGGTGGATGGGGATTGCCCCACGGCGCCAGCACTTCGACGACGCGAGCCACGAGAAGGAGCGGTGAAGGAGATCGCCGACGACGCGGTGGTGCTACGGACCTACAAGTCCGGCGAGGCCGACCGCGTGGTGGTGCTCTGGACGAGGAACCACGGCAAGGTGCGCGTCTTCGCCAAGGGTATCCGCAAGACCACGAGCCGCCTCGGCGGGACGCTCGAGCCGCTCGCCTACGTCCACGTGGACCTCGTCAAGTCGCGCGGCGACCTGTACGTCGCGCGCCACGTGTCGCACCGTGAGCGCCTGACCACGCTGCGTTCGTCGTACTCGCGCATCAACGCGGGTTACGCCGTGGTCGAGGTCGTCGACGCGATCCCCTCGGATGACGTGGCCGACGAAGGGATCTTCGACTTGCTCGTGCGGGTGTTGGTCACGCTGGACGACGATGCTTTCGACCCGACGTTGGTGCCCGCGTCGTTCTACTTCCGCCTGCTCGCCCACGACGGTTCAGCCCCGGTCGTCGACGAGTGCGTGAACTGCGGATCGCCCGGCCCGCTCGTCGCCTTTGACGCGCAGGTCGGCGGCACCCTGTGCGCACGGTGTCGTTCGGGTACGGCGATCTCACCTGACGCACTGGCCCTGGTACGTCGGATCCTCGGTGGGGACCTCGCGACGGTGCTGCGCAGCGAACCTCCGCCCGGCGCGGGCGAAGTGATGGCCCTGGCCCTCGACGCCATGGAGGCGCACTTCGGTCGTCACCTTCGTGCGGTGCGCTCCTCGCCACCGCTCTCGCCCTCGCACGTCGACGGGTAGGGCGCCCGGGTCGCCGTGATGGGCGTCGGGGACGTGACGTCACGCGACCGGAGCCTTCTCGGAGCGGGTTGCTCGCGTGCACCCAGCCCGGCGAGGGCGGCGCGGTGTCGGGCGCGACCTACGATCGACCCGTGACGGACATGCGCGCGCAGCGACCAGCATCGATCGTGCGCGACGCGAGTTTCGGCGTCTACGTCCACGTGCCGTTCTGTGCGCATCGATGCGACTACTGCGCGTTCGCGACCTACTCGGACCGCGACGAGTTGATGGACGCCTACGTCGACGCGGTGGTCACCGAGATCGGTCGCGCGCGGCGCGACGGCGTCGCTCGTGCGACCTCGGTGTTCTTCGGGGGTGGGACGCCGTCGCGACTGGCGCCCGAGCAGCTGGTGACGATCCTCGACGCCATCGAGCGCACCGACGACGCCGAAGTCACCGTTGAGTGCAATCCCGAGGACGCCTCCCTCGAACGACTCGTTGCCTACCGACGCGGGGGCGTTAACCGGATGAGCTTCGGTGTGCAGTCGACCCAGCCGGCGGTCCTGGCGGACCTCGGTCGGCGCCACGGCATCAACGCGCACGTGGAGGTCGCTCGGGCCGTCAGCGAGGCCGGCTTCACCACGTGGAACATGGACCTCATCGTCGGCTCGCGCGCCGAGACGCTCGATGACGTTCGTCGCACGCTGGACGACCTTCTCTCGCTGGCGACGCCGCCTCCGCACATCAGCTGTTACGCGTTGACGCCCGAACCCGGTACACCGCTCGGTCAGGACCCCGCGCGCCACCCCGACGAGGACGAGACCGCCGACGCGTACGACGTCGTCGGCGAGGTCCTCGAGGCGAACGGCTACCGGTGGGAGGAGATCTCCAACTGGGCCCGCCCGGGCCACGAGTGTCGACACAACCACGTCTACTGGGACCAAGACGACTACCGTGGCTTCGGGTCGGCGGCGCACTCGCACCTCTCGGGGCGCCGCTTTTGGAACGTGCGCACGCCCGATCGCTACATCGAAATGGTGCGTCAAGGCGTTGACCCGCTCGGCGGCGAGGAGACGCTCGACGAGCCCACTCGGAACTTCGAACGCGAGTCGTTGGCGCTGCGAACTCGACGCGGCGTCGCCCGTGAAGCATTCGACTCGCTCGAGGAGATCGCGCACCTCGTGGAGGTCGACGAGGGTCGCGTGCGACTGGCGCCTCAGGGCCGACTCCTCGCCAATCAGGTGATCGTCCGGCTTCGCAGTTCGCACTAGTCCACTAATCTTGCTCAATGGCTACCCCCGTGACCGACCCCGCCCTGCTCGACAAGGTCACCAATCTGGCCAAACGCCGGGGTTTCATCTTCCAGTCAGCCGAGATCTACGGCGGGTTCCGCTCCACCTACGACTACGGCCCCCTCGGGGTCAACATGCTGCGCAACATCAAGCAGGCCTGGTGGCACGCCATGGTCCAATCGCGCACCGATATCGTCGGGCTCGACGCGGCGATCCTCGGACCGCCGGCCGTCTGGGCGGCGTCGGGCCACCTTGAGACCTTCACCGACCCGTTGGTGGACTGCCTCAAGTGCAAGGAGCGCTGGCGCGAGGACAAGATCGACGGCATCTGCCCGAACTGCGGTTCGGACAAGTTCACCGAGCCCCGGGCCTTTAACCTGATGTTCAAGACCCAAGCGGGCCCGGTGGAGGGCGACGGTGCGACCGCGTACCTTCGTCCCGAGACCGCCCAGGGGATGTTCACGAACTTCGCGAACGTGCTGTCGAGCACGCGAAAGAAGCCCCCCTTCGGCATCGCTCAGATCGGCAAGTCGTTTCGCAACGAGATCACGCCGCAGAACTTCGTCTTTCGCACCCGCGAATTCGAGCAGATGGAGATGGAGTACTTCGTCCCTCCGGCCCAGGCCGACGACTGGTACCGCTACTGGATCAAGGCCCGCTACGACTGGTACCGCGACCTCGGCATCCCCGAGGACCAGTTGCGCCTGCACGAGCACGCCGCCGCGGACCTCTCGCACTACTCGCGGGGCACGACCGACGTGGAATTCGCCTACCCGTGGGGCTGGGACGAACTCGAGGGCATCGCCAATCGCGGCGACTACGACCTCACGCAGCACTCCAACGCCTCGGGCACCAAGCTCGAGTACTTCGACCAAGCGACCAACGAGCGCTACACCCCTTACGTCATCGAACCAGCGGCCGGCGCGACGCGCGCGATGATGGCGTTCCTCCTCGCGGCGTACCACGAGGACGAGGTCGAAGGCGAGACGCGCACGGTCTTGCGCCTGGACTGGCGCCTGGCGCCGTATCAGGTCGCGGTGCTGCCGCTGTCGAAGAAGCCCGAGCTCGAAGGCGTCTCGCGCGAGGTGCTGGAACGTCTCCAGCCGCACTTCATGTGCGACTACGACGTCACCCAGTCGATCGGTCGGCGCTACCGCCGCCAGGACGAGGTCGGCACGCCCTACTGCGTGACGGTCGACTTCGACACCCTCGAGGATCGGGCGGTGACCGTTCGCGACCGCGACACCACCGAGCAGGTTCGCGTCTCGATCGACGACCTGCTCGCCACGCTGCGCGGGCGTACCCACCAGGTGTAGATGACCTACGACGGACGCGGACTGCGATTCGGAGCCGTCGCCGAGGACTACGACCGCTACCGTCCGTCGCCGCCACCCGAAGCCGCAGCGATCCTGGGCGACCTCGAAGGTCTCGACGTACTCGAGGTGGGTGCGGGCACGGGCCTGTGGACGCGCTTCCTCGAGTCGCTCGGGGCTCGTCTCACCGCGGTCGAACCCGACGACGAGATGCGCGCGGTGCTACGTCGAAGGAGTCCGCAGATCGTGGCGATCGCCGCCGCCGCCGAGGCGATGCCGTTCGACGACGCCTCGTTCGACGTGGTCCTCGTGTCGTCGGCGTGGCATTGGTTCGAACAACCCGCCGCGGCGATGGAGATGGCTCGGGTGCTGCGAGACGGCGGGCAACTGTTCGTACTATGGAACGGCTTCAGTCGTGACGTGGCGTGGATCGCCGACGTCGCCGAACTGCGCGAACGACCCGACGACCCGAGCAAGCGGCCGCGCGGATGGCGCGTGGCCTTCGACGGCGATCTCCAGGACCCCTTCGACGACGCGAGGGACGTCGAGGTTCACTGGGTGCGCGTGATGAGCACCGCTGACCTCGTGGCGCTCTTCTCGACCTTCTCGGGTGCGATCATTCGCGACGACGATGATCGACGGGCGATGCAGGACGAGGTTCGACGTCGGGTCGTGGAGCACGAACGCGGCGGCGTGGTCGACGTGCCGATGACCCTGCGAGGAACGGTGGTGCGCCGACGAGCCCGCTAGGCGACGACGGGCGAGCGCCACGCGAACGCGAGCACGACGAGCACCGCGCCGAGCGCAGCGCCGAGCCAGCAGACCCCGGCCCAGGCGTAGGAGGCGTAGAGCTGACCCGCGCCGAAGGAGCCGAGTGACGCGCCAGCGAAGCAACAGACCATGTAGGCGCTGTTGACGCGGCTTCGCGCGTCGGGCAACAAGGAGTAGATGATCGACTGGTTCGATATCTGCATCGTGTTCATGCCGGCGTCGAGCAGCATCACACCCGTGGCGAGTATCCAGAGTGAATGGCGCCCGAACCACAACATGGCGAACGAGATCGTCAACGCGAACGCCGCACCGATGGTGCTCTGGCTCGTTCGCTCGCGGTCCGCGTTGTGACCGGCGAGGTTCGCCGCGGCAACGCCCGCCACACCGAAGAGTCCAAAGAGTCCGATCACGGCGTTCGAATAGTGGAAGGGGGCACCGGCGAGGAGGAAGGAGAGAGTGGTCCACAGCACACTGAAAGCGGCAAAGACGAGAGCTCCGAACCACGCGCGTCGACGAAGAGGAACCTCGGTGACCAATAGCGAAAACGAGCCGACCACGAGGTCCCGGTAGCGAAGCCGTGGGCGTGCGGGTTCGTCCGGAAGGGTGACGACCAACACCACTGCGCTCGCCGTCAGGAGTCCAGCTGCCGACCAGTACACGCCTCGCCAGCCGATGGCCTGAGCCAGTACCCCAGAAACCGTCCGTGAGAGCAGAATGCCGAACAGCAGTCCACTCATGACGCGCGCGATCACGCGACCACGTTGACGAGCTTCGGCGAGGTCGGCGGCGAAGGGGACGATCACCTGTCCCGCGACCGAGGTGACGCCGATCGCGACCGTCAGCGCGCAGAGGGCGCTGAACGAGGTCAGCATCGCGCCGGTGGCCATCATCACTGCGGACAGGAGGAAGATCGCCACGATGAGGACCCGACGGGCGAACAGGTCGCCCAGGGGAACGACGAAGGCGAGGCCGACGGCATAGCCGACCTGGACGAACATGATCAACATCGAGGCGCGCGCGGGGCTGACGCGAAAGTCGCTCGTCATCTGATGCAACAGCGGCTGGAGATAGTAGAGGTTGGCCACCACGATGCCCGTGGCCACGGCCATGATGAGCGTCAGTGTGGCGCTGAGT
>Ga0075029_100002386_pt1 | contig 10663 bp, 7 predicted proteins | sample LitLauG_LLR_2013_FD_71391 | JGI IMG/M metagenome (GOLD analysis project Ga0075029, IMG submission 71391) | Freshwater sediment microbial communities from North America - Little Laurel Run_MetaG_LLR_2013 | ecosystem: Environmental > Aquatic > Freshwater > Creek > Sediment | place: USA...
GGTATAGACCACGCGGGTTGCCGCCCCGCTCGGGCGCGGCAATGTCTTGAAGTCAAAATTCCAGGTGGGCCTCGCGCTGAGATTGATGCTGGCGAGATATTCCGCCGCGCCACGGTAGACCTGCACCCGTTGATCGCCCCGCTCTTCCATCAGCCGTTCGGCGTGGCGCAATTGCGGATGGGCCGGGATGCTCTGATTAACATAGCCCTGCATGCGCGGCAGGACGATGGTCAGGAAGTCGTCGGCGCTGTACTTCGAATTCAGCGGCCGCGCCAGCGTGTGGCAGCCGACGCAGTTGAGCAATTGTCCCTTCTGCGCATCGCTGCCCGGCATGCTCGCAAGCCATTCGGCGTTGGTAAGCTGCGAGGCGATATCGTCAGCCCTGCGCAAGGCGAGATCGGCGATCGCGGTCTTGTCCGCCGCGACCGTTACCCGGTCGGGACTATCGAGATCGTATCCGACCGCACGGATGCGCAGGGAATATCGGCCTGGCTCGAGCCTTGCTGCCGGGAAGCTGTAGCTGCCGTCCTTGCCGCTCACGACCGTGACGGTGATGGTCGAGCCGCTCTTTTTGGCGCTGACCAGGACGCCTTCGAGCGGCTCCTGTGCGGCAGTCACCTTGCCCGCCAGCGCGGAAACTGCCTCGGCAGCCAACTGTCCGCTGGCCGCCAGCAAGACGGCGACCACAGCGCAGCTTAGGCTTGCAACCACGGAAAGGCGCGACATGACCGTTTCCCCGAATTTTGCTAGTTGTTATTTGCCCGAAGCAGTGTAGAGGGCTGAAAATCGAAAGACCAGTGGCAGCCTCCGCATCCAGGCGACGGCTTTCCGACGATCGGCCAGTAACAGGGAAGACACAGATGAGCATCGACCAGGCGAGAGACAGCGGGACCAACCTGCCCGGATTTGTCGCCGCGCTATTTAGCAACGCCACCGTGGATGCGGCCTATGCGCCATATGGATTGGCTCTTTTGCGCGCGGCGATCGGGATCGATTGGATCGCGCATGCTTTCCTGAAAATCTATCGCGGGATGCACACGCATGAGGCGCTGCTCGCGAAAAATGGCATCACCCCTCTGCTTGCCTGGCCGACGTTCGGCGTTGAAGTTATCGGCGGCCTCGCCATCCTGCTGGGCTGGTACACCCGTCAATGGGCGGCTTTCCTGCTCATCTTCCTGGGCGTTGTCGTGTGGATCAAATGGCCGGTCGGCTGGGGCTACTCCAATCCCGGCGGCGGCTGGGAATACCCGTTGTTCTGGCTTGTCGCCCAGGCGGCGCTCGTGCTTGCAGGCAGCGGCGCCTTCGCGCTGCAAACAAGCGTATCGAAATTGAAATGAGCGGCGGGCAATCCGATCGGGCGTGCGCGTAGTCCCGGTAGCGCTTGCGCGCCCTTATCTCGCGACCGGCCACAAATGGTGGATGACGGATCCATATGACCGAAAATTCCCCAAGGATTCCCTTGCGGATTTTGTCAGGAAGGCATTCCATTCATTTCCGGCAGATCACGATGGCGCTTATCTTCGGGAAACAGAGCCGATATGCCCCTCGATCCCCAGGCAAAGCGCTTTTTGACCATGGTGGCGGCAACCTCGACGCAGGATCGATCGAGGCCGAGCCCCGAAGCTCGTCGTCAGGCTTTCGCCAGGTTGATGCAATTTGCTCGCGCGGACGTAGCCGTGGTGAGCGGAGTTGACGGCGTGATGCCGGGGCCGGCGGGCGATCTGGCTTACCGTCTCTACGCGCCATCAGACATCGCCGACGAACGATCGCCGGGATTCGTCTTCTTCCATGGCGGCGGCATGGTCGCGGGCAGCATCGAGACGCATGATCCGATCGCGGGTGCATTGGCGCAAACGACCGGCTGCCGCCTCGTCTCCGTGGACTATCGGCTCGCGCCCGAGCACAAATTTCCGGCCGCGGTCGAGGATGCGATCGTGGCGACCCGATGGGTTTCGCAACAGGCAGCCTCGCTTGGAATCGATGCGGCACGGCTCGTGGTCGGTGGAGATTCCGCCGGCGCAACGCTTGCCGCGGTTGTTTGCCAGGAAAGCTTGCGAAGCGCAGGACCTGCGATCGCGGCGCAAATCCTGATCTGTCCGGTTCTCGATTTCGAGGATACTTCTCCCTCACGCGAGGCGTTCGCCGAGGATCCCCTGCTCGACCGCCTGACCCTGCAAGCCGATCTTGCCGATTATCTGCTGCAAGGTGCCGATCTCGCCGATCCGCGAATATCGCCCTTGCGCGCGACGAAGTTTGCTGGTCTTCCGCCGGCCATTGTCCATACCGCGGAATTTGATCCGATGCGTGACGAAGGCAATGCCTATGCCGGCAAACTGATCGCGGCCGGCGTTACAGTCGATCACGTCTGCCACGAGGGCATGATCCATAACTTCCATGCGATCGGCGCCGTACTGCCGCAAGGTCGATCGGTGTTGCATCAGATCGGTGAACAAGTGCGGCGCGCCATCGGCGGCTGATCCACGCCAGGACCGCTCGGCATTGTGGATCAACCCGCACCGGCGGCCGCCATTGACCTTTTTTCAAAACCGGATCGAAGTCTCCTGACAAGAATTTGCACAAGCTCGATTTGAAATTTGAATAGGCCTGGTGGGACGAATCAGGAAAAGACCTGTCATGATTGGTCCCGCGCATGCGCTGGCCGCGTACGGGCCTCAAGGCCGGCGTTGATCACTTCTTGCTTCGGGTTCAATAAGCCTGCATGTCAGCCATCTCCTCAGCCACCCAGCGCCAGTCCGCCGGACCACCCGACGCGCTTTCCATTCTCAACTCCGTGTTTGGGTTACCCGCCTTCCGCGGCGCGCAGGAGGAGATCATCGGGCACGTCACGAATGGCGGCAATTGCATGGTGCTGATGCCGACCGGCGGCGGCAAGTCGCTGTGCTATCAATTGCCGGCTTTGTTGCGCGAGGGTTGCGGGATCGTCGTCTCGCCTCTGATCGCGCTGATGCGCGACCAGGTCGCGGGATTGGTCGAGGCTGGCGTGAAGGCCGCGGTTCTCAATTCGACGCTTTCTCAAGACGAGGCTTCCGCGGTCGAAGCGCGGCTCCTTGCTGGCGATCTCGACCTGCTCTACGTCGCTCCCGAACGGCTGTTGACGCAACGCTGCCTTGGCCTTCTGGCGCGCTCGAGAATCGCGCTGTTTGCAATCGATGAGGCCCATTGCGTGTCGCAATGGGGACACGACTTCCGCCCGGAATATATCGGCCTGTCGGTGATCGCGGAGCGCTTTCCCGATGTGCCGCGCATCGCATTGACGGCCACAGCCGACGAGCTTACGCGAAAGGAGATTTTCGATCGACTGGGCCTTGCCGGCGCGCCGAGTTTTGTTGCGAGCTTCGATCGGCCCAACATAAGGTATGAAATCGTCGACAAGCATAATTCGGCCGCGCAGCTCGGGGCCTTTATCGCCGAGCGCCATGCCGGTGACGCCGGCATCGTCTATTGCCTGTCACGCGCCAAGGTCGAAGACACCGCAGCCGCGCTCACCAGGGCCGGCATTGTGGCCCTGCCGTATCACGCAGGTCTCGGCGCCGATACGCGCGGGCGCAACCAGGATCGCTTCATCAACGAGGATGGCGTCGTGATCGTCGCCACCATCGCGTTCGGGATGGGTATCGACAAACCCGATGTGCGTTTCGTCGCCCATCTTGATTTGCCGAAAAGCATCGAGGCCTATTATCAGGAAACCGGGCGCGCGGGACGCGACGGCAAGCCATCCAGTGCCTGGATGGCCTATGGCCTGTCGGATATCGTGCAGCAACGCCGCATGATCGAGGAGTCGAACGGCTCCGAAGCGTTCAAGCGTGTTTCGATCGGCAAGCTCAACGCGCTGGTAAACCTCGCCGAGACCGCCAATTGCCGGCGTACCCACCTGCTCAGCTATTTTGGCGAGACCGCGAAAGCCGAGCGATGCGGCAATTGCGACAATTGCCTGTCGCCGCCGAAGCTTCGCGATGGCAAGATCATCGCGCAAAAACTTCTATCCTGTGCCTATCGCACCGGGCAACGCTTTGGCGCAATGCATCTGATTGACATTCTAATGGGTCGCATGACCGAGCGGGTCATCCAATTCGGCCACAACAGGATATCGGTGTTCGGGATCGGCCGCGAACTCAATGCCAGGCAGTGGCGTGCCGCCTTTCGCCAGCTGGTGGCGATGGGCCATTTGCGGCCGGATGCAGACGACTTTGGCGCGTTGAAATTGACGGAGACGGCACGGGGCGTCCTGAAAGGCGAGACTGAAGTGTGGCTGCGCGAAGAAGTCGCGGGCGGGCGTATTCGGGCCGGTAGAACCAAATCACGGCGCGGCGATCCTGCCGTACCTTCGGCGAGCCACGCTGGCACCGGCCATCCGGCCCTGGTGAGCGCCCTCAGAACGTGGCGCTCCGAAGTGGCGCGCAAGCGCGGCGTCCCGGCCTATGTCGTGCTGCACGACGCCACGATCGACGGAATCGCGGCATCGCGCCCGGCAACACTCGGTCAACTGCGCGATATTCCAGGCATCGGCGACAAGAAGCTCGAGCATTACGGCGACGAGCTGATCGCCATCGTGAACGCCAGCCATACCGGCCCATAGACGCCGCTTCAACGATATCTGCTTTGGGAATTGACATTGTATGCCTCCGTTTTCACCCCAAACGGTTTTTCCGGCAATCGCCGGTTGGCTTCAACGCCCGGCGAATTTTGGCGGACGTTTCGCGTTGAACGCCTCGACCCCTTCCTTGAAATCTTCCGACTGGCGCAGGCGGCTGTAGCAATGCCCCTCAAGCTCGATTGCAATCGCAAGTGTCGAATCTTCCGTGTCGTTCAAAAGCTTCTTTGCCGTCCGCTGGGCCAATGGCGCGAAGGTCCGAAGTTCGTCGACGAGGCTGTCGGTGACCTTCTCAAGTTCGCCGTCAGCCACCGATTCGGTGACGATGCCCCAGTCGAATGCCTGTCTTGCGGTAATCCGCTTCGACCGCATGACGATGTCCTTGGTACGGGCGATGCCGATCATCTTCTGCAAACGCGCCGAACCGCCAGAACCCGGGATCTGGCCCAGCTTCTGCTCCGGCAGCGCGTAGAGTGTCGTTTCGGAGGCGATGCGGAAATCGCAGGCCAACGACAGCTCGAAACCGACACCGAAACAGTAGCCGCGGTTGGCGACGATCACCGGCTTCGAGCAGCGCGCGGGTGAAGCGATGTTCCAGGCAAGATTTGAAACCTTCTCCGGCGTGGCCTCCATGAAGCCGCCGATATTGCCGCCGCTCGAAAAATGTTCGCCCACCGACCGCAGGACGATGACGCGCACGCGCGCATCCTCATCCAGCGCCTCGAACACCAGCCGCAGCTGATCTCGTTGCGGCATCGAGATGACATTGAGAGGCGGCCGGTTGAGGATGACATCGGCACGCTCATGGGCCTCATCGATTTCAACCTGAAAACCGTCGAGTCTGGCGAGCCTCGGGTCCGAAAATGCGTAAGGCGAGGACATGTCGTTTCCTTTCTCTTGTCAAGCCGCGCCTGGCGGCGGCACGTGTTCAAGCTGGTAATCGCCTGCGACAAGCAGGCGACGCAGCAATTTTCCGACCGGAGATTTCGGCAAGGCATCGACAAAGATGAAGCGGCGGGGGCGCTTGAAGTTTGCAAGTCCCGACTTCAGGCAAAACTGCTCGAGTTCCGGTTCCGTCACCGGCCCCTTGCGCTTCACAAAAGCAGTAACAACGCTGCCCCATTTCTCGTCGGCGAGCCCTACAACGGCCACTTCATGCACGGCCGGATGCAGCGACAGGCAGCTTTCGATCTCGACCGGCGAAACGTTCTCGCCGCCCGTGATGATCATGTCGTCGACGCGGCCGGTCACGAACAGATCGCCGTCGGTATCGACGAAGCCGGTATCGCCGGTGAAATACCAGCCGTCCCGCAGCGCTTTGGCGTCGGCGTCCGGCCGGCGCCAGTAACCTTCGAAGGATTCATCGCCGGCCAGAAGCGCTACGATTTCGCCCTCCTCATTGGGAGCCGCAAGCTCGGAGGCCGATGTGGCGTTGAGTTTCACCACCCTGATCTGCTGATTGATGCCGGCCCTGCCCGCCGAGCCCGGCTTGGCCGGCGCGTTCTGATCGACCGTAAACGTGTAGATCTCCGAGCTGCCGTAGTGATTGACGAACAGATCGGGCCGGAACGTCTCGTTCAGCTTCTTCAAGAGCCCGTCGGTCATCGACGCGCCGGCAAAGCCGAGCTTGCGCACGCTCGAAATGTCAGTCGAGGCGAATTCGCTGGAATAGACCAGGTCGTGATAGAGCGTCGGCACCAGATAGAGGTTGGAGATCTTCTCCGCCTCGATCAGCGCCAGCGCCTTGCTTGTATCGTAGCGCGGCAGACAAACGAAGGCGCCGCCGATCAGCGACATCGCGATCAGCGATCGAACGCCCATGGTGTGATAGAGAGGCATCACGCCGAGCGTGCGTTCCCCGCGCCGGTAGAGATTTTGCGCGACATGGGCGACGCCCGCGGCGCGCTCCGCACGATGACGCCGCGGCACGCCTTTCGGCCTCGACGTGGTGCCGGATGTATAAAGCATGATCGACCACGCTTCGGCGCTGGCGCGCGGCGTCGCGGGGGGCGCAGGCGCCGCAACCAATTGGTCGAATGCAAGCACATCCATGGCGTCGCCGCCGCCCACATAGATGCGCGGCAAGACCGGCGCGCGCCTCGATGTTTCGGCCGCATGCGCCGAGACATCCTGATAGACCACAGCACAAGCCTCGGAGTTCTCGATGCAGAAATCGAGCTCGTCATTCGTGGCGCGCCAGTTGATCGGCGTGATCACGATGCCGGCCAGCTGGCAGGCCCAGTGCAGCGTGGCGGCCGCCTCGCAATTCTGAAGCGCCGTGAGGATATGGTCGCCCCGTTTCAATCCGATTCGGTCGAAGGATGCCACCAGCGACGATATCCGCCGGTACCATTGCGCGTAGGTCAGGCGAAGGCTGTCATCGACGACCGCCAGCGCGTCGGGATCGCGCGCGACACTTGCGATAAAGCTCGCGCCAAGATCAAGCATCGGATTTCTCCCTGCTCAAATCGCCCGCGATTTCGGCTGCGGCTTCGAGGGCCGCGCGCACAATCGGCGTATAGCCGGTGCAACGGCACAAATGACCTGTCAGTAAATCGCGAATGGCCTGTTCGTCAGGTTTTGGGTTTTCGCGAAGGAATCCATCGAGCGACATCAAGATCCCGGCCGTGCAAAAGCCGCATTGCAGCGCGTGATTCCGCTTGAACGCAGCTTGCAGGATGCCGAGGCGATCCGGAGACGGCGCAAGGCTCTCAACCGTGCGGACCTCGCAACCGTCGACTTGCACTGCAAGTGTCAGGCAGGCGCGCGCAGGCTGGCCGTCGATATCGATGGTGCAGGCGCCGCAAACGCCGTGCTCGCAACCGACATGCGTGCCCGTTACTCCGATGTGGTGGCGCAGGAAGTCCGTCAGGAGCGTGCGCGGTTCGGCTTCACCGGCACAAGGCTTGCCATTGAGCGAGAAGCGGACGGAATGCCGCCGGTTGGCCTGCAATCGGCTCATTGCAGCACCTCCCGCACCAGGTCGCGGCCGATCATCCGCACCAGGTCGCGCCGATAGCGCGCGCTGGCATGAACGTCGTCGCGAGCATCGAGCTCGTAGGCGAAAGCATTCAAGGCATCTTCAAGCGCGCTTCCATCGAGCCGCGGCAGATCGCGCGACACCGGCATGTCCGCAACGCCGCCGATCGAAAGGCGCACGCCCGCTGTCGTCGCCACCGCCGCGCAAGCGACGATGGCGAAGTCGCCATGGCGGCGGGCGACCTCACGAAACGCGCATCGCTGCTGGTCGGCAGGAAACGACACCGCTTCGATCAATTCATCATCGGCACGCGTGGTCGCCATCATCCCGGCGAAAAAATCTCTCGCCGCCACGCGCCGCCGCCGTCTGGTGCTGCGCAAATGCACTTCGCCGCCGAGCGCGCACAGGATAAGGGGCAGTTCGGCGCTGGGATCGGCGTGCGCGATAGAACCGCATACAGTGCCCCTGCTGCGGGTCTGCACATGGCCGGTCCAAGGCAACGCCAGCGCGGCCAGCCGCAAGGATCGACCGAGCTCCGGCCAGTCCAGCAGCGAGGCCTGACGAACCCCTGCACCCACCATGATCGTTGCTTTCTTGCGCTCGATCCGCGCGAACTCGGGAAGTCGCATGATGTCGATCAGCGTTCTGGGTTTCGCCAGCCGCATATTGAGCATCGGCATCAGTGATTGCCCGCCGGCGATGACGCGTGCGTCGCTTCCTTCCTGGCCGAGGATCTCCAGCGCCTCGTCCAGATGCTCGGCTCGAACATAGTCGAAGGGCGCGGGTTTCATCGGCTCCCTCCAAGCCAATGGCGTATCAGTGCGAGGAAAGAAGGCCTGGACTGTTCGGAGGGGCCGCCGCCGACCTTGTGCGTCAGCGACGTGAAGAATTGCCCGATGATCACGCGCGCCGCGCCGTCAAGCAGCCGGCCGGCAATGCTGGCAACTTTGCCGCCGATCGTCGCGTTGTAGACGTAGCGGATCGCTGTGCCGCCGCTCTCGATCGGTCGAAGCGTGATGTGGCCTTCACCGCTGCCGAAACCCAGTGCACCCTCGGCGGACCCGCCGAGTGTTACGGCGCGCGGCGGATCAAGATCGGAGAGCTTTACCTCGGCGCGGTATCGGCCCTTCACCGGACCAATGCCGAGCGTCACATCGGCCCGGAAGTAGGTGTCCGTGATTTTCTGCACGTCGTGACAGCCCGGGATTACGGCTTGAAGGGTCGCTGGATCGAGCAGCATGTCCCAGACCTTCTGAATCGGCGCGGTAACGATCGCCTCGCCCTCACCGCGCAGACGCCGGTCGCCGCCGCGGTCTTCGGTTGCCTCGCCGGCGCGGCTCGCAGGCGGCGCGGGCTCGGCGCCACGCACGAGCTGTGCAAGTTTTGCCGGAACCAGAGGCAATTCGAGATCCGTCGCACCGAGCGCATCGGCCACGGCGTTGGCGATGCAGACCGGTGTCGACATGCAATTGCCTTCGCCGACGCCCTTTGAGCCAAGGGGTGTAAACGGCGAAGGCGTTTGCATATGGATGATGACCGGGTCCGGCACTTCCGCCGTGGTCGGCAGCAAATAGTCCGCGAAGGTTCCGGTCAGAAAGCTGCCGTCGGGAGCGTAGGCATATTCCTCGTAGAGAGCGGCGCCGAGAGCCTGCGCAAAGCCACCACGAATCTGGCCGTCGACCATCGCCGGATGCAGGATGGTCCCGCAGTCATGCGTGGTGATGTAGCGATCGATCCGCGTCTGCAAGGTCGTCCGGTCCACCTCGACGCCGCAAAAATCGAAGATGAAGCCGTGGCAAAGCGAGGAGTTGATGTGATCTTCCTCGTCCGGCGCCGTCAGTTCCGGCGGAGTCCAGAACACCGTTTCGCGAATCGTCTGTCCGACGCCATCGGGCAGCGCGGCCGGCGACCAGTGGCTCAATCCCGCCACACGTGAAAATGAAAGCCTGTTATCGGGATTGCGCTTTGACCTGATGTGGCCGCCGACGAAGGCGATATCCTCGACCTCCGTGTTCAGTTGGCTTGCGGCGATCCGCGCCAATCGTTCGGCGACGCGCATCGCCGCAAGCTTGGCGGTGCCGGCAACTGCCGGCGCGAACCGGCTGGCGTAGTTGCCCGATGCGATCGACCACGCGTCTTTGGCCGTATCGATTTCGGTATTGATGCTGATATCGGCGGGCTTGAGGCCGAACACGTCAGCAACGACCTGTGAAAGAACGGTGCGATGGCCCTGTCCTTGCGGGACCGAGGCGACGTGAACCGTGACGCTTCCCACTGGATCGATCGCGATCGTCGCGGTGGCCTGGGCACCGTTCTTTGGCCCAGCCTTGCGGCGCTCGGCGGGTGTGAGCGCGGTCGTGATGTAACCCATGTTGGACACGCTCGGCTCCACCACCGCAGTATAACCGATGCCGTAGAGGCGGCCCTGCGCGCGCGCCGCATCGCGGCGCGATTTGAGTGCGGCGAGTGCTCCTTGCGTGACGCCGCGCCCGATCGCCTCCTGGTAATTTCCGGAGTCGAGCAACGCGCCACTCGCCGTCCGGTACGGAAAGGCGTCGGCCGGGACGAGGTTGCGGGTGATGACCTCGAGCGGATCGATGCCAAGCTCGACAGCGATGCGGTGAACGAGACGTTCGAGGGCGAAATAGACCTGCGGTCCACCGAATCCGCGATTTAATCCCGTAGGCGTCTTGTTGGTGACGACGACGCGGTTGCGGACGGCGAGATGGCGGATGTCGTAAGCGCCGGTCAAGTTGCCATGCATACGATAAAGCGTTGCCGGTTCGGGCGCGCGTAAATGCGCCCCGCAGTCCTCGACCTGATCCCAGTCGAGTGCGAGGATGCGGCCATCATCGGCGACCGCCGCGGCAAGCGTGATGGCCCGGTTTGTGGCTGAAACCGATGCGGTCAGGTGCTCGAGGCGGTCCTCGATCCATTTGACCGGTCGTCCTGCCGCGCGCGCGGCCGCCGCAACGAGAACGATATAGGGAAAGACGCCCTGCTTGACGCCGAAGCTGCCACCGGAATCCGGCGGCGTGCGCAGCCGCAGGCGATTGCCCGGGACCTTCAAG
>Ga0075029_100002388_pt1 | contig 10658 bp, 7 predicted proteins | sample LitLauG_LLR_2013_FD_71391 | JGI IMG/M metagenome (GOLD analysis project Ga0075029, IMG submission 71391) | Freshwater sediment microbial communities from North America - Little Laurel Run_MetaG_LLR_2013 | ecosystem: Environmental > Aquatic > Freshwater > Creek > Sediment | place: USA...
TTATACCCGCAATTAAGGTTTAACCTTTAGATTGTTTCGCTTAAGCGCTGCCGTTAAAGAAGCACACCTCTGCGCCCGCAAATTGTTGCTGCTGTCAGACTGTAGCTTTAGGTAGGTTGATATTTCCGCTTTTCGTAACAATCCCCGCACGGTCGGCGGATGGGTTGCACGGGCATGCCCGCGCAAACGGGATAGTGTTCCAGACGCGACCTTCCTTTCCGCATCTCGCGCCCCTCAATGCGGTTTTGGGAGGCCTCCCCGCATGCCGACGCACTCCCGCACCCACGCGAAGAGGTTCTCCATCCTGAAATGTGAACTGCAATCCTCGATGGAAATCCTGAGTGAAATTGAGCGATGCAGGCACCGTTTACAATTTCGACACCATCAATGTAGACGGAAATCCAGAAGTGCAGTTTAAGTGCTTGAGAAAATTGGTCGGGGAGAGAGGATTTGAACCTCCGACCCCCTGGTCCCGAATAAAGGGAAGTTAACTCTAACTGCTTGGTCTGGAATCGCTCATGAATTCGGGGTGCAATTGAGTTGCACCCATGCACCCAATGAAAGTGTACGGGGTTAGAAGCAAAGTCCTTTTGCCGTCCGAAGGCCCACTCTTTAGGACCGGAGTCAGCGGGAACGTCGAAACTAACCGGACCCACAATTGGACCCACGGTGAGCGGGTTGGCGAACTTGGAGAAATATCCCCTAGTAGCCTTGTTTCATCGCCCCTGCTTTTGAACATGCGGATTTCTCGGCTGCGGCCGTCCGCGAGGTGGCGCGTGGTGAAGACCCAACAAACTGAACAGTGAAATCCACAGGAAACACAGAACGACTAGTACGAGTGCGGTTGCGCTGATTCTCCAGAGGCCTTGAAGTTTGGCGAAATAACGCCATGTCAGAACTCCGGCCAAAGCGGGAATGCCAAGACTGATGAGGCTGGGAATCGACGGAAAGGCCTCGCGAGTTACATTGGAAATGCCGATGATGGCACCGACCAACGCAAGAACCACGATGGGAGCCAGCAGGAAAAAACCGATCTTCCCCAAGCTGCGAAACCATTCCGCAATAAGAACCGAGTAAACCTTGGTGAACGTAGCGGCCGTGCCAGGGCCAGCCGCGCCGCTGCCTCCGGCCGTTGCCTGTGAAGGTGCTTGCGCTTTTGCTGCAAACTCTGCCGATTCGGCAGCAAGCGCAACTCGGTATACTTCGGTGAACTCGCCTTGCCCCACCTGGGCCTGCCGCAGCCACGCGCTGAGGTCTGCCAACTCCTCGGGATTGTCGAGAAACAGGCGAGCGTTGCCCACCGTTTCGGCGTGGCTGATCTCGCGGTGACTCTCAAGCTGATCGAAGAACTTGGCAATTCGTTGCGCAAATTTTGGAGCATTGCTTCCAACGTGCTCGGTTACAGACGACATGGGGCGGGCGGCTTCGATGCGTTCCAACTGGAATTGGAGGCAGGGGCGCGATGAGCGGAGCAGGCGCGCCTTCTCACCCTCTTCCCAACCGCGGACCCACGTCCAGCCAGGGTAGGCCTCGTGGAATTTGTAGGGCGACTCGTCCGCCTGACGATATTGCTCCGACAGGTTGTTGAGGTCTGAAATATGCGGCCAGACGGAGGTCTTGAACTCCCGGTCCAGTTCGTCGTTCAGTGTGGGATCCAACACCCAGTACGGTGACAGGTACTTCTGAACCGTCCTCCTAGGAAGCCCGCGACCGAAAGACGACCTTTGTGGAGACCTTGGGTGTTGTTTTCTCCATTCCCGTTCGTCTTTCTCGAACGCGAGCACTTCCTTGCTGGTAAGCGAAACGCTCCAATAAAGAAGGCTGTCGTCACTTTGCAGGAACAGCAGTCTCTTGTTTGTCGCCAGCAACACCGGAACGTCGTACTTGACGGCCTTTTCCGGAGGCTTATAGTAACCCCGAACATGCTTGGGCATACTGTACTGCTTCATTTCACCAACGAATTCAATCTCCACGGCCGCGTTGCAGTACCTGGCGGCATTCTCGACTTCTCCGTGCCTCGGTTTCACGAACGGATAACGGCTTAGGGGCACCACCTTCGATCCGAAAGTCGAGGCCGCTGTCGCAGACGTTCCCCGTCCGGGCCCGCAGCTTTGGCAGTATGTCTCGCCGGATGCGCAGGGCGATCCGCAACTTACACAGAACATCGCACCCCTCCACCGCTCGAAGCACGGGAGCCCGAGCCTACCCTGAATCCAAACCAAGGGATTTTACACCTGCGGTGCAAGCATTCCTCGAATCATGCCCTCGTTTTGCGCTCGATTTACCGCAGATCGACCTGCAAGGTCGCAACGCTTCGCGAACCGTCAGAATGAGTGGCGAACACTCGGATGTTATAGACCTGCGCGGCACGATAGGTCTTTTCCTGAGGGAAGAAACCTTTGGTGGTAGTTCCATCTCCCCACTCGAACACAAAGGGCATTGTCGGCCGTAGCGTGTCTACCCCATTGACCAACACTTTCTTATTGGTCTGGCTGACCACCGGGTCGAACAAACGGAGGGTTCCGGTTCCCTGCGCTTGCGGTCTCGCACGCCGATTTTGCTTTCCACTCTCTTTCGGCGTTGCGGACGCAGTGGCTCGATCGCGAATGGGAACGCCGGCCAGGCAATACCACCACAGGAACGCGCACCCACCTAGGAGAAGGATCGCTATGAATGTCACGGCAGTCTTAAAACCCCGCCGCACATCTCCAGTAAGAGCGCCACAGATCAGGAATGCAGGAACCGCCAAGACAGCAACCACGGTCAGCACAAGCGGAAGGAAGAGGATGAAAAAGCCAAGCCGAGGATAGCCGCGGCTTACCACGAGTCCGGCGACTATCAACAAAGCATAGCCGCACACGACCTCCAGCGGACGCATCCACCGTCCACTGTTTGGAGAGTCGCCCCGTCCCACCCACATGTCGCCCTCACTGAGAAGCGTTCCAGACGGGCAGTATAAACCCGTATTCCTTTCGAGGCATCACGATGCGAGATTGCATTGCGGAATGTTTCTCACCCCCCCACCACCATCGGAACTGTTCGCCTATTAGTGGGGGCATCACCCGCCAATTCGACCACCCGCCATTCAAAAATGATCCTCTAGTCTAGTAGTCGTGCCAACCGTCATCATTCTTTTGGCCCTCGCCTTCTATTTCGCAAGAGTGAGAGCGTAACAGCGTCAAACACCGAGGGCCGTTGTCACGGAAGTACGCAAGTCCAGCATTAGCCGTATATTCATCACATTTGGATAGAGTTCGGCAAAGAATAGCGTGCCCTCGGTTTGCCAAGTCCCTAACGTTTCGGCCCCAGAGGGCACAATTGTTTTCGAATAAGGTTGGTTATCGAGCTTGACTGAAGCGATGAGGAGGATCGTATCGTTACGAAATCGTCTACAGCGGTGTAGACGGAAAACCAGAAATTGCGTTTATCTGTTTGAAAATATTGGTCGGGGAGAGAGGGTTTCAACCTCCGACCCCCTGGTCCCCAACCAGGTTCCACACCTTGTTGGAATCTGTGGAATTTTGTTGATCGTAATTGATTGATATTGAACCGTTTGTGGCTCGGCACTTGCCCCTGTTGAACTTTGTTGAAGCCGTATGCTCTTGCAGCTACGAAATCGTCTACATTTTGCGAAGCGAACAAAAGATGAATGCGAAATTCAGAAGCGAGAACACACCGTTTTGCAAAATGGCCTCAAGGGCATTTGTCGGTACAGTCTGACCAAACCGATAGCTTCTGGCTCTGCTTCGTGCCTGAGTGCAAAAGTGCCACTGAATTCTCGGACAGTCCGCAGAGCTCTTATTCTTTATGCGCGGTCCACTTTGCCGTGGTTCCCTCCCGCTTGTCCTCGACATCCAGGGTCAATGTCTTCCCGTCGGATGAGACCGTCATCTTCCTCACAGAAAGGATCTCCCCCTCGCGCTTGTCGGTTTGCTCGATAGTGTGGTCATCAATTTTCTTGAGCGAAACGCTCGTGAGGCCAGGATCGCCCTTGAAGGGATAGTCCTTGCCGTCAAATTTCGCCGTATAAGAGTCGCCCATCCGAGTCGTCATGCTGAGGCCGTCTGAAGTTGCGTTGAGAGTCATCGCCGTCATGTTGTCGGAGGCGCTCTCAACCTTTTCGAACTGCCATGAGCCCGAAATCTTATTCGCGCCGGCCGGAGCGGGAGCCACCCTCTTTGAGGTGTCCGCCCCGCTGGTTTCGTGCCCGTTTTCCCATGCGGTCCACTCTGATTTCAACGTGTTTCCATCTTCCGAGGCAGTGTCTTTGGACCTGGAGACGATCTTGCCATCCTTCTTAGTGATCATTTCGATGGTGTGGTCGTCGATCTCGCGGACATTGATCGTGTCGGAGTAGGGCGAGCCTTTGCGCTCGTGATCTTTCCCGTCCGCCTGGGTGTTGAGCTCGGGAGAGCAATCACAGTGATACACGCCGTTTTGCAGAGACTGAACGAACGGCTTGCCGCCAAACTGCCCGTTTTGTACGTCGAAGCGCCAAGTCCCGGTGAAAGCGCTCTGCGCGAGCATCGCAGGCGCAAGCAACATCAGAATTACCAGCAGCTTTTTCATAACCAATCCCTTTCTGAGGCGTAGCCTCTTTCCTCTTTCCTTGATCGAGAGCCTGATGCTAACGCTCTTCGCCGTAGATCAGGAAGGTCACGCCCGTGATAGAAGTCATGACCTTCCCGTTGCTGTCTCGCAGAACGCCGTTGTAGTTGATCAGGTTGGGCACCGCGCCTGCGGCTGTTGTCGTCGGAGTCTGCGCCACGAGCAAAGACGCTGCGCACAACACCACCATTAGACTCATGCTCAACGCTACGCTGTTTTTCATGGCTCGCATCTCCTGTGTTTTTGGCTTTCTTTACTTGGTTCCCACTGGCGAAGCGCCACGAACCGGCGCAACTATCGGCTCCCGCATACGCGGCATGGGATGCCCCACACCGGCTTTCATATGTTCCCGCGTCCGCTTCAGGCCGTCGAGGTCATGCGTGTGGTCGGCGAAGCGGACGCTTTCGTAGTTCTTCCGCACCGCCATAATCCGGTAGCCGAAGCTCAGGCTCGACGTTCCACCGCCCAGTTCATGCACTTCAAACGAATTCGCGGTGCGGTTGGTAACGTAAAGACCCTTGCAGTCGCCGTAGGGCGTCAGGAAAACCTGATACTCCATCGCGGCGTTGACGGTCTGGATGAAGGTCGAGTCGAGACCGATGACCGCCGTGCCGTTGACAATTCGCCCGGAGCCGGCGTCTTCAAACCAATTCACAGGAGACTCAATGGCCGACATGGCCACGATGCGATTGCCGCCGTCGACCGGCACGACCGCGTTCTTGCTGCCGGTGCAATTCAGATTCCCCTTGGTGTCAACATTGCAAAACCCGCTGGATGCATCGTTCTCCGCGATAAACGGCATAGCTGCGCTGTTGAGAGAGGAGACCGCCAAGGTCGGCGCGCCGACATCGGAGTTATTGGTGAAGGTGCCACCGAATCCCTGGTCAGCCGTGCCCACGATTGCTGCGGTGCCGAGCTCAGAGCCACCATCACCCCAGACGCCGGCCGTACGCGTCATGTCAACTTGACCGACTCCGCTAAGGCTTATCGCCTGCCCCTGGACTCCAGCTCCTCCCCCGGTCGGACCAGGAATAAGTCCGTAGACGCCGGGAAAGCCTTGTCCCCAGACCCCGACGCCTCCAGGTGTGCCCTTGTTGATACCGACAACACCCTGGCCCAACCCGTCAACCGTCCATGCGAACACTCCGATCGCACCGCCGCCAGTCGCGTTGTTGAGTGCCACTATTGCGCTCTTCCCAGGACCAGTGGTATAGGCGTCAATGGCGTCTGTGCCTGACACAGAGAAGGTGTTGTTGCCCGAAAAGGTGTTGGCTGTAGCCAACAGCGGCACCTTGGTGGTGTCCAGATTCAGAGTGACGCTGCCGCTGGTGCCGCCGCCGGTCAGGTCGCTTCCCGCGGTAACGCCCGTGATGGTGCCGCTCCCTGTCCCCGGAAATGTTTGTCCGGTGGCAAACGTGAAGATCCCCTTGCTGCTGATCTTCAAGCCGGTCTCCGACGGAGCGGTCGTGCCTGATCCAAATAGCAGGTTGAGCGTTCCCGATGGACTAGACGTGTTGTTGCTCGCTGGCTCCGCCTGCAACTGGAAGGTTTGATTTACGGCTTTGCTGGTGGAACTGCTGAAGGACGAGGCCACCATGGTCTCCGGCTGAGAGTTCTTCCCCGCAGTTTTCGTCGACACTCCCGTCGCCGGCAGGTTCAGCGCCCCGCCCACACTGACGGATGTGGTCCCCGATTGTGTCAGGATGGAATTCTGGATGTTGGTGGAGGTGCTGAACAGGGGAATCGTGTTCACCGTGCCGCCAGTGGTGGTCACGTTCGAGGAAGTGGGCGGAGCTTCCGGCACCGTGGACGCATGCGGCAGAGTGCCTGCTGATGCGGTCGAGCCTACAGCCGCCCCTGGAGCAGCCAGTACAAAGGCAGAGGCTGGAAGACCGCCGAGTGTCTGCGCGTCCGCCGCCTTCATGGCATAGGGCACGGTGATCAGAAGAACTCGTGGTTGCTCCTCGCCGCCATTCACCACCAGCGCCAACCAACGCGATTCGCCGCTGGTAAACAGCTCCACCGGCATCCCATCCAGCTTGGTCGATCCCAGTTGCGCCGTGTAGTTGCCGTGTTGGTCGGGCTGCACATTTTGCGTCTCCATCCACAGCGGCGCTCCGCCCTGCTCTTGGCCGTAGATCAGGAAGGTCACACCGGTGATCGAGGTCAGAATTTTCCCACCGCTGTCCTTGAGAACTCCGCTGTAGTTGATTAACTTCGGGACGGCGCTGGATGCGGGTTGTTGAGCTGATGCAAAGGCCACCAAGAAGAGCAGGGCCATCAGGGCAATCACGGCGCTTAAACGATTCATAGATATGCTCCTAGGAGTCTCCCGCGTTCGACCGTTCGAAAATGTCGAGCGCGTCGAGATTGGTCGGCATGTTGCGATGGAATTGCGCCGATCGGCAATAGTGGGCTTCCTGTCGGCGGCTTAATTTTTATGTCGCCGCAAGCAACGGAAAACAGTGCAGATGCCGACTTCTAAAGAACCGGGTTAGAATGTTTCGCCGGGATGAGCTGGGGGAACTGTGCCGTCGGATCTGCAGGCTAAACGGGGGCGAATTCGCTTTGGAGACGGCTTTGAGCTGAATTGCTCGAGCGGTCAGATGTTCCGCGCCGGACGCCTGCTGAAGCTGGAACGCATTCCGACCGAGATTCTGATCCGGCTGGTGGAAACTCCAGGGGAGATCGTTAGCCGGGAGCAGATCGCGGCACACGTCTGGGGGAAGGATGTTTTCCTCGACACTGACAACAGCATCAATGGGGCGATCCGGAAGATTCGGCAGGTGCTGCGGGACGACGCCGAGCAACCACGCTTCATCCAGACGGTGACCGGACAGGGGTATCGGTTCATCGCGCCGGTCGAGGTGGTCGGCACCGCCATCGAAGTGGCGTCGCCGCCCTCCGTTAGCGGAGAAACGGTTGTTGGCGGTGAAGCGGAGCCGCCTCCGCTGGTTCGCAGGAACTGGGTAAGGTGGCTATTGCTCGCGACGGCTGCGATCGCTCTGGCGGCGCTAGCAATCCTTCTTTTCCGCTCTCGGTCGAGGCATGAAATTCCTGCCGAACGCCGCATGCTGGCGGTCCTGCCTTTCGACAACCTCACTGGCGACGCCAGCCAGGAATACTTTGCCGATGGTCTGACGGAGGAGATGATCACACATCTCGGATCGGTGGATCCCTCCCGGCTCGGAGTCATCGCACGCACCTCGGTGATGAACTACAAAGGATCACACAAGCGCCTCAGCGATGTCGGGCAGGAACTGGGTGTGCAATATGTACTCGAGGGCAGCGTTCGACGCAATGGCGACAAAGTGCGGGTGACCGCACAGCTGATTCAACTGAGCGATCAGACGCACCTTTGGGCGCAGGAGTATGACCGCGAGCTCAAAGATATTCTGGTCATTCAGAGCGACATCTCTAGCGAGATCGCCTCTGAAATTGAGCGCAAATTCGGGGCTCTGCAGTCGCACCCTGTGCCAGCAGCCGCGATGACTCCTGAACGAGCGGATGCCTACGATCTTTATCTCAAAGGACTCTACTTCTTCAATAAACGTTCGGCCTTTCGGGAGGCGATCCAGAACCTTCAGCAAGCTGTGGCAAAAGACCCGCAATATGCTGTCGCCTACGCCCTCCTGGCCGATTCCTATACGCTCATGGGAGCATACGAACAACTGCCCGCGTCCGATTTTGCGGAGCAGGCTCGGGCCGCAGCTTCGCGCGCGGTGGAACTCGACGACCGCTCCGCCGAAGCGCACACGGCCCTGGCGCTGATCGTGCAAAACTACGACTACGATTGGAAGACTTCAGAACAAGAGTTTCACCGGGCCATTGCCCTGGATCCAAACTACGCCACCGCGCACCAATGGTACGCCGAACACTTGATGTGGCTTGGCCGCTTCGACGAAGCGTTCGCTGAAAGCGAACGCGCCCGGCAGCTCGATCCCCTGTCGCTCGTCATTGCCACCGACGATGCGTACCTGTTCTACACCTCACGCAAGTATGACCGCGCCATCAAAGAATTCCGTTCCGTGTTGGATCGGGACCCTGGATTTTCACGCGCTCATGATATCGGTCTGGCGTATGTGCAAGCCAGGCAATGCTCTGCCGCGTTGAACGATTGGCATAGCCAGCCGGAGCGAAATTTGGCTCAGGATTGGGCGCGAACCGCATACCTGGAAGGCCGCTGCGGCGCCCCTGGACCCGCCCGCAAAGCCCTCGACCGAGTGCTGGAAATCGAAAAGCAGCGCGCCGTTAATCCGACAATGATGGCGGTAACCGCATATCTCGGAGTGGGGGACAAGGAGAGGGCCCTTGAATGGCTGGACAAGGCCTATGAGCAGCGCTCGAATGAGCTGACCAAATTAAAGGTGGATCCTATCTTCGATCCGCTGCGGGGCGATCAGCGATTTCAGGATCTGTTGCGTCGGGTGGGCCTTGACAAGTAGTCTGTGCGCCGCCAAGGTTCTGAGCGGCCTCAATTGCAGATGATTCTGTAGGCGGTGCTGCATCGCGTCGAACAGCTGCGATGGCACTTGTTTGTGCGGGTCTGACGGCGGGCGCACCTGGGCCGAGACCAGGTGCTCGGTTGGTCGTCACTGTAACTGATTGAAAAAGAATGGTCGGGGAGAGAGGATTTGAACCTCCGACCCCCTGGTCCCGAACCAGGTGCTCTACCAGGCTGAGCCACTCCCCGACTGTGCGCGGGCGCGGGAGGAACTGCGGACGCCCTCGCGGAAACTGCCAACTTACCCTTCTGATTATAGCATCGGCGAAGCTTGGCTTCCCGATGGTTTGTGTGGCGGCCGACGTATTCGCCCGCCCAGCGGATTTTGAGTTTACCCGGCGACGATCGCTCAGCATAGAGTTGGATCGACGCGCGGCAGCGGACCAATGCGTCCGCCGCTACGTGTTTGTTGTCTCGTGGACTACATCCGTCTACCATAGGGCTTCGCTGCCGCCTTCGCCATGAGAATCGCTCTTACCGCACGCCGTCTGTACACGCCGATCGATGAGATCGAGAGTCCGCTCGTCGTGGTCGAAGACGGCCGGATCGTTGAGATCTCATCTCTTGCTGGGAAAACCGCTGCTCGGAACATGCGCATCGTCGATTTCGGCGATGCGATTCTGGCGCCGGGATTTTTCGACATTCACATTCACGGCGGAGCGGGACTTGACGTCATGCAGGCGGCGCCGTCAGAGTTGCCACGGCTGGGCAAATTTCTTGCCTCGCACGGGGTCACCGGTTATTTTCCGACCACGGTCGCCGCGCCGCTCGACTCGACCTGCGCGGCCCTGGAGCGGCTGGCAGACGCCATTGAAGCGACCATCGATGGCACAGCGCAGGCGCGGCCGCTTGGCATTCATCTCGAAGGACCGTTTCTCAGCCACAAGCGTCGCGGCGTGCATCCACCGGAGTGGCTGGTCGAGCCCACGATCGCGATCTTCGATCGCTTGTGGCAGGCGGCGCGCGGGCATGTCTGCATGATGACGATTGCGCCGGAAATCCCCGGCGCAATCGAAGTCATCAAGGAGGCGGCGCGGCGCAGAGTTTGCGTCAGCATCGGGCATTCGGATGCCGAACTGCCGGCGGCGCGCGATGCCGTTGCAGCGGGAGCGCGCCATGCGACGCATACGTTCAACGCCATGCGGCCGCTGGATCATCGCGCTCCGGGAATCCTCGGCGAAGTGCTCGCCGACGATCACATCACCGCCGACATGATCGTCGATGGCATTCACGTCGCGCCTGAAGTCGTCAAACTTTTCCTGCGGGCCAAGGGAACCGAACGCGCCGTCCTCATCACCGACGCGATCTCCGCCACCGGCATGCCCGATGGCCGCTACAAGCTGGGCCCGATCGAGGTTGACGTGAAAGACGGTAAGTGCACTTATAACGGCAGCCTTGCCGGCAGCGTGCTCACCATGGATCGCGCCGTGCGCAATGTGACGCAGTTCTCCAGTTGGAGCTTGCGCGATGCGGTACGCGCGGCCACGCTCAATCCGACGCGAGCGGTGGGGTTTGAAAAATACGGACAACTCGCCGCCGGCGGCGA
>Ga0075029_100002390_pt1 | contig 10657 bp, 9 predicted proteins | sample LitLauG_LLR_2013_FD_71391 | JGI IMG/M metagenome (GOLD analysis project Ga0075029, IMG submission 71391) | Freshwater sediment microbial communities from North America - Little Laurel Run_MetaG_LLR_2013 | ecosystem: Environmental > Aquatic > Freshwater > Creek > Sediment | place: USA...
AAAACTCCACGGGATAAACGCCGTGAATCCGCCCGTCTCTTCCTGCAACTCATAAAGCTTCTGCAGATGGTTGATGCGGTTCTCGTAATTCTCACCCACACCGAACATCATGGTCGCAGTCGTCCGCATGCCGATCTGGTGCGCCGTGCGATGCACGTTGATCCAATCTTCCGTCAGGCACTTCAGGCGCGCAATCTTGTAGCGCACCTCATCGTCAAGAATTTCCGCGCCGCCGCCGGGAATCGAATCCAGGCCGGCATCGCGCAGCCGCAGAATCGTGTCGCGGATCGAAAGCCCGCTGTACTCCGCAATCGCAATAATCTCCGAAGCCGAATAGCAATGCAGATGCACCTGCGGAAACCGCTCCTTGATTCCGCGCAGCATCTTCTCGTGCCAGTCAATCTTCAAATCCGGATGCAGTCCGCCCTGCATGAGCACGCCCGTGCCACCAAGTTCCACCGTCTCGCGAATCTTGTCATAGATCGTGTCGAAGTCGAGAATGTATCCTTCCTTCGCCGCCGGCCCTTTCAACGGCCGGTAAAACGCGCAGAAGGTGCAATACTCGGTGCAGAAGTTGGTGTAGTTGATATTGCGATCGATGATGTAGGTGACCACGCCCTCAGGATGAAGCCGGCGGCGCACCGCATCCGCCTCCATCCCAATGCCGATCAAATCATCGGACTCAAACATCTCCAGCGCTTGCGCCTTGGTAAGGGACATAGAAGAGATCCACAGAACCTTCAATTTTATCAGGCGCAATGCAAGTGTGGAGCGGACGCCCCCGTCCGCTGCCTTTGATGTTGGTCGCGGCATCGGGGGGGCTGGCCCAGTCGACGCATTCCGCCCAAGCTACCGGAAACGGGATGCCCCACCCGTGGCAGTTTCACGGGTGGGCCGCGATGCTTGTGGGATCAGGACGATTTCTCCGATTGTGAAACTTTGTTTTTGGGCCCCATGAATCGAGACTGTGCGCGTGATCAATCCCAGGAAAGTTCATAGCGGCCCACCCGTAAACTGCAACGGGTGGGGCATCCCGTTTCGTGCTGGCACGGCCTAGCCAGCCCCCAGGCACTGTCAACCAGGTGGGGACGGGCAGGGACCGGCGCGCCGCGCCTCTACTTCACTTCCCTAACCCAAATATTCCGAAAACTAATCGCCTCGCTGGGATCGCCGTGCGCCTGCAGTTTGATTGGCGCCTCGTCGTACTTCTTGTAAAAGGGCTGACCGATATAGCGCGTCTCGCCCTTGAGTTCAAAGTGATTCTGTATCAGCACGCCATTGAACAGCACCGTGACGTACGCCGGAGTTTTCACCGAGCCGTCGGCATTGAAGGTGGGAGCGGTCCACATCACGTCGTAGCTCTGCCACTCTCCCGGCTTGCGCATCGGATTCGCCAGCGGAATCGCCTGCTTATAGATGCTGCCCGCCATGCCATTGACGTAGGTCGCGTTGTTATACGAATCGAGAATCTGCAATTCGTATCCCGCGTCAACCGGCCCGGTGGAGGCGAGAAACAATCCGCTATTCCCGCGCGCCTGACCGGAGCCGGTGATGTTTTCCGGAACCTTCCACTCCAGGTGCAGTTGATAATTCCGGAACGCACGCTTGGTTTCAATATTGCCCGCAGCCTTGTTCACCGTAACGACGCCGTTGGCCACGATCCACTTGGCCGGCGATTTGTCCTGGGCCGAGACCCATGCGTCAAGGTTCTTGCCATCGAAAAGAATGATGGCGTCGGAAGGAGCCGCTGCGTTTATAGCAAGCGAGGTAGCGCCCGGCGTCACCACAGGCGGCACCGGCTCCCAGACTTCGGTGTCTTCAGGTTTAGCTGTGGATGCCGTCGCGGACGCTTGCCCGTGAACAAGACTGGTCATTGAAACAAGGGCCGCGAAAGTGAAAAGCACCGAAAAGACAATTCGCATGATGCTCAAGAGAATACACCTGAGCCGGCCTGCCTCCGAGCGCCCTACCTACCGATTCTCCGCCACCGAAGGCTGCAACAACCGCAACCCCACCGACGGACAAACGTCGTGATGTTCGACGTACTCCAATTCCTTCGCATCCTTGGGCTCGAAATGCGTCAGCCAGTGCACCACCTTCGCCACCGAAACCGGAAACGGGTTCTCCCCATCGGCATTCAACCACTGCAAACGGCGCGCCTGGGGACGGTCCGTTTGAATGTGAAGATCGGGCCCAACATCGATTCCCGGCCCCGAGGCAACCATCGGAATCTCCGCCCCAAAGCTCTCCGCCTCGCCGCGAATGAGCCCGCCATGATTTCCTGACAGCTCCTGAAATCCCGCCGAGTCCAGCAGCGCCTTCAACTGCTGCAGCGGCTCCTTCGCCATCATTCCCTGCAACCGCTGTGTCTGCCCGCTGTCCAACGATCGCACGATGCGGTACTCGCCATCCCGCGACACCGCAATGCAAACCTGCCGCACGCCCTCACCCTCCCCAGTCACAACCGTCGACCGCTCGTAAGAAAGCCGCGCCATAAGATCAGGATGGACCTGAACCTCTTGCGCCCACAAACTAATCGACGTGAAAAGAACCACCGCCGTGAGCAACACCTTCAGGTAGGACCGCATGTCAGAACCTCCAGGAAGATTCGCAAACATTCTACCGCTCAAAATCTCACGCTTCCAATCCACGCGGGCGGCCGCCGGACTCCGCCTCGATCTTAACCTGCTTGAGAATCGCCGTACGGATCAGCCCCGAAAACGGACCCACCAGACTCCAATAAGCGCGAAATTTCCATAACGCCGCTCGCCCGAAACATTGAATCCTTGTCTCCGTGGAAAGCACGGTACAGTTAGCCGCTTCCGTCCTGCAACGAAAATTCCACGCTGCCTTTGTATATCCCGCCCGAGCGAACCCGCCGAAATCAGCCGCAGTCAGATCGAAACACCGCCCGCCATCCGGGCGCCAGAATCTTCCTGCCACCCCAATGACCAATTCTTCGCCTGGAATCTCGTCCAAGACAACAAAACCCGTACCCCGCAACCGCTGCAACAGATCGCCCGGAACACGATTCCGAGGCAGCCTCTTTCCGCTTCGGAGCGACATCAAAGTCCGCACGATCCAGAGCTGGCTGAAGTCGCACCGCAGAAGGCACTCGTAAACCACCCGGCAGGGCGCGTGGATTCGAATTTCGTAAGCAGCACTCACCTCATACACAGGCAGGAATTCATCCATCCGCGCGGACTCTTGGGCCGGCACATTCATTAGCGGCCATCCTACAATACGGGTTCACGCTGTTAAAGCTGGATCGGCGCCGGATCGCAAATCGCCATAGCGGCCCGCCGCCTGGTGTGATGTAATGTCGCGGTGCGCGCCGCACGCCCAATCTTCACCGCACTGCTCCTCTCTCTTACGCTGACGGGATGTCAGCGCACTGCGCCGAGTGCCGTCGATCGGCTTCATCCCTGCAAAATTGATGAAGGCCCCACCGAAGCCTACTGCGGCCAGTACAACGTATTCGAAGACCGCGCGGCAAAAACCGGCCGCCAGATCGCCATCAAGATCGTGGTCGCGCCCGCTCTCAAGCGCAATCCGCAGCCGGATCCCCTGTTCATCTTCGAAGGCGGCCCCGGCGGCGGCGCGGCAACCCTGGCGGAATATCGTCTCCCGATGTTTCATCGCTTTCAGATCGACCGCGACATCGTCCTCATCGACCAGCGCGGCACCGGCGATTCCAACCCGCTGAACTGCGAGCCCGAAGACCGCGACGAGGAAGATTTCTCCAAGATCGACAACTATCCCGTCGAGCGCCTCCGCACCTGCCTGGCACAACTCAAAGCCGACGAACGCTACTACACCACGGCGATCGCCATGGACGACATCGACGAGATCCGCCAGTACCTCGGCTACAGCACGATCAATCTCTGGGGAGGCTCCTACGGCACGCGCGCCGCGCTGGTGTACTTGAAGCGCCACGAAGCTTCCGTGCGCAGCGTAGTTCTCGACGGCGTTGCCCCGCCCGACATGCGCCTCCCGCTCTACATGGCCCGCGACGGCCAGCGCGCCTTCGACCTCATGATCGACGATTGCGCCAAAGACGCCGCCTGCGGCAAGCAGTTTCCCAAGTTGCGCGAGTCCGTCGCGACCATGTTCGCGCACGCGTCGGCCAGGCCCCACATCACTTTCACTCATCCGCGCACCGGCAAACCCATCCAGATCACGGTTTCCCAGCGCCTGGTGGCGTCCATCATCTTCAGCACCCTCTACGACCCCACTCTCACTTCCCTATTGCCGCAACTCATCACCGACGCGGCCCAGGGAAATTATGGAGGCCTCCTGGCCATGGCCTTCTCCCGTAGCCTCCCGAAGGGCGCCATGAGTGAGGGAATGTTCCTGTCAGTAGTTTGCTCCGAAGATTTGCCGCGCATTCAGTCCGGCGAGATCGCCCGCGAAGCTAGCGGTAAATTCCTCGGCACCGCGTTCTTCGACACCCGCATGAAGCCCTGCGAGTTCTGGCCCAGGGGCACGGTCAGCGATGACTATTACCAGCCGGTAGTTTCCAGCAAGCCGGTCCTGATTTTTTCCGGAGCCGACGACCCCGTCACCCCTCCGTCCTGGGGCGATCTCGTCGCGCAGAACCTCACTAACTCGAAGCACTTCATCGTGCCCGGCTCCGGTCACATCACGATCCTGCACGGATGCGTCCCCGAGCTCATGGTCAAGTTTCTCGACTCCGCTAACGCCAAAGATCTCGACGGATCGTGCCTGCAGTCGCAGCACCGGCCTCCATTTTTTGTGAACTACACCGGAGGCGATCAGCCGTGATCGAGGTCCGCGGTCTGCGCAAGAATTTCGGCCCGGTGGAAGCGGTTCGCGACGTCACTTTCAATGCATCTGATGGAACCGTCGTCGGCCTTCTCGGCCCCAACGGCGCTGGCAAGACCACCACGTTGCGCATGTTGTCCGGGCTCATGCGTCCCGACGCCGGCACCATTCGTGTCGATAACATCGACGTCGTAGCCGATCCCATCGGCGCGCAGAAGCACATGGGACTCTTACCCGACTCGCGCGGACTCTATCCCCGCCTGACGCCCCTCGAGCACATCGAATACGTTGGCCACCTCCACGGCCTCGGCGGCTCCACATTATCCGCGCGTTGCCGGACGCTGCTCACTCGCCTCGGCCTCAATGAAATCGCGAACCGCCGCGTCTCCGGATTCTCCCAGGGCGAGCGCACCAAGGTCGCTCTGGCCCGCGCCCTCGTGCACCAGCCCCGCAACGTTGTTCTCGACGAGCCCACCAACGGCCTCGACGTGATGAGCACCCGCACCATGCGCGAGTTGATTCGCGAGCTTCGCCGCGACGGCTGTTGCGTGCTGTTTTCCAGTCACATCATGCAGGAGGTTTCCGCGCTCTGCGACCGCATTGTCGTCATCGCGCACGGCAAGGTTGCGGCCGATGGAACGCCCGACCACCTTCGCAGCCTCACTGGCCGTGACAATCTCGAAGACGCCTTCGTGGCTCTCTCCGGCCTCGATGTGGAGGCAATCTCGTGAACACGCTACGGATGGTGTTTGTCGTCTTGATGAAAGAACTGCGCGACGCCCTGCGTGACCGCCGCTCGATTTCGACCGCGCTCTTCGGCGCCGCGCTCACTCCGATTCTTCTCGGAGGCATGTTCTCCGTGATGGCCAGCCGCGGCCGCGATGCCGAGGAGATCAAGCTCCCTGTCGCCGGTGTCGAAAATGCCCCCGCCTTCGTCGACTGGCTAAATCAGCAAACTGGAGTCGAAGTCGTCGCCGCGCCCGCCGATCCCGAGCAAGCGGTTCGCGATCGCAAAGAGGACGTGGTTCTCATCATCGAAAAAGATTTCTCGAAGAACATGGGCCGCGCAGTCCCAGCATCCGTGAAGCTGGTCAGCGATTCGACTCGCGATAGTGCCAGGCGCAGAGTCAAACGCGCCCGGACCCTGGTCAATACCTACTCCAGCCAGCTCGCCGCCCTGCGCCTCATCGCCCGCGGAGTCGCTCCCGCCGTCGCCGTCCCAGTCCGCGTGGAAGACGTGGAAGTTTCCAGCGCGCAGGAAAGGTTGGCAACCGAGCTCAACATGCTCCCGCTTTTATTGATCCTCGCCGCCATGATGGGCGGCATGCAGATCGCCATTGACGCCACCGCCGGCGAGCGCGAGCGTGGATCGCTCGAACCGCTGCTGCTCAGCCCCGTTCCGCGCATGGCCATCGCGGCCGGCAAATGGCTCGCAGCGTCAGCCTTCGGCTGCGGCTCGGTTCTCTTCGCTCTGCTGCTGACCATCAACGTGATGCGCCGCGTTCCCTGGCAGGATATGGGCATCCGCTTCCGCGTCTCCGACGCCGACCTGATGAGCTTGCTCGCTCTCGTGCTGCCGCTCGCGCTGTTCCTGAGCGCGATCGTCATGTTCACTTCCACCTTCGCCCGCTCTTTCAAAGAAGCGCAAGGCTACATGGGCATGCTGGTTCTGCTGCCCATGTTGCCCGGCATCCTCGGCGCTCTCTACCCCATGTCGAACCGCCCCTGGCTAGCCCCAGTTCCAATCCTCGGCCAGTACGCGCTAGCGGCCGACGTCCTGGGAGGCCAACCTCCTCCAGTCACTCTCTACGTGCTGGCGGGGGTATCGGTAATAGCCTGCGCCCTAATCCTGCTAACCCTGACCGCAAGACTTCTGAACAAAGAAGCCATCATCTTCGGCCGTTAATTCGGTTGCGTGCTCAGGTTTTGATCTCGCCTGCATCCCGAAGACAGGATGACGCGTCCTTCGCGCACTTTCTGAAGCGCGGGAATCGGTGAGGCTGGCGAGACTCGTTTCAACAACTTACTTGCCCCTACACCATCCCGTTCATATACTTTTCTGTCCCAGCGCTTTCACCGGAAACCATCTCCGGAACACCTGCTGCGGCATTACCGCGGGATCCCCTTCCGCACCTAAGGAGCAAGCCCATGTTCCGCAAATTGCTCGTGCTCTTCGCATGCATCTCTCTCGCTCTCATCGCGGCGCTCGCCATCAGTTGTGGCGGATCTTCCAATTCCAACAACCTGACAGTCTGCCGCGTTGTCTACAACCCGGTGGGAAACTGGCAGATCACCGTCACCGATAACGGTGGCGGCTCGACTACCGGCTACGGCGCAATCGACTCCGCAGGCCTGGCTCTATTTTTTGACAACTCCTCGCCGTTAAGCACCGGGGATACCGTGGAACTCCCCACCATCAACGGGAACTGTTCTTTTTCTGGAAACATCACCGCCTACGCCGAGCCCGGCGGCCCCGCTAGCGGGTCGGTTGTGACCGACTCCGCCCAAGGCTCGGTGAACTCAAACACATCCATGAACGGCACTTTTGCTGGCAGTCCTTCCGGCACCTTTTCCGCAACCCAGTTCATGCCGTTAACGGGCGCGGTCACCGCCGTGTCCGGCAACAAGACTGGAGCCGTCGAAGGCGCGCTCAATGGCCAGCCCGTGCTCCTGTCGCTCACCTTCACGCCGAGCGGAACAAACAACAGCATGACCTTCTCGACCAATGCCCTCCTCAACCCAAACTGCGTGGTGACCGGAACTTTCACCGAGGTCGGAACCAACAACGTATTCGACGTCTCGATCACGTTCACCGGCGCAAGTTGCCCGCTCACCGGCACCTTCACTGGACTCGGTTTCGAGAGCAGTTCCGATTACTTCGCCTTCAACGGTTCAAATCAGGACACCTACCTGTACGCCGACATACTGGCAGGTACCAATACGTTCGTGATGGAAATCTTCTAAAAAGCCCAGAGTGCCCCATCCTTCTCTCGCCGTCTTTTGCGGAGACAGGGTGGGGACTTCGACGTAGACGCGCGCAGGTGCCCAATCGTCCCTCGTGCATTTTGCGAAGGGAATCGTGAGTTATGCACAACGACGCTATGAAGGCAGAAACGGGGAACCGAAGCGGAAGGCTGGGCCCTGCCGCCTGCATCACGAGACTCTTCTCAACTGTGAGGGTAATGCTTAAGGGTTCGCCGGGTCGTTGTGACCCGTCTTCGGCGTCAACTTCCGAATAAAGAATTCCTGAAACAGATTCGACACTGCACTGGTCCCAATCCCGATTCCCGCGTTTTCAAACGTCAACTCCGCGCCCTCACGATCCCGCGATGGATAATACAGATTCGAAATCCCCCCCGCGGCAAGGCTTCCCATGATGCCCGAATAATTCGCCTGCCAATGTCCGTTGTCCCCCTTGCAGATCACGGCATTCGCCACCGCGTACAGAAGCCGCGATGCCTTGCTCCCCGTTCCCTTGTAGAAATAACGCGGGTCCTGTTTCAAAAGCGATGGCAGAATCGCGCTTCCGATAAACGTGCCCGTAATCGTGTCGGCATAGCCGGCGCCAAAGCGTTTGGCATAACCCTGGGTCCCTTGCCCATATTCTCGAAAGTGATTTTGCGCCTGCTGCACTCCTGCCGTTCCCGCCACAGTCACCAGGGTGAAGGGATCCACCACCGTCCTGGCGGCCAGCTTGAATTTTTGCTTCGAACTCAGCGACACCGCATGAGGGTCGTAGCTCACATAAAAATTCGGCAGCACCCCGAGCACGCGCTGCTTCTCTTCCTCCTTCATCTGCTCCTCGGCCACTTCCACTCGCGGCACTCCAACCACCACATCGGTCACAGTCATGGCCACTGCCAAGGCAATCCTCGGTACGATGCAATTCTCGCCCGGATGCAGAATTCCAGAAGATGTCTGGGTCGCGAAACCCACCGCCGCAATGGTGAGATGGAATGCTCCAGAAGCGATGCCGGTAAACGCGAATTGCCCATCGTCGCCGGACAGCACTTGTACGCTGGCGGATTGCCCTTCCCGCGTAAGACTGACCCGGGCTCCCGCAACCACCGCCCCACTCTGATCGACGACCGCCCCGCTAATGCTTCCCGAAGCCTGATCGGGCACTTGCCCGCTGGAGGATGTGATCCCCGGACCAGCCGCGGATGCCAGCGGAGAGGTTTGCCCGAGGCAGCATACGCAACCCAGAGTGACCCATGCAACAACACTGAGCCCGGAGTCGATTCGGAGTGGCATGAATAACTCAACCTTAACCTCTCAGCGCCTCATCTCCAACTACCCGAACGTAACCAAGGTGTAGGTGGGGGCTGGCCCAGCCCCCCCGATGCTGCCGGCACAACTTTTGTCCTTCTGGCGGCTGGCCAACTTTGCTTTTGATTGTTCCCGACCCAAATCTAACTGAGGCTGCCCCACCCTCTGCGGTTTTCAGAGGGTGGGGCAGCCTCAGTTGGTTTGATGGAAGGGTGGGCCAGCCGCCCAACCGCGTGGGGCCAGTATCTAGTGGATAAGGAATCGCCAACGCAGGTGACGGAACTGCGACAATTTACCCACAGCGGACGACCGCTGGACACTCCCGAATTCGTGGCGGCCCTCGAGCGGTTCACCTTGCGCCCGCTCGCTCCACGGAGGGCGGGCCGTCCCAAGAACCAGGCAACCGATTCTCGCCAACCCAGCCTCACCTTCGTTGCCTGACTTTCACGAAAATGGGGTACGTCCCGACTGTCCCCAGGTTTCTTTGTCCCCAGGTTTTCCCATTCGGGTTAGCCGTAGACCTTGAGCCACCGGCCGTTGTCCTCCTCTACAATCGCCCTTATGGCCTTTTCGATGTTCTCGGCAGTAAGGCACTTCACAAAGAGCATTGGCTCGCCGAAGAAATAGTCTAGCCCCTCGTTCTCCATACACCAGAAAACATTGTTGGGTGTCGCTACGACAAGAGTGAATTCTCGGCCGTCCTCCAGCGCGATATGAACATCAAGGTTATCGTGCTCAGGATTAACCTCCGACAAGTCGGAAAGGTAAGTAATGCTCTTGATCTTCGCACAATCACCCTGTGGCAAGCCCATACCCATCCTCAGTAGAAACTCTCCAGATAATTGATCACTTTCGCTTCGTTCGCCTTGCTCGCCTTCGCTAAGATCTCGACGGGGAAACCTGGACAGAAAACCTGGGGACAAAACCTGGGGACAGGACAAAACCTGGGGACAGACGGGACGTACCCCATTTATTTTTCCCGACATGGGAATGGCGCGCCTTCCTCACCTCCGGTTGTTCGCAGTAACCCGCATATTTTCTGCTATTTTTTCAAAATGGCCCGCCTGCCCCGCGTCGTCATCGTAGACCTTCCTCATCATGTTACGCAGCGCGGCAATGCCCGACAAATCATTCTCTCCAGCGACGCCGATCGCGTTACCTATCTCGACCTGCTCCGCCACTATTCCCAACTCTATGGTCTGTCCCTGCTGGGTTACTGTCTCATGTCCAATCACGTGCACCTGATCGCGGTTCCGCGCGCCTGCGACGCACTGTCCCAGTCTCTCAAACACGCTCACGGACGCTATGCCTCCTACTGGAACGCATGCCAGTCCTCCAGCGGCCACGCGTGGCAGGGACGATTCTATTCCTGTCCACTCGATGATCCCCACCTGTGGTCTGCGCTGCGCTATGTCGAGTTGAATCCGGTACGCGCCGGCATGGTTACGGCCGCCGAGCACTGGAGATGGTCCAGCGCCGCCGCCCACTGCGGCATCGCGAGGCCCGACCCCATGCTGGAAATGGAACGGTGGGAACAGCGCTGGACGGTGGCAGAGTGGCGCCGCTTTCTCGCCGACGCGGAATCGGCGGCCGATGCCAACGC
>Ga0075029_100002391_pt1 | contig 10656 bp, 12 predicted proteins | sample LitLauG_LLR_2013_FD_71391 | JGI IMG/M metagenome (GOLD analysis project Ga0075029, IMG submission 71391) | Freshwater sediment microbial communities from North America - Little Laurel Run_MetaG_LLR_2013 | ecosystem: Environmental > Aquatic > Freshwater > Creek > Sediment | place: USA...
CGAAGGCGCCAAGCATATGTCCAGCGCCATCGTGCCTAAGATTTACGATCCGGAACTCGCCGACCGCAACCTGGAGATCTCGACCGAGGAGTCGTACTCCATGGCGCGGAACCTCTCGCGCAATGCCGGCCTGCTGGTGGGGATTTCCGCGGCGGCAGCGGTCGTTGGCTGCTTGAAAATTGCTCAAGAACTGCAAATGAAGCGAGGCCAGGAAGCCGTCATGGTGACGATCCTCTGCGACTCAGGTGAGAAATATTTGAGCGAGCGGTTCTGGACCGAAGGCTGACATCTCCTCTTCCGATGCTGAAAATCAACCCAAAGGATCACGCCGAAATTCGGCGACACGGCGAAGAGACGTATCCTCACGAATGCTGTGGCGTTCTGCTTGGACGTTTCGACGACGACGGGACGCGCGTCGTGACCTCTACGGCACGCTGCGGCAACACACGAACTGACTCCGCCCACAACCGCTACAACATCGACCCCAAGGAACTCGTGCGCATTCAGCGCGAGGGGCGTGATCGTGGCGAAGATATCGTTGGCTTCTATCATTCCCATCCCGATCATCCCGCCCAGTGGTCGAAGACCGATCTGGCTGAGGCGCACTGGTTTGGGTGCTCCTATGTCATCACCAGCGTTGAAAGAGGCAAAGCGCTCTTAACCAACGCATTTGAGCTCACCGGATCGGACGAGAACGACAAGCAGTTGGTGGATGAAAAGGTAGTTGTAGGTAGCTAAGCCGCGGGCTCCTTCCGCGAAAACAATCCCCAGCAAAACCGTGGCGCGATGGCATAGTTCACCTGCACCAGTACAATCGCTGCAATGCTGTAATACGTATTCAGGAAGCACAGCGCAGCGCCCACGGCGTAGAGCGATTGTGCGATCACGATACGGCGCACGACTGCCGGATGAATGTCGGCAGGAAGGTCGTCGTCGAGCAGATTCGCGCGTGTCGCATACCTCCAACTCCAGTAGAGCGCCAGCCCCAAGAGCAGAATATTGAACCAATAAACCAGCAACGCTGTGCGATAGTGGATGAACTCGGCCAACAATGAGGTCGAGAACGGGACCAGCGCAACGGCGCACAAGAATGCGATGTGAATCCAGGCAAGATTGCGGTCGGAGCGGGCGAAATGATTGAGCTGCGTCTGTTGGCCGACCCAGAAGATCCCGAGCGTCATAACGCTCATCAGGAAAACCACGAGCCGAGGAGACAGCGCCAGCACCGCTCGTCCCAAGTCGTGCTCCGAATGGATGGCCTCGGCCGCCGGCACGCGCAGATCGAGCACGAGCAGCGTCATCGCTACCGCAAAAATTCCGTCGCTAAGCGCTGCCAATCGTTCCACGCTTTGTCCGGCAACGCGGTTGTAGAGCGAAGGCATCGAATTGAGTCTATCGGGTCGTTATGAAGGGCGCAAAATCCTGTCCACATCGAATTACACTCGAAACGAGGTGCGTGCTTGAGGCTGGTGCGTTATCCGGACCAAGTTCGAAGGACTGTTTTGTTTGGATTCTTAATGTTCGGCTGCGTGCTCGGTCTGGCGCAGGATCCCGCCGATCTTCCGAATGCACCGCAGCCTTCTCAGTCAAGCCCACAGCAACCGCAAGCGTCCCAAGAGCCGCAAAAATCGCAGGAGGGAGAAGGTTCCAATCCCAATAACGGCGTTGCCGAGCGGACAAAGCAAGCCACCGTCAACGCGGCGGAAATGACGAAGAGGGTCGGCGAAGAGGCCTTGGTCAAAGCCCGCGACTGGGAAAGCAGTTGGCTCACAGGCGTCTACGTTCCATTCGGACGCACGATGACTCCTTTAACTGGAGTGCAGCGCCGCGAAATCTATTTGCAACAGACTTTGACGACGCCCGGCGCCTACATGAAGCGCATGTTTGCCGCCGGTATTGACCAGGCGCGTGGAGCGCCGCCGCAGTGGGATGACGGCTGGGGCGGATATGCGGAGCGATTCGCTTCGCGCGAAGGTCAATTCATCACCGCGAACAGCCTGGCGGCCCTGGGGAATGCCGCGCTCCGATATGAGCCGCGCTACGATCAATGCCAGTGCAACGGCTTATGGCCCCGAGCCCGTCATGCGATCCTGCGCAATTTTTTGACCTACAACGATACTGAAACGTACCTGCGCCCGCAGTGGGCGTTGTATGGCGGCGCCTTTGGCGGAGGGTTAGTCTCCACTGCCTGGAAGCCGCATCCGCGCAATGCGTTTGCAGAAGGCGGCCGCGCCATGCTGGGTCAGGCAGGCTATGGTGCGCTCCTCAACTTCTTCATCGAATTCTCTCGCGATATCAACCGCAAGATCGGTGACAAGAGGCAAGTTCCGTAAGAGGCAACGGCCCTAGGTTTCCGCTGGTTTGCGGACTTGCGCGACGACTGTACCCAAATTCAGCAGGGTCATGAGCGAAATAAGTCCCAGCGAGATCACGCAATAAACGCACCAGACACCGAGCACGTGCGCCTCGATGTTGGCGAGATAGAGCGAGAACGCCAGTCCGGCAAGCGTGGGCACCAGCAACAGGCGATACCAGCGAAAGAACGCGAGAACCCCCATCAGGATGTATCCGATGATCCCGACCGCAGCCACCGGAATCGGTCCGAGCATGGCAAAGGGGCTGTGGTTCACCACGCCGCAGTCCCAATGTTCATTGATGCTGCACGGCGAGTCTCCGTATTCGCGGTAATGCTCGCGCAGTGCGAGAGACGAGGCGATGATTCCAAGTACCGACAAAACAATCAGCACGTATTTCATGAACAGTCCTCAGCGTATTCAAAGCGAGACGCCTACGTTTTGGGAGCAGAGGCCTCGCCAGCGTCCTTTATTAAATCAGAAACCTGCCAATCGCTGCCGTGGTACCACTTCACGATCTTGCCGTCCGGTCCAATTACGGCCGTGCTCAGGTTGTGGGTGATCATTCCGCCTTCGGGCTTCACGGTCAAGGCGAAGAAGTCGGCGATTTTTGGCAGATCGGCTGGCTTGGGCGCGGCAAATTGCCAGCGATGGAAGAGCGCGGCATCGCGCGTGTGAGCTACGGAGAATGCGTAATCGCGCAGAACCTTAGGAGTGTCGTGCTCGGGATCGAAGGTCACGCTTAACAGTTGTGTCCTGGCCAATGCAGGATTGACGTCGAACTGCTTGTAGATCTCCGCAAAATTACTGCTCATCCGCGGGCAGAAATCCGGGAACGGGCAGCGGGTATAGATGAAAGTGACGACTAACGTCTTTCCGTGATACTGGGCGACCGAGATTCGCTTGCCGTCCTGATTGGTGAAGGCGAAGTCCGGAACCGACTCTCCCGCCGCAGGCAGATGAACGGCCGAGGCGGATTTCGCCGGCGGCTCTTTTCCGTGGCCGGTGACTTTGATGTTCTCCAGCCAGTAGTCACTGACTCCGTCGCCCGACCGCACTACAACTACATCCGCGGAGATCGTATCGTTCGCGGTAATTTGGCCCAGCGCGGAAGGCGGCTGGACCTTGTAGCTCATGGCCATGGCTTCCATGAATCCGGGGATGGCGTCCGCGTCAATCAGAGCCGTTTGTGCCTGAGTGTCGATCGAGACCACGCGGCCTTTGAACGGGTAACGCGCGGTGGTCGCCCTCTGGCAAGCCACCAGGAACAGGCAGCTGGCCGTGATCAGTGCGGTAAGAAGAACGTAGTGCTTCGAATTAGGAATCACAATGTAGTCTACTCTCCTGCGTCGTTCGCGAATCATGCAACATACGAACGTCAGTAGTGAAACCTGTATCGCAGCTCGACGTAAATTTCCCGAGGATTATTCCAATGAAATCCTCCGAACGTCTGGCTGTTATCGAGATCGACTCTGCGGTTGGCGACGTTCAAAATATTGAGCGAAGCTGAAACACGTTCGCCAAAGTTCTTGCCTAGAGTGAGATCAAAGGTTGTATGTGGGGGCAGGTGACCTCCCGGGTAAGGCTGCCCCGGAAACGCGTTGCTGAAGCCCGAGCCGTAATAAATGTTCGTGGACGCGTAGATGCTCCGCGGCAGTTTTACGTCACCGCCCACATTCAGCGTGTTGCGTTGGTCGTGGTCGAGGGGAAAAAGTGGGGTCGGGGGCGAGAAATTCGTCAGCCCGCCGGTGATCGGCAATGCTCCCTGCGCGACCTGATTCGAATAAGCCAGATGGATCTGGCCGCGGTGTGCGACGCGTGGCGAACGCAGCGTGACTTCCCAACCGTCCACGGTGGCGTGCGCGATCGTGATCGGCAAGCACGCGCCCGATCCGATGCAACTGTGATCAAAGAAATTGCGCGCGGCAGTGCGGAAGGTGTCCGCATCCACAATCCATCCACGGTACGGGATGGTGACTCCAAATTGGTGCTCTTCGTCGCGCTCACCCTGGAGCGGCACGAAGCCGCAGGTATTGACCCGGCAGAATTGCTCAATTGGCCCTGACACCGTTATAAGAGGCGGGGCCTGGTAGTAGTGGCCGTAGAACGCCCGGAAGATCCAGCGCAGCCGGGGCACCGTCGCCGCCGCTCCAAAGCGCGGGCTGATCGCGGTTTCCGCCCCGCTGGAAAATCTCGTCGGCCGAATCCCGGCTGAGAATGTCAGCCAGGGAAATGGCTTAAACTTGTCATCCAAGAAGGCGGCAACCAGATTTCCTTTCGGGCGCTCATGGTCTGAAAACGCCGGGTTGCTGCCATCGTTGAAGACCGCCCCGAAGAATTCGTCGTTCTGCTGATAGAAGCTGTACAGTCCCGCCTGAAAACTGTTTTTTGCAAAGCTCGTGCTGAAACTCAACTGCCCGCCGGCGTAGTCGGAGGTGCGGTGATCGGTCGACGCGATGGGAAAATCGTTCGGCAGGCTGTCATAGTTCGCCGTGTTGTGATGGAAGAAAGGGGAGACCGTAAGCAGAGTTTTGGAGTTGAACGTGTGTACCCAGGACGCGCTGAGCACCGCATCGCTCTCGTGCTGGCGATCGCGAAGGCCAAAGGTCGGATATTGCACCTGAAATCCATTGGCCTCGATTGGTGCGTTCTCAATGTCGCCGGGAAATGGATCGTAAGGAATCTGGTAGAAGTCTTTTCGCAGCGATGTGACGATCCGGAGCTGGTTTGAGGGGTCAGCATTGAAGATGAATGTACCAAACCCTCCGTATCCATTCGCCGCATCGTGAACCACCTGCGCCACAGGCGGCTGCAGTCCAAGGTTGCTGCGGTTACCGTTGACACTGGCATAGTAAGCGAAGCGCTCGGTGTGGTCACCCAGGCTGAACTGATCGTTGGTCTGGTAGAAATTGCCTGCGCTTAGAACCAGTTCCGCTTCGCGATTTCTCTCGAAGCCGGTCCGCGGCACGACATTGAACACACCATAGGTGCGATCGCCGAACTCGGCATCGTAGCTGCCGCGCGCCACCTCCAGGTAGTCGATATCTTTCGGATCAATTTGCGGCCCAATGTTGGAGGCAATATTCGTGTTAGGAACAGGCACGCCGTCGATCAGCCAGCTGGTCTGATGTCCACCGCGGATGTGAAGTTGGTCATGCGTGAAGTAGGCGCCGGGAACGAAGTCCGTAATCATGGCGAGGCTGTTGGAACGGTAGGCCCCGGGCGTCTGCGCCACGTCAGCTCGGCTGATGATGGTGGTGGGCGTTGCCGTGTCGGTCGGTGCCGCTTCCGCGGTGTCGGATACATCGACGGTTTCCTTCGCGCCCGCCACGTTGAGCGCAAAGTGCAGGACTGGCTGGGAACCGGAGACAACCACGACATCCTGTTGCCCCTGCTCGAATCCCGGTGCCGCTACCGTCACCGAATACTCTCCCAGCGGCACGGCGGGAAAGGCAAAATCTCCGGCTGCATCCGAATTCGCCGTCGCCGACCAATCGGACGCTTTCGCCTTGATCATGACCATGGCGCCCTGCACCGGCCGATGCTGCGGATCGTGAATGACGCCGCGGACCGATCCCACCACAGCCGCCCACATCACAACAGACAACATCAAAAATATGCTGGACAGCACACCGCGAAGTCGACGCATAGACTCTCCAAGCGCGATACAAAAATGCTGCATATCGGCATTCAAACAAGCTGGAATGTAGGTGCGCAGCTCAACGCGAGCTTTAGAGAAAGATTTCGCGCGAGCGGCTTTTCAGGCTTGGGAGTTCGAAGGAGGACCACGGCTCGACCGCGCCGAGAGGAAATCTGAGCCAGCTTGGCCGGACTCAGTTTCGATAGTGGCGATTGCAACATCCAGCCTCTTGGTGGCCGATGCTATTGCTGGAGGACTGGCATGTTGAAAAATCGAAACAGCTCGGCAGCAGTCGTGATTACAGCATCCGGTGCTCTGAACGCCCAATTGCTCCAGTGCATTCGATCTGGATTCGTGACAGCGGTGTGCCGATTTGCGGAGGCAGCACTGATGGGGTTGCGCAGCGGTCAGCGCCTGCGCCAACGGGATGAGGTTTCCCGCGAGCGCGAACAGCAATAAAAGTCCTGCAATCTGCTTCCGCATGCGATGAAAGACTTAGAACCCCAAGTGCGGCCAGCATAGTGCAGAACGTGAACTTGCGCAACTGCTCAGCGCAAGTTTGCGCGGGCACAAACTACTTCCAGAGCACGTACGCGCCGCCGTTTGCGCAGGTGATGACCAGGTTCATCAGGATGAACATCAAGTCGTAATGCCAGCCCGAAGACTTCTCTCCCCAGAAACCTGTGTGCCACGCAAAGATTTTCTTGTAGATTGCACCCAGCATAATCAGCGTCAAGCCCATCGCCGCCACTTGCGTCAGCACACCGGCGGCCACGCCGAGTCCACCGGCGACTTCGGCAATCCCCAGAAAGATCGTGAACCCTTTCGACATCTCAATGCTCTTGGCGCGGGCTTCGGGATCCTTTAGGTGGCTATATCCGCTGGCAACGAAAACGAGGCCGACCATCAGGCGAAGCAAGAGCAGGCTGGCATCGGTGAAGCGGGAGAGTACAGGGAACACGCGGGGACTCCTTGCAAGAGCGCCAAGTTCACACCCATGGGCCCGGGGTAACAGATGCTCAATATCGAGACGGCGGGGTAAATCGGTTTCAGGGCTCGAACGCCACCGTCAAGCGCGGCCGCGGAGTTTTGCCCACCACCAGCGCACGCCGACGAACAGAAACCGCCAGTCCTTGAAGAACTCTGGCGGCTTACCTTCGAACGCGTGCCCGACGAATTGGAAGATCCAGCCGATGGCGAATATTGCCAGCGCGTATAGCCAGAGCTTATGAAGAAAGAAGCCGCCAAGAAACATCCCTACCGAGATCAAGATGAGCGGTATGCCCAGCGTGTGACACGCGCGATTCACCGGATGCTGGTGGCTAGTGGAGTATTGGGCGATCCACTGCTCGGAGGTGCGTCCGCCTAACATGCGTTGGCGATCATACTACGGATTACGGCTGGATGCCGCCAGCCTCCCCCTAGATCAGTCCTGCTCGGAGCCGTCGTAAGAAGTCGTCGGCCTCAGTCTTTGCCTGCGCCAGCACCGACGGCTGGTTTCGGTATTCAAGCGCCACTTCCTGCAGGAGGAGCTCAACTGCGTCTTTCGGCTTGAATCCGTGGGTGACCATCTTGCGGACGCGTGTCGTAAAGCTGTCGGCCACGGGAACCAACCGTACAAGGTGGTCCGAGCAGTTGTGGGCGCGGAACTTGCCGGCAGCCAGGCGGTCAAACGCGGTCTTGGCTTCAGGATCGTTCAGCAGGGTCGGAACCGCCTCGCTCCATTCACACTGCGAGCACGCCCAGCCCTGAAAATTGCGGTCGACAATCCAGAGCAGTTCTCGCGCAGGTTTGCGTTGTGAAGTACCGCCAGGGTCCATGAGCTGGGAAACTCCTATCCCAGTTAAACTGCGTGGCCCGTTAAAATCTGGCTCAATCGTAGCGCGGACGGAGTCCTATTAGGGATGGCAAAAACGGTACTTAGCTTCGTCCCGCCATGCCGTTCGGCACCCGCATAGTCGATTTTTAAGTTAACACCGCGAGAAGGGCGTCTATTATTTTGCGAAGAAGTAGTCGAAGGACTTTACCGCCGTGAACTCATCGTCCTTGATGTCAAAGACGGTGTAGAGTTTCGTGACGTACAGCACGTCGTGCACTTTCTGAGTCAGATTAAGCAGCTTGAGCTCGCCTCCGGCGTTGCGCACGGTCGTGAAGCTGCCCACGAGCTCGCCCACTCCTGAACTGTCGAGATAGTCGACATCGGCCAGATTGAGGATGATCTTCTTCTTTCCGTCCGCAACCAGATCGCGCACCGCCGAGCGCAGCTGGCCGATCTCCGGTCCCAGAACCAACCGGCCATGAATGTCGAGAACCGTGATGTGCGAGACTTCGCGAGTATCGATTGAAAAGGACATGGGAGACTCCGCGCCGATGGTAGTGGGTGACGCGGAACAAGTCAATGGTGACACCCTCTGCTTGTAGAATCAGCGGATGTGGCTCCTTCTCACGTTGGGATGGTTGGCCTGTGTCGTCTATTCGACCATTCCGCTGTTCTGGCTGATGGTCCATCCCCGCGCTCATGTGTGGAGGGAAAGCGAGCGCTCGCCGTTTCGAGTCCTTGTCCCCGCCTGGATCGTGATGTGGATCGGAGTGGGCCTGCTGACAGGTCCCTGGCGCGAAGTAAGGTTGTATTCCGCCGCATGGACCTGGATCCCGGCCGTGCTGCTGTTTGCGCTTGGCTTCTTCGTCTATAGCCGGTCGGGCGCGCACTTCAGCTGGGCGCAACTCGGAGGTTTACCTGAAGTTCGCCCGGACCACCCGTACGACCGCCTGGTCACCACCGGAATCCGCGCCCGCGTGCGCCACCCGGTCTACCTGGCGCACTTGTGCGAGATGATTGCATGGGGCCTGGGGACCGGTCTTGTGGCCTGCTGGGTGCTGACGGTGTTCGCCATTGGCACAGGCGCCGTGATGATTCGCATGGAAGATGCTGAGTTGGAGAAGCGCTTTGGAGAGGAGTTCCGGCGCTATCGGGGTTCGGTGCCTGCGATTCTGCCGAGGATCTAGAGAAACGTATGCATAGCGGCTTCCCGCTATAATCCGACTTGGCTGAAAGCTGAGAACTGACAGCTGATAGCTGCTCATGCGCTTCGAACTCTTCATCGCAAGCCGATATCTTCGGGCCAAACGTCGCCAAGCCTTCATTGGCATCATCACCGGCATATCGGTCGCTGGGGTTGCGGCCGGGGTCGCTTCGCTTGTCGTTGCCCTTGCCATCAATAACGGATTCCGGCAGGACTTGCAGCAGCGTTTGCTGGGCTCAACCTCCCACATCAGCCTGCAACGCATTGCCGACGATGGCATCCGTGATTGGTCCTCCCTGCTCGACCGGCTCTCGAAAGAGCCGCATGTGGTAGCGGCCGCCCCGGCTATCTTCGAACAGGTTCTGATCTCGCACGGTCCACGGGCACGCGGTGCCGTCCTCAAAGGCATGATCCCGCGCTATGAGCGGAGGGTTGGCGATCTGCTGAATTCGGTCAAAGAAGGTTCGGCTGTACCCTTGGAGGACTCCCAGCAACAGGTTCCCGGAACAGCGAGTACGAGCGCCCAGGCCACACCTTCGGCGGACGAGGCGTCCGCCGCTCCACAATCGCCTGATGCGCTTGGCGGCGTGCAGCAACGTATTACCAATATGCCTCCTATCGTTCTCGGGAAGGACATGGCGGACAGCCTCGGCGTTAAAGTGGGCGATGTGGTTCTGGTCACCAGTCCGCAGGGTGAACTCACCCCATTCGGAATGGTGCCTAAGTACACCCGATTCCACGTAGTCGGAATTTTCAACTCTGGCTTTTTCGACTACGACTCCAGTTGGGCCTTCGCCCGCCTCTCCGATGCACAGCGGCTTTTCGGACTCGGCGATCTGATCTCCGTCATCGAGTTCAAAATTGACGACATCTTCAAAGCCGACCAGATCACCGCGGAACTTGAGAAGGCCGCTGGCAAGGGGTTCATGGCCACCAACTATCTCGAGCAGAACAAGGCCCTCTTCCACGCTTTGCGCCTCGAACGCCTGGTCACTTTCATCACCATCGGCCTCATTGTCTTCGTCGCTGCACTCAACATCCTCATCAGCCTCATCATGATGGTGATGGAGAAGACCAAGGACATTGCGGTGTTGATGTCGATGGGCACCCGTCGCGCTCAAGTGCGGAATGTCTTCATTGCGCAGGGAGTCCTGATTGGCGTAATCGGCACCGCGATCGGCCTGATCCTCGGTTTCACGATCTCCTACGCCGGAGGCCATTACCACATCATTTCCCTTTCGCCGGAGGTCTACTCGATCGACTATGTGCCGTTTGCTCCCCGCGCACTCGACGGCATCATCGTGGCGGCGGTTGCAGTGGGTGTGTCATTTATTGCAACACTGTATCCTTCGTGGTCGGCCGCCCGTATCCTGCCGGCAGAGGCGTTGCGCTATGAATAATTCCGATTTTCGGACGCAACGAGCGCCGACCATGCACGATATCATCCGTGATTTAAATCACATGCGAGCTTTCCGCCCCAAGATAGGCTTTCTACGTATGGTTTCTGGAATCGCGGATAACAAGAAACGATTCCTCTGCGTCGAAGCACTAACGGATGTGGAAATGATACGGGCCGAACAGTAGGTTTACATCCCACGAACTGGAACCAAACGCCCCGGTTGGAACGAAAGAGACGCAC
>Ga0075029_100002392_pt1 | contig 10653 bp, 8 predicted proteins | sample LitLauG_LLR_2013_FD_71391 | JGI IMG/M metagenome (GOLD analysis project Ga0075029, IMG submission 71391) | Freshwater sediment microbial communities from North America - Little Laurel Run_MetaG_LLR_2013 | ecosystem: Environmental > Aquatic > Freshwater > Creek > Sediment | place: USA...
TATCGCGCTCGCGAACGGGCTCGTCGGCACCTACCAGACGCGTCTCAGCCCGACTGCGCTCGCGGGCTGGGGGCCCGGCTACCACGAACTCGTGCTCGGCACGAACGAAGAAGGAGGCAAGACGGCGCTCGCCGCGCGCACCTTCGGAAGCGGCGAAGGGGTCGGGAGGGTGCGCCCGCCCGCGCTCGGCACCGACGCCGGCTTCGGTGGAGGGGTCGGAGGGCTGGCGCTGCCAGCCCTGCTTGCACTGATCGCGACCGGCCGATTGCGCCGACGATGGCCGATGATCATCCTCGCGCTCGGAGCGATCCTGGCCGTCGTCACCGGGCTCGGCCGATTGCAGGTGGTCGGCGCGGTTCTCGCCGTGTTTGCGTTCATCGGGCTCTCCTTCAGCGCCGGGCGCAAGGTTGCGAAACCGCTCGCGGCGATGCTCGCGATCATGGCGCTCGGCGTGCCGCTGATCGCGGTGCTGATCGCCGTCAACGGGAGCGGCGCGTTCTCGCGCTACACGAGCATCGCGCCGGAAAAACTGGCGTCTGCCAAAGACAAGAAGACCACATCGCTGACCCACATCCCGACGTTGCTCGCGGCCGAGCCGTTCGGGGTCGGCCTCGGCACGGTCGGCGCTGCCGCGGGCTTCGGCGGCAAGCAGACCAACCTCTATGAAGGGCACGGGGTGAGCGCGGAGACGCAGTACAACTTCGTCGCCGACGAACTCGGGCTGCCCGGACTGCTCGTCTGGTGCGCCTTCTCGATCCGATTGCTCGTGCTCGGCTTGACCGGGCTCAGACGAATACGAGATATCGAGATACGGATCTACCTCGCGGCGATGATCGCATCGTTCATCGCGATGACGATCATGGGCTTTGAGGGGCCGACGATGTCGAGCGCCGCGTTCGGGCCGTTCTTCTGGGCGTTCGCCGGCACATGCGCATACTGGTTCATCGGCCCGGGCCTGAAGGAACAGGAACAGCAGCAGGAACGCGAGCGCGCCCTGAGCGCGGTGCCCGCGACGTGAGCGCGCCCGCCGAGAGCGAGCCCGCCGCGGCGCCGCTGGGATCGATGACGTCACGGCTGAACGCGCTGGTCGGCGACCGACGCGGGACGATCGCCCTGCTCGCTTTCTTCTCGATGCTCTCGGGCCTTGCCGAAGCGATGATCCTCGCGCTGCTCGCGCAGATCGCGAGCACCGCCGCGAAAGGCACAGGCCACGCCCCGCAGACGCTGGGGCGCTTCCACATCCACGCCTCGCCGGGGACGCTGTTCGCGATCGCGGGCGCCCTCGCCGTGTTCCGTGTGTTCCTGCAGGCGCCGATGGCGGTTCTGCCAGCGCGAATCGCCGCCAGCGTGCAGGCGCGCCTGCGCAGACAGGTCTTCCGCGCCTTCACGATCGCCTCCTGGGAGGTCAAGTCCAGCGACCGCGAGGGCCACCTGCAGGAGACGATGACCAGCCAGGTGCTGCAGGCCACCGGCGGCGCTCTGCAGGCGACGTCGCTCGTGATCGCCTTCTTCTCGTTCCTGGTCCTGATGGCGTCCGCGCTGGCGCTCAACGCCGTCGCCGCTCTGCTGATACTCGTCGCCGCGAGCGTCCTGTTCGGGCTGCTGCGCCCACTGAACGTGCTCGGCGCGCGGCGGGCGGCCGAACTCTCAGAAGCCCAGCTGCGCTACGCCGCGGGCATCAACGAGGCGAGCCGGCTGGCCGAAGAGACCGAGGTGTTCGGCGTCGGCCAGCAGCAGCGCGACCGGGTCAACGGCCTGATCGCCGTCGCCGAAAGGCTCTTCTACCGAGCGCAGCTGACGATCCGCCTCGCGCCGAGCCTCTACCAGAGCGCGATCTACCTGATCCTGATCGCCGGCCTCGCCGCCGTCTACTCGGCGGGCGCCGCCCACTTCGCCTCGCTCGGCGCAGTCATCCTGCTGATCGTGCGGGCCGGCACCTACGGGCAGCAGGTGCAGGGCTCCTACCAGGGCCTGCGCCAGTCGCTGCCGTTCATCGAGCGGCTGCAGAACGCCGAGCTCCGCTACAGCTCAAGCCACCGGCCCGACGGCGGAGCGCCCCTCCCGAGCGTGCAGACGATGGGCTTCCACTGGGTCTCCTTCGGCTACCGGCCGCAGCAGCCGGTGCTGCGGGAAATCACCTTCGAGGTCCAGGACGGCGAGGCGATCGGGGTGGTGGGGCCCTCCGGCGCCGGCAAGTCGACCCTCGTGCAGCTGCTGCTGCAGCTTCGCGTGCCCGACTCCGGCAGCTACCTGGTGAACGGGATGAACGCCTCGGAGTTCCTGTTCGAGGACTGGGCGAGGTGCGTCGCCTACGTTCCCCAGCAGCCGAAGCTGCTGCACGCGTCGGTCGCTGAGAACATCCGCTACTTCCGCGAGCTCGACGACGAGGAGGTGCAGCGCGCCGCGAAGCTCGCCCGCATCCACGACGAGATACTCAGCTGGCCGGCGGGCTACGACACCATCGTCGGCCCACGGGCCGACGCGGTCTCCGGCGGCCAGCAGCAGCGAATCTGCCTGGCGCGCGCGCTCGCCGCCCGCCCGCAGGTGCTCGTCCTGGACGAGCCGACGAGCGCCCTCGACCCGAACTCGGAGAACCTGATCCAGGAGTCGCTCACGGGCCTGCGCCACGAAATGACGCTGTTCATCATCGCGCACCGGATGTCCACGCTCGACATCTGCGACCGTGTGATGGTGATCCAGGACGGGCGCCTAGCGGCCTTTGACACCACGGAGTCGCTCAAGGCGAACAACTCCTACTACCGGCTCGCCTCGACGATCGCCACCGGAGGCGCGCTGTCGTGAGCCGCGTTCCCGCCTCCCGGCCCGCCGCCCGCGAGAGGCCCTCCGAGCCCGGCGCGGAGGGCCGAGCGCCGGACTTCTTCCTGATCGGGCAGCCGAAGAGCGGCACGACCGCGCTGTACGAGATGCTCGGAAGCCACCCCGAGATCTTCATGCCCGCGAACAAGGAGCCGTGGTTCTTCGCGGACGAGCTGCACGAGCGCACCCCTCCACGGAGCGCGGGGACACCCAAGACGCTGGAGGAGTACCTGGAGCTGTTCCGGCCGGCCGCGCCGGGGCAGCTGACGGGCGAGGCGAGCGCCCTGTACCTGTGGTCGCGGTCGGCGGCCGGGAGGATCGCCGAGGTCGCTCCGGGCGCGCGGATGATCGCCGTCCTGCGAGACCCCGCGAACCTGCTGCGCTCGCTGCACCTGCAGTTCGTGAAGAGCTACATCGAGACCGAGACGGACCTCAGGCGAGCACTCGCGCTCGAGGACGCCCGGCGCAGCGGCCGCGCGATACCACGCAACACCTACTGGCCCAAGACGCTGCTGTACTCCGACCACGTCCGCTACGTCGAGCAGCTGCAGCGCTATGAGGCGCTGTTCGGGCGCGATCAGATGCTCGTGCTGATCTACGACGACTTCCGGCGCGACAACGAGGGCCACGTGCGGCAGGTGCTGCGGTTCCTTCAGGCCGACGCCACGGCCTCGGTGCAGGTAGTCGAGGCCAACCCCAGCGTCGCGGTGCGCTCGGGACGGCTGCACCAGCTCGTGCACGCGGTGTCGGTCGGCACGGGACCGGTCTCCCGCGCCGTCAAGGGCACGATCAAGACGCTCAGCCCGCAGGCGCTGCGCCGGGACGTCCTCAGCGCCGCACAGAGCAAAGCCATCTACTCGAGCCCGCCTCCCGCGGATGAGGCGCTGATGCGGGAGCTGCGTGAGCGCTACCGCGATGAGGTCGTCGCGCTCAGCGAGTACCTCGACCGTGACCTGCTGGAGCTGTGGGGATATGACGACGTCGCCTGAGAGCATCACGGCCGGCGCGCTCAGGCCGGGCGTCCGGGTCCCGGACTTCTTCATCATCGGCCAGGCCAAGAGCGGCACGACCGCGCTCTACGAGATGCTGCGCCGCCACCCGCAGATCTACATGCCTGAGGCGAAGGAGCCATGGTTCTTCGCGACCGACATGCGCCCGCGCTTTCAGCACCCGATGGCGGGGGCGGCGCCCGAGACGCTCGAGGAGTACCTCGAGCTGTTCCGCGAGGCGGGCCCCGGGCAGATCGTCGGCGAGGCCTCGACCTCCTACCTGTGGTCGCGCACCGCCGCGGCGGGCATCAGCCGGGTGGCGCCGAACGCGCGCTGCATCGCGATCCTGCGCGAGCCGGCGAGCTTCCTGCGCTCCCTGCACCTGCAGCTGGTGCAGACCCACGTCGAGTCCGAGAAGGACCTGCGCGTCGCGTTCTCGCTGCAGGAGGAGCGGCGCCGCGGCAAACACGTGCCGCGCCGCTCACACCGCCCGCAGCTGCTGCAGTACTCCGACCACGTGCGCTACGTGGAGCAGCTCGCGCGCTATGAGGCGCTGTTCGAGCCCGAGCAGCTGATGGTGCTGATCTACGACGACTTCCGCAGCGAGAACGAGGAGACGGTGCGCTCGGTGCTGCGGTTCCTGCACGTCGACGACAGCTACCCCGTCGACGTGCTCGACGCCAACCCGACGATCGGCTTGCGCTCGCAGGGCCTGGACGACATCGTGCACGCGGTCTCGGTCGGCCGCGGGCCCGTGTCCCGGACCGCGAAGTCCGGCCTGAAGGCGCTCACGCCGCGCGGCGCACGACGGCGGCTGCTGCGGCTGACCCAGCGCCGCGTCGTGCACGGCACCCCGCCGCCCGCCGACGAGGAGCTGATGCTCGAACTCCGCCGCGCCTTCCTGCCGGAGGTGCAGGCGCTCAGCGAGCACCTCGACCGCGACCTGGTGACGCTCTGGGGATATGGCGACCTCGGCTGAGGAGGGCGCGGCGCGCGAGCCGGCCGGAAGGGTGCCGGACTTCTTCATCGTCGGGCACGCCAAGTGCGGGACGACCGCGCTCTACCGGATGCTCGGCCGCCACCCCGAGATCTTCATGCCCGACGTCAAGGAGCCGCAGTACTTCGCCCGCAACCCGGCGGGGAGCTCGGGGCCACGCACGGGCGCAGCGCTGCTCGAACAGACAGGCAGGCGCGAGGAAACACTCGAGCAGTACCTGTCCCTGTTCGCGGCGGCGGCCCCCGGGCAGCGAGTCGGCGAGGCCTCGACGTTCTACCTGTGGTCGACGCGTGCCGCCGAAAGGATCGCCGCCGCCCGGCCGGACGCGCGGATCATCGCGATCCTGCGCGAGCCGGCGAGCTTCCTGCGCTCGCTGCACCTGCAGATGCTGCAGAACGAGGTCGAGGTCGAGCGGGACCTGCGCACCGCGCTCGCGCTCGATGAGCCGCGCCGGCAGGGGCGCATGATCCCGCCGCAGGCGCACTGGCCCGCCGCGCTGATCTACTCCGACCGCGTGCGGTATGTCGAGCAGCTGCGCCGCTATGAGGCGGTCTTCCCGCGCGAGCAGATCCAGGTCCTGATCTATGACGACTTCCGGAGCGACAACGAGGCGACGGTCAGGTCCGTGCTGCGCTTCCTCGATGTCGCCGACGAGATGCCGACGCGGCCGGCGGATGCCAACCCGAGCGTGGTCGGCCGTCCCGGCCGGCTCTCGTCGCTGACGCGTTCGGTGCGAGCGGAATCCGGGCCGATCGCGGCCGCCGGGCGCCGCGCCTACCAGACGCTCGCGAGCGAAAGGATCCGCAGCTCGCTGGCACCGCTGCGCCGGCGCCTGCTGTGGGACGAGCCCGAGCCGCCGGACGCGGAGCTGATGGCGGAGCTCCGCGCGCGCTACCGCGACGAGGTCGAGGCGGTGAGCGAGCATCTCGGGCGGGACCTCGTGAAGCTGTGGGGCTATGACGATGTCGCCTGAGGACGCGGGCCGGGTGCCCGACTTCTTCATCGTCGGTCATCACAAGAGCGGCACGACGGCGCTCTACGAGATGCTGCGACGGCACCCGCAGATCTTCATGCCCGACCTGAAGGAGCCTCGGTGGTTCGCGTCCGACATGCGCGCGCTGACCGACCCTCCTGCGCACAGCCCGCTACCGAAGACATACCAGGAGTACCTCGCGCTGTTCGCGCCGGCGCGGGCCGACCAGATCACCGGGGAGGCGTCGCCGTCATACCTGCGCTCGGCGACCGCGGCTGGTGAAATCGCGTCCGTGGCGCCGAACGCCAGGATCATCGCGATCCTGCGCGAGCCGGCGAGCTTCGTCAGATCGCTGCACCTGCAGCTGCTGCAGGAACATGTCGAGACCGAGACCGATCTGCGCCGCGCGTTCGAGGGGGAGGAGATCGAGCGCAACGGGCTGACCGTGCGCCGGTACTCCGATCACATCCACTATGTGGATCAGCTGCGCCGCTATGAGGAGCTGTTCGCCCCCGAGCAGATGCTCGTCCTGATCTACGACGACTTCAGGCGCGAGAACGAGGCGACCGTGAGGCGCGTGCTGAGGTTCCTCGACGTCGACGCGAGCGCCCCCGTGGAGGTCCTGGAGGCCAACCCCACGATCGAGGTCCGCTCGGTCCGGGCGGACGGCGTGCTGCGGGAGCTTCGCCGCCGGCGCGGTCCGGTCGCGCGCACGCTGAAGAGCACGGTACGGACGCTGACGCCGTCGCGGCTGCGCACCGACGCGATCCGGACCCTGAAAACCCGCGTTCTCAGCGGAGCCCCGAAACCGGTCGACGAGCGCTTCGCCGCCGAGCTGCGCGAGCGCTTCAGGGGAGAGGTCGTGGCGCTCGGCGAGCACCTCGACCGGGACCTGGTGGCCCTGTGGGGCTATGACCGTGAGCGCTGAGCCGGGGGGAACCGTACCGGCTCACCGCCCCCCGGCCGATCAGGCACTGCGGGTGCAGGCGGAGGCGATGCCGCAGGGCCGAGTGCTGGTGAGCTGCCCGGCGCCCTACGGCAAGGGCGGCCTCGGGCGCCACCTCCAGGAGATCATGCAGGCGCTGGAGCGCCGCGGGGAGCCCGGCACCTGCATCTGCAACTCGACGCCTGAGCCCGAGGGCACGCGGCGCATCCCGGGCGCCGCGGACCTGCTCACGCCGCTGGTGCGCTTCTCTCCCTCGCTGCGCATGTGGACGGGGAGCGTGCGGTTCGACCAGCGCGCCGCCCGCGAGCTCTCGCCCGCCGATCACCTGATTGCCTTCAACGGCACGGCGCTCGCCCAGATCCGTGCCGCGAGGGAGATGGGGATGTCCTCGGTATCGCTGATGTCCGCCAACTCCCACATGCGGCGCGTGATCCGCCAGCACGAGCTCGCGCACAAGCAGTACCCGATCGAGCGGCCCTGGTCGGCGCGGCTGCTGCGGCGCAACGTCGCCGAGTACGCCCAGGCCGACCGCATCTACGTCGCGTCCCGCTACACGTGGGAATCCTTCACCGACGAGGGCTTCGCCGACGATCGGCTCTCGTTCTTCCCGCTGACCGCGCACCCGCGCTACGCCGAGGCCGGCCCGCGTGAGCAGCCCGGCACCTTCGACGTCGTCTACGTCGGGAGCCTGATCGTGCACAAGGGCGTGCCGCTGCTGATCGACGCCTTCCGCCGTCTCCCGCATGCCGACATGCGACTCGTGCTCGTCGGGGGCTGGAAAACACCGGGGATGCGCCGCTTCATCGAGCGGGCGCGCGCCGAGGACCCGCGCATCACGGTAAGCCCTGGCGACCCGCTCCCGCACCTGCTGCGCGCCGGTGTCTGCGCCCACCCCTCCTACGAGGACGGCTTCGCCTACGCGCCGGCGGAGGCGCTCGCTTGCGGGGTGCCGGTGATCGTCAGCGAGGACACAGGCATGAAGGACCTCGTGGAGCGCGGCCGCACAGGCGTGGTGCTGGCGACCGGCGACGCGGGGGCTCTCTCGGAGGCGCTGGAGGCCTCATACCGCGGCGAGCTCCTCGGTGGCTGAGCACCCCTCACTCGCCGTCGTCGGCATGTCGATCCGGAGCACGTGCGGGGTCCACGACCATGCCGACGTGCTCGCCGCCGAGCTGACCAGGGAGGGGGTCGCCTGCTCGAGCCACTGGCTGGTGCGCACGGACGGCTCGCTCGCCGGCTCACGCGCCGAGGTGCGCGGGTGGCTGGGCTCGGTGACCGGCGAGCTGCGGCGCGAGCGTCCGGACGCGATCCTGCTGCACTACTCCGTCTTCTCCTACTCCCACAGGGGTGTGCCGCTGTTCGTCCATCCGGTGCTGTCCGCGCTCGCCGGGGCCGGCGCGCCGGTGATAGGGATGCTCCACGAGTTCGCCTACCCGTGGAACTACGGCGGCGCGCGCGGGGCGGTGTGGGCCGTCACCCAGCGCGCCGTCATGCTTGAGCTGATGCGCGCATGCTCGTCCGCGATCGTGACGACCGACTGGCGTGCGAGCTGGCTGCGCACGCGGCCCTGGCTCCCGAAGCGGCCCGTCCTGATGGCGCCGGTCTTCTCGAACCTGCCGGCCCCTTCGCCGGCTGCGCCGCGCCACCGCCCGGGCCCGGTCATCGGGCTGTTCGGATACTCCTACCAGGGTGCCGCGGTCTCACTCGTGCTCGACGCGCTGCGCCGGGTGCGCGCCACGGACGGCGGGGCGAGGCTTCTGCTCCTCGGAGCACCCGGCCCGGACTCCTCCGCCGGCGAGGCATGGACCGCCGGCGCTGCACAGCGAGGCATGCAGGAGGCGCTGTCGTTCACCGGACCGCTCCCGGCGCAGGAGATCTCCGACGCGATCGCCGGCTGCGACATCCTGCTGTTCGCGGACACCGCGGGCCCGTCACCGCGCAAGGGCTCGCTCGCGGGCTCGCTCGCCTCCGGGCGTCCGGTGCTCGCGCTCGACGGCAAGCACACCTGGCCGGAGCTCGTGCGCGCCGACGCCGCCCGCGTAGTCGACGCGACGCCGCAGGCGCTGGCCGATGCCCTGGCGGTGATGCTCGCCGACCCCGGCGGACTGGACGAGCTCGGTGCCCGCGGCCGCGCGTTCGCCGAGAGCGAGATGAGCATCGGCAGCACCGCCCGCGCCGTCAGGGAGCTGATCGCGCTCCCCGCGGGCTCCTAGGCGCGGCCGCGCTGCCAGGCGGCACGGGCGGCCGTGTAGGCCTCGAGCAGCCGCTCGACGTGCCGGTCGGCTGAGAAGCGCTCCGCGACCAGGCGGCGACCGGCCTCTCCCATGCTCCGCTGGCGAGCGGTGTCGGAGAGCATCTCGCTCAGCGCCCCCGCGAGCCGGCCGGGATCGGCGGGCGGCACCGAGAGACCGCCGACGCCGTCCTGCAGCCAGTCGCCGACCCCGCCGGTGGCGCTGGCGACCGCCGGCCGGCCGCACGCGAACCCCTCGATCCCGACGAGCCCGAACGGCTCGGGCCACAGCGACGGCATCACGACCACTGACGCGTCGGCGAGCTGCTGGGCGAGGTCTCCGCCTCCGAGCCACCCGGTGAAGTGGACGCGGTCGGCGACGCCGAGCCGCCCCGCGAGCTCGCGCATGCGCCCGAGTTCGCGCCCGTCGCCGCAGAGCACGAATTCCCCGTCGACCTCGCGTGCCGCCCTGATCAGGACGGCGACGCCCTTCGGGCGCACGATGCGCCCCGCGAACACGACCCGCCGGCGCCCCTCGTGCCCGGACCCGGACCGCGCGGGCATCGTCGGGAAGTAGGGGACCAGTGCGCGCGAGCTGATGCGGTTGACGGCGAGGTGGCGGTCGACGGCGCTCGAGTAGGAGATCGCGAGGTCGGCCCGCGCCAGCGCGGCGAGGCCGAGCCCGGCGTTCCGGTACTTGACAGGGAGCGTTTTCGGGTGCCGTGTGTGGCTGCACCGCAGGAGGTTCGGGATGCATCCCGGGCCGTGCGCCCGGTCGCACTCCCGGCCGGGGCTGAAGTAGTGCACGCCGGCCGTGCACGCCGTGTAGCCGTGCGCGCTGACGATCACCGGCGCGGCGGTGCGCAGCTCGGCGACCAGGACGGGGTCGTCGACCTGGTGCAGGTGGATGACATCGGGCGCCGCCGCGCTCAGGTCCCCGACGCGCTCGGCCGGCGAGGCGCCGGCGCTGAACAGCGACGGCCGCTCGATCAGCTCCACGCCCTCGATCTGCTCGCTCGCGTCGGCCTGCGCCGCGATCACCGAGACGCGCACACCCCGTTCGGCGAGCGCGCCGGCGCTGGCGATCGCATGCGCCGCGACGCCGCCGTCGCGTGCCCACCGCGGCGTGATGAGCAGCACCGAATTGGGCGTCATCGAGGTGGCGGCATACGGGTAGGGAGGAGCCTGCGTGCGCTCGGAGGATGCTGCCCGAGCGGCGGGGCGGGCGGGAGAGCGATGATAGCCTACGCCTCCCGATGGCCGAGACAGCGACCTCAACGCCGCGGCCGGCCGGCGGCGAGGCCCGCGAGGGCCGGCCGAAGGTCATCTACGTGATGGGCGCCGGTCGCAGCGGAAGCACGATCCTCGGTGTGACGCTCGGGAACAGCTCCGGTGTGTTCTACGCCGGCGAGCTCGACGCGTGGCTGGCGCGCTCGGGCGAGCCGCAGCTGCACGACGACGAGCGGATGCGCTTCTGGGCCGCCGTGCGCGAGCGCGTCAGCGGCGCCGCAGAGCTGTACGGGCATCAGGCGCAGCGCGCGATCGAGCGCTCGCTCTCGCTGTTCCGCGTCCGGCTGTGGCCGGTCCGGCGGCGGCTGCGCGGCCCGTACCGGCGAGTCGCGGAGAGCCTTTACCGCGCGGTGCGCGAGGTCTCCGGAGCGGAGGTGATCGTCGACAGCTCCCACTACCCGCTGAGGGCGA
>Ga0075029_100002393_pt1 | contig 10653 bp, 11 predicted proteins | sample LitLauG_LLR_2013_FD_71391 | JGI IMG/M metagenome (GOLD analysis project Ga0075029, IMG submission 71391) | Freshwater sediment microbial communities from North America - Little Laurel Run_MetaG_LLR_2013 | ecosystem: Environmental > Aquatic > Freshwater > Creek > Sediment | place: USA...
CGCCGGGCGTGCCGCGACCGCCCGCCAATGTCGGGCGATCGGCGGAGGTGCCACCGGGTAACGTCACGCGGTAGTCCCGCCTGATCCCTCCCCCACGAGCATGGGCGAGGAGGAAATCAGGAGCGGCTCAACGCCAACGCGGCGGTGGGCGACGTGGTTGACGCGTCATCATCAAGGCCAGCGCAAAGCCAATTCCGCCCGCGATCAGAAGCGCGCCAAGCGGATTTTCCTGAACTCTTTTCGCCAATACTTGCGAACCGTCGCGAAGCGTATCGCCGCTCTGCTCGTAGGCGCCCTTGGCATAATTGACGGCAGCGTCTCCCGCATCGCGTGCAGCGTCCTTGGCCTGGCCATAGAGGTTCTGCACGGAGCCGGCCGCTTCTCGCGCCCGGCCCGAGGCCTGGGTCTGGGCATCGCCCATTGCATCGCCAACCGCACCTTCCACCTTTCCGGCGAAATCCTTCGCCGAGCCGGCAATTCGATCCTTATCCATCGCGTCACTCCTTGCTGCGTGCTATCCTGCCGAACCGGCCTTGCGCCACCGGGTCTCGTCGGTTGATTTCCAGGAACTAACCGGCGACGTTCGTTCCAGTTCCAGCGTCATAAGCGCATGCACCCCAAACCGTTGACTTGGCAGGGTCAGCGAGTAGCCTTTTGCCCCAAATGCGGCGGCGCCAACCGTTCGCACCGACAGGAGGCACGCCAATGACCGTGACGATCCGCCAGCTTCACCCGCACTTTTTCGGCGAAGTCTCCGGTGTCGATCTGCGAAAGCCGCTCTCTTCGGAAGAGGCGCGCGACATCGAAGCCGGCATGGACAAATACGCCGTCTTGTTGTTTCGCGATCAGGACATCACCGACGAGCAGCAACTGGCCTTCGCTCGCAACTTCGGCGAACGCGAGAACGCCCGCGGCGGCACCGTCACCAAGAAAGCAGATTACCGCCTGACTTCGGGACTGAACGACGTCTCCAATCTCGGCAAGGATGGCAAGCCGTTGCCGCGCGAACACCGCACGCATCTGTTCAATCTCGGCAACTGCCTGTGGCACTCGGACAGTTCGTTCCGTCCGATACCCGCAAAATTCTCGCTGCTGTCGGCGCGGGTGGTGAACCCGAAGGGTGGCAATACCGAGTTTGCCGACATGCGCGCGGCCTATGATGCACTTGACGCGGAGACCAGGGCCGAGATCGAAAACCTGATCTGCGAACATTCGCTGATGTATTCCCGGGGATCGCTGGGTTTTGTCGATTACAGCGACGAAGAAAAGCAGATGTTCAAGCCGGTGCTGCAGAGGCTGGTGCGAACCCATCCGGTACATGGCCGCAAGTCGCTCTATCTGTCGTCGCATGCGGGCGCGATCCGAGGCATGAGCGTCCCGGAGGCACGGCTATTGCTGCGCGACCTCACCGAGCACGCGACGCAGCCGCAATTCGTCTACGTTCACACATGGACGGTTCATGATCTGGTGATGTGGGACAACCGCCAGACCATGCACCGCGTGCGCCGTTACGACCAGTCGCAGCCGCGCGACATGCGCCGCGCCACCGTCGCGGGCACCGAGCCGACGGTCGCGCAGCAGGCGGCGGAGTAGAGGCGCCCCACGCGTCACGCGCGGGACCTTGCGCAAAATGCATCGGCGTCTTTGCGAGGAACGCAAGCGACGAAGCAATCCAGCGAACCCGGATAAGGCTGGATTAACGCTCGCAATGACGTGTTGATCAAGCGTGTCCGGCTTCGTTCGACAGCATGCCGAGGTCGATGCCGATCTTGCGCAGGGCGCGCGCGTATTTTTCCTCGACATCGCCGCCGAAGATCAGGTCGGGGTCTGCGTCGCAGTGCAGCCAGCCATTGTCCTGGATTTCACTTTCCAGCTGGCCTGCGGCCCAGCCCGCGTAGCCCAGTGCGAGGATGGCGTGCTTCGGTCCGGCGCCTTTGGCGATTGCCTTCAGGATATCGATGGTTGCGGTCAGGCAGATGTCGTGGTCGATCCGCAGCGTCGCGTCCTGAATGAAGAAATCGCTCGAATGCAGCACGAAGCCGCGGCCGGTTTCCACCGGGCCGCCTTTCAGCACTCGCAGGGTCTCGGCATTTTCCGGCAGCTTGATCTGGTCAGCCTTCTTGATGATGTCGAGCTGCACCAGCAAGTCCGGGAAGTCGATGCTGCCCGCGGGGCGATTGACGATGATGCCCATGGCGCCTTCCGCCGAATGCGCACAGAGATAGATCACCGAACGCTCGAAGCGCGGGTCACCCATCACAGGCATTGCAATCAAAAGCTGGCCGTCGAGATAGCGAGGGCCTTCCGACTCACCGCGACCGCCGGCGGTGTCGCGGCGAACCATTTTCGGTGTTTTGCCTTCAGGGTTCATCCGCAAAGGACTCTCTTGTTGTCGTCCATCCTGATATTGGGCGCCCCTTCTGTCAATCAAGCTCCGCGACATGTGTTCCTTCACAAGCAATTCAATGGCTTGCCATCTCGCTTGCCTGTAAGGAGTTTTCATGACCCTCTCCTTGCCCCCGCGAGCCGCATTCGGCTTGCTCGCGCTCTCCCTGATTTTTGTTTTGACAACACGGGCGCGCGCCGAAGACGCTTCCGCCTGGCAAAGAGCGGCGCACTCCGCCGTGCGGTTGCTTGCGGGATCGCGCAGCGGGCCGGTTCTGCTTGGCGGCATTGCTGTTCAGCTTGACCCGGGCTGGAAGACATACTGGCGTACCTCCGGCGATTCCGGCGTACCCCCGCGTTTCGACTTCTCGAAATCGGACAATGTCGAGGCCGTGACCGTATTGTGGCCGGCGCCGACGAAATTCGACGATGGCGCCGGCGGCTTCTCGCTGGGTTATCACAACCAGGTGGTTCTGCCGCTGCGGATCGTTCCGAAAAGCACCGATAAGCCCGTCACGCTTCGCGCCGATATCAACTACGCGGTGTGCGAGAAGATCTGCATCCCGGTCGAAGCCAGCACAGAACTCGCCTTCGCAAGCGTAGCGAGCACCGAAGACAACGTGCTGTTCGCAGCTCTCGATACGGTTCCAAAGCCAGCCAGTATCGGTGACCCCAACCCGCTGACCATCCTCGACGTCAAGCGCGAGGGAAAATCCACCGTGCTCATCGACGTGCTATCGCCGGATGCCAGAACGGTCAGCCTTTTTGTCGAGGGACCTACGCCGGATTGGGCGCTGCCGGTGCCAAAACTGCTCGAACACAGCCCCCCGGGTGTGAAGCGCTTTGCCTTTGACCTTGAAGGCGTGCCGGCTGGGACCAACCCCGAGGGCGCAGCGCTCAAATTGACGCTGGTCGGCGGCGACCGTTCCTACGAATTCAATATCAATCTGCAATAGACCTGCCGTCCATGCTGCGGCTGTGACGATTGGGCGGCATGATTCACACGTTGTCCGGTGGCGATGAGCCCGCGCTCTCGCGAGGTCGGCCCAATGGCTCATCCAACCGAATCTTAACGAATGGTTGATACGTGAGAGCCGATCGCCGCACTCTGGCGGCGCTTCAGGATTTCCGCCTTGGCCGTGACGGATACTCAATCTGCGACGACAAAATCTGCCGGAATGACGGCAAGACTGCGGTCGATGCTTGCCAACTCGCTCGAGGGCTCCAGCGAAACTTCCGTGACAAGGCGGCTCGCCGGCACGATCTTTGTCATCCGCGTAGCAAGCGCAGCACTTGCCTATCTCTCCCAAATCCTGCTGGCGCGGTGGATGAGCGGCTCCGACTACGGCGTCTACGTCTATGTCTGGACCTGGGTGCTGCTGCTCGGCAGCATGATGGATTTCGGAATTTCGGCCTCCGCGCAGAAAATCATCCCGGAATATCGCGCCCGCGGCGAGCAGGCGCTGCTGCGCGGGTTTCTTTCGGGCAGCCGCTGGATAACCCTTGTCGTTTCGTCGGTCGTTGCGGCGTTACTGGCCGGTGTCGTGAAGCTGCTGTCGCCATGGATCGATGCTGGCGCAGTTGTCCCGCTTTACATCGGCTGCGTCACGCTGCCTCCCTTTGTGGTGGCCAATACCCAGGACGGTATCGCCCGTTCCCATGACTGGATGCGGCTCGGCTTGATGCCGCAATTCATCGTTCGTCAATCGCTGATCATCGGCATCACGGCCGGCATGTTTGTTCTTGGCTTCGATTTCGGCGCCACGGCCGCGATGCTTGCGAGCTCGGCGGCGGTCTGGTTCGCCATGATCGGCCAGATGCTGGTTCTGAACCGCCGCCTTGGCAGCCATGTCGCGGGCGGTCCCAAGGCCTATGATATCCCTGGCTGGCTGTCGATCTCGCTGCCGATCCTGATGGTGGAGGGATTTTATCTGTTGTTGTCCTACACCGATGTGCTGGTTCTGCAGCAGTTCCGCTCCTCGCAAGAGGTCGGCGTCTATTTCGCGGTGGTCAAGACGCTCGCGCTGGTATCCTTCATCCATTATGCGATGTCGGCGACCACGGCGCATCGGTTCGCCGAATATAACGCGCTGGGCGATAACACCCGGCTGTCGGCCTACGTCGCGCATGCGATCAAATGGACGTTCTGGCCGTCGCTGGGTGCAACCGTGCTGCTGTTGGCCTTCGGCAAGCCGCTGCTCCGGCTGTTCGGTCCGCAATTCGTGATCGGCTATGACATCATGTTCGTCGCCGCGATCGGGCTCGTCGTGCGCGCGGCCGTCGGCCCTGTCGAACGACTGCTCAACATGCTCGGACATCAATATATCTGCGCGCTGGCCTATGCGCTCGCCTTCGCCATGAATTTGACGCTGTGCGTGGCACTCGTGCCCCGCTTCGGCGGCCACGGCGCAGCCGCAGCAACCTCGATCTCGCTCGTGTTCGAGACCGGCCTGTTGTTTTACATCGTACGCCGACGGCTGGGACTGCACATGCTGGCGTTCGGGAAGCGGAGCTGATTCCGTCATGCCCGGACTTGATCTGGTCAAACCCGGCAATGACGATAAAATCGGCCGCGTAGTTTGATCACTCCGCGGTCCAGCCGCCGTCGATCGAGAGATTGGCGCCGGTGATCTGCGCTGCGTCCTCGCCACAAAGATAAAGCGCAAGCGCTGCGACCTGCTCGGCCGTGACAAACTGCTTGGTCGGCTGGGCTTCCAGCAGCACGTCGTTGATGACCTGTTCCTTGGTCATGTTGCGCGCCTTCATGGTGTCGGGAATCTGCTTCTCGACCAGCGGCGTCCAGACGTAGCCCGGGCTGATGCAATTGCAGGTGATCTTGAAGCTCGCAAGTTCAAGCGCCACCGTCTTGGTGAGACCGGCAATGCCGTGCTTGGCCGAGACGTAGGCCGCCTTGAAGGGCGAGGCCACCAGTGAATGGGCCGAGGCGGTACTGATGATGCGGCCCCAGCCGCGCTTCTTCATGCCGGGGACCACGGCGCGGATGCCGTGAAACGCCGCCGACAGGTTGATCGCAATGATCGCATCCCATTTCTCGATCGGAAATTCCTCGATCGGCGACACGAACTGGATGCCGGCATTGTTGACGAGGACGTCGACCGAACCGAACGTCTTTTCTCCCAGCGCAATCATCTCGGCGATCTCGGCGGGCCTCGTCATGTCCGCGGGCGAATGGATCGCCTTGACCTTGAATTCGCTCTCGATCGCCGAGCGCTCCCGTTCGATGTCGGCCGGCGCGCCCATGCCGTTGAGCACGATGTTGGCCCCGGCGCCGGCAAATTTGCGGGCATAGGCGAGCCCGATGCCGCTGGTCGAACCGGTCACTACCGCGCTCTTGCCTGTCAGGATACCCATTTCGTTCACTCCTTTTTGACGGGGCTTTCTTCGCCCAACAGATCGTAGGTCACCATGGTTTCGTCGGATTGCGGCCGTTGCAGCCACTCCTTGTGGCGCAGCGACCGATGAACGTCGCGCACGCCGGCTTCCCAGTGTTCCACCGTCGCGACGCGGGAAAAATCGTAATCCTTGGAATTGCTCTCGTAGTTCTTGCTCTTGTAGATGAGGTGCACCACCGTGACCGTGCTTTCCCTGGCGGCCTCGCACAACAGCTTTACCGACGGCTCTTGCTTCAGCGCTTCGGGCAATTTTCCGATCAGGTCGCGTATCGCCTTGCGCGCATTGTGGAGCTGGCGGTTCTTGTCGGTGTTCATGCGGGTGCGGCTGGAGAAACGGATGTCCTTCTCGCGCTCGGCAGCCTCCAGCATGGTTTTCGGCAGCGGTCCACGGGCGCTGAAGAGATCGACCTGGAAGATCATGAGGTCATTGGCCGTCTCGGTATCCAGCACGAAATCCAGCGGCGTGTTGGAGGCGAGGCCGCCGTCCCAATAGTGCTCGCCGTCGATGACGATGGAAGGAAAGCCCGGCGGCAGCGCACCGGAGGCCATGATGTGCTCTGGACCGATCTGCTTGCCGAGCCGCTTGAACTCGACATTGTCGAAATAGCGGAAATTGCCCGACGTTACCCCCACTGCACCGACGCTAAGGCGGGTTTCCAGGTCGTTGATGCGGTCGAAATCGACGAGGCGTTCCAGCGTCCTGCGCAATGGCGAGGTGTCGTAATAGCTTTGCGCCTCCGCGCTTCCGATCGGCCACAGCGGTGCCGGCGGCACGCGCGGGGTGAAGAAGCCCCGCGCTCCGAAGGTGGCGACGAGGGCTGCGCTGGTTTCGTTGAATAGCGAGCGCTCGCCGTCACCGCGGGTGATCGGAACGAACGGCACCGGCGATGAAACGGTTTCCCAGAACTCCTTCAGCCTGTCGACACGCTTTGACGGTTCGTTGCCGGCTATGATCGCGGCGTTGACCGCCCCGATCGAGATGCCGGCAATCCAGTCCGGTTCAAAACCGCAATGGCAAAGCGCCTGGTACGCGCCCGCCTGATAGGAGCCAAGCGCGCCGCCGCCCTGCAGGACGAGCACGCGCTGCGCCTTCGCGGGCGTCATTGCGGGTGGCGGATCGGCCGAATTCATCATGCCTTCAGGGCGATCAGAAAATTCAAAAATGCAGCGTGGCGCTAGTTCGCGGTGGCGTCAATTGGCGAGAACGGTCGAAGGAAGCCTTATGCCGGGCGTATCGCGCGGCTCGGTCGATGCAAGGATGAGCGTCCAGAACACCTTGTATTTGGTATTCGCAGCGTAGCTCGCCGCAATACCCATTTTTGTGACGCCATTTTGCAGCATGTTCGCCCGGTGAGGCGGCGAATCGCGCCAGCCGGAAAATGCCTCGGCGAGCGTATGATATCCGGCCGATACGTTCTCCACCGCAAGTGTCGCGGGGTAACCGGCTGCCTGCAGGCGCTTGGGCAGCGGCGCCTTCACGTCGTGATCGAGCTTGTTGCGGCCGGCCATCGCCTGCGACTGCCCCTCGGCAACCTTCATGAGTTCGGGATCGATCACGACGCCGGGAAGACCGTTGTTCTTCCTGTATAGCGAAATCATCGTTGCGGCGGCCTCTGGATCGAGTTTGCCGCCCTCGGCCATGTTGAAATACATGCTCGGTTGTTCGGTCGAAACGTCGCCCGCGCAGCCACCAAGCGCCAACAATGCGACGATCGCAGCCCACGCGCGCATGATTCAGGTTCCCCAGGGTTTTCCGGGCGGTTGTTGCATGCCAACCGTGGCTGAATGGTGAAGGATTGCCAGGATTCTGGCCGCAATTCCGCCGAGGTAGGGAGCGCTCTAACTCGTGACAGTATGGATGCCGCACTCGGTCTTGGACCGGCCACGCCAGCGGCCCGCGCGTGCATCCTCCTCCTCAGAGGTCCGGGTGGTGCAGGGCATGCATCCCACCGACAGAAAGCCCGAGGCCAGCAGCGGATGCGGCGGCAGCTTGCTTTCCGCGTAAATCTTCTCGATCGCTTCGCGCGAGACATTGGCGAAGGGATTGAACTTCAACCGAATACCGTCGTCCTCGACGACCGGAATGGCGGTGCGCAAGCCTCCCTGGAAGCGCTTGCGCCCATTGATCCACGCACCAAAAGGCGCCAGCGCGCGACTGAGCGGCTCGACCTTGCGGATGCGGCAGCAGGCGTCAGGATCGGAGAACCACAATTCGCGATCGGGGTCCTCGCGGCGCAGCGTCTCCTGCTCCGGCTTGATGGAACGGACGTCGCGCAGACCGAGCGCAGCGACCAGCGTGTCGCGATAGGCAAGCGTCTCCTCGAACAGCCAGCCGGTGTCGAGAAAGATGACGGGAATCGCGGGATCGACGTCGGCCATCACCTTGAGCAGGGCGGCAGATTCGGTGCCGAATGACGACACCAGCGCAAGCCGCTCGCGGCCGACGATCCTTACCGCAGCCTGGATCACCTCCAGCGGCGTGGCATGCTCCAGCACGCGATCGAGTTCAGCAGCAGCCGGCAAGACGGGCGAACTTTCGGCGTATTCGGCAAGCACTGGCTGCGCGATCTCGCTCACTGGCCGGCACTCTCCGAATGCCGCTGCTGCATGCGCCGGTTGAGCGCAGTGACGCGGCCGTCTCCGGTCGGCTGATAAAACACCGAGTAGCGCTTTGCGGTAACGGCAAAGGCCTCGGCATCTGCCTGCTTCTTCACCTGAAAGGCGTCGAAGCCCGCGCGCAGCATGAACATGAACTGGTCGCGCAGCACCTGCCCCGTGGCGCGCAATTCGCCGTCATAGCCGTGACGCTCGCGCAACAGCCGCGCCTGGCTATAGGCGCGGCCGTCACGGAAGGTCGGAAACACGAGAGCGACCGCCGCGAGACGGTCGAGGAACGGCACCAGATCGTCCACGTCGCGATTGTTGGGCCAGATCACTCCCACCTTTCCCGAACGCGTCAACAAGGCTTCGGGGTCTTCCAGAAGTCGCGTCGCAGTAATCAGCACCGCGCCGTCGCCGGGCAGTTCAGCGCCGTCGGGAACGTGGACGAAGATATCGGTGGCAATCTTTCCGTTCTTAACGAGTTGCATAGACCCGCTCCCTGAAGGGTTCGACGCCGAGCCGTTTCACCGTGTCGACGAATAGTTCGTCGGGGCGTTCGCGCAGCGCCAGATAAGCTTCGACAATATCCTCGACCACGTCGGCGACATCGCCATACCGCACCGCGGGCCCGATCAAGGCGCCGAGCTCGGCATTTTCGTCGGCACGCCCGCCGATCGTGATCTGGTAGAATTCCTCGCCGTTCTTCTCGACACCGAGAATGCCGATGTGGCCGACATGATGGTGGCCGCAGGCGTTGATGCAGCCGGAGATATTGATGTGCAGGCGGCCGATCAGCTCGGCGGTGTCGTGATTGGCAAAGCGCCGGGTCAATTCCTGCGCGATCGGAATCGAACGCGCATTGGCAAGGGAGCAATAGTCCAGCCCCGGGCAGGCGATGATGTCGGAGACCAGATTGACGTTCGGCGTCGCCAGCCCGATTTTGTCGAGCGCCTTCCACAACGCCGGCAGGTCGCGCCTGGCGACATGCGGCAGCGCGAGGTTCTGCTCGTGCCCGACCCGGATTTCGCCGAACGAATATTTGTCGGCGAGGTCGGCAATCGCATCCATCTGGTCGGCGGTGGCGTCACCGGGCGGTCCGCCCACCGGCTTGAGCGACACGGTCACGATGGCGTAGCCCTGAACCTTGTGGGTGAACACCGAATTCCTGCGCCACCGCTCGAACAGCGGGTCGCGCGCCGCCTGCTTCAGCTCGTCAGGCATGTGCGGCAGCTTCTCGTAGCGCGGATAGGTGAAGCGCGAACGGATCTCCTCGATGACCGAATCATCCAGCGTTAGCGCGCGGTCGCCCATCGCGCGCCACTCTTCCTCGACCTCGGCTGCGAATTTCTCGACGCCGAGTTCGTGCACCAGTATCTTGATGCGTGCCTTGTAGATGTTGTCGCGGCGGCCGTACTGATTGTAGACGCGCAGGATCGCCTCGACATAGCTCAACAGATCGCGGCCGTGAACGAACGGCTTGATCGTCTTGCCGATGAAGGGCGTGCGGCCCAGTCCGCCGCCGACCAGCACCTCGAAACCGGTCTCGCCTTGCGCATTCCTGTGCAAGCGCAGGCCGATATCGTGAATCTTGATCGCGGCGCGATCCTGTGCGGAAGCGGTGATCGCGAATTTGAATTTGCGCGGCAGGAACGAGAATTCCGGATGCAGCGTGGTGTATTGCCGCAACAGCTCCGACCAGATGCGCGGGTCCTCGATTTCGCCGGGTGCAACGCCCGCCCACTGATCGGACGTGACGTTGCGCGTGTTGTTGCCCGATGTCTGCATGGCGTGAATGCCGACCTCGGCAAGATCGGCGAGCGCGTCCGGCAATTCGGCGAGCTTGATCCAGTTGAACTGGATGTTCTGCCGCGTGGTGAAATGTCCGTAGCCGCGGTCATAGCGTCGCGCCACATGCGCCAGCCGCCGCAACTGGTTCGAGGACAGCGTGCCGTAGGGGATTGCGACGCGGAACATGTAGGCGTGCAGTTGCAGATAGACGCCGTTCTGCAATCGCAGCATCTTGAATTCGTCTTCGGTGAGTTCACCGGACAAGCGTCGCCTCACCTGATCGCGAAATTCCTCAACCCGTTCGTTGATCAGCGTGCGGTCGAGTTCGTCATAAGCGTACATGATGAATTGACCTCAAGCGGGAACCGAAAGATCGATGGTGACCCCGCGCGAGCGGATGTATTCGCGCAAATTCCCCGGATTGATCTTGCCGCCATCCCTGATTTCGACAGGCGCGATATAGGCA
>Ga0075029_100002394_pt1 | contig 10653 bp, 8 predicted proteins | sample LitLauG_LLR_2013_FD_71391 | JGI IMG/M metagenome (GOLD analysis project Ga0075029, IMG submission 71391) | Freshwater sediment microbial communities from North America - Little Laurel Run_MetaG_LLR_2013 | ecosystem: Environmental > Aquatic > Freshwater > Creek > Sediment | place: USA...
TTGCAAGGTCGCCGAGGCCATCAAGGCGCAGAAGCCCGACACCAAGATCGGTTTCATTGGCGCGCACACGATGGTGTTGCCGACGGAAACGTTGAAGTCCTCGCCCGCGATTGACTGGGTGGGCCGCAAGGAGTTTGACTACACCTGCAAGGAAGTCGCCGAAGGCCGCGACCTCGCGAGCATTGCCGGGCTTTCCTACAAGGACAAGGACGGCAAGATCAAACACAATCCCGAGCGCGAAATGATCGCGGACATGGACGTGCTACCGTGGGTGGCGGACGTTTACAAGCGCGACCTGCAGCTCGAAAAATATTTCATCGGCTACCTCCAGCATCCGTACGTCTCGATGTACACCGGCCGCGGCTGTCCGGCGCAGTGCAGTTTCTGCCTTTGGCCGCAGACCATCGGCGGGCACAAATATCGCGTTCGCTCGCCGCAAAATGTCGCCGACGAGATGGCCTACATGAAGAAAATCTTCCCGCAGGTGCGCGAGTTTTTCTTCGATGACGACACGTTCACCGCGAACCTGCCGCGCGCCCGTGAAATCGCGAAGAAACTCGGCCCGCTCGGCGTGGACTGGAGCTGCAACAGCCGCGCCAATCTCGACTACGACACGATCAAAAGTTTCAAAGACAACGGTCTGCGGCTGTTCCTCGTCGGCTACGAAAGCGGCAACGACGAAACGCTCACGCGCATCAAAAAAGGTGTCACGACCGACGAAATGCGCCACTTCACCAAGGATTGCCACAAGGCCGGGGTGGTGATTCATGGCACTTTCATTCTCGGTTTGCCGGTGGAAACACGAGAAACCATCGAGCAGACGATCAACTTCGCGAAAGAACTCGACGTGTTCTCGCTGCAGGTTTCCCTCGCCGCGCCGTATCCCGGCACGGAACTTTACGAGCAGGCCAAGCTCAATGGGTGGTTCAGCAAGCGCAAGGACAAGGGCGACATCCTGCACGGCGACGGCTTCCAGCAAAGCGCGCTCGAATATCCCGGCCTCTCGAAGGACGAGATTTTCGCGAACGTCGAAAAATTCTACCACCGCTATTATCTGCGCCCGAAGCCGATTTTGCGCATCATCAAGACGATGCTGGAGGACAAGGACGTCTGCGTGCGCCGGCTGCGCGAAGGCTACGAATTTTTCAAATCAATGGCGCAGCGGCGAACCGACTTGGCGGCTGCAAAGGCATCGGTTGCTTGAACTGAAAGCTATGGTTTTCCGCAATGCTCTAGCGACGTTCAACGGCGCTGAACAAGCGGAACTGCGCCGCCGGTTGACAGCAATCGCATCGTCAGGCAGGACCGGTAGCCACGTTGAACAGAACTTGTTTACGGAGTCACGTCTTCCGGTTGCCTCGGCAGTGGACATCCTTCAGTCATTGTTTGGGTGCGCCTTCGAACCGGGTGAATTGAAGAAAGCGTACCGAGAGGCGTGTCACCGACATATTCTGGAAGGGCCGCGCATGAAGGGCCGGCGGCCACGCGTTTTGGGGCGCGCGATTGCGCAAGGCAGATTAGTAGACATGCTGATCAAGCGAGGGGTTTTTGTCTCCACCACCAGCGCGGTGACTTTTTTCCGAGGACTTCGAAGGATGTCGCTATCCAAACAGAAGAAGCGACTTCATCGGATTCCTTTGGGCAACTATGTCGTCTGGGCGACTTTTTGTGCGGGAGACCGAAAGGTCAACCCCTTCAGCCGACTTCCCAACGATGCGAACCAGATTCAGGACGCTTTGGGATTTCCACTCGAGTCACGAGGGGAGGATGTGTTTCTGTTTGCCTATAACGCGCCGGATTCTGTGGCCTTGTTGTTCCCGACGGTCGCGGACGCTGAATGGAATGATGTGTTTTGTCCCGCTCCCGATGACACCAGAATTGAATACGGCCTGACCCGGCCCTCCCAAGACAAGCCTCTTTTGACATGCCAGCCGGAAGTTGTTCACCACGATCGGGTCACTTGCGCATGTCTGGTCATGCCGATAAGATACTTACCGGCAATCATGCCATCGATATGAACAACGAATCTAAAGTCGAATCGCCACGTCGGTTGCTCCAAGCGAAGATCGACCAGATTGAGGCGCTGGACTTTGGCCAACTCAAACAGTGGGTCGAAGCGAGATTACGGGGCAAGGATACGTTGCTGACGGACATGGCTGGAAACTCGCGGGCGTATCCTCTGGTTGCCGTTTACCCAAGACTCAAGCGGGCGGTCCGGGAAGACCTTCAAAGAGCGTGCCTCGAACTACTTAATGAATTTGTCTCTGGCCGAGGATTGACCGGAGATGCAGCGGATGACCTCCTAATTCTGAGCCAGGGTTTGTTCCCCGAAAAGGCAGGCGACAGGTTGCGCCTGTTGGCGGAATCGTCGAGGCTTTTCGACTCGCTTCCCTTAGTGCTTCGATGCCGAGTCCTCCAAACGCTAGTCGCACTTGGAGAGAAATTGGATGCGAGCTTCTGGCTCGAACGCTTTGAGAAAGACGGGAAGAACGTCGCCGCAATCTGTTTTGAGGGCCTTGCTTTGAATTCCTTAGTGGACGCCCTTGATTTTCTTACGAGTGTCACTTCTGACGGCCCAGTCCTCGACTCGATCGGCCTCCAGCTTCCCGCGTTTCTTGAACGAATTGTGCAGAGCGGGCAGGAAAAGACTTTCGCCGATGCGTATTACTCTCGACGAAATCGTTTGTCATCAAAGCTCCAAGGCGAGTTCAGCGATTGGTGCAACGAAATGGGGATTTCCCAGAAGCCGACGCATCAGGTCAGTTGGCTTGGTTCGAACTTCAATCCCCAGATGTTGCTATTGTCAGATTCTAACGGAAACGGGCGGGCACGCCGCCCACGCGCACTTACGCTAACGGCCGCACTTTGACCCCTCAAACGTGAAGGCCGAAAATCAAGCGCCACCGCCACCGTTCATCGCCTTCTACTCGTTCAAAGGCGGTGTCGGTCGCAGCATGGCACTGATCAATGCGGCTTGCATTCTCGCCGGGCATGGCCGCCGTGTGCTTGCCATTGACCTCGATCTGGAAGCACCCGGAATCTCGTATTTATTACAGCGAGAAAAGCCGCGATCAAAACCGGCAAAAGGATTTGTTGATTTTGTTTATGACCTTCTTTCTCACGGTAAAAAATCCCCACTTGCTCGTGCGAAAGCGAACAATCCGCTCCTAAAGTACACGGCAGAGCTGCCTCTTCCCGAAACGCTGCAAAGAACGCCAGGGGGCATCCTTCGCATCATGCCCGCCGGGCGCATCGATGCCCAATACGAAAAGCGCAGGCAGGCGATTGACCTGCACAGATTGTACCTTGAACAAAAAGGTGAGCCGATCATTCGGCATCTGAGGAATCTTATCGTCGAGAGCGGTGCGTTCGACTACGTGCTGATTGATTCGCGTACCGGGTTTGCGGATGAAGCAGGAATCAGCGTGCGCGACCTGGCAGATCATCTAGTTGTTCTGCATGGCTTAAACCATCAGAACATTGAAGGAACGGCACGCTTCTTGGGGCGGCTCAAAACGCGGGTGTTAAGAGCGAAAAACATGAAAATCGCCTTTGTGGCTAGCCCGATTCCGCTGGGCGAAGACGATTTGTGCGAAAAGCGCCGCCAGCACGCGGCAAAGTGCTTTCGCGCGGCGCTCGGTCGGCCCGTAAAACTTGATCTGGAGATTCCTTATCATCCGCGGCTGGCTTTGGACGAATCGCCGTTTATCTTCCGCCGGACTCAAGGCGCACTTCATCACGCGTACGGTAAGATTGAAAATCAAGTTCGCGCGTTTAACGCCGACACCGTCGTCGAATGGACCAAAAAAATCCGCAACCGTCTGAAGGAAGGCAACGCCGAGGGGGCAATTCAGTGCATCCAGAAACTCGCCACTTTGGAGGATGAACACGCAAAATGGCACGCGCGCCAAGCAGTCGAGCAGAGCGTTGGCAAAGAGAACTTTTTGCGTTATTGGGAATTTTACGTCTCGCTGGTGGACAAGGATGTCAATTCTCTTGCTCTGGCCATCGACCATTTCGAAAAAACCGAACAGAAAGACCAAGTCGAAAATCTGTATCGAGAAATGTTGCCGCAGGTGCAACGAGACGCGGACAGATTGGACGCCGCCGCGCGCTTCTTCTGGAACGAAGCCAGGAATACATCTGAAGCCGAGGCCTTATTCACGCAAGCCGCAGAAGTTGCTCCCGGTAACGCGCGCGTGCTCTGTAATTATGGACTGTTTCAGGAATACCAACTTAAGAAGCACGAGAAAGCGGCAGTGCTCTACAAACGGGCAATCAAAGCTAACCCCAACTACTCAAGGGCATATTTGCTTCTTGGCGATCTTCTTAAGAAACGAGAGAAGAAGTACGCTGCGGCCGAGCAGCAATTTAGGCGGGCACTTGCAGTCTCGCCTCAAGATGGAGATGCGATGCAAAGCCTCGCTTGGCTTCTGGCCCATCGTGGAAAGAAACTCGACGAAGCAGAACAATTGATGAGACAACGGGTAGAGGCAACGAATCAAAGCGCGGGAGCTGTGGGTTCGCTAGCCATTCTTTTATGGCATTATCGAAAGAATTTTCCTGAAGCACGGAAGCAATTTTTGCGCGCTCTGGCGCTTCATCCACGGAACGCGAATAACGCGGGAAACTTTGCGGGTTTCTTGTTGGCGCAAGGGGATATCGGTGAGGCCGAAAAGCAGATTCTCGAAGCTTGGGATCTCGCCTTTGGCGAGAAAACCCAGCTTCCTGCAGAAGTGGCATTCTACCGATGCGTTTGCCTGAAACTGCAGAATAAGACGGATTTAATTCCGCTGGGTTACTTGAAACACCTTTTTGCCACTGGCTACGAGCGGGATGATTGGCGGTTTGATGATGTTTTAAGCAAGATAAACGGAAAGTTGGCAGCGAGGGATGTTCAGTTTTACGCGGCCTTGTCTGAAGCTATTTTAGACAGCGGCAAAGTTGAGTATCTGAACAACTTTGACCGATGGCCCAAAATAAAAGCACTTCCGCTTGCGAAGGAGATTTAGTTCGCGCTTAACCTGGCCACCGTTGGCCGCCTGGCCACTCGTGGGCGCGATGCTAAATTGTTCGAGCAACCTCCCGAAAAAGCGTTGCAACAAAAAATCGTCGCAAATGTTTCCGCCGCTTGCTCGAATCCCGCTCGGGTGGCGCCTCAACTCTCGCTCAGGCGTTTCACCGGTTTCTCGTAATACAGCCCGTGCGCCTGGGCCAGAATCGCGGGGATGCGGTCCGCGAACGGGCTGCGGCGCAGCACGGCGCTCAAATCCAGTTCCGCCAGCTTGCCGGCGTTTTCGCCCGGAAACCAGTGGTCCGCCTGGCCGAGCAAATTGTAGCGCATCTTCGCCCACGGCGTCAGGCCGAGCGGCTGGGCGTAGGTCCAGAGCCGGAGAATTTCCTGCACGTTGATCAGGCCAGGCACGTCCAGGTAGCCCGGCAACGCCTCGAACCATTGCCGGCACCAATCGTCGCCGTGAACACGGTCCATTTCCGCCCGCAACTGCTTTTCAATCGGCGCAATCGTCTCCGGAATCCGGTCGTAATAATCCAGCGCGGCGACGTGTTCGTCGAAGTCCGAGGGCCGCGCCGCGCCGCAACTCAGCGTGTGCACCTCCGGCCGCGCCAGGCAGTAAAGATCGTTGAACTGCATCGGCGTGAGCGGCGCGCAGAGTTCGGCCATTTTCGCGGAGGGTTCCTGGAGTTTCCCGCCCTTGTCGTTCGGGCTGATGATGAACACGCCCATGTCCTCCTTGCGCGCGGCCTGGACGGCGGACCAGTTGAGGTCGTTGACAAAATACCAGTGCAAGTTCACGTAATCGAACTCCGCGGTTTTCACCGCTTCGAGAATCAGATCGGTCGTGGCGTGCGTGGAGAAACCGATGAAACGGACGCGGCCTTCGCGCTGCAACTGCCGCGCGGCGGCCAGGCAGCCGCCTTTCAACACCGACCAGTCGAGCGTTTCGCGGTTGTTGATGCCGTGCAGCGAAAACAAATCCACGTATTCCAGCCCCAGATATTTCAGCGAAGTTTCAAAGGTCTCAAGAAACTCCTTGGCGGTGGCTTTGGGCGCGACCTTGGTTTGGACGAAGATTTTCTCACGCGGCAGCCGGGGCAGCACCCGGCCCAGTTGCATCTCGGACGTGCCGTAGCCGCGCGCCGTCTCGATGTGGTTGATTCCCAGTTCCAACGCGCGGTGGATGGTGGCCTCCAGGTTTTCCTGGTTGTCGCGCGGAATCTCGCCCGGCGTGACGTCCTGCCACTTGAATTGATAGCGCATCCCGCCGCAGGAGATGACCGGCAGGGACAGTTCCGTCCGCCCGAAACGACGATATTTCATGGCCCGCAAGATAGGTCAATCCGGGCAGGACGCAACGGCGGAAGGGCGGCAAATGTTTTTCAATCAGGCGTTGACAGCATGCCGGTCCACGGTTAATTTTCAGCCGTTAGCAAAAACCAATCTATTCCAGAGCCATGTTGATTCGTATCAGTTTGATCGTCGCGATACTCGCCGGGCTGGCCGTCGGCGGGCTGAATATCGTCAAAGTGAAGGAGAAAGTCACCACGCTCCAGACCAACCTCAAAACCGAGACCGAAGCGCACGCCACCTCGGAGAATAATTTCCAGAAGACCAAGCGGGACTTGACCAAGACGCAGGGGCAGTTGACCGAGACCAACCAACTTTTGGTGAGCACCCAGGGCGAACGCGACAAGGCCGTCGCCGACGCCGCCACGCAGACGAAGCGCGCGACGCAACTGGCCGAAGACCTCGGCAAGACAAAAAAGGAACTGGCCGATACCCAGTCCGATCTCGGCGCCTACAAGAATTCCGGCTTCACGCCGCAACAGGTGTTGAACCTCGGCAAAACGCTCAAGCAAACCGAGGATAACCTCGCGGGAGCCAAAGAAGAGAATTTGGTGCTCAACAAGCACATCGAAAAGCTCAAGAACGAGTTGGCCAAGTACACCGAAGGCAACGAGCGGATCGTTTTTATGAAGGCCGGCATCAAGGGCCAAATCGTGGTGAGCGATCCCAAATGGGATTTTGTGGTTTTGAACGTCGGTGACGACCAGGGCGTCAAGGAGGACGGCGAGCTGCTGGTCAGCCGGAACGGCAAGCTGGTCGCCAAAGTCAAAGTGCGCAACGTCGAGAAGAGCCGCAGCATCGCCAATGTCCTGCCGGGCTGGAAGCTGGGCGAAGTCCTCGAAGGCGACCAGGTCATCCCCGCCCACCCGGAGTCATGAAACAACTGGTTTCCATTCCGGGATTCGCGCTGTTGAGTTTGTTGGGATTGCTGGTATTGAGCCTCACCGGCTGCGCGACGACGGAATCGGATAATGTGTCCGCCCGCCCGTGGAACTCGCCGCAAGGCTGGGAAACCGGCGGTCTGCCCAGTTCCATGAACGAAGGCCGTTGACCGGACCTCCGCTCGCCTTCACTTCGCAATTTCCACGCAGCGCGTTTCGCGGATCACCGTGATCTTGATCTGCCCCGGATATTGCAGGTCGTTTTCAATCTTGGCCGCAATCCGGCGGGCCAAGGCGAACGCCGCCTCCTCATCCACCGCGGCGGGCTGGACAAACACCCGCAGTTCCCGGCCCGCCTGCACGGCAAAACTTTTTTCCACGCCGGGAAAGGACGAGGCGATTTTCTCCAGATCCTCGACGCGCTTCAAAAACGTCGTCATGCTCTCGGACCGCGCGCCCGGCCGTGAGGCGCTGATGGCGTCGGCGGCGCTGACCAGCACCCCCAGCGGCCCGACCGGCGGCACGTCGTTGTGATGCGACGCCACGCCGTTGACCACCGCGGCGGATTCGCCGTAGCGCTGGAGCAAATCCGCCCCGACCACCGCGTGCGGGCCCTCGACCTCGTGGTTGACCGCCTTGCCAAGATCGTGCAGCAGGCCGGCACGCTTGGCGGCAGCGATGTCCACGCCCAGTTCCGCCGCCATCAGCCCCATCAAATGCGCGACTTCGACGGAATGGTCCAGGATGTTCTGCGAGTAGCTGTGGCGGAAATGCAGCCGGCCGAGCAGTTTCACAATTTCCGGGTGCAGCGGCGGCAGGCCGGCCCTGGCGACCGCCTCTTCGCCGAGCCGCACCACGGTTTCGTCCATCTCCTTGGAAACTTTGGCGACCTCCTCCTCGATCCGCGTCGGATGAATGCGCCCGTCCTGAATCAGCCGGGACATGGCTTCGCGGGCGATTTCGCGCCGCACCGGATCAAATCCGGAAATGACCACCGCGCCCGGCGTGTCGTCCACCAAAATCGTCACGCCCGCCGCCGCCTCGAACGTGCGGATGTTACGGCCTTCGCGCCCGATGATGCGGCCCTTGATCTCGTCGTTGGGCAGCGCCAGCGTGGAGGTCGTGATTTCGGAGGTGTGGTCGCTGGCGTACCGCTGGATGGCCACGCTGAGAATCTGGCGCGCTTTTTCCTCGGCGCGGCTCTTGGCGTCCTCGACGATGTGCCGCGCGAGCTGGTTGGCGTCGTGTAAGGACTGCTGCTCCACCTCTTTCAGAAACTGCTCGCGTGCTTCGGCCGGGTTGAGGCCGGAAATTGTTTGCAGCCGATCACGGGTTTGCTGGACCAGGCCGGCCAGTTCGTTTTCCTTGGTGGTCAGCGCCTCGGCGCGCGCTTTGGCGGCCTGTTTCTGCTCGCCCAGATTTTGCTCGGATTCCATCAGCCGCGTCAGTTGCGAGTTGATGAGCGATTCGCGTTCGGTCAGGCGGCGTTCGGACTCGGCGCGTTCAGCGCGGCGGGCGGCAAAGGACTGCTCGATCTCCTCGCGCAGGCGGAGCGCCTCCTGGTTGGCGGCGAGCCGGGCCTCCTGCTTGAGGGCTTCGGCGTCGCGCCGGGCCTGGGCCAGCGCGTTTTCGGCCTCGCGCTGCCGCGCTTCCTGCCGGTGACGCTCGCGCGAGCGCATGGAAAGTAGAGCCACGCCCGCGCCCCCGGCGAACAAAGCGGTGCCCGCGATGATTTCAGCCTGTAAATTCATTCAAAGACCGCGCGCTGTTCAAGGCTCAATCCAGCGCGTCGGCGTCAAGATGCAATTCAAAGTCACGTCGTGCGGCGCCACGGGAACCGCGTCCACGATCTGCTCGTCGAACGCCACGCCGCAAGTGATTCCGCGCACTTCCGCCAGCAGTTGGTCATAGAACCCTTTGCCCCGACCCAGCCGGCGTCCCTGCGGATCAAAGGCTACACCCGGCACCAGGATCAAGTCCAGCCGGTTTAGCGGCAGCACGGGACAGGAGTTCCTCGGTTCGCGAATCCCAAACTGACCCGACACCAAATCTTCCGAAAGATTTTGCACCTGGCAGGCAACGTAATTTTTCGTTTCCCGGTCAAATCTCGGCAAGGCGACGATCTTGCCTGCCGCCAGCGCGGTTTCCAGCGCCGGCCAGACGTCCGGCTCATCCGCCAGCGGCGCGAAAAACAAAATGGTCCGCGCGTTTTCCAGCCGCGACCGCAGCCGTTCGCAAAGCCGAACGGATTTCTCCGCTCGTGCGGCGGGCGAAATTTTTTCCAGCGCGGCGCGGATTTTTTGGCGAAGGTCGGATTTGGAATTGGTAACATTCACGGCCATTTCGTCCGTCTCCGTTTTCCATCGAACACCGTTCCATCGGCAAATCCGAGATGTCCGTGAATTGTGCAACGAAAGTAGGCATTGGTAAAATCTTCGTCTGGCATTCCGGGCCGGAGAATTTCGTAGCTGCTGTTATTTGTTGTAAAAACTGCCCAGCTTTGTGCTGGTTTGTGGAAACGGTCGCTTGGGCAGATCAAAATTTTTGGAGTGCAAAGCTCATTTGACATGACGAGAAAATTGTCAGCCAAATGGTTGCTATTGTCGCCAGCCCAAATTCGTGCGCCACATCCAATTGAAGACATCAAATTTCCGCAGGTGACGGACTCATTCCACTTTTTCAACCGAGGCATGGAAAGTGTAAATAAGACAAAGGCAATTGCCAATGCACCAAGTAAAGTGAAAATGACATCTCTCTTTTTCATCTGTGTTTATCAGTGTCCATCCGTGGTTTTTCTTTTATCGCAAATTGTTTCCGCCAGTTCTCCAGCCGTTCCTTGATTTTCTTTTCCACGCCTTGCTCGGTCGGTTCGTAATAGGTTTTGTCCGCGCCCAGATAATCCTGTGGCACAAAATGGCCCGGATGATCGTGGGCGTATTCGTAGCCCTGGCCGTGGCCGAGCCGCTCTGCGCCCTTGTAATTCGCGTCGCGCAAATGTTCCGGCACCGGCAGCGTGCGGCCCGATTTCACGTCTTCCAGCGCGGCGTCAATGGCCTTGTAGGCGCTGTTGCTCTTGTTCGCCGTGGCGATATAAATCGTCGCTTCCGCCAGCGGGATCCGCGCCTCCGGCCAACCGACAAACTCCGAAGCGGCGAGGCAGGCGTTCGCCAGCACCAGCGCCATCGGATCGGCCAGGCCCACGTCTTCCGCCGCGCAAATCACGATGCGTCGCGCGATGAAGCGCGGGTCTTCGCCGGCGTGGATCATTTTCGCGAGCCAGTAAAGCGCCGCGTCCGGATCACTGCCGCGCATGGATTTGATGAACGCAGAAATCGTGTCGTAATGCGCGTCCTCATCGTCATAAACGACGGCCTTTTTCTGAATGCTCTGCTCGGCCACGGCCAG
>Ga0075029_100002400_pt1 | contig 10632 bp, 5 predicted proteins | sample LitLauG_LLR_2013_FD_71391 | JGI IMG/M metagenome (GOLD analysis project Ga0075029, IMG submission 71391) | Freshwater sediment microbial communities from North America - Little Laurel Run_MetaG_LLR_2013 | ecosystem: Environmental > Aquatic > Freshwater > Creek > Sediment | place: USA...
GAAATGCAGGTTGTGGTCGTGATGTTGTAGTTGTTGTTGACGTGGCAGTCGATGCAGGCCCGCGGCGGTACGGTGTGCGATCCGGTCAGCGCCCAGCCGGTCTGCGAGTGGTCGAACTTGCCGTCGGTCCACTGGATCGTGTCATGGCACTGTTCGCAGGTGGTCGGGAAGCCGGTGTGCGGCACCGGACTCACTGCGCCGTTGTAATCCTTCTGATGACACGAAATGCAAGTGATATTCGTGATGTTGTAGTTATTGTTGATGTGGCAATCCGCGCATTGCCGGGGCGGCACGGTGTGCGATCCGGTCAGTGGGAACGCAGACTTCGAGTGGTCGAACGTAGCCGGCTGCCAGGCCGACGTCGAGTGGCAGAGTTCGCAAGTTTGCGCAAAGCCCCCAGCGACGTGGTCCGGGTTTTTCGCTCCTACGAAATCCTTTTGATGGCAGGAGTAGCAAGCCGTGCTGGTCAGGTTGTAATTATTGTTGACGTGACAATCGGTGCATACTCGCGGTGGGTCCGTATGCGCGCCTGTCAGCGTGAAGCCCGTTTTCGAGTGATCGAACTTGCCGTCGGTCCACTGGACCGTGTCGTGACACTGTTCGCAGTTGGTCGGGAATCCAGCGTGCGGCACGGGGGTAGTGGCGTTGTTGTAATCTTTCTGGTGGCACGAAATGCAGGTCGTGTTCGTGATGTTGTAGTTGTTGTTGATATGGCAATCCGCGCACTGGCGGGGCGGAACAGTGTGTGATCCGGTCAGCGGGAACGAGGACTTCGAGTGATCGAAGGTGGCCGGCTGCCAGGCAGCCGTGGTGTGGCATTGCTGGCAGAGCGTGGAAAACCCGGCCGCTACGTGATTCGGATTGCTGGTGTTCTGAAAGTCCTTCTGGTGGCAGGAATAGCATGTCGCGCCGGCCAGATTGTAGTTGTTGTTGACGTGGCAATCGATGCAAGTTCGCGGCGGGTCCGAGTGCCCGCCCGTCAGCGGAAAGCCCGTCGCGGAGTGATCGAACTTCGCGTTCAGCCAGTTGTCGGTCGTGTGGCATTGGTCGCACGTCGTGCTGAACCCCGTTGTCTGGTGGTTCGGCGACGCACTCTTGAACTCTGCCGCGTGGCACGAATAGCACATCGTGGACATGATCTGGAACTTGCTGTTGGCCGCGTTTTTGTGGCAGGAATCGCAATCGACCGCTGCGTGTGCCCCCGTTAGCGGGAAGCGGTTGTTGTGTTGCTCAATCTCTTTGACAGATACTCCCCATCCGCGCACGGTATGGCATTGCTCACAGTTGGCGCCGAGTTGGCGCTTATGAATGTCGGCGTGACAGTCCTGGCAGCGCTTCCCCACGTTGGTGAACACTGGTTTTACGTGACATTGGATACAGGGGACGTTCTGGTGCATGCCGCGCAATGGGTAGCGTGTCTGGTCGTGGTTGAACTCGGGAACGGCACGGACCGGCTTCCAGCCTTCCGCCGTGTGGCAGTTCTGGCAGGGAATATTCAAGCTTCCGTGCGGACTGTGACTTCCGGGGTTCTGGTTGGTCCCACTCGCAAGCGAGGTGAGGAGAAGCAACAGCGATATTGTTAGTCTCGCTAATCTTGCAGCCTTCATCACGCCCCCACACGTAACTACATCGGCAAAAGGTAATGGCAGAACAGCAATCCTGCGTCCAACAAGGTTAGCCACTTGTGCAGGGTGGCAAAAGTTACGGCAGTCTATGCTCAAAGGGTTACGGTTGGGGATGTCCAAATTCGCGCGCGCCGCTGGGGATGTACTTCTGAGTGGGGTAAGTTCTTCAGTCGTTACGCACTTATTACGTTGTAGAGGAGTTCAACACCATCAATGGTCCCCAAATGAGCTTCTGGATAAGGCGTTCCGGGCCGTCCCATTTTGGGAAGTGAAAAGATTGCGGCGTTAAAGAATGTCCATCGCTCGGACCCCACAGAGTGGGTCTAATTGCCCCAGCCTAGCTCTTGCCGGGAGGCAGAGTACCGGCGGCATGACACCCCTCGCACTGTTTGGGCGTCGGCTTGTAGAAAAGAACTTTCTTTCCTTCGACCACACGAATCTCTTTGTGGCAGCCTTCACACTTTACGTTCTTGTGCAGCCCTTGCAGTGAGAAGGTCGTCCGCTTGTCATGGTCGAACAGCGCCGGTTTCCACTTCGCGCTGTTGTGACAATCAGCGCAGGCGGTGATGCCATCCTTGGCGAACTGCTTGCCATGGACTTCCTCATGACAGTCTTCGCACTTTGTCGGAGCCGCTGTAAAGTCTGCCGCAATGAGTTTGGTCTCCATGTTCGGCGGCTTGTGACAATCGATGCATGCCGTAGCCTTGTGGGCGCCAACCAGGGCAAAGTTCGTTTTCGAGTGATCGAAGCGGGACAGCTCTTTCCAGGACTTGGTAGAGTGGCAGGCTTCGCACCCGGCCGGGGTTCCATCGGCGCGCAATGGCTGCATGCGCTTCGCAAACTGCCCTTTGTGCGGATCCTGATGGCAGGTTACGCACGACAGGTCCTTCCAGTGATAGAAGACGATTGGCTTCGGACTGCCTTCTGCGTAGGTCTCCTGCTTGTGGCAATCGCCGCACGGGACGGCTATGTGTCCGTTGGTCAGGACAAACCGTGTCTCTTTATGGCGCGCCAGCGTGAAGGTTGAAGGCTTGTATCCCTGCACCGTATGGCATCGCTCGCAGGCATTCATGTATGGAGCGGCCGCGAACTGTCCATCGTGTTCGTCTTTGTGACAATCGGTGCAGTGCTGGAACTTGACCTTGAAGAGTGTGTCCTTGCCTTTTGGAACATGACACTTTGCGCATTCCACCGTGAAATGCTTGCCTTCAAGTGCGTAGGCCGAAGTCGAGTGATCTTTGGCCGTGAAGGTCGACGGCTTGAATCCCTCGACAGTGTGGCACGAAGCGCATTCCGCGCCGCCCGCCCGCTTGGCAAATTGCCCGTTGTGCGGATCCTGCCTGTGGCAATCCATGCAGTGCTCGAACGCTATCGATTTCTTGAAATCGCCGCCAGCATGGCAGCGGGCACAATCGACTGAAGCGTGTTTCCCGAGGAGCGGATACTTCGTCTTTGCGTGATCGAAGTTGCGGTTGACACCGGCCAGGGACACTTTCTTCCATCCCTCGGTGTTGTGGCAGGTCTGGCATCCCTGCGGGAAGCTGCCCTTGTGCGGATCGCTGTGGCAATCCGAGCACTTGCCGAACGGAATCCCAGCGTACCGCGGTTTGCCATCGGTGCCGGGTGTGTGACACTTCTCGCACTTTACCTGTGCGTGCAATCCGGTCAGAGGGTACTGCGTTTTGGAGTGATCAAACTTCCCAATGTCGATCGCTTTCCAATCCGTATAGTTGTGGCACTGCAGACAATTCGCACCCAGCCTTCCCTTGTGCGGGTCCTGGTGGCAGGTGGCGCATGCCTGCGAAACTCCCAGAAAACTCCGCGACAGGTCCTTCATCTTGATCGCGGGTCGCGCGGAAGGAGTTATGTGGTCAGCGGTATGACATTTGGCACAAGCTACACCGGAGTGTTTGCCCTCCAGGACGTATCCGGTGAGTTTGTGGTCGAAGGTCTTCGTATCCCACTTAATGAGCGGGAAGTCCTCGCCGTTGTGTTCGGAATGGCACTTGGCACACTCTTTGCTTGACCCGGCGGGAATATTGTAGGTGGCGTGCAATCCCTGGCGCGACGCGACACGGGCGCCGATTTCAGAGTGACACTCGACGCATTTCAGGGTTGCGCCAGAACCGAACTTGTGACAAGAAGCGCAATTGGTTGCGCCAGTCAGGGACTGATGTGCCCGCGAAAGCGGGCCGGGGGAAATCTGCGCCCATGCGTGTGTTAAACAAAAAAAGAGGAGAAACGCGGGCAGGACTTTGAGGGCAGCTTGACTCAGTCTTCGCCCAACGATCAGTCCGGGATACATTTTCCGCTTTATTTCCAAATGTGGACTGGCTAGATTCGGCCTCAATTTTGCCGCTCCCAATTCATCCGGAAAAATCCTTGCACGTTCGCAGCCGAAGACACAAAGCCATCCTCGCGAAACATATCACGACGAACGCATGGTCAGGCTCTCACGAAAGTGCATGTCCACGCTATATCCTCTCTTGATCCATTGGAACTCGAGGGATCCGCCGAGTGGCTACTTCACTTCTCCCATGGAATCAAAGCGCACGCCCGCAATCGGCACTCCAGAGGCCAGAAGATCACGGAGTTTTCCACGATTCGCGCCTGAAGATTTCGCGGCCGCGGCAAAAATCTGTAGCGCGTCCGATGTCGGCGTCCCGGTCGGAAGACGGAAGATCCACGGGATGTTGGTGGAGGTCAGCATCATGTCGGACGAGATCGCGATGACCGGCACGAACGCCTTCACGCCGATCTGTTCGGCGAGGTGGCTGGAGTTTCGATCGAGTGCGATGATTCCCAATACATTTTGCTGATAAACCGCTTGCACCAGCGCGGTCGATGCCTTGCCCCACGAGCCTTCCGTCGGAACACTGACCAGGGTGAAATGCGATCCGAGCGAATTCAGACTCTTCAAGCGCTCGGTAACTTCGGAGGAATGTGTTACTGCATCTGCGTCAGGCCCGAGCACCGCAATTTTCTGTTCAGTTGAATCGCTTGCTGCCGTTGGCGGCCCCGCATACTGCACTCCGTCTTCTCCTACGCGCGCGTACGGCTTCTCCAAGGTGATGCGCCGGTACGTGATCGAGCCTTGATGCACGCTCGCCAGGAACAACGGGCTGATGTTCTTGCAATTGGGATCGAAGACCATCTCACCGGTTACGCCTCTGTAATTCTCAATTGAAGTTAAAGCGTCACGAATACGGCCGCGATTCAGTCCCGCGCGGCAGATCGACTGCAGCAGAATCTGCATCGCGTCGTACGCGAGTGCGGCGAAATGATCGGGCTTCTCGTGAAAACGCGCTTCATAGCGCGCGTTGAAATTTTGCCAGCGGGGGTCCGAACCAGCTGGGTCGTACGGAAACACAGCTTCGAAGCCTTCGGCCGCGGTTCCGGCCAGTTTGATGAGTTCGTCGCCGATGGTGCGGTGGCTGCCGAAGACACGTTGCTTCATGCCGAGTTCCTGCATCTGCTGGAGGATCTTGGCGGCGGAATCAATGTTCGTCCATAGGACAATGCCGTCGACACGAGAGTCTTCGATCACTTGCAATTGGCGCCGGAAGTCGGTGTCACCGGGCATGAATTTCTGCTCGATCACAACCGGATGGCCAAGGCGCCGGGAGGCGTCGCGAAATTTCAACACTCCGAAACGCCCATAGCGGTCGTTGACTCGCAGGATAGCGACTCGCTTCAGGCCTAGTTCCGTGTAGGTATGCCGGGCCAGCGTGTAGCCTTGCAGTCGGTCATCCTGAAGGTCCGTGAAGTACCACGGGATGATCGTCTCCGGAATCGTCGGGTCGGTTGAGGCGCTGTTGATGAGCGGAGTTTCCGCCTTCAGGGTCACGCGCAAGGCGATGTGGGTCGTGTCGCTGCTGATTGATCCGAACATGGCCCAAACCTTCTCGTCGTAGACCATCTTGACGATCTCATTGCTGGCCGCGCCCCAAATTGCGGAGTCGTTGTGCAGCGTCAGCTTGAATGGCTTGCCTCCGTAACCTCCGGCCGCATTGGCCTCTTCAATGGCAAGCGTCGCGCCATTGAGCATGCGATTGCCCAGAACCTGATCAGGATGGGAATAGATGGGCCCAATGAATCCGATCCGGACTTCTGAAAGGTCTTTCGCATCGGGATCGGGAATATCGCGCGCCGCTCCGTTGTATTCGACGAGATCCTCATAGAACTCGTGGTAAGGAGCCGTGTACTTCGAAAACGGACGCAGATCCTCTGGTGAACCGGTATAAGGCTTGAGCGAGCGGGGCATGGGAGGACCGGGCGGGTTCTTGCCGCATGAGCAGGAAAAAGGCGGCTGCGCTCCCGCTGCGCAAACAAGCACGGCGACCAAAATGAAAACAGACGCGAAGCGCATGGTGCCTCTCCTACTCGCTCGGCGAATTCTGACGGAACATGGCAATGGCTTCGATCTCGATCAACAGGTCCGGACGGCAAAGAATCGCCTGGATTCCCGTCGAAGCAGGCAGCGGGTCCAATCCCTGCTCTTTGTAAAACATCGTGCGCTCTTCATTGAAGGCCTGATAATCGCGCTCGATGTCGCGCAGGTAGCAGGTGGTGCGAACGATGTCGTGCCAGGTTGCGCCTTCGGAGGCGAGCAACTTCGTAATGTTGTCGAAGGTGCGCCGGAGTTGGGCGCGCAGGTCGCCAACATGGACGGTCAGTCCCGCGTCATCGATGCTGGCGGTGCCAGAGATCAGCAGAATGGTCAGTCCATTCAAGTCGACGCGCATGCCCCGGGAAAAAGCGCTGCCGTAGTCGTAAGCTTCGTTCAGCGCCGAGTGATTGGTGATCGCCCGCTTCACGACGGGCGCCGTTGCGACTTCCGCGAGTAGTTCCTGTACGTTCATTTATTGCTCCTGATCGTGCTACTTGTTCGTGCTGATAACTGCTGCTGTTTCACTCGAACTTTTCTGGCGGATACCGTGACTCAATCCCTTGGCCGTCGCCACCCAGATGTCATCTCCCTGGAAGTCAATCCCGAGAATGTAGTTGTGCGCTGGCGCAGTCTGCACCGCGACACTCTTCACCACGCCTGCGGCATCGCGCACCAGCATTTCGGGCTTGTGAGTATCGAGCTCGGGGCGATAGACGGCCCAGTTTGTGCCGTCGTAGTAGGCCAGTCCCTTGTCGGTCGAGAACCAGGCGCGATTCGCGTCAATGGCTTTGATCTGGTTGAGAAAGTTGCTGGGAAGGCCGCTGTCTTTCTGCAGAAAATTATGCCAGTACCGTCCGTCATAACGGCTGGCACCAAAATAAGTCGCGACCCACAGGATTTTATCGACGTAGCTGACAGACGTCGTGATCTCGTGAATCAGGCCCTGATCTTTCATCAGGACGAGTTCCGTTTCTCCGTCGGGATCGTTGTAGTCTTTCCAGTGCTCGGTCTTGACGTCATACTCAAGCACGCCACCGCCCCAGACGGCGTAATAGACCTTGTCGTCCGACGGACTAACGGCATAGGTCCAGATCTCATACATGGGCGTGTTGCGTTCGTTGAACAGAGACCACTGCCCCGTGCGAGAATTCAGTCGGCTGGCACCAGCGGCGGTGGCCGTCCAAACGAAATCTCCCTGGACGCCAACTCCATAGACGATGTCGTTGCTCAGGCCGGAATTCAGTTGCGTGAAGTTATCGATGCGACCGGCTGAGATGCGGCTGAGTCCGCCCATTGTGCCTGCCCATACGTCGCCGGTGCGTTTATCGAGGGCGAGCGAGAGCACGGCCTGGTGCGCAATTCCTTGAGTTGCGATCGCTGAATCCATGGGGGGCGTGGTCGGACGGAAGACTTTCCAGACGCCGTTTTCATAGAGGCCAAGCCCGTTGTCGGTACCGGCCCATATGCGGTTGCCATCGACGAGCACGCAAAAGACGTGATTGTCGGGCAGCCCCTCGGAGGTGGTGAAGTTCTCCCATCGAAAGAGCGGCATCTCCTGTGCGGCACTCAAGGAGATCACCGTCATCACAACGAACGCAATGCAACAAGTTCTCAGCTTCATAACGTTTTCAAATACTCGATCAGGTCATTCAATTCGTCTTTCGTCAGATCATTGCTCACGCCGTGAGTGTCTTTCGGATTGAAAACAGTCCAGATTTCTTCCAGAGACTTCGCCGAACCGTCGTGGAGGTACGGAGCGGAATAGACGACGTTCGAGAGATGCGGTACGTCGACGATCGGTGAACGGTCGGTGGACTTGCCCGTACCTACGTCCACCTGCTTCTGGTTCGTGTATTTGGGCCCGCTGTGGCACGTAGCGCATTGGTTCGCGGCCGGAATAGGCTTGCCGTTCTTGTATTTCGTCCGCTCGAAGACTGCCTTGCCTCGCTCTTGTGCCGCCGTCAGTTCTCCGGCGGGAAGTCTGTAGCGGTTTGGACGATAGGGAAGTGAGTAGACGAAGGTCACCAGATCGGTGAGTTCGTGATCGGTGAAACTCTGCGAGCGAAAGAAGAATTTCTCAGTGCGCGGGCCACATTCCGTCGGCATATCCGGGTTGCCGCCGTTCCATTTGAACGGTTCGGTGCCGGCAAGATTCTCGAGCGAACGATTGTCGACGATGTCTTTGCCAAAGCCGTCGGGTTCGAGATCCCACTGCAAGCCGTCGATGGTGGCGTCGAGATGGCAATTGGAGCAGCCAAAGTGTCCCTGGAAAGCGAAGTCAGCAGTAAAGAAGAGGCGTTCTCCGCGGCGGAGGGCGTTGATGGTTTTCGGGCCGCCGAGATCAATCGTGGAGACAACGCGGTTCGCATTTGTGTCGATCACCGAAAGGTTGTCGTCGAGCCGATTCGCCACGTAGAGCCGCGTCGCATCCTTCGACAACAGAAGGCCGCGCGGATTGTGGCCGACCGGTATCCTCGCAACTACATAATTGGCCGAGGCCGACAGGTCATTGACGAAGGGCTCTCGGTGTTCTCGCACGAAGCTGAGCAACCGTGGAACGTCTATGACGGTTACGCTCTCCGATGCGGCGGTGGTTACGAACAATTTCGATTTATCGGGCGTAACCAGGACGGCCCAGGGAAGCGAATAGTAGCGGTCGAGTTCATCGATGGGAACCTGCACGGTCCCGCCGACGTCTTCGCCAAACAGTGTGAGCGAATTGCCGAAAACCCATCCGTGCTCAACGTGGGCCAACGGGATCAGATTCTTCGGGCGAAGTTGCGCAGCAACGCCGAGCCTTCCATCTGCCGACATCGCCACGTGAAATACTCCGGCCACGTTGTGCAGTGACTTGCGATCAACGACGACCTGCCTTGCAGTGTCGATCACGGTGATTTCGGAATTTGTCGGCGTTCGAAACGCGCCGGGATTGGGATAGATATGCGTGCCGTAGACAAATCTGCCATCGGGCGAGAGCATCAAATAACTTGCCCCTCGGCCGGCCAGAAGGCGCTTCGATTCCTGTCCACTCGCGAGATCGATGACAGAAATGTCGCTGCTCAAACGATTCGCCACATAAAGTGTGCTACCGGCTTGGTCCGTAACAAGACCCGCCGGTTCGAATCCCGCAAGCAGCGTGCGCGTGACTTTCTGTGTCATTGCGTCGATGACCGACACCGTGTCGTCGTTGGCGTTCGCAACGTAAATCTGCGATCCGTCAGGCGAAAGCGTAATACCACGCGGCGAGCGTCCCACGGGTACCCTGTTCAGAACCTTGCGCGTCTCGGTATCGACGATGCGAACTTCGTCGCTGCCCTGGCAGACCACATAAAGATGATGGCCGTCCGGCGAAAGCGCCATCTCGATCGGAGAGAGATAACGCTCGGAAATTTCTGCTGAGGAGACCGTTGCGGAGGGCCTGATCGCCGCCGCCGTCAAAATCCCGACGAGCATGCCGGCAACTTTCGCCAGCCGTTGTGCGCTCGCACGATCCGGTACTCTGGCTTGCATCTATGGTTCCTCCACGGAAAGCACGCGATCTACGGACAAGTTCTCTAACACTTGATCCTGTCCGCTAGGCCAGTGAATCGTGAGTTTGTCGGCTTTGGTGGCCGAACCCAAGCCGAAGTGGATGCGTCCGTCGTCTTGCGAGAGATAGCCAGAGCCCGCCGTACGTTCCGCAATTTGACGACGGCCTCCCGCCAACAACTCGAGGTGCGCTCCAATGCCATCGCGATTGCTTTTCTTGCCTTTCAGTTTCACCGTGAGCCAGTGATTACTGTTCTGGGTTACGTTGTGAAGCAGGGTGCCGGGCGCGCCGAGATTCACGACAAAAGCATCGACTTTGCCATCGTTGTCGTAGTCAGCGAAGCAGGCGCCACGCGAGACCGTTTTCACATCGAGCACTGGTCCCGCTTCGCGCGATACGTCCGCGAACTTGCCACCGCCGAGGCCGCGAAACAACGACTGCTCCTGCGGAACGAGGTGGATCAATCCGCCGTGGAAGACCAGAATGTCGAGCCAGCCGTCGTTGTCGAAGTCGTAGATGCCCGTGCCCCAACTCGTGTACTGCGCCGTTGCCTGCGAAATGCCTGAACTTGGGCCGATGTCTTCAAATCCATTTTGGCCGGTGTTGCGCATAAGGCGGTTGTACTTTGAATCCGTGACCCAGAGATCAACCCGGCCGTCGCCATCGACGTCCGCAAAGACCGGGCCCATGGCCGAAGTGTTCTCTCCATTCTGGCCGTACGCCACCCCGAGATCGCCGGCGACTTCTTCGAATGTGCCGTCGTGTTTGTTGTGCAAGAGAAAGTTCTCAGTCTTGTCGTTGGCGACGTAAATGTCGGGATATCCGTCTCCATCAAAGTCTGCCGCTGTAACGCCCATGGCGCGGCCCTTGTAAGCGCCGATTCCGGATTTGTCGGTGACGTCGGTGAAAGTCCCGTTGCAGTTGTTGTGATACAGCCGATTGGTGTCGCCCGCGTAGTCGAGCGGGCCAGGATAATTATCGGCAGCGTAGTAGTTGCGGTATTTCGAGTCGAACTTCACATAGCGCCCGACAAACAAGTCAACGCAGCCGTCTCGATCGTAATCGAGCCAAGCAGAGCCGATCGACCA
>Ga0075029_100002404_pt1 | contig 10625 bp, 11 predicted proteins | sample LitLauG_LLR_2013_FD_71391 | JGI IMG/M metagenome (GOLD analysis project Ga0075029, IMG submission 71391) | Freshwater sediment microbial communities from North America - Little Laurel Run_MetaG_LLR_2013 | ecosystem: Environmental > Aquatic > Freshwater > Creek > Sediment | place: USA...
GCCCGGCGCGCCCAAGCCGGGAGGCCCCGAGAGCAAGCCTCAGCTACTCTTCGAACGCGGAGATCACCGCACCAGCGGCGAATTGAACGTCGAAAAAGCGTACTTGGAGGACCGCCGCTGGGTCGTTCCCGGCTCCGTGTTCATGAACTCCATGCGGAATCCGCGCAGCATTGTCATGTCGCTCGAAGGCAAGGGCGCGGTCGGCTTCCAACTCGAATTTCCGCGCCGTCCCGGCGAACAATACAAGCAGTGGAGCCGCTGGCAGCCTGATTGGCCACAGTTTCCGACAAATGAGACGATGTACCGGTTCCGAATACAGGAAATCATCCCGCCGCCGGCGGTACCCTACGTGGACCCGTTCCCCTCCATGACGAAGGACACGCCTCTGGAAAAATGGCTGGAATACCTCGATATGTGGGACACCGAAAAGCCACAGAGCGCCGCCGCCCTGGCGATGATCCGCTCCCGCCCCGCGGATCTTGCCGAACTGGTTCGCTCTCCCGATCCCGACAAGTACGACAAGGCCATGCAGAGCCTTCAAAAGCAACTCCCGCTCGATCCGAGGTTGATGGACGCCATGAAGGGCGTCCTTGCCGAGATGGAAGATCAACTCGCAAAGGGTCCCGGCGAAGGCCACGCCGACGATATGCTCTGGACGCGGTTCACTCGCTGGGGCTACACGTGGTCTGTCATTAACGCGGACCTCACCGGTAAGGCTCGAGCCGAGGCGCGCGAGCCCGGCGAAAAAGTGCTGCTGCTGGTGAAGGGAAGGGAATCTACCCAGGCAATGCAAGGCTTGGCGAACGAGGCACAAGCTCTTCTGCTTCGCCTGGCCGGGGACGGTCCGCCACAGTAGCGGCCGCAATCTTTATGCGAATTGTTGGTGGAGGCGGCGGGAGTTGAACCCGCGTCCGAAAAAGTCAGCCATGACAAGACTACGTGCGTTTCCGGTTCGGTATTTTTCGTCCGCCTCATAAGGCACCGGCAAGAGGAAAGCGGCTTAGCCCGATTGATCTTGGCTTTCAGCTCCGAGCAGAAGCTTTACACCCAGCCTGCGAAATGACGTCCTCAAACCGCGTGCAGGCCCACGGCTCAGAACGGCTACTTAATTAATTAAGCAGCGTAAGCAAACTGCTGAGTATTGGCAGTTGTGTTTTTCCGATCGTTTTACGGGAGCTCGGAACCCGGCACGACTCACCACGACGGATGCAATCCCGTCGAAACCGTTGCGCCCCCCTTCTGTTTCAGTTTAGCATCAATAGATACCATGCCTCCCATGTCGAAGCCGGCGCTGAAGCCGGATACGGGGATTAAACCAGGAGTGATCGAGCGGACCGCGAGCGAGGATCAGCTCACGCCTCTCTATAACGTCGTCCTATTGAACGACGACGACCATACCTATGAGTACGTGATCGAGATGCTCACGTCGATCTTTTTCATCTCAGCCACGGCGGCGTATCATCATGCGGTGGAGGTGGATTCTACGGGCCGCACCATTGTCATCACCTGCGAAAAGGAGCAGGCCGAGTTCGGACGCGACCAAATCCACGGCTTCGGCGCGGACCCGCGCATGGAGCGGTCGAAGGGTCCGATGAGTGCGGTGGTGGAACCGGCGGGGCAATCGCGGTAGTATGAACCGCATGGCTTTCGGCAGGCGGAACCGCCTGCCCTACCACAGTCAAACGGTGAGCGGCCTTACTGCTTGGCCCCGCCGCCCGTGTAATACCCGTCGCGGGTGGTAATCTTCAGGTCCTGCCTCTTCACGCGTACGACGATCTTATGAAACCCGCCCTCGTTGTAATTGGTCGGCGCGTAGCTCAACAAATACACGCTGTGCAGAGACTGGCCGATCTTTGAAACAGCGTTTTCCAGGTCCCGGTCTGAGGCGAAATTGTAGCTCTGGCCTCCGGTATATTTCGCGTAGACCGTGAGCGGATTGGGGATGAAGATGTTCTTCGCCAGGTCGAAAATGTCCACGAACACAGGCACCCAGTTTCCCATATTGGTTTGCGAATCCGTGGTGGGCGTCTGGATGATTCCGTGCTGGATCTCCCGTCCCTCCGGCGGGATCGCGTTCGGGCGGCTATACACCGGCGTCGAGGTCAACTGCGCCAGCACCTTGGAAATATCGATGGGATAGATGGTGACGTTGTTGAAATCGGCTTCGGACAAAACCTCGCGCGTGCTGATCTCACTGCCGCGATTCTGATTTTCGGCAATCACCATGACGACTCTGCGCCGCGCCTTGTCGCGGGTCTTCAGTAAATTGATGCCGCGCACCACCGCATCGTTGACCGCGGCCGTGGAGCTTCCGGCCCTCAGCTTTTTGAGCGCCAAGGCCAGCTTATCCGGCTCCGATGTGAACGGCAGCAGCGTCTGGAAGCGATGGTCGAACGCGATCACCGCGACTTCGCCCGATTCGCCCAGCACCTGCGCCTCAATCATGTTGCCCAGCCTCTGAATCTTGGGGATGAACTTTTCGACGACGCTATTGGCCTGGATGACCATCACCATCGACAGCGGATGAGACGTGATGTCCGCCGTGATCTTCTGCAGCTTATCTTTGTCGTAGAGTTCGAAATCGTAAGGCGTCAGGCCGTTGACAAAGTCGCCGTTGCGGTCGGTTACTGTGACGGGGACCAGCACATTGCGGATGTCGATGATAAACTTCGCGCCAGAGTCGACCGGTTCCTGTTTCGGAGGGTCCTGCGCCACCAGCATACCTGCGATGCAGAAAAGCGATAGAAACTTATTCACATTATTCATGATGCGATTCGGAACCACCGAGTTTCTCCTTATGTTCTGTTCGTCCCTGCAACAAGTCTACGGCGTGAGGTATCAGATGCGCCACCGCCACCAGCGATTCCACCGCGCCTTTGGGCGAGCCGGGTAGCATCAGGATCAACGCCGAGCCGCGCGTCGCCGCTCCACTGCGCGATAAGGGCGCGAATTTCGTAGATTTCAGGCCCTCGGAGCGCATCAGCTCGCCGAAGCCGGGGATATCGCGGTCGGCGACCAGCTTGATGGCTTCCGGCGTCACGTCGCGCAACGCGAGGCCCGTACCGCCCGTGGTGAGGATCAGTTCCATGTTGGCGTAGCCGGTAACGGTCTTCGCGATCAAGGTGCGGTCGTCGGGCACGATGGCGCGATGGGCTAGCGTCCAGCCCAATTCCGCCACTTTTTGAGCCAGCGCGGGGCCGCTTGCGTCGACGCGCGAGCCGGCGGCAGTGGAATCGCTCACAGTGATAATCGCCACCCGGATCATCGTTTAAAGTCCCCCGACTTGCCCCCGGTTTTCGTGAGCAAGTAAAGGTCCTGAATCTCGATGGATTTATCCAGCGCCTTGGTCATGTCGTAAACCGTGAGCGCGGCGACTGACGCGGCGGTCAGGGCTTCCATCTCCACGCCTGTCTTGCCCGTGATCGATACAGTGGCCAGAATACGAACGCCGCGCGGCTCGATTGTGGCCTCCACATCGACGTGTGAAATCAGCAGAGGATGGCACATCGGAATCAGCTCCGATGTTTTCTTAGCGGCGGCAATGCCAGCGAAGCGCGCCACTTCCAGCGGATTGCCCTTGGGATTTTTGGGCAGTTTTTTCAGGACGCTGGGCCGTATCTTCACGAACGCGTGCGCGGTCGCGGTGCGCTTGGTTTCTTCCTTTGAAGAAACGTCCACCATGGCAGCGCGGCCTTGTGCGTCGTAATGCGAGAGCTTTTTCATTTCAGCAGCACGCGAATATCGTCGCCTTCTTTCCACGATTCCCGCTCGGCCTCGGCCACCAGAAACGCGTTGGCGCGCGCGATGGAGCCGATGTCGCCGGAGCCTTGCCAGCCCGTGGGCTCGACGGTGCTACCATCTTCGCTCAAACGCGCGGGAAGAAATCGCGTGAGGCCGGGCTTGTGGCGGAAGTCGCGCGTGAGGCGGGCACGGAGCAGCGGCAGAGGCGTTTCCCCGCATCCGGAAAGGCGCTCGATGGCGGCGCGCGCGAACAGTTCGAACGTCACCATGGTTGAAATCGGATTGCCCGGAAGGCCGAAGAAAAACTTGGTGCCGACCGAGCCGAACACCAGCGGCTGGCCGGGTTGAATCTTGACACGGGTGAAGAAAAACTTCGCCCCCAGATCGGCGAGCACGGTTTCGACAATGTCGTATTTGCCCGCCGATACGCCTCCGGAGAGCAGTAAAAGGTCCGATTCCAGGCCTGTTTCGATCAGTTCCCGGGTATGCTCATAAGAATCGCGCGCGACGGGCAGCAGTTCTGGAATCGCCCCCGCGCGGCGCACTTGCGCGGCGAGCGACCATGCATTGGAGTTGCGAATCTGGTGGGGCAGGGGAGTCGCGCCGACGTCCACGATCTCGTCGCCGGTGGGCAGGATGGCAACTAGCGGCTGTGCGTACACGTCGACGAACTCGCGTCCGTTCATCGCGAGCAGGCCGAGTTCGGCGTATCCAATGCGATGGCTGGGATGAAGCAAAGCCTCGCCGGCGCGGGCTTCGGAGGCTCGCGGGACGAAGTTTTCGCCGGGCTTCATGGCACGAGGGACGACGATACGGTTGTCGGATCGTTCGACGTGTTCCACCATGATGACAGCGTCAGCGCCGGCGGGCAGAGGAGCGCCGGTCATGATTTCGACCGTGGTGCCTTGGGTTACTTCTTCGTCGAAAAACGAGCCTGCGCGGGCTTCCCCGATGATGTCGAGTTTGCCGGGCGTGTCGGCGGATCGCACGGCAAATCCATCTCGGGCTGAGCGGTGGAACGGAGGCGCGTCGCGGTCGGCGAGGATAGTTTCGGCGAGGACTCGGCCGGGGGTGTCGAGCGAAGGGATGGTTTCGGTGCGCTCGCGGCGCGGGGCGACTTCCCGAAGGACGGTGGCCCGGGCTTCGGTGAAGGTCATTGGAGGATCCGTCCGACAGGCTGTCCCACCAAACGTCGTGTCATATCCCGGCGACAGTATACCGCTTGAATGCCGTTGCCTTGCCGCTGGATTCGTCCACCGACACGATTACCGCGTGCAGTTCCGCGCCATGGCGCGCCGCTTCCATGCGCACTGGCATCTGGGTTAAGAATTTCTGCAGCACGATATCTTTATCGACACCGATAACGCCCGCGTACGGCCCCGTCATGCCGACGTCAGTTTGATAGGCGGTGCCTCCGGGGAGAATGCGCGTATCGGCCGTGGGGATATGGGTGTGCGTGCCGACCATGGCCGATACGCGTCCGTCCAGATACCAGCCCATGGCCACTTTTTCGCTGGTCAGCTCGGCGTGAAAATCGACGAAGCGGACCTTCACTTCAGGGCGCAGATCGCGCAAAAGCGCGTCGGCTTTGCGGAACGGGCAATCAGTGGAGGGCATGTAAGATCGGCCCTGTAGATTGATGATCGCGCAATCCACGCCGTTGCGGGCCTCCACCACGACGATGCCTTGGCCGGGGAGATCTTCCACGTAATTGGCGGGGCGCAGCAGGCGCGGCTGGCGGGCGAAGTAGTCGTAAATTTCGCGCTTATCCCAGATATGGTTGCCACTGGTGATGACGTCGATGCCGTAGCTAAACAGATCGTCGGCGAGCTGCGGGGTAATGCCGAAGCCTCCGGCGGAGTTTTCCCCGTTCGCAATCGTCAGGTCGATCGACTCAGACGCAATAATGGTTTTCAGGTGGCGGGCGACGATCTGGCGTCCGGGCGATGCGAAGATGTCGCCGATGAAAAGTAAGTTTGTCAAAGGAAATTACAGGAGCGCACCGCACCGCCGTGCCAGCTTCCGTCATTTGACCCCAGACAACAAGGGGGGAATCCGCCGCGCACCATCAGGCGTCTCCATGGCAGGTTACCCCACCGGAGCTGGCTCACCGGCGCGTTTATTACGAGTCAGACTCCATGACATTGAGCATTGGATCAATTTTTGGAAACCGTCACAAACCTAGCAGGAACGCTCCTGAGGGTTATGATAGCAGACGGCGCGGAAAGGGCTCAGTTTTATTGGCCGAGCGAGCCCGTATAGTCGATGTACGGGAGCGTCACGAAAACGGTGGACTGTTTCTCGTTAGCCAATGTTAAGTGAGTCTCCGCGGAGGGGAAGCCCTTCTTGCTCACCTTTACGTCGTACTCCCCTGGCGTCGTGGGATTCAAACGAAATCGCCCGAAACCGTCCGTGGTCGCCTTTATCGTTGTTCCCTTATGCGACACTTCCACAACGGCATTGCTCAACGCTTCTCCTCTTGAATCGACAACCTTGCCGGTGAGCATCGCGGGATCTTGGGCCCACGCGGTGGCGAGGGTCATAGCGCTGGCGGCGAGCCAGCTTATCCGGCGGGTGATTTTTGCTTTCAGGCCTACCGGGCAGTCTTGAGTTAGGACTGTGCCGTCGGCTCGGCGGTAGAAGCGGGCGCAGAGGTTGCCCTCTTTCTCTTTAATAAGAGCTTCGGCGTCGCGGCGGGTTAACGCGGAGAGGTTGTAGACATTCTTCTGGCAATGGGCGCAGAAACGGACGCGGTCGTCGCCTTGCATGCGGTTCCAATCGGCGTCGCACGGGGATGCGATTTTGATACGGTCCCTAAAGAGGGTTGTAGCGTGCCTGCGGGCCTGAGTGGACCAGGGGACAGACCGCTGTGTCCACTGGCGACTTAGTTTGTCTTGCTTTCGCTCACTTTCTTCGCGCCCCGGGACACAGAAGTCTGTCCCCATCGGGCTCTATCGGGCGTTTCTTTCTAAGTATGTATCGGAAGCGCTTCCTTTAGCCGCCTTTTTACTTCTACGGCTCGAAGACGATGGTATAACCTGCCACCGCTGAGGACCGGACAAGTCTCCGATGGGACTCCGACGCACGTAGACCTTTCAGTGCAGTTGCCGGCATGACACCTACCGTCGATCCAGTTCTCCGTCGGAAGAGCACGTGGACTCTTCGATTATGAATGTAGGGGCGGTTTCCGCTGGCGCGCGCGGGTGAAAGCGCTAAACTTGCGATTCCAGGCGTGATAAAGTATCGCGTATGAGCTTCACCACTCGCCGCGACTTTTTGATTTCTTCCGTGGCTGCCACTGTTGCCGCCACGGCCGCTCCACAAAAACGCCTCGCCACCGATTGGGTGACGCTCGGCAAATCCAATGTGAAAGTCACACGCCTGGCGTTCGGCACGGGAACGCATTCGGGCGCGGTGCAGCGCGACCTGGGGCAGGAGGGTTTCAACCGGCTGGTGCGCTACGCCTATGACCGCGGCATCCGGTTCTTTGAAACGGCGGAGAGCTATCACGGGATGTCGGAGATGCTGGCCATTGCGCTGAAGGGACTGCCGCGCGACAGCTATAAGTTAATGACCAAGTATTCCACGCCTCCGTCGGGTGTGCCGTCAGAAAAGATCGACGGGTTCCGCAAGGCTCTGAACACCGATTACATCGACATTCTGCTGCTACATTGCCTGCGGCCTGCGACGTGGGCCACCGATTACAAGCCTTTGCAGGATGGCATGAGCGAGGCGAAGTCGAAGAAGGCGATTCTGTCGCACGGTGCGTCGATTCACGGGCTGACGGCGCTGCGCACGATTCCAGGCAATGAGTTTCTGGATATTGCGATGATCCGCATGAACCACAAGGGGTCGCATATGGATACGCCGCTGCTGCGGGATACGTCGGATGTCGGCGATGTGGATGAGGTCGTCAAGCACACCAAGGCGGTTCACGCGCAGGGGATGGGCGTGATCAGCATGAAGCTATGTGGCGAGGGCAGCTTTACGCGCGAGGATCGCGACGCGGCGATGAAGTTCGCGATGAACCTGGGATGCGTGGACGCGGTGACGATCGGGTTCAAGAGCACGGCGGAGATCGACGAGGCGATTGACCGGATGGCTCGGGTGATGAACGCGTAGCTTTCGTCTGTTGGGCGAAAAATGGGGACAGACTGCTCTGTCCACTGCCGAACGGATTGGGAGCACTTTGATTTGCGCTGGGGCGGCTGGGACAGAGGAGTCAGTCCCCGTTTTTCGCGCTATTGCTTGAGGTACGCCAGGTAGGCGGCTTCAGACTTGGCTACGGCGGTTTTGTAACCTTCGGGGTCGACGAACGTGTTGGGGTCGTACGGCTGGCCGGGCTTGTATTTCTCGTGCAGACTATATTGTTGCGCGTGGCCGGCCAGAAAAATATCGCATTGCAGCTTCTTTTGTTCGCGGAAGGTGCGGGCGTAGTCTTCTGCGATTTTCGGATACTCCTTGTTACCGACCATCACCGTGCCGGGATTGATGGAGCCGAGGTTCGCCATCAGCACGCGCTTGCCTTCGATGGTCACCGAGTAACTGACGCTGCCTCTCGTATGGCCGGGGTGCAGGTGCACGGTTAGCTCGGTGCCGCCAAGAACAATTTTCTGGCCGTCCTTGATGATGCTGTCTACTTTGACCGGGTCGAAGCGGAATTTGGGATCTTTGAGGACGAAGTCGGACTTGCCTCCGTCTTCGAGCAGAGCTGCATCGCCCGCGGTGGCGAGCAGTTTGGCGTGGGTGAAGCGCTTCATTTCAGCCATCGCCGCCACGTGGTCGTTGTGGGCCTGCATGGTTAGCAGGATCGTTGTGTCTTGCAGCTTAAAGCCTAGGGATTCGACGCTGTTTTTTATGAGCGCGAACGATCCCTGGGTGCCCGTGTTGATCAGGATGTTGCCCTTGGGCGTGACCAGGTAGTAGCAGGCGAGGTCGTCGGTGCCCACGTAATAGAGGTTGCCGACGATGCGGTGGGCGGGGAAGGGAGTGGTCCAGTAGGCGGGGGGCCACTGGGCGAAGGCAGTGAGGGCGGTTAACAGGAAAAGAAGACGCATTCCGTTCAGTTTAGCGGATGCGAGTCCACCGATATCACGAATTGGGACAGCGAATGCAAGCCGTACTCCTGTATGCAGCGGCTCCTATTGATTCTATGGGGTGTTTCTTTCCCCGGGTGCGCGCAATGGATGCAGTGGTCGTCCGTTGGCGTCACAGGCGGTGTACCGGTTTCGACTCACTCCGAGACTGGCTTGCCCGGTTCGATCTATTACACGTATACGGAGACCCCGTCTTCTTACCTGTTTCAGGCTCCCAACGATCTTTATCAGAAGCCATATGCGGTTGGCCCGGAAGCGGAATTCAGGTTTCCCTTGCGGCTGTCGTTGGCGGTGGGGATGGAGTATGAGCGATTTCATCGGGATTTTGAGCCATGGTTGCTCGATCCGCCCGGCTCCAATTACTTCGAATGCGGTGATCGCTAGCGCGTTGGAAAACGCATTCCTTTTTCCGTTGCTCGTCCGGTACAACCCTCCGCTTGGCCGCGTGAGGGGATTCGTGGAGGCGGGTGCGACGCTCGAGTACAGGGGCGCGTATTCGGGGCGGGCATTGGTATACCAGGGGACGCCCACACCTTTACAGATTCCCTATAGCCTAGGTGCCCAGCCGCTTTATGTGGCGGTGACAACCGGCGTTGGGCTGCGGTTGCGCGTGGGGATGGTGGATTTGGTTCCGGAAGTGCGGATCGATCACTGGACCGCGGTCTACGATCAGCCGGCGCAAAACGAAGTGATGATCGCACTCACGGTGGGCTTGAGGAGGCGGATTCAGTAGAGCACGCGGGTCCTGTTTTCCCCTGGCTGACGCCAGGGGTTGTGGGGTGCAGCCGAGCGAAAAACTGAAACTGGCTGAGCTGTTTGCGGCGGGTTTCGGCGGGGAAAAAATGTCGCGGAAAGGGCATCTCCCCTGCTAAAATAGAGATTGACGCGACATCCCCCAACGCGTTCTTTTCTAAGGAGCTAAAGCTTGGCAGATCCACAGGACCCGACCACTCCGCCCGACGGCGGGCAGTTGCCTTTGGGCAATGGCGGCGCTAAAAATCTGATCCCGATCAACATCGAAGACGAGATGAAGCGGTCGTATCTCGATTATTCGATGAGCGTGATTATCGGCCGCGCTCTGCCGGACGTCCGCGATGGGCTGAAGCCGGTGCACCGGCGCATCCTTTTCGGCATGCATGAGTTGGGGCTGCACTACAATCGCCCGACGCGCAAGTGCGCCAAGATCGCGGGCGAAGTGCTGGGCAAGTTCCATCCGCACGGCGATATTCCGGTTTACGATGCGCTGGTGCGCATGGCGCAGCCGTTTTCGCTGCGGTACCCGCTGGTGGACGGGCAGGGAAATTTCGGTTCCGTGGACGGCGATCCGCCGGCGGCGATGCGGTACACCGAGGCTCGGCTGTCGAAGATCGCGGCGGCGCTGTTGGAAGATATCGACAAGGAAACGGTCGATTTCAAGCCCAACTACGACGAGAGCGAATTCGAGCCGGAAGTGCTTCCGGCGCGCGTGCCGAACCTGCTGATCAATGGCAGCGAAGGCATCGCGGTAGGCATGGCCTGCAAGATTCCTCCGCACAATCTGACGGAGATTATCGAGGCGTGCATCCTTGTTCTGCACAATCCAGCGACGCCGTTATCGAAGATTATCGAAGTCGTGCAGGGGCCCGATTTTCCGACTGGAGGCCTGATTTTAGGCCGCGAGGGGATTTACGATTATTTCACGCGCGGACGCGGGTCGATCAAGATTCGCGCCAAGGCCGCGACCGAAAAATTCGGCAAGGACCGCGAGGCAATTGTCGTCACGGAGCTGCCGTATCAGGTGAATAAGGC
>Ga0075029_100002405_pt1 | contig 10619 bp, 7 predicted proteins | sample LitLauG_LLR_2013_FD_71391 | JGI IMG/M metagenome (GOLD analysis project Ga0075029, IMG submission 71391) | Freshwater sediment microbial communities from North America - Little Laurel Run_MetaG_LLR_2013 | ecosystem: Environmental > Aquatic > Freshwater > Creek > Sediment | place: USA...
TATCGGGTGGCGAGATAGAACCCGCTGAACATCGTGACGAGCCCGAGGACGAGGTACCACGACGAGACCGAGCCGGGCAGGACCTGAAGGTAGTTGAGCGTGATCACGATCATCCCGAAGGCCATCAGGTCGAGGATCATCCACCCGTACCAGTGGGGGCTGTGGTCTTCGGTCTGGGGCCGACGGGCCGTCACCTTGCCCCGCGACTCGGGCGACACGTAACGACCGACGGTCTTACGGTTGTTCTGCTTCGGAGCGGGCTTGGCCATAGGACTCGATGTTACCCAACCCGTGAGCGCTCAACCGAGCGACGTCGGTACCGTCGTCGAGGTCGGGACGGTCGAACCGTCGCACACTGAGAGGATCACCGTCGAGTGGTACAGCGCGGAGGACCCGGCGGCCACGCTCTGTTCGACGACCGTCCCGATCGGCGAACCGGTGCACAGCGTGGGGTCGGCCGCCATGTAGGACGAGACCAGCCCCTGGCCGGCGAGCTTGGTCTTGGCCTCGGACTGGGTGATGCCGACGACGTTGGGCACGACCACCTGGCAGTAGCCCGACGAGGTCACGAGTTCGATCGAGCTTCCCGACGTCACCGGCTGGCCCTGGGCCGGAATGGTCCGCACCACCAGGGCGATGGCGACGCTGTTCGAACACTGTGTCGCCGTGGTGTTGGAGACCGTGAGGCCGGCCTGACCGAGCGTGGACGCCGCCTGGAGCGTGGTCTGACCGACCAGTGACGGCACGGGATAGGTCGAACTCGGGTCGAGCACGGTGAGGGTCACGGTGTCGCCAGTGTGACCCTGGGTGCCACCGACGGGCGACTGCACGAGCACGGTGCCGGGACTGGCCCCGCTGGCCGGCGCCGTCTTGGTGAAGACCACCTTGTACGAGAGCCCGATGGCCTGCAGCTGACTCTCGGCGTTGCTGAGCGAAAGATTGGTCGTGTCGGGAATCGTGACCGGCGAAGTCGTCTGCCCGAGGCTCACGCGCAGCGTCACCGACTGACCCCTCTTGATGCTGGTGCCCGACGTCGGATCGGTCGAGATGACCGTTCCGTTGGGCTGCGTGGAGGACACGAACTTTGCGCTGATCACGAGCCCGTCGGCCTTCAGGGTCTGGGTCGCCGACGCCACCGACTGTCCGATCACGTAGGGCATGGTGGTGGCGCCGCTGCTCTGGGTGAAGAAGTAGGCGAGGGCCGCGATGGCGAGCACCACCACGACGGCTCCCGCGATCAGTCCCGGACGGCTGTCGCGACGCCGACGGATATCGGTGCGCGGGCCGGACATCACCGGCACGGACTGGGTCCGGTCACCGGGTGAGACGGTGGCGACCGCGCGGGTCGCGTCGGCGCCGAAGAAGGCGACGTCGCGCTGGACCGCGCGAACGGGCTCGCCCTCGCTGAAGCGCAAGAGGTCGGCCCGGAACTCATCGGCGGTCTGGTAGCGCTGGGCCGGGGACTTCGCCAACGCCTCCATGACGATCGCCTCGAGGTCGCGCGGTATCGAGTCGTTGAACTGAGAGGGCGGCGGAATCGATCCGTGGACGTGCTGACTCGACACCTCGACCGGGGTGTCGCCGATGTAGGGCGGACGCCCGACCAACATCTCGTAGAGCACGATGCCGAGCGAGTAGACGTCACTTCGTCCGTCCACCGCGGCCCCTTCGGCCTGCTCGGGCGAGAAGTAGGTCGCGGTCCCCATGACCGAACCCGCCTCAGCCAAGTGGTCCTCACTGGCGACGGCCTGGGCGATGCCGAAGTCGGTCACCTTCACCTGGCCGTCACTGGTGATGAGGATGTTGCCCGGCTTCACGTCACGGTGCACGACACCGTTGCGGTGCGCGTACCCCAGGGCCGCGGCCACCTGGGCGATGAGTTGGGCCGAACGCGACGCCGTCAGCGTTCGAGATCCGCGCAGCACGTCGGCCAGCGAGGTCCCGTCGATGAGCTCCATGACGATGAAGTAGGTGCCGTCGTCCTCGCCCCAGTCGAAGACCGGGACGATGTTGGGGTGCGAGAGCTTGGCGGCGGCCTGGGCCTCACGGCGGAACCGTTCGACGAACAACGGGTCCGAACTCAGTTCGGGGTAGAGGATCTTGAGCGCCACCGAGCGGTTCAACAGGACGTCCTGGGCCTGGTAGACGAGCGCCATACCACCACGGGCGATCAGGTGGGTCACCTGATACCGGTTTGAATACAGTCGGGGGTCGTCTACGGGCTCCATAACTCCCCTAGCCTACGCTCTCGTCCCATCGGCGGTCCCGGTCACGGACACGTCGTCGACGTCCCCGAAGCGGGTCTACCGGACTGTAGTGCCAGGGCGCCCTCGACGAGACACTTGATTATCGGACCCGCGACCGAGGCCCCGGTCGCGGAGGTGATCTGGAACGGCACCACCACCGCGACGGCGATCGTCGGGTTGCTCGCGGGTGCGAAGGCGATCATCCAGTCGTCGGTGTTCTGCGCGCTGTTGCCCGTCTGGGCCGTACCGGTCTTCGCCGCGACGTCGAGGTTGGAGGGGAAGATCCCCGCCGCCGTGCCGTACTGAACGACGTGCTGCATCAACACCGAGACCTGACTGGCCTGACTCGGAGTCAACGGGGTCTGCCACACCGACGCCTGATAGCGCTTCACGGTGGATCCGTCGGGAGCGGTGATGTAGTTGAGCAGGTGCGGGGTCATCTCGCGACCACCGTTGGCGACCGCCGCGGCCACCAGCGCGTTCTGCAGGGCGGAGGCCCTCACGTTCTTCTGGCCGATCGAGGAGTACGCGAGTCCGGGCAGGTCGTACTGGAAGGCCGACGCCGGGGGGAAGTAGCTCTTCACCACTCCGGGCAGGTCGATCGGCGGCACCTGGTTGTACCCGAAGGAGTTGGCCGTCGAGGACTCGAGCGTCGCGCCGACGTCGAGTCCTACCAACGCGTAACCGGTGTCGCACGAGGGCGGGAGCATCTGGGGGATCGTGCCCCCACAGCTACCCATCGCGTAGTTGGACAGGGTGAGGTTGGTGTTGGGCAGCGGCGTGGAACGTAGCGTCGGATAGACCTTGGTGAGCAGGTCGGGCCGTCCGATCACCACCGCCGACGTGGTGACGATCTTGAAGGTCGATCCCGGCGGGAACGTCTGCTGGGTGGCGACCAGGCCGAGCGGGGGGAAACCGTGCGCGTTGTTGGTGATGATCGCCTTCCAGGCCGCCTGTTCGACCGAGAACTTCGGTGACGTGAGGGGTGTCGGGTCGTACGTCGGGTTCGAGTACATCGCGAGGACCGCGCCATTGCGGGGATCGAGCACCACGGCCGCGCCGTCGCGACCGGCCAGCGCCGTTCGCGCGACCCGCTGCAGCGCCGGCTGCAGGGTCAGGGTGATCGAATCGGCGGCACTCGCCGGGGCCAGCACCTGGGCGAAGCTCTGGGGCGGCTGCGCGTGCGCCGAGAGGTAGCCGTCGTACTGCGCTTCGAGGGCCCACGTGCCGTAGCCGGGAGAGGAGAAACCCACGACTCCCGAGGTGAGCGAGCCCAGCGGGTAGACGCGCCTGAAGGGGTAGTACCCGCTGGTCGGAACCGACTGCGCGAGGACCGTGCCGTCACCCGCGATGATCTGGCCGCGGGCGTAGTTGGCCGACGCCGTGGTGACCCGCGGATTGATCGACGAGGCGTTCAGTTGCGGCGCGCGGAAGAACTGGATGGACGCCGCCTGGGCCGCCACCACGATGAAGAGCAGCAGGATGATCGAGGCGAGGATGGATAGTCGGCGAGACATGAACTAACCCTTGTTCAACGTGGTCGTGGTGGAGGCGGGAACCGTCGTCGTCGTCACGGTCGTCGATCCATGGCCCAACACCCACCTACTGTGCAGATAGTAGGCGTAGTGCGTGGCGGCGTTCATGGTCGGCTGGCTGATGGTCGCCGCCAAGGACAACCGGTCGGCCGGCAGCAGTTGGGCGGCCGAGTACGAAGTGTCGAGCACCTTGACCGGGTGGTACCAGAGGACCCCCGACGGCTGACCCTGGAAGACGGCGATCGACCCAGCGTCGTCGGCCAGGTAGTAGGTCGAGTACGCGTACCAGTGCATCACCGCGAAGAATCCGGCGACCACCCCGACGAGGACGAGGAAGGCGACCCCGACACGCCACGTGAACCTTCTCGGACGCACGGCGCGGCCTCGTTCGACCTTGGGGCTCGAGGCGACGACTGGTTGGTTCGAACTGACCGTCCGCTTGATCGGGATCTCGGCGAGGCTGACGGTGTCGAATTCGAGCAGGACGGCCGAGATGTTGTCGCGACCCCCCGCGGACCTCGCGGCCTCGATCAGGTTGGCGACGGCTTCGTCCAGCGAATCGGACGTGCCCGCGAGGTCGGCGATCTGGTCGTTGCTCAGCTCGTTGGAGAGCCCGTCACTGCAGAGCAGGATGCGGTCCCCCGGTTGGACGTGCAGTGAGAGGACGTCGATGGCGATCGTGTCCTCGACGCCAACGCCCCGGGTGAGCTGATGACGCCGCGGATGAACCGCCGCCTCCTCGGCCGTGAGCCGTCCCATCCGCACCCACTCCTCGGCGACACTGTGATCCTCGCTCAACTGACGCAAGGCCCCGTCTCTGAGTTGGTAAGCCCGGGAGTCGCCGACGTGGAAGAGGGTCGGCGAGGCGACTCCGAAGTCGTCGATGGTGAGGCCGATGGCGATGACCGTGGTGCCCATGCCGAAATGCTCCGGGTGGTCCTGGGCATCGTTGAGGACCTTGAGATTAGCCATATTGATGGCGTTGTAGAGTCCCTCCACGGTCTGGTCCTTGGCGAAGCCATCGCGGATCAGATCGATCGTCATCGCCGATGCCACTTCTCCCGCCGCGTGACCTCCCATACCGTCGGCCACCACCGCAATGTTCTCGTTGACGAAGATCGCGTCCTGGTTGGACTGACGCACCAATCCGGTGTCGGTCGCCGCGGCGAAACGCCAGCGCGTCAACGAACCACCTCGAACAGGACACCACCGACTTGGACGATGTCGCCTCGTTCGAGGTGAACGCGACCACGAACGAGCTCCTGGTTGACGTAGGTGCCATTCGTCGATCCGAGGTCCTCGATCGACAGATCACCACTGTCGTTCGCCACCCGCGCGTGCCGTGTCGACAGGTAGGTGTCGAAGAGACTGACATCGCACTCGGGGCTGCGTCCGATGGTGATCGCCACGTCGACGTCGACCCGCTCACCGGCCCGGTCCTCGGGCTCGATGAACTCGAGACCGAGGTTGCCGACCCGGCGGCGGCGGCGCCGACTCACGCCGAGTTCATCGACGGGTCTCGCCTGCACCGACGCCACGCGCAACACGCGCGCGAAGAAGAGAATGGCGATCACCATCACCAGGACCTGCAGCGGGCGAACGACCGCGGCGTACGTGGACGACGCGGCGAGAAGGTTCAAGCGAGCTCAATCCGGAAGTGGAGCGTGCCGATCGTGACGTCGTCACGTGGCGACAGTGACACGGCCGATATCCGGTGACCGTTCACGAACGTTCCATTGGTCGATTGCAGGTCCCTGATCGCGACACCTTCGGATGTTCGCCAGACTTCGGCGTGGCGCCTCGACACCCCCGAGTCGTTGATCACCACCTCGACTTCGGGACTGCGGCCGATGATCAGCGGCCGGTCCGCCACGGCGAAGGCTCTACCGTCACTGGCGATCAGGCGGGGCTGGCTCTCGCCACCCACGAAGTCGGCGTGGACCTCGAGGGCACCCGCCTTAAGGTCGTCGTCGACGAAGACCTCGACCTTGACCGGCCCGACGAAGCTGTAGCCCTCGCTGATCGCGTGCTGGCGGACCGTCTCCTCGAGCTCGGCGACGAGGGCCTTCTGGAAGCCCTCGAAGCGCAAGGCGTCCTCCGGCCCAATCCAAACTCGAAGCTGATTGGGTGAAATCGGTCCCTGGCTGGAGAGTCGGCGAACCAAGTCGATCTCGCGCACGATGCGGGTGCCGATCTCGATCGGCTGCAGCGCACTCTTGAAAGTGCGTGAAAAACCCCGCTCGAACAGTCGCTCCAGGCGATTTTCCACGTTCTTCAACACCATGCCACTTCTCACTGTACCGGTGCGTCAACTCTCGCGGCAGAGCAAGTCGCGGGGTTTGGCGCATGGACTATTGTGGCTAGGTCTCAGGGCGAGTGGCGAAATTGGCAGACGCGCAGGCTTCAGGTGCCTGTTTTCGAAAGGAAGTGGGGGTTCAAGTCCCCCCTCGCCCACCATTGTGCTGTCCCAGAATTGCTGGGGCGTTTGATTCCTGGAAGTCCGCCCCTGGACCTAACCATTCAGTCCCGGGCCAGGTCAACTATCGGACTCCGGAGCAGTTCTGGGTCATGACTGACGACACCTACGGCGCACGCCGTGTATCTGAGCACGATTCCGGCGAGCCCCGTATCATTCGACGATTGAGACTCTGACACTCCTCTTCACTGACATCGAGGGATCGACGGTGTTACTGCGTCGCCTCGGTGACGACCTCTACGCGCGGGCGCTCTCCGAACACCACGAAATCGTGCGCCAGGCGCTCGCGGCCCATGGCGGTGTCGAGCAGGGGACTCAAGGTGACGCCTTCTTCGCCACGTTCACCTCGCCGCGCGCCTGCGTGGCGGCCGCCATCGACATCCAGCGCAACCTCGCGAGCCACGAATGGCCGCAATCGGAGCAGATGAACGTCCGCATGGGCATCCACACCGGCGAGGCGTCGGAGGCCTCGACCGGACTCGTCGGCCTCCAGGTCCATCGCGCGGCACGCGTGGCGGCCGTCGGCTACGGCGGTCAGATCCTGCTTTCATCCGCCGCCGCCGGGCTCGTCGAGGACTCACTGCCCGCTGGAGCGTCGCTGCGCGACCTCGGCGCGCACCGCCTCAAGGACTTGGGACGGCCCGAGAACATCTTCCAGATGGTGGCCGACGGACTGTCCTACGACTTTCCGCCACTGCGCTCCCTCGACAACCCGGAACTCCCCAACAACCTTCCGACGTCGCTCAGCTCCTTCGTCGGCCGCGAGGCGGAGCTCACCGAAGTACGCAATCTGATCACGGAGTCACGCCTGGTAACCCTCACCGGCGCGGGCGGATCCGGCAAGACCCGTCTGGCCCTGCAGGTGGCGGCCGAACTCCTGGACGGCAACGGTGAGGGCGTATGGCTCGTCGAACTCGCGCCGGTGAGCGACCCGGACCTCGTGGCTTTGACAATGATCAGCGCACTGCGGATGCGCCAGTTCTCCGAACTGACGGCCCTCGACTCGCTCGTGCGATCCCTGCACGACCACGACGCGCTGATCATTCTCGACAACTGCGAGCACGTGATCGACACGGTGGCGAAGATCACCGAGGTCATCGGGCGCAACTGCCCCCGGGTCTCACTCCTCGTCACGTCGCGCGAGCCGCTCGGCGTCGACGGAGAGCGGGTCTACCGCGTCCGGTCGCTCTCGCTGCCCGAGGAGGGGGCGGAGAACCTCGAGGGAAGTGACGCGGTGGATCTGTTCGTCGCGCGGGCGCGGGCCCACGATTCGACCTTCGAAGTCGACCAGACGATCGCGCCGCTCGTGGGCTCGTTGTGCCGACGCCTCGACGGTATCCCCCTCGCCATCGAGCTCGCGGCGTCTCGACTCTCGTCGATGTCGCTCGCGGACCTCCACGACCGGCTCGACCAGCGCTTCCGGTTGCTCACCGGCGGGAGCCGCAACGCCCTACCGCGCCAGCAGACCCTGGGAGCGACGGTGGCGTGGTCCTACGACCTGCTCAACGAAGCCGAGCGCGAAATGCTTCGTCGCCTCTCGGTCTTCGTCGGCGGCTTCGACCTTCGTGCCGCCGAAGCAGTGGCCGGCGACGGTCTCGAGTCCTTCGACGTCGCCGACCTACTGAGCTCCTTGGTGAACAAAAGCCTCGTCATCGCCGAACGAACGGCATCATCCCTGCGCTACCGGTTACTCGAGACGATCCGCCAGTACGCGGCCGATCAGCTGATCCAGGTCGGTGGTGAAGAGTCCATTCGTCAAGTGAGAGCCCTGCACGCTGAGCACTACCTGGGCTTCTGTCTCGAAATAGCGCCGCAGCTGCGGGGTCCAAAGCAGGGGGAACTCTTCAAGCGTCTCGACCTCGAGCTCGACAATCTCCTCGCGACCTTCACCACCCTGTCGGAGCAACCGGAGCGAACCGGCGACGTCCTCGCCTTGGGTGTCGCCCTCACCATCTTCGTCATCACCCGGCGCAACCTCGTCGTGCCCATCTACCTTCGCTCGGCGCTTTCGACCAGTGCCGCCGAACCGGCGACGCTGCGTGTCCGGGCCCTGCTCGGACTCGGCCTGATGACTCAACTCAGTGGCGATGGGGGTCACTCGCACCAAGAAGCTGGAGAACTGGCCGACCAGGCGCTCGCCCTCGCCGATGAGCTCGGTGACTCCGGCCTCGTCGTTGAAGCGACGGCCTTTCGTGCCACCACGTGGGCCGACCTCGGCCGGAAGGACGTGGCGCTCGAATTGGCCCGCGCCGCGCTGGAACAGGCGCGCCAGATCAGCGATCCGCAGTTGCTCGCGCGGGTCCTCCTCGCCGTCGTGTGGTCCACCGATCCGATGAGCGACGCCCACGAAGAGATCACCGAGGCGCTCGCTATCAACCGCATGCTCGGCGACCTCCAGTCGATCTCGAGCACGCTGGTGTACCTCTCGATCTCGCTCAGTTACTCACTCGACAACGTTCGAGAGGCCCTCGCCCTCACTCAGGAGTCCCTGGCGCTCGCCGAGGAGATCGGTTCGACCTTCGGTCGCATGCTGTTGGAGTCCCACCTTTGCATCTACAGCTGCCACATCGGCGACTACGACGCGGCGGTGCAGCACGGGCGGCTGGCGCTGCGCCTGTCGCGCCGCAACGGCTCGATGGTGGAGCTGGATTACTGGACCTACTTCGGCTTGACCCTCGCCGCGACTCACCAAGGTGATTTCACGCTGGGCGCCGTGCTGCTGGGCATCCACGAAGGCATCGAGGATCGAACCACCGAGCCGATACTCGGAATCTGGACGTCGGTCGAGATCGAGGCGCTCGAAGAGAGCCGGAGACTGCTCCACGACGCGCTCGGCGTCGAGGAGTATTCGCGCCTGATCGTCCGCGGGAAGAGTCTCAGTCTCGATCAGGCCCACGACGTGGCTCTCGGTCGGGCCAGCGTCACCGGTCTTCGCGAAGGTTGAGTCGAAGTCCCCGAGGTTCCTGCGCGCCGGCGACAGAATCGTCGAAGTGACCGGGGTCGTCCGAGTCCACTTTCGAAGAGTCGCGAGTCCCCCTCGCCCGCCGACGGGACGACTGGGACCAGCCAAGGAAAGCTCAGAGGTTTGACTCACAATTGCGCAGTGGTTACGTTGAGAGGGTGAGCGGACCAACCCTTGTCATCCTCGGCGCGGGGCGGGCGCGACGCTACGGCGGGCTGAAGCAACTCGCCCCGATCGGCCGGCACGGCGAGGGGGTCATCGACCTGATCGCCGCCGACGCGATCGCCGCGGGTTTCGACGAGATCGTCATGGTGATCAACCACGACACCGGCCCCACGATCCAGGCCCACGTCGCCCAGTTCTGGCCCCACGACCACCGGGTCACCTTTGCGTTCCAGGACAGGTTGCGCGGGACCGTCGACGCCGTGTTGACCGCCCAGCCCCTGATCGACCCGTCCACGCCCTTCGGAGTCTCCAACGCCGACGACCTCTACGGCCGCGAGGCGTTCGAGAAGCTGTGCCAGCACCTGAACGAGAGTCCCAACAACTGCATGGTGGCCTTCGAGCTCGAGAACTCCCTGGTCGGTGACCTCCCCGTATCACGGGGCACGTGCGAGATCGCCGACGGGCGCCTGGTGCGCATCGTCGAACGGCGCAACGTCCACTTCACGCCCGAGGGTCTGGCGGCCGACGACGACCTGTCCCCGTACTACCTCGATCCCAAGACCTACGTCTCGATGAACCTGTGGGGTTTCCAGCCGTCGATCTGGCCCCTCATGCACCGCGCCATGGAGGACCACGAGGCGGACGTCGACCCCGAGGTGCTGCTGCCGACCTTCGTGGCCGAGGCCATGGAGCGCGACGGCCTCGTGGTGAACGCGCTGACCACGGGTTCGCGGTGCATCGGCGTGACCCACGCCGAGGACCTGCCGCTCGCCCAGTTCCTCGTACGCGAGGAGATCAAGGCCGGCCAGCGTCCGGAGTTCGCGTTCCCTCCAAGTTCCTGACCTAGTCGAAGGGCGTCAGTTGGACGGGTCGTAGATGCGCTCGCGATAGTCGCTCAACATGCGCGCCGTGCTGTAGGCCGGGGCCAGGCTGCGCAGCGACGCGCGCACCATCGCCAGCCACGCCACGGGGATGCCGTTGGCGTCGCGCGAGAAGTACAGCGGGCGAACCTCGTGCTCGAGCAGGTCGTAGAGCGCGTTGGCGTCGCGCTCGTCCTGCGCGGCAGGGTCGTCGAGAGTCGTACCGTCGATGGCCCAGCCGTTCTGTCCGTTGTAGCCCTCGCTCCACCAACCGTCGAGGACGCTGAGGTTGAGACACCCGTTCATGGCGGCCTTCATGCCGCTCGTTCCACTGGCCTCCATCGGGGGACGCGGCAGGTTGAGCCAGATGTCGCA
>Ga0075029_100002406_pt1 | contig 10618 bp, 9 predicted proteins | sample LitLauG_LLR_2013_FD_71391 | JGI IMG/M metagenome (GOLD analysis project Ga0075029, IMG submission 71391) | Freshwater sediment microbial communities from North America - Little Laurel Run_MetaG_LLR_2013 | ecosystem: Environmental > Aquatic > Freshwater > Creek > Sediment | place: USA...
AGCTTTCTCCAGCGATCGGCGTCGGCTGGAGGATCTCCTTCTTAGCTGTCTGCGCGTGGAGGGGTGTCAAGAATGTGTTGGCCGCAATCAGGCAAATAACGGTGACACGGAGCGCCGCGTCGAAGAAACCCTTCTGATTCCGCATGTGACAACCTCCAACACCATCAGCATGGTGGAGGCGCGAAAACCTGTTGTCATCGCGGAGTACTCTTTTTGTCTATTTCTTGCACGCGCACGTAATCGCACAAAAAAAGGGCAGCAGGGTGAATAAACCGCACTGCCCCTGTTCCCAAGAACAGATTCTCCTAGAAGTGGAACCCAATCTGCGCCATCAGCGACCGTGGCGTTACATAATGCGTCCCGCTGAAGGTCGACAGAAAGTTGTAGAGAGCAACTCTGTTGGTCACGTTGATGGCTGTAACCGTGAGGCTCCACTTATAACGGTCACCCCTGAACAGGTTGTCATCGCCGACCGCTATATCGAACAAGTTACGAGACACCATCCGTGCTGGATTGCGATCGTCGTTCTGAGTATTGATCGCTGGAACTTGAATAAGACTTGACGTGAACTGCGACGACAGGCACGCGGAAGGCAGCGCACTGGTTGGCGTCGCCTTTACCCCATTGCAGGCGAATCCTGCCTGATACTGCTGATCGGCACTCAGGGGGTTTCCAAATTTGTCCTGCAAGAGCACTGCTGGCTGACCACCCAACGTCGTCGACTGCGGACAATTATTGCCAGGGTTGACTCCGTAACACGGAGCATTCCCGGCCACCTGCCCGCTGTCAAACCGCCAGTTGAAACCAACCCACGGACCGCGCTTCCACGGCTGATACTGCAGATGCGTTGTCTGGTTGAACTTCTCGTCGTGATCGATTCGGAAAGGCAATCCGGCGCTCGTCGCTACCGTCGCTCCCGCTCCACCGATCTGGGGCTGGAAGAATCGAGCGGCCACACTGGAGAAGACGACCTGCGCTGCAAATCCATGCAGGTTCGGTACCGCCAAACGACCCGCATACCCTGGAATCTTCGCGTTGTGCCACTCAATGGGAAACGTGATCGGAGTATTGCCGAGTACACTAAAGTCATACCCATTGTGCGTGTACTTCGTAATCCACTCACCAGAGAAAACGAGATAGCGTCCGAACGCCTGCTGGATCCCAGCATGAAACTCATTGCGGAATCCCGGACTCAGCGCGCCGCTGGCCAGCCCTGTGCAACCCAGCAGCGGCGACAAAACCTGATTGCTGCAGCCAACGCTCGAGAGAATCAGATTCTCGTTGAAAGGAGACTCCAGCGTTCGTGCATAGGAAACCCGCAGAATCGTCCCCGTCTTCTTGAAGTTGTACGAAATACCAATCCGAGGCTCGGCTTGCCGCGCGACCGTTAGCCCGTTGTATAGATCGCCACGCATCCCCAGATTGAAAGACCAGTGCCCGGTCGTGATCGTGTCCCGGACATAGAGGGCAAGCTCCTTGACATCGGTGTGACCGCGGAACGTGAACAGTCCTCCACCACGCGTCAAATCATAAGGCGCGAGAATTGCATTAAACACCGGATAGAAATTGGGATTCGGATTGTAAGCCTGGCCCTGACCGTTCACATAACCCAGCGTCTTGTATTCAGCGAGCGTATTTGGCAGGTTGACGCCCGTGCATTGCGACGGATCGGAAAGACCGGCGACTGGCACGTAAGGAAATTGCGCCACACCAGACGCGATAATACAAGGCGCGTTATAAGCGGGATCCACTACTCCAATCGTGTCGTTTTCGTTCAAAAACGTCTGTTCATACGTGACTCCCGCCTTGAGGTTGTTCACGCCTTTGACATAAGAAATATCCGACCTAACGCCCGTATTCGTCAGGGTGCGATTCTGTCCCACCGATTGCCGCTGCAAGCTCGGCGGCCCGAGATCTGCAAACGGATCCTTGCTCTGGTAGTAGTTGTAGTCGTCGTGGCGCACAAAACCACCCAACGTAAACACGGAATTCGTATTCACCACATGCGTCCAGGAAGGCGCTACGTTGTACGTCCCAATCTTCGAGCGCTGGTCGGCTGCTCCAACAACAATAGTCGTACCTGGGACGATGCCACCATAGTCCTGGACCCCCGGCAGAACTCCGTTCAGTCCATTCCACGCTGTCGCATTCTGCGCATCGAACGAATTTGGCGTCTGAAACCAGCTCCGGCTGTAGCCCAGGTTCAAGTGGATCGAATCAGCACTGGAGAGTTGTAGGTCAACCCGATCGAACAGGTTCTGCTCATTCCCCCGATCGTGCACAACAGCAAATTCCGGCGCATCGAGAAACCTTCCGCTATTCAGTCCGCCGACGGAAATAAAATTTCCCCAGTTCTTTCCGCCGTAGGCGAGATCGGCCGACACATTCGACGATCCGAACGACCCGTAGCTGGCATTCACGCTGCCGTGCGGCGTGGTCATCCCCTGTCCCGACCGCGTAGCTGCCACAATCACAACGCTGGTCTTGCCCCCGTATTCCGCCGGAGGCGCTCCCGAGATCACTTCCATCGATTCGATCGAATCCACAGGCACCTGGTTCGAGAACGTCTTGCTCGTCTGGTCGGTCATTGGCTGGCCGTCGATCGAGAACGAATTCTCCGCATGATCGCCGAGCCCGTGAATCTGGCCGTCGGAATCCGACGAAATCCCCGGCGTCGCGAAGCTCACCAGCGAACTCATCGACGACGACCCCGATCCCAGCGGAACTTTGTCGAACAACTCCTTGTCGATGTCCGAGTGAAATGTCGGATCGTTCTCCACCAGATCGCCTGACGCCTCGACCGAAACCGTTGTCGAGGACGCCGTCACCTGCAGATTGATCTGTACGACCGCCGGAACGATTGAGCGGACATCCACATCTTGCGCAATCTGCGCGAATCCTCCGGCCGCCACCGTCATGTGATACGGGTTGAAGGGTACGTTGGGAAAACTGAAGCTCCCTTTGCTGTCGGTTGTAGTTTCACGTTCGAATGCGCTCACCGCATTGTGAATCCGCACAGTGGCATTCGGCACCACGGCACCTGACGGATCGACAACCGTGCCTGTGATCGATCCGGAGCTTCCGGCCGACTGCGCCCAACCAACTCCCACGCTCAACACCACTGCAATCGCCAGCGCAGCAGCGTTCAAACTGCTCTTATGAAACAAACCCATGATTCCCTCCAACGAATATTGCTGGCGCGATTCGATCGCAAGCATGCGGACCGAGAATCGCATCTTTATGAATTACTTACTGGATTGGCGGGGAATCAGAGCGCGGGTGGAGGACGAATGAACTGCGTTGTAGCGGGACGGAAAATCGGAGAATCTTCGGCAACCGAACTCGCCAAAGCTGCCGTTGCCAGCACCGGCGCGGTCACAGTTGTCTGAGTGCTCAGTCCAGCATGGGCCGTGGCGCAGATCGAGCAAGCGTGATGAGACGTGCTGGAGTTCTCGGGGTGCGAGTGCGTGGCCTGCAGCGTCCCCATGACGCACACCAGGGCAACGCAGAGCACGCACACCGCTCTGACAAACACGCCCCGATTGGCCAAAAGCTTTATCATTCATCCCCAACTTGCTGGTGAGAGGTATTGCTGTTAGACGATTCTACCCTTAGATGGTGATCGCGGGGAACACGATGCCCGCAAAACGGCACATCCTGAGGAACATGACCCTAAGAACTGACGGCGCGTCGAATCCCAGTAAACTTCCTGTAAGTTATTGCTTTGTAGTGATTTACTCGGACGCTATACTTTTGCGACACACATGAAAGCTCTTCGGCTCGCCTTTGTCGGTTTCGGCAACGTCAACCGTACTCTCGTCGAACTTCTGCAACTCAAAGACGCCGAACTAAAAGCGCGCCACGGAATCGACTGGCACATCACCGGCGTTGGTTCGCGTCGAATCGGCTGGCGCGCAAATGGAGCTGGATTTGATGTTTCAGAACTCCTCCGGGCCCAGAGTACGATCGACTTCGCAAACCTCGGTGGACACCACTGTACCGACTACAATCATTGGCTCGACGCGGCTCAGCCTGACGTCGTTTTCGAAGCGACTTCCCTGAACGTAGAAACCGGCCAGCCCGCGACCGACTACATCCGCGCCGCCCTCGAGCGCGGAGCCCATGCCATCACCGCCAACAAGGGTCCGGTCGTCCACGCCTATAAAGAATTGACTGAGCTCGCCGCCCGTCAAGGCCGACAATTTCTCTTCGAATCCACGGTCATGGATGGCGTTCCCATTTTTTCGCTGTTTCGCAACGCCCTGCCCGCCATCGAAGTGAAAGGTTTCCGCGGCATTCTCAATTCGACGACAAACGTGATCCTAACCGGAATGGAGCAAGGCCTGACCTTCGATGACTCCCTCCGCCGCGCTCAAGAACTCGGCGTCGCCGAAACCGATGCCAGCTACGACATCGACGGGTGGGATGCCGCCGTAAAAGTGGCAGCTCTCGTCACGGTAATCATGGGCGTCCGTTTTGCGCCGCAAAATGTCGAGCGCTCAGGAATCCGCCACCTAAGCCCAGAAGACGTTCGCGCAGCGAGCCAGACAGGCACTCCCTACAAACTGGTATGCCGTGCGCAACGAACAAGTTCTGGAGTCACCGCCAGCGTTCGCCCGGAACAGATCGCTCTGTCAGATCCATTCGCGCTCGTCGCGGGAACCTCGTCCATCATTCAGTTTGAAACCGACATCTTCCCCGCTCTCACCATCACCGAGGAGAACCCCGGCCTTTACGCGACCGCCTACGGCATGCTGGCCGACTTCATTCGCGCCGCCAGTTCCTAGCGATGCCGCAGCGAACCACCCAAAGCACTATGACCGCCACTGCGAATCTCAGACAATCAGGGCAAGTAGCACGCCACTCGTCCGCCGCAGCGCCACCTGCGTCTCAATTGACAGCCTTCACGCCGCACTCGGTGCGACCGCAGAGGCAGACTCAGGGAGAAGTATCTATGTCGGGACAAGTCATTCTGTACTTCGAAGACCAGGCCGATGCCTTGCACTTTGCCTTGGCTGCGGGATCTGTAATGTCCGGAGAAGGCGCGCCCGCCACCACCGAACTGGTTCAGAAAACCGCCCGCATCACGCGCATCCGCCTCGACGCCGCCAACAAGGGGAAGACTCGCCAGCCCAATCCTCCGGAACGCGCCGCCTGAGATGTAGATGAGATCTGCGAAAGACGCCCGTCGCGACGCCGGCCAGATCCCGCATTAGAATGTCTGTCATGCCAACCGCTGAACAGACGTCCTCCACCGCGCTTGACGTTGCCTGGGCTCGCGCACAGTTCCCCGCACTCGCCCAAACCGTGAACGGCCAGCCCGCAGTCTTTTTCGACGGCCCCGGAGGCACACAGGTCCCGCAGCAGGTCATCGACGCGATCTCCGATTATCTGAAGCGCGACAATGCCAACACCCACGGCGCATACCAGACCAGCCGAAACACCGACCGCATCGTTGACGAAGCCCGCGCCGCAATGGCCGATTTTCTCAACTGCGATCCTGATGAGATTGTTTTCGGCGCCAATATGACCTCGCTGACTTTTGCGATGAGCCGCGCCATCGGACGCGACCTCGGCCCCGGCGACGAAATCGTGCTGACGCTTCTCGACCACGACGCCAATTTCTCGCCCTGGAAGGCACTGGAAGAAAAGGGAGTCGCTATCCGCGCCGCGAAGTTCAACGAGAGCGATTGCACGCTCGACATGGCCGACCTGGCCTCGAAGATAAACAGTCGAACTAGGCTGGTCGCGGTCGGCTACGCCTCGAATGCCGTAGGCACGATCAATGACGTTGGTGAAGTCGTCCGCCTGGCGCGGCAAGCCGGAGCCCTGAGTTATATCGACGCCGTCCACTACGCTCCCCATGGCCCGATCGACGTGCGCGCCGTCGACTGCGATTTTCTCGTCTGTTCCACCTACAAATTCTTCGGACCGCACATGGGAGTGCTCTACGGCAAACGCGCGCGCCTGAACCAATTCCGTCCGTATAAGGTCCGTCCGAATACCGACGAAACTCCCGGCAGCTGGGAGTGGGGAACGCTGAATCACGAGTGCATCGCCGGGATCAAAGCGTGTGTCGACTATTGGGCAACGCTCGGCCGTCGCGCGCAGCCTGCGGTCACCAGCCGCCGCGCCGCAATCCTGGCCGCCCACGAAGCCATTCACCAGCACGAGCGCGCGATGTTGCAGAAAATGATCTCTGGCCTGCTCACGATCCCCGGCCTGAAGCTCTACGGCATCACCGACCCACGCCGCTTCGACAATCGCTGCGCCACAATCGTCGTCCGAATCGAAGGCCACACGCCTCTCGAACTCGCCACCAAACTCGGCGAGCGCGGCTTCTTCACCTGGGACGGAAATTACTACGCCCTGAACGTCACCGAACAATTGGACGTCGAGCGCCTCGGAGGATTTCTCCGCATCGGCCTGCTGCACTACAACACGATGGAAGAAGTGGAGAGAATGCTCGCGGCATTACGCGAGATTGTGCGAAGATAGCTGCCGATCGACGTTCTCAGATTGCCGCTCGCGAAGGGAGAAACGTGGCAAAGACATCTCTCCGGCTCGCCAGTATCCTTCTTTTCGTCTGCGGACTCGTCGCTGCGCAGTCAGCTACGACTGCAGCCCCCTCGTTGCTAGTCAACGTTCTCGACAGTCATGGGATGGCTGTCCGCGATCTGACCAAGGACAGCTTCCAAGTCAAAGTGAATGGCCAACGAACGACACTGATCGAAGCATCGTACAGCCTCGCTCCGCGGCGGATCGTTGTGCTCCTCGACATGAGCGGCAGCATGGCTGGCGGGATAGAAAGCAAGAAATGGCAGATCGCCCGCCAGGCGGTCGACGACTTACTCACTGACACTCCACCTGACGTCCATGTTGCATTGCTCACTTTTTCCGATCAAGTTCACGACGTATTCGATTTTTCTCAGACTCGCGATTCGATGGCGGCGTGGTTGAAAGAGGGAGCGACCAAGCACGGCGACAGTAGGGTTCACGGTCGCACGGCACTATTCGATGCCATGCTTGCTGCCAGGAATCTCTTGGGAGCCAGTCGCGCGGGTGACGCAATTTACGTGATCACCGACGGCGGTGACAACAGCAGCCATGGTAGGCCAACGGCTGTACGCAAACTCTTGTTGGAATCTGGAATCCGGCTCTTCGTGTTTCTGTTTTCAGACGGGGGGCTCTTCGCTTCCGAAGAGATACGCCGGGGGAAAGAACCTCTCAAGGAAATTGCCCGAGCGTCCGGAGGCTTTGTTTTTGGTGTTTCCGCTCAGTCCAGCGGAATCGATTTCCTTCCCTCTTGGGATGCATACGACTACACCGACAATACCAGGAAAATAATCAAGCTCTATACCAGGGCGCTTAACATTCAGGTGAACGGTTTTTACACGCTGAGCTTTGACTCGCCCGTGCCACCCGCGAAGGCCCGTAAGGTCTCTCTTAACATCGTAGACGCCACCGGCAAACCCCGAAAAGACGTTGCTTTCACCTACTCGACAATGTTGCTGCCCTCAGCAGAATAGTCCTACCGCCTCGCCCGTTTTTTTGCCGGACTTCGTCGCGTCGGTCTAACGTGTTTTACCCGAGCAGTCTTGTGTCGTGCCGGCCTTAGTCGAATCTCTTCCACCGTATTCCCTCGTCCCACGATCGCGAAACTCGCCAGCTCGATGAACAATCCATGCTCGACCACACCTGGTGTTTCGCTTAGCTCGCGGGCCAATGCCGCGGGATTCACAATCCTCTCAAAGCTGCAATCCAGTATCTGATTCCCGTTGTCAGTGATAAAAACACTGCCGTCAGGCTTCATGCGCAGCTTCGGCAACCCGCCGAGCGCCTTAATCTTGACCTCCACCACGGTTCGCGCGAACGCAATCACCTCAACCGGCAGCGGAAACTTGCCGAGCACTCGCACAACTTTGCCAGAGTCCGCGACCACCACCATCTTCTTTGACGCCGATGCGACTACCTTCTCGCGCAGTAGCGCCCCACCGCCGCCTTTTATCAGGTTCAGCTTGGGATCAACTTCATCAGCCCCGTCAATCGTGACGTCAATTTCCGGATGCTCATCCAGTGTGGTGAGCGGAATGCCAACGGCGCGTGCCAGGTCGCCAGTCTGGATAGAAGTGGGAATTCCGATCATCTTCAACCCCGCCTTCACCCGCTCGCCGAGCGCGATGACGGCGAAGTAAGCGGTCGATCCCGTACCTAAGCCAACCACGTCGCCGTCGCGAACCAGCTTCGCGGCAGCGCGCCCAGCTGTCTCTTTCTCTACTTCATTCGCCATGATTCACCTTGGTAAAGATCACGCTCATTTGTGGAAGATTGCGATGTACGCAAGATAGCCCGCCAGCACCAGCCCAAAAAGGCCAAGCAGGTACGAGACAAGATCAATCACGAACCCCGCTGGCTCGAAGCTGTTTGTATCCAGCTGCAATTTGGTTTTTCGGTAACGGCTCAACCCGGCCAGGATCAAGAACACTCCCCCAACCGTCGAAATGATGCCAAGCCAGGTGGTCAGGCCGGGAGTACTGGAATCAAGTCCCTGCAGCTTCATGAATTCGCGTAGGGCGATCGAGAAGCGCCCGATAGCGAATCCAAAAATGATGGTGGCGATGCCAGTCCGCACCCATGCCAGAAAAGTGCGTTCGTTGGCCAGGTGATCGCGAGCGCGATTGGAATTGTCCGTCAAGCCGCTAATTATTCCACAGCCTTCTGCAGCAGCGCAGGAATACCTGCGATGTTTTTCATCAGCTCCGGAGGGAAGCCATGCCGCTCCTGCAGATATTCGGCCGAATTGTAGGAGAGCCAGACCGTCCCTTGCTCATCCTGCCAGGCCAGCGCCTTCAGCGGCAGGTCAATCGCCACCCGCGGTGTGGCCACCATCAAAGGAGTGCCTCCTTTCGGACTGCCGAAGATGAGCAACTGTGTCGGCCGCATCACCAGCCCAACTTTTTCTGCCTCGCCGCTGTGATCGATGAGCGCAAATACGGTGATGCCTTTTTCTTTCAGAATCGACTGGAGTCGAGCGAGAGTTTCCGGCACTGAATAACGACTGGAAACATCAATCATTCCGCTGCTCATGCAGGCGCCTCCTTTGTAGCGCCGGCGACCCGCCGGCAACTCCCGCAGCATCTCGCATCCGGTTGTAGCGCGGACGACGCGCCCCGCGCCGAGGATGGCGGCGCTACAGCGCGTTCAATATTAATTCAGAATCATTTTCCCCAGGATTTCCTTGAGCAACTTGGCCGCAACCGTCGCCGTCATCTGAGTGTGGTCCTGCGCGGGATTGTATTCCACGATATCTGCGCCTGCAATTTTTCCCGTGATCGCTTGAATGTGTGCCAGCGCCTCCCGGGTCGACATCCCTCCCGGTTCGCGATGCGAAATCCCCGGCGCAAACGCCGGATCCAGCGCATCCATGTCGAACGAGATATAGATCGGCCCATCAACCTTCATACGGTCGAGCGCCGGCAAGTGCCGCATCTCAATCATCTCGACCCCGAACTTTTTTGCCTGCTCACATTGATGTCCGTTCGCCGTTCGAATGCCGACCTGGATCAGTCTCTTCGCAGCGCCTTCCTCCATGATGCGGGCAAACGGGCAGGCGTGCGAAAGCCGGTTGCCCTCGAGTTCGTCGTAGAGATCAGGGTGCGCGTCAAAATGCAGAATCGTCAGTCCCGGAATCCGCTTCCCAAAAGCCCGCGCGATCGGCAGCGTGATCGAGTGGTCGCCGCCCAGGCAAACCGGGCGCAAGCCCTTGTCCAGCAACTCGCCGACTCTTTTTTCGATGGCGGCAAACGGCTCTTCAAATGTAAATTTCAGGTCGCCGGCATCGCAATAGCTGCCCTCTGTACCAAGGTCGACGCCGGTTTCCGTCCAGGCATTGGCAGCACCCGAATTGAAAGCCACTCGAATGATCGGCGGAGCTCCGGCGGGTCCCCGCAACCACGAAGAATTTGCATCGAATGGGATGCCTAAGATCACCGGCGTTCCCGCTTGGGCAGCCTCGGGACGAATCGTCATGGGAGTGTTCCTCCATCTTCAGAATAATCTCGGCGGAAGTACCGCCGCAGTGACCACCGGCACAGCATCCTGTCACCAGAAACCGGCCCATAGCCAACCGTAACCCACTTCTTCGGCCTGAATCGGACACGCTGCGCCGATCATCCGTTATTCTATATAGACCTTATTATGGCTACTACGACTCGACCGACCGGCGGGGGAACAAACCCCACCATCCTGGAAAACTACGAACGTGAGCGGGTATTTGGCCTGTTCCGGCAATTTGGCTACCTCGAAGCGGAACTGAATCCGCTCGGCTTGCTGCCTCCACAGCCCCACCCGGATCTACAGATCGACAATGAGTGGGCGCGTGAGGCGCGGCGCATTTATTGTGGCAGCGTGGGCCTGGAGTTCATGCATATCGCTGACCCTGAGCGCCGACGCTGGATTCAGGAACACATCGAAGCCGAACCCGCCGCCGTCGACCAGGAGCGCGCGCTCGACATGCTGATGCGTGCCGACCTCTTTGAGCAGACCTTGCAGCAGCGCTATCTCGGAAACAAGCGCTTCTCGCTCGAAGGCAACACGTCCTTACTGACTGCAGTTGATC
>Ga0075029_100002407_pt1 | contig 10618 bp, 9 predicted proteins | sample LitLauG_LLR_2013_FD_71391 | JGI IMG/M metagenome (GOLD analysis project Ga0075029, IMG submission 71391) | Freshwater sediment microbial communities from North America - Little Laurel Run_MetaG_LLR_2013 | ecosystem: Environmental > Aquatic > Freshwater > Creek > Sediment | place: USA...
GGCGACGCCTCGTAAAACGTCACCTGGAGCGGTGCGGAGTGGGCCTGCAGTAGAACGTCTGGAAGCTGGACGCGGCCGGCAAGATCATGGCGTTCACCGGCATGCCGGGGGTCTTCGTTGTTACCGATATAGTACCACGGCCAGCCATAGAATTCCCCCGACTTGACGCGGGTGACATAGTCGGGCGGAAGATCGTCACCAAGGCCGTCGCGTTCGTTGGTGGCACACCAGACATCTCCCGTGTTTGGATGCACGGCAAGACCCGCGCAGTTGCGAATTCCTGTTGCAAGGGTGCGCCGGTTCGCTCCATCGGGATCAAACGCCAACACGTCAGCCCTTCCCGCCTCGGCCCCCCAAGTGGCCCCGATACCGTGGTCTTTTTCCCATTGCCCGACGTCGTTGGCCCGGAGAGTAGCGATGCCTTGCGCCACGTTGGACTCCGATCCGACGGATACAAACATTTGGCGACCGTCGAGGCTGAAGGCGACGTCGCGCGTCGAGTGCCCTTGTGATGTGCTCGCAATCGAAGAGACCACGGTTTCCGCCGGACCATCCGGCTTTGTGGCCCCGAGATGATAGGGAAAGCGGACCACCGAATTGTTGTTGGCGATATAGACCCAGTGTGGTTCGGGTCCTGGCGGATAGAACGCTATACCAAATGGAGCATTTAGCCCCGCGGTGAAGACCGCAACCATGTCTGGTCGAACTTCGCCATCACGACCGCGAACTATTCTAATCCTGTCGAACCCGGTCTCGGCGATGAAAATGTCGCCATTCGGCGCGACGCGAATGACACGAGGATTTTCAAGACCAGTCAGGTAGGGCTCGACTGAAAACCCTGCTGGAACCTTGGGTAGTGCGCCGATGGGCGCGGGAACGACATTCGGAGCGTTGCTGGAAGAGAACGTGGCGTATGGTTTCGGCAATTCAGCTGCCAGGACGTGGTGGCGAATTCCGGGGGCGTCCAAATGCCAGTCGTCTTTGGTCGTTTGGCCGTTGAGTAAGGTTTTGCCGAGTATCAAAATCGGGATGGACAGCGCCAGAACCACGACGAGCGCCCATCTTGCGACCGATGCCTTCACGTGCGTTGCTCCCGTCTCACCTTGGACCGCAAGTCAATGTTCCGAACGAGCGCAGTGCACAGTGTTGCGGGCCGTGTCACTATCAACCTGTCCGGCGTCGATTGGGTGGCAGTGTTCTCATGGTCGAGCGACCGAATTGACCTCGAGCTGCGATGTCACTAGCCCGGACTTCGCAGCAATTGACTCCGTCGGTCGGCGGTGACCCAGTGCGTATCGAAGCCGATGTATCGTGTCTGCCACAAATCCCGATTGCCGGCATCACCGTCTGCCTGAGCGACACTATTTGACCCGCGAGGTCAGATGTGCAACCGAATCGCATCGGTGCAGGGCAATAGGCCGCCTGAACCAATGGAGGATCTTAGCTCGTCGAGAGCTACTGCGGCGATTTCAGACGACAGCATTAAGTTCTTCGGTTCCATCAGAAAACAGTCGAGTAGGAAGCGAACCATGCAAACTTGGTTGAAAATCGGCACTGTGGGCCTGGTAACGGCCACGCTTGCCTTTGCGGCATCGAACGCATTGGCCGAAACAAAGGGCCCCGTGACAGACGATCTCGGGGTGGTAGAGATTCCTAAGGACGCGCCGATCGTCATCGGCGGCTATTGGGTGATCTCGGGTCCCGATACGGCTTTGGGGGTCGACTCCAAACGCGGCGTCGAAATCGCTTTCGACGATATCGGCGCCAAGATCGCCGGCCATGCCATCCAGTTCCAAGTCGAGGACGACGGCTGCAACGCGGAAGGTGGTCAAACGGCTGGTACCAAACTTTCAACGCTGCCCAATGTTGTGGCGGTGCTGGGGCCCGCGTGCTCGAGCGCAGCCACAACGGCTGCTCCGATTTTGTGGAAGCAGGGTATCGTCGATATTGGAACGGCAACGACCGCGCCCTCGTTGACGGCTGCGGATCGCAAACCCGATTATTTTGGGTATCTTCGCACGATCTATAGCGATGCTGACCAAGGTCACAACGACGCCGAGTATTTTTACAAAGTGCTGAAATGCACGACCCTTGCGACCATTCACGACGGCAGCCCTTACGCTTCGCAGCTCGCCAAGGCCGCCGCCAACCATTTCAAGGAACTCGGCGGGACGGTCGTGGCCGAAGAAGCCATTACGCCGACTGACGTCGACATGCATCCCGTGCTTACTGGGATCGCGACCAAGAAGCCCTGCGTGCTCTATTTCCCGATCTTTGTTGCTGCGGCAGCACAAATTGTGCGGCAAGTTCCCGAAGTTCCCGGTCTGAAGGACGCCAAGGTTTATGGCGGCAGCTCGCTTGCCGCGCCGGGCCTGCTCGAGGCGGCAGGAGATGCGGCCAAGGGCTTCCGTATTACCAACGTTGACATCTCGCCGGCCGTTATGGGTAAGGCGTATCCGGACTTTGTCGAGAAATACAAGAAGAAGTATGGCGAGGGACCGATCAATTCCTTCCACGCCCATGCCTATGACGCAGCGGTTATTCTCAGCAAGGCGATCAATGCTGTGGCCAAAACTGATGCTGCGACCGGGACGACCTATATCGGCCGCAAGGCGCTGCGCGATGCCCTGTTCGCTACAAAGGGCTATGATGGCATCAGCGGACCGATCAACTGCGACGAACATGGTGAATGCGGAGCGTTCAATTTCGCCGTGTATGAGTTTACGAGCGGTGATCCGGCGACCTTCAAGCTCGGAGAGAATCCGAAGAAGATCTATCCGCAATAACCCCAACTAGAGAGGCCGCTTAGACGACCTAGCCTCGCGGTTTCGAAGGTGCCGCATCCGCGAGGCTAGATTGCGAGGTTGGTAAGGGCGGTGCTCTCCAGAATGAACAATCCCAGCTACCGGAGTCCATTGTGCGATGACTGGTAACAGCAGCGCCTCGGAACAGTCGTCCTCGGGCTTCGTAAGTTCGCTGTACCGCGTCACACTTGTCGACCTTATCTTATGGGCAATGCGCGTCGCGGTGGTCGTGGTCGTGGTCGCGGGTACAATTGGTACACTGCGCAAAGGCACCTACACGGCCGCGGAGTGGTTTGATTTCTTCATGTTCGGACTGACCATCGGCGGCATCTATGCGTTGATCGCGCTGGGTTACACCATGGTCTACGGCATTCTGCGGCTGATCAATTTCGCCCATGGCGACATCACAATGACCGGTGCGTTCGCGGCCTTCTTTCTAGCTCGGTCGTTCGATCACTCCGGCTTTCTCAACAGCAATCCATTGATCGCCATGACGCTGATCATGCTCCTGTCGATGGCGGTATGCATTGTGGTCGCGTTGCTTGTGGAGCGCATCTGCTACCGCCCGTTTCGGCATGTGGCCACGCTTGCCCCGCTTATTTGCGCGATCGGAGCCTCATTCGTGCTCCAGCACACCTTTCGCGGCATGTTCGGCTCGAATGTGCGTTCCTATCCCGATCCAAGCTGGATGAAAGGTACGGTCAGCGTACTCGGCCTCCCGATACCAGTATCGCAGGTCATCGTCATCCTCACGGCTGTCGCCGCGATGCTGTTCCTCTATCTCATCGTGCAACGTACCAAGATGGGAATGGCGATGCGGGCCGTTTCGGAAGACCGGGACGCGGCAGCGTTGATGGGAATAAACGCCAACACGGTTATCCTGTTCACTTTCATCCTAGGCGCAGGCATGGCCGGCATCGGCGGTGTGCTTTATTGCCTCGTGTACAAGCAAGTCTACTTCTACCTCGGCTTTTTGCCCGGAATTAAGGCCTTTAGCGCAGCCGTGCTTGGCGGCATCGGGAGTATTCCTGGCGCCATGCTGGGTGGCCTGCTTCTGGGCATCGTGGAATCGATGGGTCCACCGCTTTTCCTTGATGGAATTGGCATTCCCGCACCCTATCAACTGCGCGATCTCATCGCCTTTACCATGCTGGTGATGGTGCTGATCTTCCGGCCACAGGGGCTGCTCGGCGAAAAGCTGGCGCGCAAGCGCGCCTGAGACAATCGCGAAGGATACCAGACGCATGTCGTTTGATGTCGTAACTTCGAGCCGCCTCGGGCGCAACAGCGCGACGATTTGGGGCCAGGTCACGCGATCAGGGTTTTACGCCGGCATTTCCGGCTTCTTCTTGGGCATCGTCGGCATCCTGTCGATGTTCGATCAGCGCCAAATCATCGTCGGCATTGTGACGCTAGGCTATGCAACGTTAGCCGCTCTGCCATTCGCGGCCGGCGCTCTGGTCGCCGCCGGGGGTCCACCCAAGACAAGCTGGCTTGCACTCCTTGGAGGCGTGGTCGCGGGAACGGTCGCAACAGCGGCAGTGGCTCTATTGCCGATCGCGACGTTACTGCTGCCTGACATCCGCCAAATCTTCGTCGTGCTCGATCAGCCCTTCTTGCGGATGCTGACCTTCAAACAGACCGATCCGTGGCTCGGTATCATTTATCTGTTGGCTCTCGGTGCACTGATGGGGGGGATCGGAGCACTTTTGGCTCTGTTGCCCGCGCGGTTGCGCCGTCCAGTCGTCGCCGGCTTGATCGGTGCGGGCATACCGGGACTTTTCCAGGATATCTTCAGACCCATCCTTGCCAATAGCAACGTTTCCGCCCCACTCGCCAATCTACTGTATACGTATACAGGACTTTCTTCTCGCGGCGCCGTTATCCTTTTCGCAGTCTCGGCTCTGGCTGTTTGGCTTTGGGATGTGAATCGTGCCGGCGTTGACGCCAAGCTTCAACAATTGAACCCCGGTACTCTTCGCAACGGCCGCCGAGCGCTCATTGGATTTGGGCTTGCCATCGCCGCCGTCTTTCCACTTTACGCCGGTAATTTCATCGGACAGGTGCTGATGTCCGTCGGCCTATTCATGCTGATGGGCATGGGCCTCAATTTGGAGATCGGTCTTGCTGGATTGCTTGATCTTGGGTTTGTCGCCTTCTACGCGGTCGGAGCCTATGCGACGGCACTATTGACCGCCGACAGTCCTTACGCGCTGGTCCATTGGACCTATTGGGAGGCGATGCCGGTCGCGGTGTTGTGCTCGATCACCGTGGGGGTGATCTTCGGCGTTCCCGTGCTTAAGGTCCGAGGCGACTATCTCGCCGTCGCGACGATGGGGCTAGGCGAGATTGTGCGGGTTATCGTTCTTTCGGATGCCGCTGCTCCGCTGCTGGCTGGCGCCAAGGGTATCCTGCAGATACCGCGGCCTGCCATCGCCGGGTACGAGCTCAACACTCCCGTGTCGTTGTTTTATCTCACGCTCGTGGCTGCTCTCATCGCAGCATACATCGCCTACCGTCTCGAGAATTCCCGGTTGGGGCGCGCCTGGATGGCGATTCGCGATGACGAGGACGTGGCCCAGGCGCTCGGGATAAACCTGATCAAAGTCAAACTGCTGGCCTACGGTCTGGGAGCGGCATTTGCCGGCCTGGCCGGTTCCATTTTCGCGGTGATGTTGACATCGATTTATCCGCAGAGCTTCCAGCTGATCATCTCGATCAACATTCTGGCCCTGATCATTGTTGGCGGCATGGGCAGCCTGCCTGGAGTTGTGCTGGGCTCCATCGTGCTGATTGGCTTGCCGGAAGCGTTGCGCGAGTTCGGCGAGTTCCGTTACTTGTTCTATGGTCTGGCCATCGTCGCGGTCATGCGTCTGAAGCCAGAGGGCTTATGGCCGAGCGCCGCGCGAAGCCGAGAGCGGCAGCTTGATGCGGAGGCTGCTGCACTCCAGACCGCCGGCGCAGCAACCGGCGCGGTAACCGGTGGTGTCCGGTCATGACCGTTGCTGGAGCTCTGGTTACGGACCAAATGACAAAGCGCTTTGGCGGTCTCATCGCCGTCGACCGGCTTGATCTTTCGGTCAAGGAGCACGCAATCCACTCGATTATCGGACCCAACGGCGCCGGCAAGACCACGGTTTTCAATTGTATCATGGAATTCTACACGCCGGATTCTGGCCGGATCTGGTTCAACGGCAGGCGCATCGACGGACTGCTTCCTGATCGGGTGGCTGCCGCCGGCATCAACCGGACCTACCAGAACATCCGGCTATTCAAGAATTTGACTGCCATAGAGAACATTCTTGTTGGGATGCACATCCACTTGAAGTCGAGCTGGCTCGGGGCGGTATTCAATACGCCCGGCACGCGTCGAAACGAGGCCGAAGCTCATAGCGAGGCCATTCGAATCCTCGATTTTGTCGGACTAAAGGGGCGTGGAGATACGGTTGCCCGCAATCTCGCCTATGGTGAGCAGCGCAGGTTGGAGATTGGCCGCGCCCTAGCAACCAAACCCAAGCTGCTGATGCTGGACGAACCGATGGCGGGCATGAACCCTCGCGAGAGCGTCGAAATGATGAATTTCGTGCGCCGGGTGCGCGACGAGCGCGGCGTGACAATTCTATTGATCGAACATTCCATGCGTGTGGTCATGGGTATATCGGATCGCATCAGCGTCCTGGACCACGGTGTCAAGATCTCCGAAGGCACGCCCGGTGAGGTGCAAACCGACGAAAAGGTCATCGAGGCCTATCTGGGTCAGGCAAACAGCAAATCGCTCAAATAAGAAGTCGGCGTCTTAGATGTCTCGAAGACAGACGGCCGAAAGTTGAACGGACAATTGTGAATCATGGCGCTATTAGATGTTCACGATCTGCATGTTTACTACGGTAAGATTCATGCCCTAAAAGGCATATCGCTGACTCTCGACAAGAACCAGATCGTGACACTCATCGGCGCCAATGGCGCAGGTAAGACCACTACGCTGCGGGCGATCTCGGGCATTTTGACGGCGAGCCAGGGTGAAGTCCTCCTGGAGGGCCAGCGACTGACAAACGTCGAGCCGCACGAGATTGTCGGGCGCGGAATAGTTCAGGTGCCCGAAGGGCGGCGGATATTCGGCCGCCTTACGGTCGCCGAGAACCTGAAGATCGGTGCCTTCCTTCGCAAGGACCGCAAGGCCATCGCCGAGGCAGAGGAAAGATCCCTCGCCATGTTCCCGCGATTGCGCGAAAGGCTATCGCAGGTCGCCGGCACCCTATCGGGTGGAGAGCAACAGATGCTCGCGATGGCGCGAGGTCTGATGGCCAACCCACGTGTGCTCTTGCTCGATGAGCCGAGCATGGGGCTTGCCCCCATTCTCATCCAGCAAATCTTCGACACCATCGTTGAGATCCGCAAACAAGGCGTCCCAGTCCTGCTCGTCGAGCAGAACGCATTTCTCGCTCTTCACATCGCCGACTACGCATACGTGATTGAGACTGGCCAGATTGTGTTGGAGGGCGAGGCCGCATCACTCCTCAACAATGAGCAGGTCAAGGCGGCCTACCTCGGCTAATCGGAGCGCGTTGATGAACGACAAGGGTATCGTGGTTACTGGCGGCGCCAGTGGCCTGGGATTGGCCACCTGCAAGCTGTTAGCCAGCCGTGGCGCGCGTGTCGCTATCATTGATGCTGATCAAAATAAACTAGAAGCGGCGCTGAAGGAAATCCGGATAGCGACCGCGTTTCCACCAATAGGTGTCGCGGGCGACATTGCCCTGCGCAACGAGGCATTCGCCCTGATTGATAGGATTTTCAAGGACTTGGGCCGTATCGATGGCGTGGTGAATTGCGCGGGTGTATATCCGCGACGCCCGATCTTGGAGATCAGCGACGAAGACTGGGACTACGATTGGCGTGTGAATGTGCGCGGCACTTACAATATCATGGCCGCCGCCGTCAGTGTCATGCGCCGACAGCAACTCGACCAGAGCGGAGTGCGTGGCCGTGTGGTCAATATCTCCTCGGTCGACGCCTTCAAGGCGCACCCAAAGAACGCCCATTACGCGGCGACCAAAGCTGCCGTGGTCAGTCTCACGCGCTCCTTCGCGCTCGAGTTCGCGCCAGAGCAGATTCTCGTGAACGCGGTGGCACCCGCCGCAATTGCAACGGAAAAGGCCCGGGCAGCTGGCTTTATTCCGGAGCTTGCCGCCCAGACACCGCTTGGCCGGGCGGCGGAGCCTGATGATATTGCCGAGTGGATTGCGTTCATGCTGTCGAGCGCCAACCGCTACATGACCGGTGAGACCGCGATCATCAGCGGCGGTTATATTTTTGCCTGAAGCGAAAGGAAGCCCGACAAATGAAGCTTGGCTTGTTCAACCTGATGACCCAGCTCGATGCCAGCACGAGTACCAGCCAGATCATCACCGACACGGCCTCCATGGTGCAGCTTGCCGATGAGCTAGGGTTCGATATCGCTTGGTTCGCCGAGCATCACTTCTCGAATTACTCGATCTGCCCTTCGCCGCTGATGATGGCGTCGTACTGTGCCGGCCTTACCAAGCGAATTCGCCTTGGACCCGCGGTTCTCGTGCTGCCGTTGTACCATCCGCTTCGCATGGTCGAGGAGATCGGGCTCCTCGATGCCCAAAGTCAGGGCCGTGCCGTCATCGGTATCGGCAGTGGCTATCAGAAATACGAGTTTGATCGCTTTGATCAAAAAATGGCCGACAAAGGCGCCGTCTCGATGGAGGCCTGGGATATTCTGGAAATGGCGATGCGCGAGGGCGAGGTTGACTACGCCGGACGGTTTTTCTCTGTGCCTCGAACGCCGATCGCCATTCGGCCGGTTAGACAAACTTGCCCAGACATTTACGTAACTGGGCTGGATGCTGCAGTCGTGCAGCGCACGGCCCGTGGTGGTCACACGCCCTTCATCACTGCTGGGTGGAAGGGGTTTCCACTAGCTCTCGAAATGCGCAACCACATTGCTAACCAGTTTGCTCTGGCCGGTCGCCCCGACAAGGGCTTTCCGCTTGCAGTCCAACAATACATCTTCGTCACCGATGACCGTACCGAGGCGCTGGAGATCGGCGAGCGGGCTCGCGCAGTTGGTCGCATCGTTACCGAGATGCGCGCTGGAGATCCTGTGCTCAAAGGCGCATTCATTCAAGCCCGCCCGATGCCTCATGAGCCACCCGTTGAAACCTTTCGTGACAATCTCGTCATCGGTGATCCGCACTTATGCGCGCAAAAGCTGGTTTCCGAGATCCGGGCGCTAGGCACGACACATCTTAGCGTCTTCACCCAAATTGGCACGATTCCGGGTGCACGATCACGCCGCTCGCTGGAGCGCTTTGCGCGGGACGTCGTCCCATTGATCGAAGCGGAACTGGGGCCCCTTGGCGACATCAATGCCGCCTGACGAGGTCCTGCCGAACCGTAGGCCGACAGGTGTGCTGGCCCGTGACAACAGCGCAAGTCATCCGCACAATCATAGTACCGCTATTTCTGAGTATGAGCGGCGGACACGAATCAATCGTGGGCAGCCACCAGCTTTGTCTGCCCAAGTCCTTATCAAGTTCGCAACTTACGGAAGCGGGTCGTGCGCCGAATCCCCATGGCACCTTTCGCGATTGTGTCAATGACTGCCCCGACATGATCTTCGTGCCAGCCGGCAGCTTTCTGATGGGTTCTCCGATCGCTGAAGCGGGTCGCAACGACAACGAGGGACCAGTGCATCTGGTCACCATCAAAAAGCCCTTCGCCGTCTCAAAGTTCGACGTGACATTCTTCGACTGGGACACTTGCGTCTCCTTCAAGGCCTGCGACGCGCTTTCTGACGATAACATGGGGCGCGGGTCCAAGCCGGTGATCAACGTTAGTTGGGAGCAGGCCCAACAATATGTGGCGTGGCTGTCAAGGAGGACGGGACTGCCCTATCGCCTACCAACCGAAGCGGAATGGGAGTACGTGGCACGGGCGGGTAGTTCGACGGCCTATCCCTGGGGTAACGAAATTGGCAGGGGCAATGCCAACTGTAGGGGCTGTGGTAGTTCGTGGGACAATGATCAAACGTCCCCGGTTGGCTCATTCGGCCCAAACGCCTTTGGTCTCTACGACACGCATGGCAACGTGTGGCAGTGGGTTGAAGACTGCTACCAGGACAGCTATTCGGGAGCGCCTACCGACGGGTCGATACGTATTACGGACATTTGCAACCGTCGTGTCGTCCGCGGTGGGTCCTGGTTCACTATTCCGCGGCGCTTGCGCTCCGCCTACCGCTTCGGCCTCGCCACCACCTACAGTTTCAACGACCTCGGATTTCGGGTAGTTAGGTCACTTGACGCCGTGGCCAACGGATCGGATTGCGATCGACGAAAGGCGTCAACAACACCGATATCCGCAACCTCTCGCTGGTTCGTTAGATCCTCGACCGGATTATCAAGGTCAACAGGTTGCCGATGAACATCACCGCCACGACCAAGCGGCGAAAGGCGTTCGAAGGCGCGCGCTACGTGATCACCTGTCTGGCGCCGATCGAATTCGCGACAGGACTTGCCAGCATTGCAGGACGGGGCCATTGTTAACGTTAATCGGTTGATTTTACATCCCGTTCAAGGTCGACCAAGGTTTGACCACACAAGAACGACTTGAAAGGAGTTGGTCCATGCTCATACGGGGCGCAACGCTCGCAGTGATGGTGCTTACTACTTTGAGCTGCTCGCAGCAGGCAGCACTTGCGCGGATCATCACGGCCAAGGGTACGGTCAATCCCACCGCGATCATCACGGTCGGTAGCACCATTTCAGGGAGCATTCTCTCGGTCGATT
>Ga0075029_100002409_pt1 | contig 10618 bp, 10 predicted proteins | sample LitLauG_LLR_2013_FD_71391 | JGI IMG/M metagenome (GOLD analysis project Ga0075029, IMG submission 71391) | Freshwater sediment microbial communities from North America - Little Laurel Run_MetaG_LLR_2013 | ecosystem: Environmental > Aquatic > Freshwater > Creek > Sediment | place: USA...
CCTGGGCCCGTCGTTCCTCACCCGCCTGTACCGGCGCATCACCCGCGCCCCCTCCGCCTTCCTGGTGGTGGCCGACGCCTCGGGCCAGGTGGTGGGCTTCATCGCCGGATCGGCCGACGTCGGCGCCCTCTACCGGTCCTTCGTGATGAGGGACGGGTTCGTGGCCGGGCTGGCGGCCGCCCCCCGGCTGATCCGGGGCTGGCGGCGGGTCATCGAGACGCTCGGCCACGGGTCCGCCGGCGGCACGGGAACGGGGCGGGGCACCGAGCTCCTGGCCGTGGCCGTCGACCCCGGCCACGAGGGCCGGGGCATCGGGGCGTCGCTGGTGGGGGCGTTCCTCGACCAGGTCTCCGCGTCAGGGGACACGGCCGCCTATGTCGTGGTGGCGGCCGACAACGACGGTGCCATCGGCCTCTACGCCCGGGCCGGATTCGTGGCCGGCGAGGCGTTCGAGCTCCACGCCGGAACCCGGTCGCTGCTCATGCAGTGGGACGGCGACGTGGCCCGCCGGTGAGCGTCGTCGGGTTCGCCGTCATCGCCTTCGTGGTCACCGTGGCCCTGACCCCGCTGGTCATCGTGGTGGCCACCCGCACCGGCATCGTGGACCGTCCTGGCGACCTGAAGCACCAGTCCCGGCCCGTCCCCTACCTCGGCGGAGTCTCCGTACTCGCCGGCGTCCTGGTAGCCGTCCTGGCCGACCGACCGTCACTGGCCGTCCCCCTGGTGGCGGCCACCGCCCTCGGCGTGGGCGACGATCGCTTCGACCTCCCGCCCGTGGTCCGGGTGGCCGGTGAGCTGGCCATCGGGGTGGTGGTGGTGGTGACGTGCCCGGTCCATCTGCCCGGCGCGGTGGCCGCAGTGGCCATCGTGGCGATCACCCTGCTGCTCGTCAACGGCGTCAACTTGATGGACGGCCTCGACATGCTGGCCGGCGGCACCGTGGCCGTGGCCGGTGTCGGGTTCGCCGTCCTCCTGGTCGGAACCGGCCGCCACGTCGCCGTAGCCCTGACCGGCGCCTTACTCGGATTCCTGGTGTTCAACCGGCCGCCGGCCCGGATCTACCTGGGCGACGGCGGCTCGTACCTGCTGGGCACCACCCTGGCCGTCCTGCTGGTCCAGGCCTGGCAGCCGCATGTCCCCGCCTCCACCGGGGTGGCGGCGTTCGCACTGGTGGCGATACCCGCCGCCGAGGTGGCCTTCGCCGTGGTACGCCGCCTGCGGGGCCGCCGATCCCTCCTGGCCGGCGACCGCGGCCACCCCTACGACCGCCTGGTGCATCGCGGCTGGCCCCGGCTGTCGGCCAGCGCCGCATACGTCGTCGCCCAGGGGGTCCTGACCGTGGGTGCCGTCCTGGCCTTCCACCGGGGCTCCCTCGCCCTGGCCGTCACCGTCGACGTGGTCGGCGCCGTGGCTCTCGTCCTGGCTGCCGGCCTGGTCGGCGCCCTCTCCCCCGACCAGGAGGTCGCCCCGTGACCCGTGTCTACCTGTCCCCGCCCGAGGTGGGTCCCGAGGAGCGGCGCATGCTGCTCGAGGCCTTCGACTCCAACTGGATCGCCCCGCTCGGCCCCGACGTCGACGCCTTCGAGGCCGAGTTCGCCGAACGGGTGGGCGTCGGCCATGCGGTCGCCCTGTCCAGCGGCACCGCCGCCCTCCACCTGGCCCTGCTGCTGGTGGGGGTCGGCCGCGGCGACGAGGTGCTGGTCCCGTCGTTCACGTTCGTGGCCACCGCCAACGCCGTCGTCTACCTGGGGGCCGTCCCGATCTTCGTCGACTGCTCGCCCCACACATGGACCATGGACCCCGATCTGGTGGAGGACGAGCTCGATCGCCGGGCCGCGTCAGGCAGGCTGCCTGCCGCCGTGGTCACCGTCGACCTCTACGGGCAGTCGTGTGACTACGACCGACTTCTGGCGGCCTGCGACCGGCACGGCGTGCCGCTCGTCGAGGATGCCGCCGAGGCACTGGGCGCCACCTATCGGGGCCGGGCCGCCGGCTCATTCGGACGGATGGGCGTCTTCTCCTTCAACGGCAACAAGATCATCACCACCAGCGGCGGCGGGATGCTGGTGACCGAGTCGGCCGAGGAAGCCGCTCGGGCCCGATATCTGGCCACCCAGGCCCGCGAGCCGGCCCCCCACTACGAGCACGTCACCCTCGGGTACAACTACCGCTTGTCCAATCTGCTGGCCGCCCTCGGCCGCGCCCAGCTGGCCGGCCTCGACAGCCGGGTGACCCGGCGCCGGCGGATCAACCGTTGCTACCGCGAGGCCCTGGCCGGCCTTCCCGGCATCGCATTCATGCCCGTCGCCGACTACGGCGAACCCAACTACTGGCTCACCTGCATCACTGTCGACCCCGGAGAGGCCGGCACCGACCGCGAGACCATCCGACTGGCCCTCGAGGCCCTCGACATCGAGTCCCGCCCGACCTGGAAACCCCTCCACCTGCAGCCGGTGTTCGCCGGGAACGAGGTCCTGGGCGGTGGGGTGTGCGCCCGGATCTTCGCCGATGGACTGTGCCTGCCCACCGGGTCGGCCCTCTCGGACCACGACCTCGACCGGGTGGTGGCGGTCGTCCGGGGCCTGGTCCGGGGGTAGCCCCCGGCTCGGAGTTCGGTGAAGACCACGGCGAAGGGAACTACTCCATCAACGCCCGATCAGATCCGACATGAGCCCTTACCGCACATCCTCGCCACCCCCCGGTTCGATCCCACCGGCCGCCAGCCGACGCAGCAGCTCGTACTCGGGCTCGAGCCTCGAGGTGAGTCTCGCCACCTGGTCCTCGGTCAGCGAGGAGCGCTGCTCGGTCACCCGGGCCCGGTGCACCTCCAGGGGAAGTTGCAGGCGTCGACCCAACGTGGCCAGGCCGTTGGCGAAGTCCTCGGTGAACATGACGGTCGAGCAACTGGCAATCCGGTCCGCTGCTTGGGACACGTCCCTGCGCTCGGAGAACATGGACAGTTGGGTCAGCAGGTACTCGGGTGGCACCCGATCGAGGAACGCGTCGAACCCGTCCAGGGCCAGTCGACGCTCGCGGATCCAGACCGGGCCCGGCATCGACGGAGCGTCGCCGGCCACCAGGTAATCGAAGTACGAGTGCACCCTCCGTACCGGGTCACGTAGGACGGTGACCGTGTGGGTTTCCGGTGGCAGGGGCTGTTGGGCGGCGGAGCGATGGGAACGCCCGTAGAAATAGGCTCCCTCGGCCAACAGCCGGCGGAGGTAGGCGACGTAGGCGTACGGACCGCTGATGGTGCGGTGCAGACGTGATTCGGTCATCCGCCGGAGTACCTCGAACGGATCCTCTCCCCCGAGGGCCATGAAGCTCAGATGGAGACTCGTTCCCGCCGTCTTACGGATGTGATAGCAGTAGACCCTCCGGCTGCCGTCCGGGAACTCGACCGGCGGTGCCAGGCGCCGGTAGGAGTCGTCCCTCCATATCTCCCAGGAGTCACGTGCCTGGGTTGCCCCCCGACGGAGCGACCGCTCGGTACGCTGCCACAGGCTCCCTCGAGGCGGAGGGCCCCAGGGCGGCACGACGGGTTTCCGCTGAGGCACGGCAAGACATTAGGTGACCGGCGACCCGGCGACCCGGCGGTCCGACGGTCCGACGGCCGTCGTAGACGGTATCGGTCCTCGAGCTGCAGGTGTCCGTGCCCTCAGTGGCGGCGCTTGCCAGCGCTGAAGTCTCCCCCCGAGGGTCGCACGGCGGACCTCAGTTGATCTCCCACTTGGCGCCCACGTAGACGGGCGACAGGGCCATCACACCCTCGGGCGGGTCCATCCGGTCCGGCCCGAAGGCGTCGAAGGAGATCACCGGCTGCCACGGCAGGTAGGGATCGCGCTTCCCCTTGGGGTACCCGGTGACAGCCGTCCACAAGGAGTAGTGGCCTTTGGGCAGGGGCAGGTATCCCAGCCGGCAGACGACCTCGAATTCGCCGGCCGGCATCTCGCCGTGATGGTCGATGACGAACATGGGGAAGGCAGTGCCCTGCGAGATCCCGACGAAAAAGCTGGCGAGAGCGCTCTCCGGAGAGTTCAGCGTCAGACGGGCCTCGACCTCGCACTCGGATCGGAGTTGGCCGCCGTCGGTGGCCCTGATCTCGGCCTTCAGCACCTGGACGACACCCTCGGTGCTGTTGATCATGGTCGAGTTCTTCTCGACTGCCGTGCGGTAGAGGGTGACCACCTCCTTGGTCGGCCCCTGCGCCCGTACCACGGCGTTGGACAGCCAGACGGCCCGGTCACAGGAGGCCTCCACCGAGGCCAGGTCGTGGGAGACATAGAGGAGGGTCGTCCCCGACCTCACGATCTCGCCGATCCGCTTCAGGCACTTCTGCTGGAAATTGGCATCGCCGACGGCCAGGACCTCATCGACCAGCAGTACATCGGGCTCGAGGAATGCTGCGATGGAGAAGCCGAGCCGCATCTGCATGCCCAGTGAGAAGAACTTGACCTGGCGGTCGATGGCGTCGGTCAGGTCGGCGAAGTCGACGATGGCGTCGAACTTCTTGCGGATGCTCTCCCGACCCATGCCCAGCACGGCACCGTAGAGGAAGACGTTCTCCCGGCCGGTCAGGTCGGGATGCAGCCCGCTGGTCACGCTGAGCAGTGCGCCGATCCGCCCCTTGACGGTGCACGTCCCAGCCGACTGGTACGTCACTTGGCTGAGGATCTTGAGCAATGTGGTCTTGCCGGAGCCGTTGATCCCGATCAGGGCCAGGCTGCCGCCCGGCTCGACCTCGAAGTTGACGTCCTTCAATACCCACCGGTACGTCGGCTTGCCCCGTTCTACGGCCGCCCGACGCAGTCGGGCCATCTGGTCGTAGAACAACGGAGCCGTGCGATCGGCCCGGAACTTCTTCCAGACCTGATCGACCCGGATGGACCCATCAGGCAATGTCGGCAAAGTTCACCTCATATCGCTTGAAGACCCAGTAGCCGAAGGCCAGATAGCTCACGGCGCCCGCTCCGGCAGCCAGCAGCGGGATCCAGCTCGGGCTCAGCCCGAGCAACATGGTGGAACGGAGGTTGGAGATGACCGGACCCAACGGGTTGAAGAACCCGTAGACGGCCTGGAGGTTGACGTAGAAGCCGCCGATCCAGTGCCCATGGACGAGATGTCCACCGGCGACGTGGTAGTGGGTAGGGACATAGGAGAAGGGCCAGATGACAGGGGTCATGAAGATGCCCAGTGAGATGATGATGGGCAGGACCTGCACCAGGTCGCGCATCTGGATGATCAGGCTGGAGACGGCGAGTGTGAGCCCGGCGGCGAAGACCACCTCGATCACCATGAACAGCGGCACCCAGAGTGTGGTCAGACGAGGCGCCCTGCCGAAGATGACGAACAGAAGGGCCAGCGGTATCCAGGACAGCACCGTGTTCAGTGCGTTGACCAGCATGGTCTCCAGGGGAAAACACTCTCGTGGGAACTGTGTCTTCGCCATCAAGGCTTTGTTGTTCAGGAGTGCGTTCCCGCCCGTCCCCAGGGACGCGGCGAAGAAGCTCCAGCAGAGGATGCCCACGAAGGCATAGAGGGGGTAGGGGATCCCCTGGGTGGGAAATGCCTTCACCTTCGAGAAGACGATCACGAAGATCACCAGTGTGGCCACCGGGCTGAGCACCGCCCAGAGCACGCCGAGTGTGGCCTGCTTGTACTGCACACGGAAGTCGCGCTCGGCCAGCGTGTACATGATCTCGCGGTGGTCCCAGAGCGTTCTCGCCGATTCGATCAGGCGCACCTTGTGGTGGTAGAGGATGTCCTCGGGAGGCTCGCTCGGCAACAGCGACATGTCGGTCACTATCAGCGGCCCACCCGCATCGGGTAGAGAATCGTTCATCTGCGAAACTGCCCCCCATAGTGGCCCCGGATTGCGTCCGAACCCTGCGATTCCGTGTCGGGCAATGATACCGCAGCGGAAAGGCACTCCGGAACCCTCTGCCCATTCCTCTCCCGCCGTGCCTGTCGCATCACGGAAGGCGACGGTGGGACCCATCGCCCCGGGTGCACGCCTCCGCATAGTGATCTACCCTGTCCCCGGTCAGTCGTAGGATGCGTGAGACACGTCGGAGGCAGGGGGATCAGTGGGAACCGTGAACCGGCCGGGCGAGCTGCCATGCAGCCACGGCGTCAACGGGAAGCTGCTCCTGTGATCCACGTAGCCACCGTTCACCACAAGTCGGCCAAGTGGATCGACGTGCAGCTCGGCTACCTCCGACGCCACCTGCACGAGCCCTACCGGGTGGTGGCCAACCTCCAGGAGGTGCCGGGAGACCAGGCGGCCAAGTTCGACCGCGTGATTCCGGCCGTGGGACGCCACGCCGGCAAGCTCAACCTCCTGGCCGCCGAGATCGTGGCCGAGGCGGACCCCGACGACCTGATCATGTTCCTCGATGGCGATGCCTTTCCCATCGCCGACCCGATGCCCCTCGTGCACAAGGCGCTCGAGGAGTCGGTGTTGATCGCCGTCCGTCGGGAGGAGAATGGAGGCGACAAGCAGCCCCATCCGTCCTTCTGCGTCGTCAGGGCACAGGACTGGGACGCACTACGCGGCGACTGGTCGATGGGCTTCTGCTGGCAGAACGAGTGGGGTCAGTCGGTCAGCGACTCGGGCGGGAACCTGCTCGCCGCCCTCGAGCGGACGGACAAGACGTGGACACCCATCCTGCGGTCCAACCGGGTCGACCTCCACCCCCTGTGGTTCGCCATCTACGGAGGCATCCTCTACCACCACGGAGCGGGGTTCAGGAAGCCGGTGGCACGAAGCATCTCCACTCATCAACCTGGCCGGTGGCAGGTCGGGGAACAGGCCCCGGTGGTCGGTCCGTTCATCCGGAAGCTCGACTCGGCCCGCATCAAGGTGTGGGAGGACCGGCAGATGGCAGCCAGCCGACGGTTGGGCGAAGAGATCTTTGCCGATCTCGTGCACGACCCCGAGTTCTACCGCCGCTTCCTCTGAGACCACACCGCGCTCGACGTCACGGGTCGGTCGAGTCCTCATCACCCGGTCCCCGTGGGCTGAGCCACCTGGGCAGTCAGCGGGGCCCGGTCACCAGTCGCTCGAAGACTCGTAGCCGAGTCGTAGGAGCAGGTCACCCGTCCCGCTCTTGAACTCCTCGACATGCTCTTGCGAGAATCGCTCTCTCCACTCGCCTGGAGATGACATTCGGATCTGGTGTTTGCGGGTAGCACCACCATTGGTCCGGCTCAGTCCCTCAGCGACCTCCAGCCCCCGCATCGTGGCCGATTGACTGAAGCCCCACCAGCGGAAGAGTGCAGCGAAGCCACCGGCTTCATCGGCAATGAGGTCCTCGTAGCGGAGTTCCAAGAATTCGGGCTGACCGTAGTCCCAGGCCGCCATCTGCGCGCCGGTGCCGGTGGCGAACCATCGGATTTCGGCCGTCAGACCCTCGTGTTCGGCCAGAGACCGGAGAAATTCCCGATAGCTCAAGCCGCCGTACTCGGCCCTCGGCTCGTTGGCCCACAATTCCGTAGTCACCTTGTGGTACTCATAGCCGGATACGACCAAGTCACGGGGATCTCGGATCATGTGACTTCCCCGAAAGGCTCGATCGGCTACGACCTCCCGCCGGAAGTCTCCGGCGTCGTGATAGAAGACGGCGTCGGCCTCGGAAGCACTCGTGCGGGTGTTGGCGACCCGGAATCGCAGCCCGTACGACCTGCAGACCTCCACCATGACTTGCTGCATCCAGACCGTTCCGGCCTTGTGATGTGCGCAATGCACCAGAAGCGATGCGTCAGAGCGGCTGGCGAAGGGAGTGGTGAACGTGCGTAGCGCACGGCGATGGATGCGCCGACGAGCCCGCACGACCACTGTCGCCTTGGGGGTGTCCACGACGCCAGTATCGCATTCGAGGATACGCGCCCGCAGCGAGGAACTCGTGCCTGTGGCCGCCCGTCAGATCACCGCACGCTGACAAGGGACGTCTCGGTCGTGCCGTACCGCCACCTCAGACCGAGGTCTGCTCCTGCGTCGACTCGACGGGGAACTGGCTGCCCAGGCGTCCACGGGCCCCGTCGTAGAGGCCCTTGCCCACGGCCCGGAGCCGGATCCATCGCCCCTCCGGTTCGCGGAAGAGAGCCCGGCGGAGCAGCTTGGTGAGGTTACGGGGGAAGTAGCCGACCCGCTTCTTCAGATACAGGTTCACGTACAGCATGTTGCGGGCCTCGTAGTAGTACTTCCACACCGGCACGTCCTCGCCGTGGTCGATGGCGTCGTGGTGCACCACCGCGTCGCCCACCACCCGCATCGGGTAGCCGGCCTGGGGGATGCGCCACTGGAGGTACTCCGTGTCGTCTGCCCACCAGAACAGCTCGGCTCTGGGCAGGCCGACCTGCTCGATGATCTCGCGGGCCACGAGGAATCCGCACCAGGAGGGCCATGCCCCGAACGTCCCGTCGAGGTGGTGACTGACCGGGAACACGAACGTACGGCTCGGGTCCTTGGCCCCCACCACCCACAACCGCTCCAGACACTCCGGGTCGGCCCGCATGTCGTGGTGGATGACCCAGGCGTGTCCGTGGTCGGACTTGAGGAAGTGCTCGAGGGCCAAGGCGTAGCCTCCGGCCCGCCCGCCGTTGTGCTCCGAGCGGACCAGGGTGATCGGAGGACACCCTGGCGGAAGATCGGCGGGGTCGACGGCAGGGCAGCTCGCATTGTCGACCACCAGGATCGCCTCGGGTGGGGTGGTCTGGGCGGCGATTGACAAGAGGCAGCGCTCGAGGGATGCCGGGGCGTTGTACGTGAGCACGACGGCCATGGCCGAGAGCTCGGGATCGTCGAATGCGGACACAGGTTCCCGTCAGGCCCGGCGGGCGGGGGCGAACCGGCCCGACTCGTCGAGGGCGGCACCACCTATCGAGCCCCGCAGGCGCCCCACCGCCCGGCCCGGTGGTGCGCACTGGACATCCCCACAGCCCCGATTGGACACGGCGCCACCCTAGTGCCCGAGCCTGCGCCGCCAGAATGCTCCGGGCGGACTCCGGGTCAGCGTCCGCCGGTCACGACCGCCCCGCGTAGTCGGACCACAGCGACAGGTCGAGGTCGGGCACCAGGTCGGCCAATGCAGCCACGTCGGCGGCGTACAGATCCACCAGGCGTTGGCGGGTGGCGGGAGCCAGCGGGTCCCGCACCGGGCCTGTCAGGTCGTCCGGCGGGCCGACCGGCCGGGGCCGGTAGGTGTCGTCGATCCCCAGGAATGCGAATGTCTGGGCCAGGAGTCCGGTCGGGTCGGCCGTGCACCGCTCGATCTGTACGACCCGGACCTGATCCTTCGGATACCACTTGAGCAGTCGGGTCAGCTGGGCCGCGTAGAAGCCCCGGTCGACGGCGTCGGCCAGATTCGAGCCGACGTGGGGTGCCCGGAGCTCGGTCGTGCGCTCGAGGCCCGCCCGCAGCTGTTCCACCGGGTCGCGCACCAGCACCAGGAGCCGGGACCGGGGCGCGGCCGCGGCCAGCAGCGGGGCCACCCACGGGTACGACAGTCCGTCGGGCGCCCAATGGCCGATGATGCGCCCGGGCCGGCGGGGGAACAGCGCGTGGAACCGTGCCACCTCCCCGGGTCCGAAGGCGTCGGTGCAGCCCGAGGCGAAGAACTGGGAGGCCTCGACAACAGTCCGGTTGAGGGCCACCTCGGGGTGGTCGGCGATGCACGCCATCCACCACCGGGCACCGGTTTCGGCCGCGCCGAGGACCGCGAAGTCGGGCGGACCGGTCAGCTCCCCCGCCGCCGGGAGTGGTGGCTCGGGCACGTAGCCGACATCGCCGGGTATCCACAGGCCGAACCGTTGGCGGACCTCGGTCTGCAGCTCGACGGGCAGGTGTCGCCAGAGCGAAGCCGGAACGGCGTCGACCAGCCGGGCCAGCGGTCTCACCGCCCCGGTCCTGAATGGGAGAAATTCGGCCACAGGGCCAGGTCGAGCGTCGGCACCCGGGCCGCCAGGGCATCGACGTCGTCGCGGTACAGGTCGACCAATCGCCGGGCGGCCGCCGGGTCGACCTCGATCTTGGCACCGGTGCTCACGTTCACCTCGCGGTGGAGCTCGGCCGGCTGGAAGGGGTCGAGGCCCAGGAACGCATAGGTGACGGCCAGTTGGCCGGCCGGGTCGGCCCGGCACTGCTCGTACTGCTGGACGAGTACCCGCGACGGCGGGACGTACTCGTCGAGGTGCCGCAACCACCGAGTGGTGAAGCCCTGGCGAACGGCGTCGGCCACCGTGGCCGAGGTGAGCGGGGCCCCCATCCCGTGCCGGAAGCTCAGTCCCGATCGGAAGCGCTCGACGGGATCGCGCACCAGGACCAGGAGTTTGGCCTCGGGTGCGGCCTCGGCCAGGATCGGGGCCACCCACGGGTAGGCGAGGTAGTCGGGCGTCCACTCGCCGGTCACCGTGCCGGCCGTGCGCGGGAACCAACCGTGGTACCGCCGGACCTCCGCGGCCCCGAAGGGCTCCACGCAGAACCGGTTGAGATAGTGACGCTCCTTCGGGGCCGCGGAGGTCCGGCGGTACCACGGTTGGTTCCCGCGCACGGCCGGCACGGTGACCGGCGAGTGGACGCCCGACTACCTCGCCTACCCGTGGGTGGCCCCGATCCTGG
>Ga0075029_100002412_pt1 | contig 10613 bp, 9 predicted proteins | sample LitLauG_LLR_2013_FD_71391 | JGI IMG/M metagenome (GOLD analysis project Ga0075029, IMG submission 71391) | Freshwater sediment microbial communities from North America - Little Laurel Run_MetaG_LLR_2013 | ecosystem: Environmental > Aquatic > Freshwater > Creek > Sediment | place: USA...
GAGCCACCCGAGGCCGCCCCGCGTCCAACCGAGGTGAGGACTGGACCGTTCACATGGCTCGCGGCACTCGCCCTCGCGGCGAGCGGCTGCGCCGCAGCCGGCCCCGCCGGGTCCGATGCCGTCGTCCACGGCGTGGTGATGGCCACACCCGGATGCCCGGTGCAACGAGCCACCTCTGGGTGCCCGCCCATCCGCGTCGCCGGTGCCCTGGTGGTGGCGGTGGCGAACCGCACCCAGGTCGGCGCCACACACACCGCCGCGGACGGATCGTTCACGCTGACGCTCCCGATCGGCGCTGTCACCGTGACCGCCACCGGTCCAGGCGGCTACCGGCCACCAGGCAGACAACTGGTAACGGTCCACCCCCACCAGGTCGGCACCCTCACCATCATGATCGACAGCGGCATCCGCTGAGGGCCTAGGTGCTCGTGCCGGGAAGCATCCACGGCTGGTGTTCGCGGTCGGTGAAACGATCGGGCAGCCGGTCATCCCATCTGGTCGACGACGTAGCCCCCGATGAGCTCAGGGGCCGGGTACAACGCGTTCTTGTCGGTGCTGTGGAATCGGCGGCGTGCTGGGCCCGGTGGTGGCTTGTCTGCTCCTGGGCTCGGGGCGCGGGTGGGGTTCCTGGCGGCCGTCGGGTCGGCTGTGTAGCGGGGGCGTGGGCCGCGCTGCGGCTGGGCTGCGGGGCGCCCTGAGCGCGGCCCAGTACGGCCACGTCGACACCCGCCGGATGCCGGCGGGTGGCTGCAGCTGAGCGGCCAGTACCCACCGGGGCGGAGCGGTCTGGCTACCTTTGTCGCATGGACCTCGACATGGCGCGCGCTTTCGTCCGTGACCACCACCGGGCGATCCTGACCACGACCAGGGACGACGGCTCCCCCCAGCTGTCGCCGGTTGCCGTGGCCGTCGACGACGACGGCTACCTGGTGGTCAGTACCCGGCAGACGGCTGTGAAGACCCGCAACCTGCGAAAGCGCCCGCACGCCTGGCTGTGTGTGATCAGCGACGAGTTCTACGGCCCTTGGGTGCAAATCTCGGGCGACGTGCAGGTGGTGGACCTGCCGGAGGCGATGGAACCCCTGGTCGACTACTACCGCCGCCTTTCCGGGGAGCACCCGGACTGGAACGAGTACCGGGCGGCGATGCAGAGCGACCAGCGGGTCCTGCTCCGCATCACCGCACGCCGCGCCGGACCCGACGTCGAGGGATGACACGGTCCCGCAGGTGTTGAGCCGATGCGGTCTGCCCGGCTGCGATCTGTGAGCACCCACCACCGCGGTCGGAGCAGTCGATCGTCCGAACGCGCAGAGCCCTCTGCGGTGCGCAGCTAAGGGCCGGCGGGCCGCGGTGACTTTTGTTGCAGTGCCGGGCGATGCCCCACGTTGGTGCGCGAGGGGGGAGTTGAACCCCCACACCCTTTCGGGCACTGGAACCTGAATCCAGCGCGTCTGCCTATTCCGCCACTCGCGCGAGCCGGACGAGGTTACCACGCGGCGCGCCGCGGCCAGCGGGGCCGACGAGGCTGCGCAGATACCATCGACCCGGGCCCACAAGGGACCTGAGGTTGGGTGCGCGCCGTGGACAGGAGGTGCCGATGGGTGTCATGGACCGGTTCGAGCGGCGCCTCGACCGGATCGTCAGCGGCACTTTTGCGCGTGCGTTCAAGTCCGAGGTGCAGCCGGTGGAAGTCGCTGCCGCGCTTCAGCGTGAGTGCGACGACCGGGCGGCGATCGTGACCCGCGGTCGAACGATGGTGCCCAACGAGTTCGACGTCGAGCTCGGCCAGCATGACTTCGACCGTCTCGCGATGTACGCGGAGCCGTTGGGTGCCGAGCTTGCTGCCATGGTGCGCGAGCACGCCGACGAGCAGGGCTACCAGTTCGTGGGTCCGGTGGCTGTGCGCCTGGTTCTGGTCGACGACCTGGACACGGGTATGTTCCGCATCCTGTCAGCCGCTGTCGCGTCCGGGCCCCCCGTGGAGGCTGCCGGGGCGGCGCCGGCGCCCGCCTCAGTGGCAGCGGCCCTGGAGGTGGGATCTTCGACGTTGGCCTTGACCCGTCGCCACACCGTGATAGGTCGCGGGCCCGAGTGCGACGTGCGGTTGGACGACCCGGGGATCTCGCGGCGCCATGCCGAGATCGTCCTGTCTGACCCGCCGAGGATCACGGACCTGTCCTCGACGAACGGCACTTTCGTGGACAGCGAACGGGTGACCTCGGCCGAGCTGTACGACGGTGCCCGGATCGGTGTCGGCTCTGTGACTGTCGTCTTCAGGTACGGCGGCTGAGGCGGTGACACCGCTGAGCTTGAAGCTGATCCAGGTCGGCTTCCTCGTCCTGCTGTGGCTGATGGTGCTGTCAGTTGCGGCGGTCATGCGCGGTGACCTGTATCCGCGGCGGCGCGCCAAGGCGCCCAAGGCGCCCAAGGCGCCCAAGGCGGCGAAGACGGCTCGGCCGGTGGTGTCGGCTGGCGTCGGCGCTGCCTCGGTCGCTGCCTCCCCCGCGGCGGCCCAGGCCGGTGAACCGACCGGCGCCGGGGCCGGCGCTGCTGCTGGTTCGGCGGCAGCAGCGGCGAAGCCGTCCAAGGCGGCCAAGCCCCGGCGCGGTGCGGCCCGGACACTGAGAATCACCGCGGGTGTCCGCGAAGGCACCACGATCGAGCTGGGTGCCAGCCCGATCACCATCGGGCGGCTACCGGAGAACACCGTCGTCCTGGAGGACGACTACGTGTCCGGGCGGCACGCCCGCCTGTACCCGCACGAGGGCGCGTGGGTGGTGGAGGACCTCGGTTCGACCAACGGCACCTACCTGGACCGGGGACGGCTGACGGCACCGATGGTGCTGCCAGTCGGTACCCCGGTCCGGATCGGAAAGACCGTTCTCGAGCTGCGGAAGTGACGCGATGACCCTCGAGCTGGCCTTCGCCGCGAAGTCCGACGTGGGGATGGTGCGCAAGGGCAACGAGGACTCCGGATACGCCGGGCCGCATCTGCTGCTCGTCGCTGACGGGATGGGTGGCCACGCATTCGGTGAGGTCGCGAGCTCGGCGGCCGTCGGTGTCCTGGTAGGGCTGGACACGGTGACCTTGCCAGGTGACGTGGCCGGACCGGCCGCCGCGGCGGTGGCAGCAGTCCGCGAGCATGTGGCCAGGGCAGGTGACCTGCTTCGCGCCATGATCAAGGACCGGCCCGAGCTTGAGGGCATGGGGACCACGGTGACGGCGCTGCTGCAGGTCGATGAGAGTGTCGTCATCGCACAGGTCGGTGACTCCCGCGGCTATCTGCTGCGCGACGGGGTTCTGGAGCAGGTGACGCACGACCAGACTCTCGTGCAGTCGCTGATCGACGAGGGTCAGATCAGTCATGAGGCGGCCCGCACCCATCCGCAGCGGTCGCTGCTGCTGCAGGCACTCGACGGTCGAGCCGAGGTCGAGCCGGAGATCTCGGTGCGCACCCCGCAGGTCGGTGACCGGTATCTGCTGTGCAGCGACGGGCTCTCCGGGGTGCTGTCCGAGGCCACCATGCGTGAGGTGCTGATGGTGGGCACGCCGGCGCAGGCGGTGGACCAGCTCGTCGACCTCGCCCTTCGCAGCGGCGCCCCCGACAACGTGACCTGCGTGGTGGCCGACGTGGCTGATGTGGCCGACGGTCAGGAGTCTGCTGATGGTGCCGGCGGCGGTGCGGCTGCGACCGGGACAACCGATGCGGTCGCCGCTGCGACTGCAGACGGGGTGCCTGTTGGACCGGTGGGCGAGTCGGCGCGGCCGCAGCTGGTCGGCGCGGCCGCCGAGGCGGCCGCGGCGATGCCCAGCGCCGAGTCAGGCGGATCGGCCACCGGTGGCGCGGACGTTGTCGGGCCGGACGACCAGGAGCATCCAGGTGGCGATGAGCACGCCCGAGCCCGTTTTCGGCTGCTTCTGCCGGTTCTGCTGATCGTCGCTGTGGCCGCGGCGGCGCTGCTCGGGTACCGGTGGACCCAGCAGCAGTACTACGTGGGGGCGAAGAACGGTCAGGTCGCGATCTTCCGTGGCCTGCCGCAGCATGTTCCCGGGCTGCGCCTGTCCACCTTCGTCGAGAGCAGCGGTACCGAGCTGGCGGACCTTCCCGCCTATGCCCGCGACCAGGTCATGGCGACCATCTCGGCGAAGGACCTCAAGGGGGCCCACGCCATCGTGCTCCGGCTGCAGCTCGCTGCAGCTGCCTGCGCCGTCTCTCCGGAGCCGGCCGGCTGCGGCCCCGGGCTGTCACCGAGCCCGACCCCGAGCGCGTCGGCCAGTGCGGCCTCTTCGGCCGGTGCCACCGCGACCCCGACAGCCAGCGCGAGCTCGGGGTGAGCCGATGAGCGCCACCGTCGCGTCGGCCGCTTCGGGTTGGGTCCCGGTGGGAAGCGCCCGCCGGCCCAGGAGGCTGTCCGAGCTGGTTCTGCTCGTGCTGGCCGTGAGCATCGGGCTGATGGCTTTCGCGCAGGTGGACCTGGCCAACGGTGGGCATCTGCCGGCCCACTTCGCCGCTGTCTCGGCGGGTGCCGCCGCGGCGGCGTTGGCTGCGCACCTGGTGGTGCGCTGGCTGGCCCCCTACTCCGATCAGATTCTGTTGCCGGTCGCGGTGGCCATCAACGGGCTGGGTCTGGCGATGATCCACCGCCTCGACGTCGCCGAGGCGATCCGGGCCACCGCAAACACCGAGCCCCTGCCGCGGCCGACTGCGCCGACGCAGCTGGTGTGGACCGCTCTCGGGTTGCTGCTCATGGTGGGTGTGCTGGCGTTGGTTCGCGACCCGAGGCTGCTTCAGCGCTTCACCTACACGGCGATGGTCGTCGGGCTCATCCTGCTGGTGCTGCCGCTGGTGCCTGGCCTGGGCGTCACCATCAACGGTGCCCGGATCTGGATCTATGTGGGCGGCTTGTCCTTCCAGCCGGCCGAGATCGCCAAGATCGCGTTGATCGTGTTCTTCTCCGGCTACCTGGTGGTCAAGCGGGATGCGCTTGCGGTCGCCCGAACCAGGTTCTTGGGTATCGATGTTCCGCGGGGCCGGGACTTGGGCCCGATCCTGGTTGCCTGGCTGGTCAGCGTCGCTGTCCTGGTGTTCGAGACGGACCTGGGAACCTCGCTGCTGTTCTTCGCGCTGTTCGTGGCGTTGCTGTATGTGGCCACCGGGCGCCGCGGCTGGGTGGTCATCGGCGTGGTGCTGTTCTCGCTCGGATCCACGCTTGGGTACTACCTGTTCGCGCACGTGCGCGTCAGGGTGGACGTGTGGCTGCACCCGTTCGCGGACACCGCGGGCAAGGGCTACCAGGTGACCCAGAGCCTGTACGGGCTGGCGAACGGGGGTGTGCTCGGCACCGGGATCGGGCAGGGCAGTCCCGACCTCGTCCCGTTCGCCAAGTCAGACTTCATCATCGCGGCGGTAGGTGAGGAGCTGGGCCTGACGGGGCTGATGGCCCTGCTGGTCCTGTACGCGATCTTGGTCGAACGAGGTCTGCGCACCGCCCTTGCGGCCCGCGACGACTTCGGCAGGCTGCTGGCCTGCGGCCTGGCGTTCGTGATGGCCCTGCAGGTGTTCATCGTCGTCGGCGGGGTCACCAACCTCATTCCGCTGACCGGGCTGACCACCCCGTTCCTGGCCGCCGGCGGCTCGTCGCTGGTGGCCAACTGGGTCGTCATCGGGCTGTTGCTGCGCGTCAGCGACACAGCTCGCCGCCCGCTGCCGGCACCAGTACCTATCACGGACACCGCGATGACGATCGTGGTGCCGCGGTGATCGGCTCGCTGGCCGTAACGATCCGGCGGCTGTCCATCTTTGTGGCGCTGCTGTTCCTGGCGCTGATGGTGAACATCAACCTGGTGCAGGTGACGCGGGCGTCGAGCCTGGCCAACGAGCCCGGGAACAGCCGAGGGCTGATACGGGAGTACTCCAGGCAGCGTGGTCCGATCCTGGTGGACGGAGTGCCCGTCGCCGTCTCGGTGGCAGGGTCGGGGACCTTGAAGTACCAGCGCACCTACCCCTACTCGGGGCTGTACGTCTCAGCCACCGGCTTCTACTCCCTGATCTACGGCCGCACGGGCATCGAGCGGATCGAGGACAGCGTCCTGTCGGGGACCGACCCACGGTTCTCGATCCAGCAGCTCAGCGACCTGATCGCCGGCCGGCCCACCAAAGGTGGCTCGGTGCTGCTGACGATCAACGCGAAGGCACAGGAGGCCGCGGCGGCGGGGATGGTGGGCAAGATCGGGGCCGTGGTGGCGATCCAGCCGTCCACCGGCGCAATCCTGGCGCTGGTCCAGAGCCCGACCTTCAACCCCAACCTTCTAGCGGTGAACAACGGCACAGCCGAACAGGCCGCCTGGAACGCGCTGATCACCGACCCCAGGCAGCCGCTGCTGAACCGCCCACTCGCCCAGGTCTACCCCCCGGGGTCCACCTTCAAGCTGGTCACGCTCACCGCTGCGCTGTCCAGCGGGAAGTACAACCTGACCACCGAGATTCCGTCACCGGCTGCGATTCGCCTGCCGAACTCCACGGCCATGCTGCCCAACGACAACGGCAGCCGGTGCGGCAACGGTCATGTGACGTTGTTGCAGGCGCTCGAGGTGAGCTGCAACACCGCGTTCGCGAACGTCGGGATGAGCCTCGGCGGTGACGCACTGCTGGCCCAGGCGGAGAAGTTCGGCTTCAACAGCTCCTTCCAGGTCCCGATGACGGCGGCCACCAGCCGGTTCCCGTCGAACCTGGACCCGGCTCAGACAGCGCTCAGCGCCATCGGCCAGTACGACGTTCGGGCCACCGCCATGCAGATGGCGATGGTGGCCGCTGCGATCTCCAACCATGGCGTCGTCAACGAGCCGTACCTGATCCAGCAGGTGCTCGGCCCGGACCTCGCACCGCTGGAGACCGCTCAGGTTCACCCCTTCGGCACCGCCATGTCGCCGCTGGTCGCGGCGGAGGTGACCGCGATGATGGTCGGGGTCGTCCAGAGCGGCACCGGCACCGCCGCGCAGATCCCGGGGGTTGCCGTGGCCGGCAAGACCGGCACGGCGCAGACCGCGCCGGGGCAGCCGGCCGATGCATGGTTCGTCTCGTTCGCGCCGGCCCAAAGCGGTGACGTCGCCGTCGCCGTCGTCGTCGAGGGCGCCCCGAACGACGGTCAGATCTCCGGTGGGCGACTGGCCGCCCCGGTCGCCCGGGCAGTCATGGAAGCGATTCTCAACAAATGATCCTAGGAGAAGGCACGCGATGACCGACGACATCAACGGCGCCACGACTGCGCCCGGTGACCAGCCCCGACGGCTGGGCGACCGGTATGAGCTCGGTGAGGTCATCGGTCGCGGCGGCATGGCGGAGGTCTTCGCCGGCCACGACCTGCGACTGGGTCGGCGGGTCGCGGTGAAGCTCCTGCGGGCCGACCTGGCCCGGGACCCTTCGTTCCATGCCCGGTTCCGCCGGGAGGCGCAGGCGTCGGCGTCGCTGAACCACCCCAACATCGTCGCCGTGTACGACACCGGTGAGACCGACGTCGCCGGCACCGCGGTCCCGTACATCGTGATGGAGTACGTCGACGGCACCACCTTGCGCGACCTGGTGAAAGCTGGGCACAGGTTCCAGCCCGAGCGCGCCCTGGAGATCACCGAGGGCACCCTGGCGGCCCTGGACTACTCCCATCGGCACGGCATCATCCACCGCGACATCAAACCCGGGAACGTCATGCTGAACCGGGCCGGCCAGGTCAAGGTCATGGACTTCGGCATCGCCCGGGCCATCGCCGACAGCGCCGCCACCATGACGCAGACCTCCGCGGTGCTGGGCACGGCGCAGTACCTGTCCCCAGAGCAGGCCCGCGGGGAGATGGTCGATGCCCGCTCCGATGTGTACTCCACCGGGTGCCTGCTGTATGAGCTGCTCACCGGCCGGCCGCCGTTCGTCGGAGACTCCCCGGTGTCGGTCGCGTACCAGCATGTCCGTGAGACGGCGCCGCCGCCGTCCCGGATCAACGCGGACGTCCCACCGGCGTGCGATGTGGTGGTGATGCGGGCGCTGGCCAAGAGCCCGTTCGAGCGCTACCAGTCGGCGGCCGCGATGGAGGCGGACGTCGAGCGTGCCCGCCTCGGCCAGCCGCTCGGGGTGGTGGACGGCGCGCCGGACGCGACTGCTGCGGTGGTGGGTGTCGGGGCGGGCTTGGCCGGCGCCGAGGCGCCGACCCAGCTGTTCGCGGCCGTGCCGCCGGTCACGCCGGTGGGTCGCGCGGTCGAGCCGGCGAGCTCCTCGCGGACCGGCTGGTACATCGGGCTGGGGGTTGCGGTGGCGGCCGCGCTGGCGCTGGCGTTCTTCATCGGGCGCGGCATCTTCGCCGGCAACGCCGCTGACATCGCTGTCCCGGACCTCACCGGCCTGACCCACGTCCAGGTTCTTCAGCAGCTCACCGAGCGCGGCCTGTTGATCGGGGTGGAGAACTCGGTCGCCAGCGACCAGCCGATCAGCACGGTCATCGGGCAGTCGCCGACGTCGGGGACGATGGTGGCCAAGAGCACGGTGGTGGACGTGACTTACTCCTCCGGCCCGGGCACAGTTCCGGTGCCGACCCTGGTGGGCCTGACCCAGCAGCAGGCCGTGGACGCTCTGGTCGCGGCGGGGCTGACCACCGGCAGCATCACCCAGAAGGCCTCCCCGGGCCAGCCTGCCGGCACGGTGATCGACTCCAACCCGAAGACCGGGGCTGCCGTGCCGAAGGGGACCCCGGTGTCACTGGTGGTGTCCAGCGGTCTGGTTCCGGTGCCGAACGTCGTCGGCGAGACCGAGGTTCAGGCCAAGGCTGACCTGGCCAATGCTGGCTTCGTGCCCGCGGTGATCACTGTGGTCACCAACGCCGCGACCGCCGGGACGGTGATCAGCCAACGGCCCGACGCGGGCACGGCGTTCGGCCAGAACAAGACCGTGACGATCACGGTCGCTACGGCCCCGCCGCCGACCCAGAGCCCGACCACCAGCCCGACCGGGACACCGAGCTCCACCGCCACGCCCAGCGGCTGACCCGTCGCCAGGGCCCGGCGCAGCGCGCCGGGCCCTGGGTCGGCGCAAGACGCTGGTCGCGGCGGTCCTATCGGAGGGCACCACGAGGCGGACCGGCGGACGAACTCGCGCCCTCAGTGGGGCGAGGCCACCGGGGACGGCGCTACCGGTGCCAGGCCGCTGGCCCGCAGCACCGCCTCGGGGTCTCCGCAGCGGACCATCCAGTTGGCGAGCATCCGGTGGCCGCCTTGGGTGAGAACGGACTCGGGGTGGAACTGCACCCCCTCGACGTCCAGGGTTCGATGCCGCATGGCCATGACGACACCGCTGTCGGTGCTCCCGGTCACCTCGAGGATGTCGGAGGGGATGGTGTCGGGGTCGACGGCCAGCGAGTGGTAGCGGGTGGCTGTGAACGGGTCCGGCAGGCCGTCGAGGACCCCGAGGCCGCGGTGGTGCACCTGGGAGGTCTTGCCGTGCAGCAGCTCCGGGGCCCTGGTCACCTTCGCGCCGTAGGCGACCGCAATGGCCTGGTGCCCCAGGCACACCCCAAAGACGGGGATCCGCCCGGCCGCGTGGGTGACCAGGTCCACGCAGATCCCGGCGTCCTGCGGGGTTCCTGGGCCCGGGGACAGCAAGATTCCGTCGTAGCCGTCAGTCTCGTCCAGACCGACCTCGTCGTTGCGGCGGACGACCGGCTCGGCGCCGAGCTGGCCCAGGTACTGGACCAGGTTGAACACGAAGGAGTCGTAGTTGTCGATCACCAGGATGCGCAGCGGGTCCTTGCCGTCGCTTCGGGGCCGGATCTGGCCCACAGGCATGTCCACGTTCCTATCCTCCCGCACCCGGAGTGTCGACAGTCACGTGGTTGAACGGCAGCCTGGGCTCCACCCACGGGAAGACCACCGTGAACAGGGCCACACAGATCGCCACCACCACGACCGTCACGACGGCCACCTTCACCGGCCACCGTCCCGGCAGCCGACGCCACAGTGCCGCATACATCGACACACCGCCGCTCACGGCACGCTCGCATAGGGCAGGTCCAGCTCACCTTGGTACGGCGGCAACGTGACCTTGGGCTGGCTGACCACCTGGTAGCCGAGTCCGACCAGGGCAACCCACTGCCGGTAGATGACCAGGCCGGGAGCGGTCACCAGCGCCTTGCGCATCCCGGGCTGATCCCCGACCGCGGTGACAGTGAACGGCGGCGAGTAGACGCGCCCGTGCAGGATCAGCGTGTTGCCTACGCACTGGACGGCGCTGGTGGCCAGCAGCCGCTGGTCCATCACCTCGACGCCCTGGGCTCCGCCCGCCCACAGCGCGTTGACCACAGCCTGCAGGTCCTGCTGGTGCACCACGAGGTCGTCCGGGGACACCCCCACCGGCAGCGGCGCCGAGGAGTTACGGGGCGAGTCGTCCAGGGTGACCGTCACCCCCGGGCCCAGCATCGGCGTCAGCCCGGCCAGCGGCTGGAGGCCGTCGGCGCGAGCGGTCGCCGCGGCCACCCGGGAGCCGCCGCTGGAGCTGGCGAGCTGGTCGACCTCGGCCCGCAGCCCCTGCACAGCGGCGGTGGCGGCTGCGGCCTTGGCGGCCTGCTCCCGGATCAGGT
>Ga0075029_100002413_pt1 | contig 10613 bp, 3 predicted proteins | sample LitLauG_LLR_2013_FD_71391 | JGI IMG/M metagenome (GOLD analysis project Ga0075029, IMG submission 71391) | Freshwater sediment microbial communities from North America - Little Laurel Run_MetaG_LLR_2013 | ecosystem: Environmental > Aquatic > Freshwater > Creek > Sediment | place: USA...
TCATGACGAACGCAAAGGGCACACTTCGTCAGACGATTTTCTATCCCTACAGTTTCGCGCTGCAATTCGCTCGCGGCACGGTGCTGAATTTATTGGTGGAGTCACCTACTTACGAAGTTGCGCAGATGGGCCAAGTTCCATTTCTAGATGCGGCCGGAACCTTGAACCCGGAGGACGGGAAGGTCTCGCTATTCATCTTGAATCGGGATCTGAACAAGGCTCATGCAATTGAGATCAATTGGCAAGATAGGGCTCCAAGCCAAGTCGTGAGCGCCACGACGCTGACCGGCAGCGACCTGAAAGCCTTTAACAGCTTTGAAGCGTCGCAGCGGGTTATTCCACAGAAATTAGAGAAACCTTCGGTCGCAGGCGGGCGTACCAAATTCGAGGTGCCTGCAAAGTCCTATAGTGTTATTCAATGGGCCGCGTAATCGGGTGGGTCTCAGTCGTGGAGAGATCGTGGGGAGGCGTGGGATCATGTTTCCAATAATAAGGAGGATGATCCTAGAATCGGCCTGTGTGCTAAAATCCGCGAACATGCGTAGGTTTGGCCAGCGCACCGAATCTGTTCGGCCCTGCGCTCGGCGGACTCGTGGGACAACCATCTGGAACAGGTTTTGCCTTCCATTACTGTTACTCCTATTCATGGCATTTCGGGGGGGCGCATTGTCCCAGGTCAACCATCTGGAGGCGGCAGTTCGCCTTTTGAACCAGGGACAGACAGCTCAAGCGGAAGCCGAAGCTCGGCTGGCTCTCACCAACACCACAACGCGTGCCTTGGCGCTGTCGATGCTGGGAACCATTCGACTGCAACAGGGGCAATATGAGGAGAGCGCGGATTTTCTAAAGCAAGCTCTGGCGCTGAATCCCGACTTAGCAGGCGCTCGAACAAGTCTGGGGGACGCCTATCTACTTCAAGGTAAATCTGGCCTAGCCGAGAAGTGCTTTCGGGAAGTCCTGAAACTCGATCCGCATAATTTTAACGCCCGCTTGGACCTGGTCAAACTCGAAGCGTCACAGCGCAATTTTCAGCAATCTCTGGACATCGCCCGGCCGATCATGTCGGAACTGGTCAAGTCCGATGAAAGTATTCTCGTTCTGGCTACCGACTACGGAGCGCTGGGCAAAAAGGTAGAGCTGAAGGGGCTGCTGTCCTCTTGGCAGCGGGTATCCGAACCATCGGACGAATCTGCACTGGAGTTCGGAGACATCCTGCTTGCATCTGGGATGGAGACCGAGGCGAAAATGGTTTTCGAGGTAGAGGAAACGCGGATCGCTGCCCACCCCACTCCCGCTGTCGCTCTGAAGCTCGGAAATAGTTACTTATCCTTGGGGATGCTCGACCACGCGGAGAAGAACTCTGAACTCGCGCTATCCCTGGCTCCGGACTGCACGGCCTGCGATCAGACTCTCGCGCAGATTGCCGAACAGCAGCAGAATAGCGAGAAGGCGTTGTCGTACCTGGTCGCCGCCAAGAAACGGGAACCCGAGAACCCGGAAGTTCTTTTCGAGTTCGGCAAGGTGTGCCTGGAACGGAATCTGCTCGACGATGCTTTGCCTGCTCTGGAGAAAGCAGTCGCTCTGAAACCTGATCAGGATTCCTATGTTTATTTTTTGGGTTCTGCGAACGTTGCCCGAGGTGATCTTTCGAAGGCTCTATCGCTTTTCACCGAACTTCTGCAGAAGAAACCGCATGATGCAATTTTGAATTACGCGGTCGGCGCCGTGTATTACCTACAGGCCAAATACCCTGAAGCCGAATCTTCGCTTAAACAAAGCCTGGCAGCCCAGCCGGACCAAGTTGCGGCTGCGTACTACCTGGCTCTGACTTATGATGCGATTGGCGACGACGATCAGGCTGTCCCGGTATTCCGGGACCTGCTTAAGAGCCACCCTCAGCACGCGCCATCGTACGTCAAACTGGGAGGCATCCTCTTCAGAGAGCATCAGTACGAAGAAGCCCGACAGGACCTGGAACGCGCAGTTGCGCTCGATCCGGGCTCGGTAGAAGCGCACTATCAGCTCGGACTGTTGCTTCGTCGACTGGGCAAGACCGCGGATGCAGAAAGCCAGCTAGCGGAGTCCCACAAGCTTGAAACGGAGCAGCGCGAGCAAAAGAAAGTGCGGCTGCGTCTTCTGTTGCCCGACTAATCACACAAATGCCGGACTCCTTTTTCAACCCTGAAGGTTCATGCAATTCAGCGGCGCCGAGCCAACAATCTCGCCGTGATTTTCTGCGTAATTTAGGGCGCCTCGGCGTCCTGGCGCCTGCGTTCGGGCTACCGTCACGATTAACCGGGATTCGGGCTCCTCAAAAGTCGACGGTCTCGCCTGCGAGTAAGAAATCCGAAACTAGCCCGGCTCCGGCGGCGGGTTTCTCATTCACGGACATTGCTGCCCAGGCTGGTCTGGCCGGAGCGGTGAATGTTTTTGGCAACGTCGCCCGCAAACAATACATTCTCGAGGAAACGGGTTGCGGTGTGGCTCTGTTCGACTACGACAACGACGGTTGGCTCGATATCTTCATGGTGAACGGAACGAGAATGGAGGGAATCTCTGGGCAACGGCAGCCGACCAATTTCTTGTTCCACAACAATCGCGATGGAACCTTTACCGACATCACAGAAAAAGCTGGACTGGCTCGATCCGGGTGGGGTCAGGGATGCTGCATCGGAGACTATGACAATGACGGTTACGACGACCTGGTCGTTACCTATTGGGGTGGAATCGTCCTTTATCACAACAACGGTGACGGCACCTTCACCGATGTCACGCGAAAGGCAGGCCTGGAGCAAAAAGACCCGCAGCTGCGATGGAACACCGGCTGCTGTTTTGTCGACTACGATCGCGACGGTCACCTCGACCTGTTTGTTGCCAACTATGTGAACTTCGATCTGCACGCGACTCCTGAACCCGGCAGCAACAAGTACTGCAACTATTTTGGCCTGTCTGTCGGCTGCGGACCGCAAGGTATGGGTGGTGGGACGAACATCCTGTATCACAATCGCGGCGACGGAACCTTCGAGGACGTGTCAGTGCCATCCGGCATTGCGGTTCCCCGCGGTCCGGCAAGCCCAACATTTGTTATCGATCAATGGATTCCGGTGGGCTCTTACGGGTTAGGAGTTTCTGCCGCTGACTTTGACAATGACGGCTGGCCCGACATTTACGTTGCCTGTGACTCCGTGCCCAGCCGCTTCTATCACAACAAAGGAAACGGAACATTCGAGGAGGTCGGGCGCGAGATCGGCTGCGCGGTCAATGAGAACGGTACACCTCAAGGCGGTATGGGCATTGCAGTTGGCGACTACGACTGCGATGGCTGGCTCGACATCGTCAAGACGAACTATTCCGACCAAACCGCGAATCTCTACCACAACAATGGCGACGGCACTTTTTACGACGCTGTCTATCGGGCAGGTCTAGGGGGAAATACCAAGTATTTGGGGTGGGGAGTTGGCCTGTTCGATTTTGACAATGACGGCTGGGCGGACATCTTCATGTCCAACGGGCACGTCTTTCCCGAAGTCGACACGAAGAAACTACACTTCACTTTCAAGCAGCGGAAGATTGTATATAAGAATCTGGGCAATGGACGCTTCGCCGATGTCACGTCCAGCACTGGCCTGGCCGTCACGCAACCGCACAGCAGCCGAGGCGCCGCGTTCGGCGACTTCGACAACGACGGGGACGTGGACGTGGTCATCATTAATATGAACGAGGCTCCCACGCTTTTGCGTAATGATTGCCCGGCGAAAAACAACTGGCTGAAGATCAAGTGCATTGGCACCAAGTCGAATCGCAGCGCCATCGGCGCACGCGTGCGGGTGGTTACGGGCAAGCATTCTCAAATGAACGAGGTTATGAGCGGATCAAGTTACATCTCGCAAAATGACCTTCGGCTGCATTTTGGCCTCGGGCAAGCCAAACAAGTGGATCTGGTTGAGGTTCGCTGGCCCTTGGGGCTGGGGGAATCGTTCAAGAATGTGGACGCCAATCAACTGATCGTGCTGCAAGAAGGTCACGGCATAATTAGGCGAGAGAAGTTAGGAAAGAAGTAAGAGTTTCGAGGAACGTTTTGGCGTTCCGGTCTGGGAAAGTTGGTCTTTGGGTTATCCCCTCCCCCCTCTCCCCCTGGTCTATTGGAATCATTGAGTTAGGGGAAAATCGTCCGCAACATCTTGGGGTTCAGGAGGTTGCGGGCAAAATCTTGGAAATAAGGAGTTCGCATCTGCACCTTTAGCCAGGACCTGCTGGGAGCTCGCACTGGGCTATGATGGGACGAAACGGGCTTTGGGGTCAAGGTTGGATGTCACAAAGGGGTGTGGATTTCATGCGCGGGGGAGACGGCTGCAATTCGCTGGCGGCACCCGGCGCAGCAAAGCAGTATAGAGGTTTGTTTCGTGCGGCAGGGGGCGGGAGAGCGCGTGCCGTTCCTACGGTGTCTCTGCCGTAGCCTTTCTTTCGCCCCTCCGGGGCTTATTCATTTTCCACTTTTCACCCCCACGGCTTACGCCGTGGGCTTTATTCTTGCGCCGCTTCGCGGCTTAGGACGGATCCCGTGCTCCACTTTTTCCCGCGACATCGAGCAATGACACAGACTCCTACGGGACTCTTTACCTTGTCTCCGAGCCACCCCGGACTTACGTCCGGGGCTATATTATGCCGCCGCTTCGCGGCTTTCGATTCGCCTAAGAGAAACAAGCCGTGAATGGCTCGCAGGCGCGAAACCATCCACGGCATGTCCGAAGTTGGGTAGCTAGAAGAAAACTTCCAGGGCTAACTGCATTCGCCTGGGGATGTTGCACTGGCTGCCTGTGGTCCCGAACCCACCTCCCGTAAAGGTTGTACCCACAGGGCAATAGAAGACCCGGTTGAGGGCGTTACCAGCATCAGCGTGGAAGCGAACGTATTTTTCCTCGCCGAAGTAGGTGTCCTTAGTGAGGGAGATGTCCTCGTTGAAGTACCTGAAACCGCGAACGCTGGCATCTTCCCTCAGTGCGTTACCGAAGTTAGGAACACCGTTGGCAGCTAAGCCCGGGTCAGCCCATCCAGCGGGGTTCAAGTACGAATCGGTCCGAGGATTGCTGAAGTGTCCCGATAACCCGTTTCCGACCTTGTTGGGGAACCTGGCGGCATTAAAGAGATAGCCACCGAGATTGTTGGGCATGGTGATAGACAGTGGCCTTCCGGATGAATAACTCTGGATGCCGGAAATCTGCCAACCCCCAACGAACTTGTCCACAAAACCCGAAGCGCTCCCTAAGAAAGGCTTGCCTTTACCGAAGGGCAGCTTATAGACATAGCCCAGCGACAAAATATGCGGTACGTCGTCAGAACTGACGCTGGTAAGGTTACTCATATTGCTGGGATTCTGCACCGGAGGTCCTCCAGATCCCAAACCCTGTTCCGCGCCGTTGTTTATCAGCCTGGAATAGGTGTAGGAGACCTTGAGTTGCAGGCCAGCGGCCATGCGCCGGTCAAAGGCAACCTGGAGCGCATTGTAGTGGCTGCTACCGTATGAGAAGAAGCGCCAGTTGATAATCTGGTACTGGGGCCAAGGTCGCAATGCTTGAGCCAAGTCGCCCGTGAACGTCGGGTACGGCGGTTTTGTGAATCCCGCCGCTAGAGCGGCCGCATTCGGCTGGGTGGGGTTGCTGGCTGAACAAGTCTGGCCAGTAGGACAGGCGAACGCCCCATTCGTCAGAGCAGTGCCATACTGCAGAACACTCGCGGGATTCATGTTGTCATAAGGACCACCCGAGCTTCGGCCGTCAAACAGTCGCGTTCCGTGGCTTCCCACGTATGCAATGTCGATTCCCATATTCTGACTGAGCTGTCGCTGGAACGATACCGACCAGTTCTGGTATCGGGGCGGGAGGTAATTCTTGGGAGTAACGCCCACCGGATTTCCGCCGTTCTCTATACCGGGTACCAATGTTTGGGCGGAGGGAAGCACAATCGTGCCAGTCGGCCAGCCGCAGCCGACTCTTGCCGGGAGAGAGGCGGTCGGGCAAGCGCCAGTTCCGTTGAAGTAGAACGCCGGGAACTGATCGTTGGATGTGTTCGGCGCAACCGGATTGGTTTGATAACCATCCACCGGGTATGGATCCCAGGAATCGGCGGCGACGCCGGCATAGTACATGCCATATCCGCCTCGAATCACATTCTTGCTGTTGGGCGAATAGGCAAATCCGATGCGTGGTCCGACGCTCCAAGTACTCTGGCCGGTCGCCTGGGACGCATTAAACACTGTCGCCCCGGGGACGCCGACAGGATTCGCGGCGGTGGGGTCGAAAGTCGAGAAGCGGCCGTGCTCCTCATGAAGACCGGATTGCCAGTCGAAGCGCAACCCCAAACTTATGTTCAGATTATGGGTAACCTTGATATCGTCGTTGACCCAGGGGGCGAAGTACTTATTGATTGGCGTGTAGCGGAACGGCACCGAAAAATTGGCGCTGTCCACTTGACCCAAAATGAAAGAAGCAAACTCATTCCCCGTGGGTCCACCGTTCAAGAGTGTGCCGGCCGACGTGTAGCCGGCAGTCGAGCCGTCGTTAAAGTTGAAGTTTCCGCCAGTGTTGATAGCCCAACCGGTCTGGGGGAACGTCATATAGCGGAATTCAAATCCGGTCTTGATCGTGTGCTTGCCCACCACCCAGGAAACGTCATCGAGGAACTGGTAGCGATTGTTGATATCCGCACCCTGACTCGCCCACGGGGTTCCAAAGTGCGTGTAGCCAACAGCACCGTTGAAGTTGAGTTGGGGGAAACCGGCATTATTGAATATCGGTTCATTGGGGAGGCCTAGTCCCAGCTTCTGGTTCCAGCCCACGCCTCCGGACAACTGATGTCCGAGCATCTGCCACCGGTCGTAAGCCACGGTGGTGTGGTTGAACAGGTTGGGTTTAATGATCCAGTTCATCTGCAGGTGTTCGAAGTGATTGGTAATGCGTTGATAGAATCCCTGCCCGATATAGGTGTCGTTTTTTGCCGAAGCGGTCTCTCCGTTGTTCACTGTGGTGCAGCCCCCCGGTCCGCCACAGTGAGCAATTCGGGGGCGTACGTTCTCATAGTAGGTATTGTTGATCGAGAACTTATCGTTGAAATTATGGTCGAATCGGAACAACCACGTTCTGACGTTAATTTTGTTGTTGTCGTCCGAGTTTCCGCCGAAACCATTCAGGAATAACGTGTTCTGATCGAGCGCGGGAATATTCGGAATGACAGCGGCTGCCAAGGAAGTTCGTAGCGGATCATTGGCCGGAATGATGTTTGCCTGGCCGGCAATCGGCTGGCCGGTGAGGGGGGCAGAATTAAAGCCGTAGCCGTCACGAACAGGCACATTGTTGACCAGACGTGTGGTGGCAGGATTGAAAATCTCTCCCTTGTAGAGCTGGCGACCGAGAGCGTCAACAACGTTATTACCGTTGGAATCCTTTAGAGCTGGGCCCAGAAACTCAGTGAAATCTCCCTGCCGTTGGAGCGTGCTTGGCAGCGTGTTCACAAAGCCAGTGTTGACCGTGCTGTGGTAATCGAGGCCATCGAGGTTGAAGAACCAGAAGGTCCGCTTGAGCTTGGGAATCGGTCCGCCCAGGGCAAATCCCCAGTTGTTCTGGCCGAGCGGCAGTGTGTCCTTCAAGCCCTGCGCTTTGAGCTGTGGACCCACGAACCAGTTCGAGGCGTCCATCTTGTTGTTGGTGTAGAAATCATAAATGTTGCCGTGTAACTTACTGGTTCCGGACTTCGTCGCATAGGTGATGAAGCCACCGCTGGTATGCCCGTATTCCGCCGAGAAGGTATTCTGAACCACCGTCATTTCCCGCACGGAGGGAAACGGAATTGAACTCTCTTGGGTTTGCTGGTGACCTTCGGCGTAGCCGAAGGCAGCGCCGTCAAACCAATTCTCGGTCGCCAGCGTCTGGCCGCCATTCATCCGAGAAGTAAATTGGCTGCCGCGGAAAATGGCGTCGCCATTGGGCTGCATGGGAACGTAGCCGGGTTGAAGTTGCAGCAGCGACTCGGCCAAGCGGATGTCGGCGCCCATCACCGTGGGGAGATCCTTATAGTACTCGGCTCCAACGGTATGAGAGACCGTCGCGTTCTCTGTGTTGACGACCTCTGTAGAAGCTTCGACGCTGACCGTCTGCGAAACCGCACCGATGTCGAGCTTCACGTCCTCGCGCGCCGTCTCACCACCGGTGAGAGCGATTCCGGTCCGCTTATAGATTTTGAAGCCTGCCTTTTCGACCTCAACCCGGTAGGTGCCTAGAGTGAGGGGAGGGGTGCTGTAGTTACCAGCGCTGTTGGTCCCGACGACGGTTTTCACGCCGGTCGCTTCGTCGGTGATCGTAACCTGCGCATCGGGGACTGCCGCGCCGCTGGCGTCGGTAACGACGCCTGTAATGACGGCCCGATCGGCAAACTGGGCGTATAGGTTTTGACCGCTGAATGCAACCAAGGCAAACAACAGAGCTACCACTGCAGAGATTAACCGTTTCATCGTGCGCCCTCCGGCCCCGAAACTCTTCCCACGCAACAAGGGTGCCAAGAAAACCTTTTCTCGACACTGGGGCAAGGTTTTACTACGCAAAAGATTGCGAAGTCAAGCTAATTCTTTAGTACTAGGGGCAAAATATCCCGCAGTGATTAGCGTCACGGTCGGGCAGCGAGCGTACCGGCCGCAACACCGGTCTGACACACAAACGGGAAACTTGCAAAAGCGTCGATTGCAGTCCGTTCACTCCATTGAAAACAGGCCGCTTAACTTCAATTCTGCCAGGCCCCACCATCCGTCTGCAACTCTCTGTGGAAGAACGTTATTGTGAGCAAGATCACCAGGGCCAGAACGGCGTCCCGAGTACTTTCCTGGTGCCTCTGTTCAGAAGATGGAGTGGCAGACTTGCGACTATCTGCATCACCTTTGCCCAATCCGGCGTTCCAAATTGGGCCGAGAGAGGGCGAATGGGTAATCGTTTACCGGGGACGCCGCTGGCGCCTAGGGTTCGAACCTTAGAAAACCGTACCCCATGCCGCGAACCCTTCAGAACTTCTGTTTATGAATAATTCCTGCGCCTTCGCGGATTACGACGAGTTGGTCGGCGGCAACACTCGGAACAGTCTCAAGGTTGCCGTTGGTCCAGCGGATGGTCAGATGGGCCACGGTCTCTGTGCCGAGGCCGAAGTGCAGGCGGCGATCGTTGACCGAGTAGAAGCTCGATTGGGCGAGCACCTCCTGTGCCTGAAGGCGGCTTCCGTAGCGCGCAGTCACGCGCGAGCCAATCGCGCTTCGATTGGACTTGACTCCGACGAGCAGCACCTTGAGCCAGTGCCCGTTACTCGTAAGGTCATTGCGCAGCAAAGACGGCGGTTCATTCAAATTGATGACGAGGACGTCCATATCGCCATCGTTATCGAAATCGCCGAAGGCGCAGCCGCGGCTGGCGTGCGCGTCGGCGATGCCGCTGCCCGCTTCTTCAATCAATTCTTCGAACCGCCCGTCCCCAAGATTGCGAAATACCAAGCGCGGAGTCCGGAACGGATATGCGGGCACCTTTTTCTCGACTTCGGGATAGACACTCCCCGTCGCCACAAACAAGTCGGGAAAACCGTCGTTGTCTAGATCAACGATTCCTGTTCCCCACCCGACATATCGAGTCTCGACGCCAAGGCCGGACCGAATTGTGACGTCATCAAAGTTTCCTTTGCCGTCGTTGTGGTAAAGGACGTTGGTATCGTCGGCGAAGTTGGTTTTGAAGATGTCCAGATTTCCATCGAGATCGTAGTCGCCAATGCCAACGCCCATACCCGCCTGCTCGAGTCCGTCCTCGCTGAGGGCAACGCCTCGCTCCAGCGCCTGTTCGTGGAAGGTGCCGTCGTGCTGGTTGTGAAAAAGCCAGCTCGGCGTGGAATCGCATGCGACATAGATATCCGGCCATCCATCGTTGTCGTAATCGGCCGCGACGGTTGTCATGGGATAAGAACCAGCAGCGGCGGAGACTCCGCTTTGCTTGCTCACGTCGGTGAAGGTGCCATCGCCGTTGTTGTGAAAGAGCTGAACGAAGCCGGTGGGAAGACCGCGAGGACCGCAGTTCACCGCAACGCCCTTCCAGGTGCAATCGGGGTTCTCGCCGGGTTTGGGCAGCTTGTCGAGAGTCGTGTTGAGATAGTTGGCGACGAACAGATCCAGCCGTCCGTCGCGATCGTAATCGACCCAGGTGCATCCCGAACCGTAGCGCACAGTAGTCTGCTCGAGTCCGGCCCGGCGGGTCACATCGGAGAAGGTTCCGTCGCCGTTGTTGTGATAGAGGACGTTGTGGCCGTAATAAGTGATGAACAAATCATCGAAACCGTCATTGTCATAATCGCCTACTGTCACCGAAGATGCCCAGCCGGCGCGCACCAGTCCGGCTTTTTTGGTGACGTCGGTGAAGGTGCCATCGCGGTTGTTTTTGTAGAGACGATTCGTGACCCCGGGGGGATCGCCTTCCAACCTCGTGCCACTCAGCACGAACAAGTCCACCCAGCCGTCGTTGTCAAAGTCAATGAATGCGGCACCGCATCCGACGACTTCGATGATGTAACTCTTGCTGTCCAATCCACCATAAACAACT
>Ga0075029_100002416_pt1 | contig 10606 bp, 9 predicted proteins | sample LitLauG_LLR_2013_FD_71391 | JGI IMG/M metagenome (GOLD analysis project Ga0075029, IMG submission 71391) | Freshwater sediment microbial communities from North America - Little Laurel Run_MetaG_LLR_2013 | ecosystem: Environmental > Aquatic > Freshwater > Creek > Sediment | place: USA...
CAACTTCACGGTATCGCCTTCCTGCACGTGCTGCACCAGTTGCGGCTGCGCGTGGGGATCGCCACGGTCCGCCCCGGTGGAGTGGGCCACGACGGATGCATCGAACTGTTCGCGGAATTCGCGGCGCATTTTCGCAATGCGACGCTCGGCCTCTTTGGAGACCTTCTGGGCCGCGGCACGATCCTGGATGGCGGCGACGGCTTCGCGCGCGTGATACTCGAAGTCGCGAAAAAGGCTCTCCAGCTTCTTCTCCATTTCGCGGACGCTTGCCTGCTGCTCTTTACGTCCTTCGCTGGCCAGGTGCAGGCGGGCGCGGTCCAGATCTTGCTGCAGCGCCGACAGCCGCAGCCGTTCGGCCTCGACGTCGCGCAGTTTGGCGTGGAGTTGTTCAAGAAACTCGCCGACATCGCGCGCCTGCGTGCCCAGCCCGGCGCGGGCCGCAGCGATGATCTCCGCGTTCAGGCCAAGCCGTTGGGCAATATTGATTCCCGCGGAGGCGCCTGGAATACCAGTTCTCAGCAGGTAAGTCGGCTGCAGCGTGGCTTCGTCGAAGCCCATGGACGCATTCACCACGCCGGCGGCGGTTGCGCCATAGACCTTCATGGATGTGTGGTGTGTGGAGATGGCAGTGATTGCGCCCAGCCGGCGAAAATAATCGGCGATGGCAACGGCGATGGCCGCGCCTTCTTCAGGATCGGTGGCGGACCCGAGTTCATCGAGCAGAACGAGCGAGTGCGGGGTTGCGGTGCGTGAAATGAAGTCGATGTTGGTGACGTGAGCGGAGAATGTGGACAGGTTCTGCTCGATCGACTGGTAGTCGCCGATATCGGCCAGCACGGCGTCAAACAGCGACAGTTCAGCCTTCGCGGCGGGGACCGGAATGCCCGCCTGCGCCATCAACACCAGCAGCCCGACCGTTTTGAGCGTAACCGTCTTGCCGCCGGTGTTGGGGCCGGTGATCACGAGCTGCGGATGCCGGGCGTCGAGTTCGACGCTCACGGGAACTACACGCCCGCCTTTCACCCGGAGTCCGCGTTCAAGCAGGGGATGGCGGGCATCGCGTAGAAAAAGCGCTGCCGATTCGGTGGGCGGGAGCGTGACCGCGATGCAGTCGTAGTCCTCGGCAAAACGAGCTTTCGCGAACTGGAGTTCGAGGGTGGCGAGAACGTCCACGGCGGCGAGGATGGCATCGGCGCGCTCGCCGATGCGGTGGGTCATGTCGAGCAGGATGCGGTGCCCTTCGGCGAGCTCCTCGTCCTGCAGGCGCACCAGCTCGTTGTTCTGTTCGATGGTTTCGAGCGGTTCGACATAAACGGTTTGTCCGCTGGAGCTGGCGCCGTGGACGACGCCCTGCACGCGCCGCTTCTGCTCGACCTTGACCGGAATGACGAAGCGCTCGCCGCGCACGGTGACGAGTTCGTCCTGCACGGTTCCACCCTCGGCGAGTTTGCGCAGGTAACCGCGCAACGATTCCTGGATCGTGCGGCGCTGCTTGTCGATCTCGCGGCGGACGCGGGCAAGCTCCGGCGAGGCGCGGTCCTCGAGGCGGCCGTTGGGTGCGATTTTGTCGCGAAAAAAGCGCAGCCAGTCGCTGAAGTTTTCGACTCGCGACGAGAGTGCGGCAATCCTTGGCCAGGGGCGGCGCATCTTCACAGTCGGCGACTGGGCGATCGAGCGCCACTCGGCGGCGCGGTCTACCAGCAGAATGACTTCACGGATTTCGGCGGTTTCCAGCACCGCGCCGGAGACCCGCGCCTTCCTCACCAAATCAGAGGGATCTTCCAGACCCGCGAAATCGAAGCCTCCTTCGGCGCGGAGGAAGCCGCGAATCTCTTCGGCCATTTCTTGTTGCTCGAGGATCCAATCCTGGTCGAGCGATGGCTGCAACTGAAGGACGCGCTCTCGACCCAGGGCGGAGCTGGCGCAGCCGGAAATCAGCTCGCGGAGGGATTCGAACTCCAACAAGCGCGACGAGCTGTTCGCCATGGGTTCAGGCGTCATGCAAGCTATGTTATCGCAGGTCAAACGGGCGACAGGAAAACGGCTACGCTTTGGCGGCCGCCGCCGCAGGGGTGGCTGAAGCGGGCTTCAGGGGCAGGCGAATGGTAAAGAGCGCGCCACCACCGGGCTTGTTCTGGCAGGTGATCTGGCCACCGTGCTCCTGCACCGTACCGTAAACGGCGCTGAGGCCGAGACCGGTACCCTTGCCGATCGCCTTGGTTGTGTAGAAGGGATCAAACACGCGTTGCGGTTCGCGGATGCCGGGGCCCGAGTCGGAGAACAGGATCAACACGTCGCCCCCTTCGCGCTGGGTCATGACCTCCAGCGATCCGCCGCCCGATTCCTCCAAAGCATCGACCGCGTTGTCCACAATCTGGGCAAAAGCCTGGAACAATTGTTTGGCGTTGCCCAGCACTTCGATGCCGTTCGGGTCGAGATAAGTTTCGATCCGGATACCGCCATCCAGCCGCTGGAGCTCAAGCAGCTGGACGCTGCGCTGGAGAAGAGCGCACAGGTCGACGCGAATTTTTTCTTCGGAACTTTGCTGAGCAAAGCGCAGCAAGTCCGACACCAGGCTGCGGGTGCGCTCGCCTTGCGCCGATATCTTGCGAACCAGGGCATCCTGCTCGGGCGTCAGGTTCTTTCTGGTCCACATCTGGTCCGCCGCGCTCAGTATGGCCCTCAGAGGAACATCCATTTCGCGGGCGGTCCCCGCTACGGCGTGACCCAGCGCGGCCAGCTTCTCTCTCTGAACAATTTCGCGCTGCAGACGTTCCTGGCTTTCGTAACTGCGCCGGGACTTTTGCAGGAGTTCGATCAGTGCCTGATCCTGAAGATAATGGCGGAGAAACACGCAGAGGCCGAGCAGCACCATGGCAGCCAGGACCGTGCCAACCCGCGCCAGGCGGACGCCCAACGGAGATTGATCCCAGAAAAAGGCCCATATTCCGAGTACCGGCAGAGACAGCACGGCCAGCGACATGGCTGCGTCCAGGGCCGAGTTGTGCGCGGGTTCTTCGGCCTCGGTCCGTATGAGCTCGAGGCCCGACCGCTGAGCTGAGAGGGCGACTGCCGCGATCCAGGCCACGGCAGCCGTAAGCGGTATGTCGTAGGCGGATCCCGGATAGTACTTGCCCAGGATGTCGGCGGCATCGATGAAGGGCTGGCTCAATCCATAAACCATGCTTGCTACGAGCAAGTGCCGGTACAAGCGCTTCCACGGCCCCTCCGAGTCAACCAGGGCCCACGTCAGCACCGCGACCAGCATTAGATTCTCGACTCCGTAGAGGACGAGATAGTCGTGGTTGTACTTCTCCATGTTGGGCACGACGTAACCCGTAGGGAACACCAGGAACATGTAGAGGAACATCCACCAGGCCAGCAGCATCAGTACGCTGAGCATACCCAGGCGGGACCGCCGAACACTTCCCAGCCGGTCCGCCCTCCAGGCCACGGCGGCAATGAAAGGCACATTGTGGAAGAACAAAATTACGTCGGAGAAGTGAGGATTGGGCAGCTCCTTCCTGAGCCCGACCTCGAAGTAAAGCCAGGCCCCGGCGTTTATCGCCCAGCAGGCCATGCCTAAAGACAGCAGGAGCCAGAAAGGACGTTCCGAGCCGGGACGGGATAGGGCGTTTTTCAGCAGGACCACCAGCGCGGCCAGCATCAAGACCAGCGCGAACGTGTCCGCGAATGCGGTGAGAGCAATCCCATGCGGGGCCACGAGGGAAGCCACGCCAGACAGCAGGGTCATGCCTGCCGCGGCCCAAAACCAACGGTTGGTCCCATGCACACGCATCCGTCTTCAATTTTAGGTGGCACTTTTCCCAAACCAACGGCACTTGAGTCCGTGATTGGTTACTTTGGTCATGCCGACACGGTCACCTTCGCACGCAGCCGATGGTCTCGACTTGAAAGCCTGCTAGAATTCGGCTTGAGGGGCCTTGGTTCACGCTGATTCTCTTATGGCTTACCCAGTTACCCGGCTTCGGCGCCTGCGGCAGACGGAAGGGCTGCGCGGCCTGGTTCGCGAGACTCGCCTCACTCCGGAATCCTTCGTTTACCCCATGTTCGTGTGCCCCGGAAAGGGCGTCCGACGGGAAGTCCGCTCCATGCCGGGAGTTTTCAACTTGTCCGTTGACGAGACGGTCAAGGAAGCCCGCGAGGTCCACGGTTTAGGGATTCCGGCAGTCATGCTTTTCGGCCTGCCGGAAAGGAAAGACGATGTTGCCACCGGCGCGTGGGACGACAACGGGATCGTGCAGCAAGCAGCGCGCGCCCTGAGGCGGGACGTGCCGGGCTTGATCCTGATGGGTGATGTCTGCCTGTGCGAGTACATGTCACACGGGCACTGCGGGATCGTGAGGTCATCTTCGGCGCCCAAGTCGCTGGGCGCGGCTGTCGCCCAGCCACCTGCTAAAGAAGGGGTCATCCCAAGCGGAGCGCGGGACCACGCACGCAGCTCCTCTGCATTGGCTTCCAGTGAGGCATATGAAATAGACAACGATGCCAGCCTCGTGCTGCTGGCAAGGACTTCTGTCTCGCTGGCCAAGGCCGGCGTTGACATTATCGCGCCTTCTGACATGATGGATGGCCGCATCGGCGCGATTCGCCGCGCGCTGGATGAAGCCGGTTTGAGCGACACTCCAATTCTTTCCTACGCGGCGAAATTTGCGTCCGGCTTTTATGGGCCGTTCCGCGAGGCGGCCGATTCAGCGCCGCAATTTGGCGACCGGCGTTCGTATCAGATGGACGGCGCGAATTTGCGCGAGGCGCTGCGTGAAATTGAGCTCGATATTGAAGAGGGCGCCGACATGGTGATGGTGAAGCCGGCCATGCCCTATCTCGACGTGATTGCGGCGGCGCGCGCGCGGTTTGATGTTCCGCTGGCCGCGTATCAGGTGTCCGGTGAATACGCGATGATCGAGGCCGCTGCCCGCAACGGATGGATTGAGCGCGATCGCGTGATGATGGAGGCCCTGACCAGCATTCGCCGCGCCGGGGCGAGCATCATCGTGACTTACTACGCGAAGGATGCTGCCAGGCTGCTGGGGTAGATCCGCAGCGTCGCCGCCCCCTAGCGCCAAGAACGCGCTAGGATGGGGCACCCTCAGTTGGGATGCTAGCGGCTAAGACCCAGCATCTTTAGTTTCCCGATATGTCCTGTGGTTCTCCATCCTCCGACCGCGCACTGGTCCAGATCGTTGATGGCGCGCTCGCAGACGTGGCGCAGCGCAGCGGGGAGTGGCTGGTTTGCCGATTAGGCTGCACACAATGCTGTGTCGGCGTTTTTCCCATCAATCAACTGGACGCGAAGAGATTGCGCGATGGTTTCGCCGCGCTGGAGAAGAGCGATCCCAAGCGAGCGGCGCGAGTTCGCGAACGCTCTCGCGACGCTGTCGAGCGACTGTCACACGACTTTCCGGGTGACGCAGCCACCGGGATATTGGATGAGGGAGAACTCGCGGAAAAGCGCTTCGCCGACTTCGCCAACCATGAGCCATGTCCAGTGCTCGACCCGGAGACGGGCGCCTGCGAGCTCTACGAGGCGCGTCCCATGACCTGCCGGGTGTTCGGGCCGCCGGTCCGCTCCGAGCATGGCTTGGGCGTGTGCGAACTTTGCTTTGAGGGGGCTACGCCCGAGGAAGTCGCTGCCTGCGAGATGACTCCTGATCCCGACGATCTGGAGTCGGAGTTGGTCGAGGACATTGAAAAAAGCAGCGGAATCCGGGGCAACACGATTGTGGCGTTCTGCCTCGCGCGCTGCGAGAATCCGTTGCCGCCCACCCTGGCGCAAAAAGCGCGCTAGGATGGGGCACCCCCAGTTGCGGTAGCGAAGATGAAAGTGCCCGCTCAAGCCAAAAGCGGGCTTGAATGGGCACCCTCAGCGTTTTCTACCTACGCGCTCTGGCCCTGAAACTTGACCTCGACCAGCTTGCGGTCTTCCTCCGACACTTTGAAAAAATCTCGCGCCTTCAACCCCATGAAGCTGGCGATGAAGACATCGGGGATCTGGCCGATGCGCGTGTTGTAGGAGTTCACGTCGTCGTTGAAGAATTCCCGGCGGTCGGCGATGCGTTCCTCGAGTTCGCTGATTCGCGTCTGCAGCCTGAGAAAATTTTCGTTGGCTTTGAGCTGCGGATAATTCTCTGCGACCGCGAACAATCCTCGCAGCGCGCCGGTCATCATCAGGTCGGCGGCGGCTTTTTGGCCCACGCTGGCCGCGCTCATGCCTGCGGTTCGCGCCTGAGTGACCGCCAGCAGCGTCTGCTGCTCGTGCTGCATGTATCCTTTCACGATTTCAACCAGGTTGGGCACTTCGTCGTGGCGCTGCTTCAGCAGCACGTCGATGTTGGCCCAGGCGCGGTCCACGTCGTTCTTCAGGCGCACCAGGCCGTTATAGAGAATTACCGCATAGGCCAGCATTCCCACCACAGCGATGAGGAGCGCAGCGCTGGTTACCGTGTCACCCATGTTTCTTCCTCACCGCGAGGCTACTTCAAGTTGATGCGAAGGTCGATGTACACCTGGGTGCGGTCATCGAATTGGCTGAGCGACCTGGTGTCACTCTTGCGGCCCTTGAACTGCGCGTACACCTCATAGTCCACGCCCGCGGCGAGCGCCGGAAAGCGATAGGTGCCGTCCGTTCCCACAATGTAGGTCTTGACCGTGCGGGTGCGGCGGTCGGTAACGTAAACCACGGCGTCGACGATTGGGTTGTCCTGCTGGTCAAGAACTTTGCCATAGAGCAAGCGGCCGGATTGCTTGTCTTTCTTGTCGACAGCGGTGGCCGCGCTGGCGAAGATCACAAGCACGCAGGCGGTAAGCAGAAGGAATCGAAAGGCGAAAAGGCGCGGCATCTGCCTTCAATCTACTTCACGACTTCGGTCAGATGCAAACCAATGTCGGCGCGCTCGTCATTGTCGATTGAAACGCGCACTTCTTCTCCTGGACCGAAGCGGGTACCGTCCGCGGTCTTGAAGCCCTTCAAATCCGCCCAGACCACGTATTCGGCCTTGCCCGCGGGCACACGTTGCGCGAACTCGCCACGATGGTTCGAAAAGACTTCCCACCGGGCGTGCTTGTCCTTTGCGCGGCGCAGTTTCACGGTCACGCCATAAACCGGGCGTCCGTCCGGACCCCATACCGTTCCGTAGATCAGGGCATAGCGATCGGTTGGCTTGAGCTTGTCGTTAGATCCGGTCGTTAGAGCAGAGGCGGGGGAAAGGCAGTCGAATCGGGAGAGGAAAAAGAGGCACATCAATAACATCCGCCAAACATCCGGATGGCGCAGCCTACGAATCACTATCGTCTTCCTCTTCTTCCGTTTCTTCATCGTCTTCCACGTAGCCAGCTTCGACGGCCTTGAGTTCGAGCGGTTCCGTGGTCACAACTTCGAACTCAGTGCCACACTCCGGGCACGAAACCGTTTCTCCCTCGTCGACCTCGTCCGCTTCCACGTCGAGATCGGTATCGCATTCGGGACACAAAACCATGCTTTCCTCCGGGGGGATTGGCCCACTGATAATATTTAGAGGCTCCGGTGCCTCAGGTCAAGGGTTGCTGCAAGGGAAGGCTCGATTCCCTGGCTTTTGGCTGCCATATGATACCTGCGGACGTCAAGGGCATGGGAAAATGAAGCGAGTTTACGGCGCGAAATGGCTGCTGGCAACGATCATGTGGGCATGGCTCTGCGCGGCCCTTTCGGCGCAAGATGCACCGGTACCGGTGGGCGTGGCGGAACGGCGCATTGCCGCCGCGCTCAGCGACATTTCCTCCACGCACATTCGGGCCACGATCACAAAACTGGTGAGCTTCGGCACCCGGGCGACAATTTCTGCGCAAGATGAAGCGGCGATTCGCGCGGGTCACGGAGTGGGTGCGGCGCGCGACTGGATTCGCTCGGAGTTTGAACGCTACTCGAAAGCCTGCGGCGGGTGCCTTGAAGTGCGATCTGATTCGTTTGTTGCAGCGGTTGGCGACCGCATTTCCCATCCCACACAAATCACCAATGTTTATGCGGTTTTGCGCGGCACTTCTCCGGAGAGCGCCTCGCGAATCGTGCTGGTCACGGGACATTATGACTCGCGGAATAGCGACGCCTCGGATGCGAAGGGCGATGCTCCCGGAGCCAACGATGACGCCAGCGGGACTGCTGTCAGCCTCGAGTGCGCACGCGTGCTCAGCAACCTGAAGTTTCCAGCGACGATCATTTTTCTCACCGTCGCCGGAGAAGAGCAGGGACTCTACGGCAGCGCGCACTTTGCGCAGACAGCCAAAGCGCAAAACTGGAAGATCGAAGCGGTACTGAACAACGACATTGTCGGCGGCGACAAGGGCGATAGCCAGGACGCATCGACGGTGAGGGTGTTTTCGGAGGGACTGCCAGTGGCCGCTTCAGAACGCCAGGCCCGCAGATTGCGCGCGCTGGGCGGGGAGAACGATTCGGCCTCTCGTCAACTGGCTCGCTATCTCTCCGCAGTGAGCCGGGTTTATGACGCCGGCGTGCGTCCGACCCTCATTTTTCGTCCTGATCGCTACCTGCGTGGAGGCGATCATTCGTCGTTCAATGAAGCCGGGTTCGCCGCGGTGCGTATCACCGAATGGCGGGAAAACTTCGATCACCAACATCAAAATGTGCGATTGGCGGGTGATATCGAGTATGGCGACCTTCCGCAGTTCGTGGACTATGACTACGTGGCGCGCGTGGCGCGGTTGAATGCCGCGGCGTTGGCGGAGCTTGCGTCGGCGCCCGCCGCACCGTCCAATGTTGAACTTGCTACCAAGCAACTGGAGAACGATTCCACGTTGACCTGGACTCGCTCGCCGGGAGCAGCCGGATATGAGGTGCTCTGGCGTTCCACGACTAGTCCGGATTGGGAACACGTCCAGAAGTTTGGCGACACAACCCGCGCTACGCTGCCGATCTCAAAGGATAATGTGATTTTCGGAGTGCAGGCTGTGGATGCCGCGGGGCACCGAAGTCTGGCGATTGTTCCGTAGGCTGGGTCGCGGCAGTGAAACATAGCCGGGTCGACTGCGTGCGCAAGGAGATCCCTCGTCCCGCGGCTGCGCCGCCCTCGGCCAAAGCCGAGGGTCTACCCGAAAGCGCGGGACTTCGGGATGATGCCGGCTTACAAGTTTTTGTGGGATGGAGCTGTACCGGTTCCGGCGGACGATCGGGCCATACCGGAAAATCCGGCACCTGATAAGATCAGGAAAGATATTCGAAACTCCGCACGTCAGCAATTTTCTTCATGACTCCCCGAAGCATGTCGCTGAGCTTTCCGCCGTTCACGCGGTGGGTGAAACGGCTCATCATCATTTGCGCGGCGATATTTTTCGTCCAGGTTGTTCTGGGACGGGTGGCGCCGCAGGTGGAACGATACGTCGAGGTTTATCTCGGTCTGGTTCCGGCGCTGGTGTTGCGCAACGCCTTCCTCTGGCAGCTGGTCACCTACTCGTTTCTGCACGCCAGCGTGAGCCATCTACTGCTGAACATGCTGACGCTTTGGATGTTTGGCTCGCAGGAGGAGCAGGATTGGGGATCGTCGAAGTTTCTTGAATTTTATTTTTTCTGCGTGATTGGGGCTGCCCTGGTCACGGTGGCGGTTGCTTATACGGGACTGCCGGGCGCCTCGCCGCTGATTCCCACAATCGGCGCCAGTGGCGGCATTTACGGCCTGCTGATCGCGTTCGGCATGCTGTATGGAGACCGCGAAGTCTTTCTGTTTCCGTTTCCCTTTTCGATCAAGGCGAAGTACCTGGTCGGAATTATCATTTTCATCGTTGTCATCGCGACCTTCCAGCCTTCGCAGGGCGGCGTAGCGAACTTTGCTCATCTGGGCGGGTTGCTGTTCGGTTTTCTATATATTCGATTCGTGCCGCGACGCGGCTTGCTGTTTGCCGGGTCGGAGAAATATTTCAGCGTTCGCAATGGTTACTACCGCTGGAAGCGGCGGCGGGCGGCGAAGAAGTTTGAGGTCTACATGAGCAAGCACGACCGCAAGGTGGACTTCGACGAACACGGCAACTACATTCCGCCGGATGAAGAGAAGCGGAAGTCGAATGGCGGGGGCTGGGTCAACTAGCCTTGCTTGAAGTGGCTCGGTTGGCTTGAATGTGTGCCTGCACGGAAATCCCTTGCTCCGCTGGCAAGAACACGGGGACAACAACCTTTTCGCGTCGGTTCGTGTTTCCCACCCTAACCGCAAAGAGCGCGGTTGAGATGGGGCACCCTCAGCGTTCTTGGCGCAAGAACTTCTCCTAGGCGAAAAATTCTCCTGCTGCAGCCAGCACGGCTTTGATCAGCGCTTCGGGCGCGGCTTTGGCTTTGAAGCCCAGATCGTGTCCGGCACCCTCTATGGCGACCAACCGTGTCGGGGCCGGAACGAGCTTCAGCGCGGCTTGCATCTCGGGAATCGAACCGAAGGGGTCGCGGGTACCGTGGACGAAGAGCGCCGGGGTTTCCAGGCGAGGCAGGTGCTGGGTGCGGAGTTGCTCGGGCTTGCGCGGCGGATGCAGCGGATAAGAAAGCAACAGCAGACCGGCGACTAAGACGGGCCGATCGGCGCAGAGCATGCTTGCCTGACGGCCGCCATAGGAA
>Ga0075029_100002418_pt1 | contig 10605 bp, 8 predicted proteins | sample LitLauG_LLR_2013_FD_71391 | JGI IMG/M metagenome (GOLD analysis project Ga0075029, IMG submission 71391) | Freshwater sediment microbial communities from North America - Little Laurel Run_MetaG_LLR_2013 | ecosystem: Environmental > Aquatic > Freshwater > Creek > Sediment | place: USA...
CTCCGTGGGCTTTCGCGCGCCCGGGCATCCTTACACCACGCTGTTTTTCGTCGCCGCGAGCTTTGCCGTCGTCGCCGGCACCATCGCGCGCTATCCGGCGAATAGCGCCATCGGACTGGCAATTCTGCTGACAGGCGTGCCAGTCTATTTTATGTGGAGAAAAACGTGAGCACTCAGTACATGCCGTGGGCGAAGTTGCGCTCGCATGCGAAGTACAACATCGCCACCAGCGGTGTGGCGCATTGGAAATTGCGGGATCTGCCCATCAAGATCGAGGATCTGGAAATCAGCGGGCCGAGCTTCTATGGGTTTGAGCCGTTGCAGAAAGCGCTGGCCGCGCACTGCGGGGTGGACGCCAACCGCATCGTGGCGGCGACGGGCACTTCGATGGCGAATTATCTGGCGATGGCCGCGGTGCTGAAGCCGGGCGACGAAGTGTTGATCGAGCATCCGACATATGAGTTGATTGTCGATGTCGCGCTGCAATTGGGTGTGAAGATCACGCGAGTGCCGCGCGCAGCGGGGAATTTCGCTCTCGACGTGGACGCGTATAAGCGCGCTTTGACGCCCGCGACGAAGCTGATCGTGATTTCGAACCTGCACAATCCATCGAGCGCGCTGGCGGATGAGGCGGCGGTGCGCGCATTGGGTGCTTTGGGCGTGCGCGTGATGGTGGATGAAGTGTATCTGCCCGCCGCGTTCGAGCTGGCACCACCTTCGGCAGCGCTGATGGGCGACGAGTTTATCGTCACGTCGAGCCTGACCAAGGTTTACGGCTTGAGCGGGCTGCGGTGCGGATGGATTATCGCCGAGCCCGCGCTGGCTGAGAAAATTTGGCGCTTGAACGATCTGTTCGGCAACATTCCGGCGCACATGGCGGAGCTGGCCAGTGTGATTGCCATCGGCGAGCTACCTCGCATTTTGAAGCATCAGCGCGCGCGGATCGATGGGAATCGCGTGGCGCTGTGGAAGTTCCTCGATAGCCGCGAAGACTTGGAGGTGTTCAGGCCTCCGTTCGGAACGGTGGTGTTCCCGCGCCTCAAAAAGGGCAGCGTGGATGCGCTGTGCCAGCTGCTGCGCGCGAAATATGAGACGACAGTGGTGCCGGGAAAATACTTCGCCATGCCGGACTATTTCCGCATCGGCATCGGCGGAGAATTGGACCTGCTGGAAGAAGCACTGAAGAGGCTGGGCTTGGCATTGGACGAACTATGACGCAATTACTTTTGTTGACGCTGTGCGCGGACTTGGTGCTGCGCAATGGGAATATCGCCACTTTAGATGCAGCGAAGCCGCGTGCCGAGGCCATCGCCATTACGGCTGGCAAAATTGTTGCTGTTGGAACCAACGCCGAAATCGCGCGGCAGATTGACGCCAAAACTCGCGTCATCGATCTGCACGGCCATCTTGTGATCCCGGGATTTATCGAAGGCCACGGGCATTTCATGGGAGTGGGCGAGGCCAAGCTCCAGTTGAATTTGCGCGACGTAAAAAGCTGGGACCAAATTGTGGCCATGGTGGCCGCGGCGGCAAAGGAAGCGAAGCCCGGCGAGTGGATCGTGGGGCGCGGCTGGCACCAGGAAAAATGGGATGCGAAACCGCAGCCAAACGTGAACGGCTTCCCCGTCAATACGACGCTGAACGCGGTGTCGCCCAACAATCCGGTGCTGCTGGAACACGCCAGCGGCCACGCGGCGTTCGTCAACGATGCGGCGCTGAAGACGGCGGGCATCACGCCCGATACGCCAAATCCGCCGGGAGGCGAGATCACGAAAGACGCGTCTGGGCGGCCGATTGGGTTACTGAATGAGCGCGCGCAGGGCCTGGTCCACGTCGTGCGCGACGGGCAGCAGGAAAAGGCCATTGACCTGGCGGCGGAGGAGTGCGTCCAAAAGGGGATCACGTCGTTTGAGGACGCGGGCTCGAACCTCGACGTGATTGCGCGCCTGAAGCACCGCGCGGAGACGGGCACTTTGCCCCTGCGGATGTGGGTGATGCTGCGGGTGCCGAACGACGTGATTGCGGCGCAGGCCGCCAGGGTTAGGATGATCGGCTATGGCGATAATCACCTGACCGTACGCGCGATCAAGAAGCAGATCGATGGTGCGCTGGGCTCGCGCGGGGCATGGTTACTGGAGCCCTATTCGGATCTGCCGTCCACCAGCGGGCTGGCGACGGAGACTCCGGAAGAAATCATGCGGACCGCACGTTTGGCGCTGGCCAATGATTATCAACTGTGCGTTCATGCCATCGGTGACCGCGCGAATCGCGAAGTGCTCAATGTTTACGAGAAGGCTCTCGATGGACGCCGCGATCTGCGCTGGCGCATTGAGCACGCGCAGCATATCGATCCTGCGGATATTCCGCGCTTCGCGCAACTGGGCGTATTCGCGGCAATGCAGGGGATTCATTGCACGTCCGACGCGGGGATGGTGCTGCCGCGCCTGGGTGCGATGCGAGCGGAAGAGGGCGCGTACGTCTGGCAGAGCCTGATGAAGAGCGGCGCGCACGTCGGCGACGGCACGGACGCTCCGGTGGAGGACGTCAGCCCCATCGCCTGTTACTACGCCAGTGTGACGCGCAAGACGAAGAGCGGCCAGGTGTTCTATCCCGCGCAAAAGATGTCGCGCATGGAGGCCCTTCGGTCGTACACGGTGGAGAATGCTTACGGGGCCTTCGAGGAAAATATCAAGGGCACGCTGAAGGTGGGCATGCTTGGCGATGTGACGGTGCTTTCGAAAGACATCCTCACCGTGTCCGACGACGACATCTTGAAGACCGAGGTGGAGTTCACCATTGTCGGCGGGAAAGTGGTGTATGAGAAGAAGTGACGCGCGATGCTTAAACTGATTCGCGAGGCAGCGTCATTTCTGCGCGGCCGGATTCGGAGGACGCCTTGCGAGTTTTCGCCTGGACTTTCCGATGCGCTTGAGGTTCCTGTTTGGTTGAAGCTGGAGTCGCTGCAAGTCACCGGATCGTTCAAGATTCGCGGGGCGCTGTTCGCCATTTCCAAACTGCGGTGCGACGTGCTGACTTGTTCGGCGGGGAATCATGGCAAGGCGTTGGCATACGCCGCGCGCGAGGCGGGCGTGCGCGCGGTGATCTGCGTGCCCCGATCGGTGGATCGCGCAAAGTTAGAAGGGATGAAGAAGTTGGGCGCGGACGTGCGCGTGTCTGAGTTCGACGGCTACGACGACACGCAGGATTGGGCGCTTGATCTCGCCGCGCGCGAAAAGCTGCCGTTTCTTTCGCCCTTCGACGACGATTTCGTGATGGCGGCCAACGGCGGCACGCTGGCGATGGAGGTGATGGAGGACGCGCCAGAGGCTCGCGCGTTTGTGCTGCCTGTCGGCGGCGGCGGCTTGGCTGCGGGATTCGCGGTGTGGGCGAAGCAGACGGAGGCGACGATCATCGGCTGCCAGCATGAGTTGTCTCCAGCGCTGCGGATGTCGCTGGACCAAGGCAGCGCAGTCACCAAGCTGCCTTCGGTGGAAACGCTGGCTGGAGGCGTCGAGGGAGGCATTGGCGCGCGGACGTTCGCCTTGCTGAAGCCGTTAGTTGATCGCGTTGCGCTCGTGAGCGAGGCCGATATCCTGAACGCCACGCGCTGGATGGTGGAGAAGCATCAATATTTGATCGAACCAACCGCCGCCGTCACGATTGCCGCTTGTTTGTCGGGCAAAATCGGCAAGCTTAACTCGCCCGCGGCAGTCATGGTCTGCGGACGCAATGTGAGCTCGGAAACGGTGAAGAAAATTCTGTGCGCATCCTGACGCTGGACGAAATCAAAGCGCGCATCGATGACGATCTGGTGATCGAACGCATGCGCGAGGCGCTGATGGCGCAGGCGCGCGGCGAATGCCAGACGCCTATGCCGATGCATCTCGATACCGCCGATGGCGGCGAGGTGCATATTAAATCCAGCTATCGGCGCGGTGGAAAGTACTTCGCGCTGAAGATGGCCGCGACGTTCCCAGGACGGGCCAACGGCATGATGCTGCTGTGCTCCGCCGAGTCGGGCGAGCCGGTGGCGTATCTGGCGGACGAAGGTCATCTCACCGACGTTCGGACGGCCGCCGTTTCGGCGATGGTTGCGCGCGAGTTGGGCCGCACCGATGCGTCGATCGGGATCCTGGGCACGGGCATTCAGGCTCGCCTGACGGCGCGATTCCATAGGCGTGTGCTACCGCTCGAGCGAATATTTCTGTGGGGGCGTGACCGCGCGAAAGCCGAGAACTGCGCGGAAGAGATCGGCGCGACCGTGGTGAGCACGCCCGCCGACCTTGCGGCTTCGACGCGGCTGATCGTCACCTGCACGGCGTCGCGCGTGCCTTTGCTTTTCGCCCGCGATTTGCACGCCGGCACGCATATCTCCGCAGTCGGCTCGGATTCGCCAGGGAAGCAGGAACTGGACCCGGAGATCCTGCGGCGCGCGGATTTATTGCTGGTGGATTCGCCTGCGCAGTGCGAAAACCTTGGTGAGTTGCAGCATGCGCCGGATCAACGCGGGCGCGCCGTGGAGATTGGCGCGTTCAGCGGGCATGCGCACACGACCGTTGCCGATCTGACCGGCCTGGGCGTCGAAGACCTTTATATCGCGGAGACGATTTATGAAACTTGAAGTGTTCCAGATGGAGCGGATGCAGTCGACCTATGAAAACCTGGTCGAATACGACATGAGCGAGAGCGGCGTGAAACCGCTGACCCTGCGCGAACTGATCGCAATGGGATTTGACCTGGAGAAATTCCTCGACACGCCGCTGGGCTACAGCCAGTCGAATGGCACGCTGGCGCTGCGCGAAGAACTCTCAAAGATCTATCCCGGTACCACTGTCGACAATTTCGAGGTGACGAACGGGACGTCGGAGGCCAATTACATGGCCGCCCTCGCGACGCTGAAACCTGGCGACGGATTCGCGCTGGAGACGCCGAATTACATGCAATTGTGGGGCATCCCGCGCAGCCTGGGAGCGGAGACGCGCGCGTTCCGCCTTCGCTTGGATCATGGCTGGGAGCCCGCTTGGGACGAGTTCGAAACGGCGGTAGCGCCCGGCACGAAGATGGTTTACGTTTCGAACCCGAACAACCCGTCGGGCGCTGTTTTGTCCGACGCCGCGATGCAGCGTATTGTGGACCGCTGCGACCAAGTAGGCGCGTGGCTGATCGCCGATGAGGTCTATCAAGGCGCGGAGATTCACCGTCCGCGAACCAAGAGCTTCTGGGCCATGAGCGACCGCGTGTTGGTGACCAGCGGCCTTTCGAAGGCATACGGTATCCCCGGCGTCCGCATCGGCTGGATCGTCGGACCGAAGGAATTTGCGGCGGAGTGCTGGTCGCAGCACGATTACATCACCATCTGCCCGAACAAAATGTCGGATGAAGTGGCGCGCGTGGCGGTGGCGAATCGCGACCGGTGCTATGCACGGTCGCGGGAACTGCTGCAACACAATCTCGAAATCGCGCGCCAATGGGTGGCGAGCTTCGATGGTTTTCTCGAATGGCGCGAGCCCGAAGCGGGTGCGATCGCGCTGGTAAAGTACAACGCGCCGATCAGTTCGGCTGAGCTGGGCGAACGGATGCGCACGCGCCAAAGCACCCTTGTCGTCCCTGGGGCATACGTTGGGCTAGAGGGATACTTGCGCATCTGGCTGGGTGCGCGCGAGGACTATTTGCGGGAAGGCCTGCGCCGTATCGGAGTAGAACTGCACGCCCTTAAGTAGTTGATCGAAAATGCCTTGAGTGCGCGACTCGGGCCAGGGTTCTAGCTCGTCGCGGAGCCGCGTACCATACGGTCTTCCAGTACCGGATGAACCGTGGTCCCATTGGTGTGAACAAGTGGGAATGAGATTCTCCTGTCATCCGAGGAGGATCTTCAATGAAATGGTTATCTAAGGTCGCAGTGGGCGGAGTATTATGGCTGAGCTTCAGCGCCCTCGCGTTCGGCGATACCCTGACGATTACCAGTCAGACGCAATCGGTGGAAGATGGCGGCCAGTTCGCTGCCTTCCTATCGAGCAACCCGAGCCAGCAGTTGTACGTGTACTGCGTGGACTTTCAGAATTACGCGAGCTTCAGTGGATACGCGGTGAACATCAGCGTTCCGAACGTGAACAACGCCTCCAGCGTTGTGAACACGCGCTACGGAACAACGCCAACCTCTGATTTTACCTTTGATACGAACAGCCTGCCCGCGGTACAGCGCTACGTTCTCGCCGCATGGCTTGTGACTCAGTATAATTTCACCTCCGGCGTAACGACGGCGGATGACCAGATTCAAGACGCGATCTGGACGCTGCTGAACACCGGCTCTACGGCGAATTTTCCTGGCGGCGATGCGGCCGGCACGGGCAACTACCTCACCGCCGCGCTGAATTGGTATGGAGCGGAGACGTCTTCGGCTCTCAGCCAGTTCGAAGGCGGGATCCAGATCTTCACCTCCACCAATGTCGCCTCTACCGGGCTGCCCGCCCGCTGGACGACGGGCTACCAGGAGATGATCACGGTGACCACGACGCCGGAACCGGCCACGCTTACCATGCTTGGAATCGGGTTCCTCGCCTTTGGCTGCCTCCGGAAGAGGGTCAAAGCTTAACGAGTCACGAATCGAGTTTGCAGTCGCACCACCGGGTGGCCGTACCCTCCAAGGCGAGCCACCCGTTTTTTTGTTTTCTTGACCCCCCTGATAGGATGAAGATGTGCGAAACGTCATCATTCTGGGCTCCGGTTGTGCGGGAAACACCGCGGCGATTTACACCGCGCGAGCCAATCTGAAACCTCTCGTTGTCATCGGCCACGAACCCGGCGGCCAGCTCTCCATCACTTCTGAAGTCGAAAACTTCCCCGGATTTCCGACCGGCATTAACGGTCCGGACCTCGTGGAAAACATGAAGCAGCAGGCCGAACGCTTCGGCGCGGAGTACATGTACGGCTCCGTGATGGAAGCCGATCTGAAGGAGACTCCGTTCCGGCTGAATATCGACGGCGAATGGCATGAAACGCGGACGCTGATCATCGCCACGGGTGCGTCGGCGCGCTGGCTGGGTCTGCCGAATGAACAGAAGCTGATCGGACACGGCGTTAGTTCCTGCGCCACCTGCGATGGAGCGTTTTACAAAGATCGCAAGATCATGGTGATTGGCGGCGGGGATACGGCGATGGAAGAGGCGAACTTTTTGTCGCGCTTCGGCTCCGAGGTGACTATCGTGCACCGGCGAGACGAGTTTCGCGCCTCGAAAATCATGCTGGACCGCGCGCGGGCGAACAAGAAAATCAAGTTCCTGTTGAGCACAGTGGTGGAGGACGTGTACGACGTAGCGAAGGGCGAAGTGACGGGCGTGAAACTGCGCTCGCTCACGACGGGCGAGGTGTGGGATCAGGACGTGGACGGCTTCTTTCTAGCCATCGGCCATATCCCGAACACCAAGCCGTTCGCAGGCCAGATCGATTTGGACCCGGACGGCTATATCATCTCCAAGGGCGGCGCGAGGACGAATATTACGGGCGTTTTCCACGCGGGCGACGTGCAGGATCGCGTCTACCGGCAAGCGATCACGGCGGCGGGTGCGGGGTGTATGGCCGCGATCGAGGCGGAGCGGTATTTGGAGTCACTGGGGGAATAGCGGCGTCAGCGGTATGTGATCGTCCTCGTGTACCAGTGACGCAATACGCGCGCGCCCTTTTGCAGGAGGAATTCCTTGCAGTCCGTCCAATTTCCGTACGCGTCGTATTTTAATTCCGGCTCCACTGTCACGAACTCTCCGGGTGAGAACGGATTCATGCTGACGCTGGCAACCTCCCCCTTTTCGTTAAGCCGGATCTTGAGGGTAGGTAGCTGCTTCTCGCCTTCGAAGGTAAAAACCTCTTTGGTGCGGTTGCCATCGTCGTAGGTGACGACCACCTTCCCAGGCTTTGGCGGCACATACCCAGTTACGCGATTACCGTCCGATTGGTCCGTAACCTGTTCTATGCACCGTCCTCGTTCGTCGTAGCGGAAGATCACGTGCGCCGTCCGCTTCATCTGCTTCTTCGGAAATTCCAAACGGGCTATTTCCAACTCGACAATCTGACCTTTTTCATTTAGGGTCATGGTCTCCGAGTTCAATGCCTCCGGGCCCGCCCCAAAAGGGGTAATCGTCTTAATGCTTCTGCCGTCCTCGGCGTAACGGTGCTCTAACCGGGCCCGCCAGCTACCGCCGCCACCCTCGTTTTCGAAGGCGATCAGCCGCCCCGCTGCGTCATACTCGAAGTTCATGTAGTGCAGATCGAGCTGCTGGCCGTGCCTCTGCTGAAAGTCGAGAAGGTGCCCCGATGAGTCATACTGCCATCGGTCCGACTCCTCAAGCGTGAATGGCTGCTGGTTGTAGCTGGTCATCGTGTCGCGGAGGACCATATAGCCACCCTGATAGGTCATCACAATCTTGGTCTGGTAACTCGCGACCGCGACAGGCCCAGTCAGCGATGAAAAGCCCGACCCCACCTCCGAGATTTCTTGACCTAGTTCGTCGAATTCCTGCACGACTTCCTCGAGCATCTGCGGGGGATGTCCCCCGGTGCCGACGCCGAACTTCTTGTATACGATGCGCGCGACCGGACCTTTCGGAGGAGCATGGCGGTCGGCCCAGTTCATCGATTCATCGAGCAGGCTTGGAGGATACGGCGGATGCGGAATGTGATTGTTGTCGTCCTGGTTTCCTCGCTGCGCCGTGAGGATTGCGCCGCCAAGCGCTACATAAACGGCAAAGAGAGCGCAACGGTCCATGCCGGTAGTTTACTCCTGGACCCGGGCCGGACTCCCTACGCAGATCGCCCTAAAGCCATTCGTAAACCACCTGATTGGCCGGGCCAGAACGTGGCGCGCTCCTGGCGTGCCGTATCGACACTCGTGTCGATACCTGGCAGGCGTCGAGAAGAGTCTCGACGGGGCGCTGGCTAATTCGTCGTCCGCTGCTTTTCGTACTTCTGCGCGGTGTACTTCGCGGCTTCGTCCAGCGCGCCTTGGGTGTTGTCCTTGGTGCGCGCCGCCAGGCGATACTCGTTCAGCGCGCGCTCGCGCTGATCGCTCACGTCGAAGATCTTGCCCAGGAAAATGTGGGACCAGACCTCGGTCCACTTGGGCTCCAGGTCGCCGTTGAGCGCCTCGCGAAACTCGTTGGCGGCGGGCGACCAGTTGCCTTCTAAAAAGTGCACCTGCCCGATGCGGAAATGCGCCAGCGAACTGTTTCGCGCCACGTCCAGAGCCTTCTGGTATTCCTTCAGCGCGGAGTTGTAATCGCCGATATCGACGAACTGCTCGCCTTTGCGGATGGCCACGGCGACGCGCGCGGTGTCGGAGAAGCGCAGCACCAGGCCCTTGGGATCGAGCACGATATTCTTTGGCTTTCCGAACGTTTCGACCACGAATTCAGACGACGTGCCCACCACTTCGATGGTCTTCTCTTCCGGGTTACCTTCGGTTTCGACGCGCAGCGTTACGGGCATACGGAACAGGTCCAAATCTTGCGAAATCTTGCCCATCACGCGAAAGCCTTTTTGCGTGCGGAAGACAGTGTACTCCATCTTGAATTCCGGAGCGCCGCTCGATTCCACCCATTGCTGGAAAAACCAGTTCAGGCTGGAGCCGTAGGCTTCGGTACAGAGCTTCTGGAAATCGTCGGTGCTGACGGATTTCCACGCGAAGCGCGCCGTGTATTCCTTCAACACCTTCATGAACTGATCGTCGCCCAGCACGTTGCGCAGCATCTGGATCACTGCCGCGCCCTTGCCACCAGTGGTCGCCCAATATTCGGGCGAATAATCTTCCAGGCGCCCGGCCTGAATCATCGGCGGCTGATCGACGGTCAGCGCTTCGACGAACGTATCGTGAATCTCAGACTGCATCGCGCCCGGGCCGTTGGCCTGCTCGATGTAGAGGATTTCCGAATAGCGCGCCAAGCCGTTTTCGAGCCACATATGATTGCGCGTCGTGGGCGAGACGAGAACGCCGAACCACTGGCGCGAAACCTGATTCGCCACCAGCTTCAGATTCACCTGCTTGCCCAGCCCTCCCGGAGAGAAGAACAGCATCCCCGGCGCGGAATAGCCATTGGGAGCTCCCGCTTCCGTCTCAACGACCGTCAGACTGAGGCGCGGAGGCGAGCCGTAAATGCCCGTGAAAAACGAAATCGCCTTGGCGATCTCTTCGCCATAGGCCTGCGCCATGTTCGACGACTCGCGCAGGTAGAAATTCGTCTTGATGCCGGAGGACGGCACCACCTGCACAGGCTGCTTCACCACCGCGATGCTGCCGGGGAACGAGGAATTGTCGTATTTGAAGCGAAACGCGGCCGCGCCGTTGGGCGCTGCTTCCTTGCTCTCGTTGCCGCTCGACAACGCAGTGTAGCCGTCGGGAACCGTCACCTTAATATCCGAGCTGAAGCGGTCGGTGGAATAATCGTTCACCGGGAACCAGCGCGACGGATACATCAGGTAGGCGAAATCGGGATGGATGGCTGCGAACTTGATACCGAACACGGGCGACTCTTCTTCGCCCGTCAGCTTGCCGTCGTAGACGAAGGTCAGCGCCGTGACTTTGCCGCGCCTGGCGGGCTCCTGCAGAGTGAGCCGCAC